>Ga0190306_1000430_pt1 | contig 14483 bp, 13 predicted proteins | sample 48700734_MG_FD_161657 | JGI IMG/M metagenome (GOLD analysis project Ga0190306, IMG submission 161657) | Hydrothermal vent sediment bacterial communities from Southern Trench, Guaymas Basin, Mexico - 4870-07-3-4_MG | ecosystem: Environmental > Aquatic > Marine > Hydrothermal vents > Sediment ... | reverse complement strand
CCTCCATCATCTGGATTGCCACGACTGTCCACAACACCATATATCCGGGCATTGGGTGGTGTCTCCTGCGCAAGTAAGTAAGAAATGCTGTTCTCCACCAGCTGCTTCGCCACCATACTGTCACCCAACGCACCCAGATTGAAACCATAATAAATAACCTGACCTGCCTCCGGGGGTGGTGTGTTGTCAAATACACTTATCCCTGCATCATTAGGATAACTGCTCGTCCCATATATCAATACACCACCCGTATACAGGGTCATAGCATCCTCATCACCCCACGCAGAATAAGATATACCTATGGTGGATGGTAATACATTCGGTGTCGTGGCAAGTGGATGCGATGCATTCTGCAATGTTAAATCACCAGCATTGTCTGAATCCCAGTCATCCACATGCAAAACATTGCGCACAAAGTCCGTCTCATTATAATCATAACCTACCTCTCCTCCCTCAACCAGCAACTTACCACCACCATTGTACCAGTCTGTTATCTTATCTATCAATCCACTCTCCCTTAATGGATTATAATCATTCCCACTGCTCACTATCACAGCATCATACATGCTCCAGTCGGCACCTACAGCCTGAGCCGAATTCATCGTGTCAACACTATAACCCAGATCAATTAACCACCTGTAAAACCTGTCCGCTGATGATGCAAGCTTCACACCTTTTACATCCACCTCTATACTATGACCAACCACCTTCTCCTTCGCCTTTATGTCCAGCCATATATCACCCTTGCTCCCATCATAATCATCTATCACAAGAAGATTGCCCGCTGTTGTGTCAAGATAAAAGGTGTCTATCTCCGTTGCCTGATTTATGTCCTTCACCCCATTATACGGAATGTGATGATAACTCGTCACCACAAACCTGTAACTGAAATACGGCAGCGTTACATTGAATACACCACCACTCGTGGAATCAGTGCTCGTCTCCTGATATAACTCCCCATTGTCCGTCCTGTATATCTTTACATTTGATGTCAATGGATTGTGTGTGTACATATCAAAAACATAACCCGTATAACTGCAACTCGGTGCCGGCTCCATCCTGAATGTATAACTGTTGCTCGGATGCTCAACAACCACACTGTACATGGTGTCATAATAACCAAATGCCTCTATGTAAACATCATAAAAACCACACTCCAGTGAATCCGCAGCAAAACTCCCATCACCAGCAGTTATCCCACTGTAAACAGGGGATTCACTCCCTGTATCAGCCCCAGCCTCATAAAACCTCACACTCGCTCCTCCTATGCCATTGCTCGTTGAATTGTCTATTACATCCCCACCAACATACCCCTTGAATACCTTCACCTCCACCTGCTCCTCATATATGTTGTAACCACTCTTCGCTATCACCACATCAATAAATCCATTATATAGAGGTGTTACATCCACCTCTATCGTATCACCTGTGGTCTCCACAACCGTATCTATCCCACATCCACTCATAAAGGCCTTATGAGCGGATGGATCCGTGGTTGTCCCTATTATGCCAGGTATCCCTGCCATTAAATATCCATCCACATTTATCGTATCACTCCTCGCCCATACATCCGCGGTTAAATCACTGCCTCCAACAACCCATACAGTCTCCTGAAAACAATCGTATGTTTCCCCAATCTTCCTGCCTCGCACAAACAATAACTGACCATACGATGAATTCACACCATTTAAATACGCATTACCACTGTTGTCCGTTGTATCCGCATAATAAACATCATAACCCTCTATGCGCACACCTATGGAATCCTCGGGATTCCCCAGTGTGTCAAGAACCGTTACTGTTATGTCCGTTGGCGTATTTATGTTTATCGTGTCTGGATTCACAGTAACCTGTAAACCCGGGACAACAATTGCAATGGATTCATGTGGTAGATAGTTATGCTTTGTAACCGTGACAAATAGTGTATCTCCAGGAACCTGTGCATAAGGAAACAGGTCAACATTACCGGATGCATCTGTCCATCCCGTGGCATAGATTGAAGTGTCATTTGGAGAAGATACACAGACATAGGCAGATTCAATGGGTGTTCCACTACTTGAGTCCGTGACTGTCACAGGAAATGCTACGCCTCCAACAGGATGAACAGGATTATGAGCAACATGGAGATTTCCCGGTGTATCTGTCCAGAGGGGCATTTCTGGATCACCAAGCAGGTTTAATTCGTATATGCACCACCTCAAGTAGTCAAGGGAAGAATCCACCTCAATTGATTCAGGCCACGCATATGGAGCCCAGAGGTCCTTTGCATAGGCAAGTGCGCCGCCAACCCTGTAAACACCGTGGTCAAAGATTCCGGAGAAGAAAGTCGTATCAAGTTTTTCAGAAGGTCCGGTTACATACTGTCCACCAACATAAGCACCAAAGCCATAGCGGGAGTTCATCATCACTGCAACGAGCCCTCCATCTGGGCTGTTTATTAGATGTTCTGCAAAGCAATCCCCATTGGGAACCGAATCCCAGGCACCTGTGTAACAGGCAATGGAGATTGCAATGCCCAGTTTGTCCTGATTATGCAGGGTATCGGCATCATCGGACGATAAGAATGGATTTCCACCCATGTAAATCCCATACTGGTCCCCGTGCCCCTCCCAGTGGCCCATGCCATAACCAACATTCAGGGATTCTATCATGGCCTGTTCAGATAGATTGCCGTCCTGTTCATACATCTTTGCATCAAACCATCCAGCAGGTGTCATCCGCGCAATGGAATCCTGTGGGGGAAGGTTATCATAGGATGACCAGAGAACCGCTGTTGGTAGCATCATCTTCCTGAGATAATCGGTTGGTGGATTCTTTTCGTATGTTAGAACCTTGTCTATAAACCTCTGTGCCTGCTCGGGAGTAAGAACCGGTGCCCTTCCCACATAAACATCCGTGTAAAGGAATACGGAGTCTTCATACTCTCCATAAACATGGTCCCCATCAAGGTCCCATGTTCCGTCAAGGTCTCCATAGTAAAGGTCGGATGGTATGGAGTCTGTGGGTGCATTATCAACAGCAATATAATATGCCTTTCTGCATGGGACAATGTTTTCTCCGGCGTTCAAATCGTCTCCCTGTCCTCCAAGGAGGATATATTGTGTTCCCCATGTATTGTAGGCATCAATGATAAAGTTACGGATTTTCTCCGGTGTGTCATAACCTGAGTAGTTTGAGTTTATCCACGAAACCTTCACCACCTTTGCTGGTATTCCCTTTTTCCTTTCCCAGTCAGCAAGTTTCTGGAACACGGTGTCCAGTGGAGATTCAGTAATAATCACATATTCATAGTTACCGGGATTCAAAAGGGCTGAACCTGTCTTCTTCACCCGTGGTGCAAATCTTTCTACATCTTCGGGATTTTCTACGATGTTTTTGATATAACTTCCTGCCTCTTCTCTTATTTTCTCGCATGGCACATACCCTCTGTTTTTCCCATCTTCATACACGATTCTGAGTTTTACATCTGTTGCCATAATTAATCTCTTTTTCGCAGGGATATACCTCAATGGGAAGACTTCAACCTGAACCAATCTATAACCGTTCTTCAGACCTGAGCCAATCAGTCTCACTGTGTAAGGAGGGAAAGGGTTATTGGAATTGTAAACCTTTTTGTCGGGTTCGTATTCTTTTAACTCGAATTTCCTTCCAGGCATGGGAAGAGGAACATCAGGATGGGCTGGGTATATATAGAACTCGCCAGGCAGTTCTTCTGTTTCCATTCCAACAACCTCAACCTTCACAGGAACCGCATCCGAAGGGATGACAAATGTCTTAACGACCCTTGGGAGTCCAGGCTTACCAGGTGTCTTAATGAATGGGTAACCTTTCAATTCTACAAGGTCGTAGTCCTTCACCTTACGATGGATTACCTGGGAGGGATCAAATTTCAGGGAAAAGTCAAGTGTCCCTCCAACCAGAATAAGGTTAAAGAGAAAGACCAGAGACAGAACCTTCTTCATAAAAACCTCCTTGTATTGATTTTAACTTATTATTAATAAGGCAAAAAAGCACTTTGTCAACCGAAAAATTTCCTTCTGTAGCCATAAGTTCTATCCAGATTTCTTTGATTATAACTTGAAAAAAATGGATTGCACACATATAATTATTAGCTATGAACAGGTTTAAGTGGCTTATCTATATCATACCATCTCTGGGGCTACTTTTATTGAATCTCCTCTGTTTCCGCACTTTTCGTCCCCGGGAATTAAAAGTTATATATATTCCATTGCACGAAAAATATTATCGCCTGGCTCAACGGTTTTATTCATCTGATAGTATAGATAAGTCACTGGAATACATTGATTCAGTGATAACAGTTCAACCTTTTTATTCACCTGCATATTATCTGAAATGTTTGATTCTTTTGAAGGAGAATAATCTGACAGAAGCAAGGGAGGTTTTAGAGAAATATCTGGAACTTGACCCTTTTTCTCCGGATGGATGGGCTACATTATCCTGGATATGGTTCAAACTTGGCAGACCTGACCTGGGCAGAAGATGTATGGAAACAGCGAACAGGTTAAAAGCGGGGTTTCTGTGAAAAGATTTATCCTTCCCCTTGTTACAATCTATCTGTTAATCAGTTTTTCCAAAGTTTATAAGGCCTTTCATTCACCTTACTTCACCCGGGATGAGGCATGTATCTATTGGACTGAAAGTGCATTCCAGTATAGATATGCAAAAATGGTGGCAAGATTGGGTGCTCTTCCTTCCATAGATAGTATGGTTGAGGCGCCTGCTGGATTTAATCTCAAAAAGAATCATCCAGTAACAATGGAGGTTATCGCAGGTCTTGTTTATAGATTTCTTCATATTCAAATTCCATTCCATTATTTTCTAATTATCTTTGTATCATTTTACTCTTCCTTACCAGTTATTCCCGTGTTTCTTTTATCCTCCTATATCTGGGGAAGATACAGGTCGGGAATCCTCTCCTCTTTGAGTTTTTCAGCCAGTCTTGCCCCCTCCATGCATGTATTAAATATGAGTTATGAATTGCAGGATTTTTCATTGGGCTTTATATTACTCCACATTTATTTTTTTATAAGGGCAGAGGAAAGCAATGAGCGTAATGAGATTATAAAATATTCCCTGTTATCGGGTTCTTTTCTCTCAGTAGCAATGGCCTCATGGCATTTATCCCATTTCTATTATACCGTTTTTCTCGTATATTTGTCCTTTAGAATACTTTTCTCAAAGGACTATAACACCATTCCCTTTATACTCCTTTCATCTGTGATTATTCTCTGTTCATTTGGGGTTCCCCTGCTGTATAAAAGCAGGTTCTTCCTCACTGCTCCCATGCTCCTCAATTACATTCTATTAATTGCTTGCCTGTTCAGGGAGAGAAAAAAAAGAATCATTGTATTTGTTTCTTTTCTTCCCCTGCTTTTGTATCTGATTATGTTTCCAGCAGGTGTATTTAATCCCGCATTTAAAAGTGGAATTCTACCTTTGACACTTGCAAAAATAAGGTATCTTGGGAGAAAACCATCAGACCCCTCCGGGCTTTCATGGGAAACATTGGTTATATGGTCCCATCCCCTTGAGACACCCACGCTGAAATGGACTGTTAAGGTTATGGGTTACCATATCCTGTGGAGTATTCCAGGGATTATATACATCTTCAAGCGGAAAAGACACCCTCTCTTTTTATTCTTTACACTCTTTTTTGCATTTTCATATCTACTGTTTGAAAGGATGGATGTTTTCCTTCTGTTTTTTCTTTCCGTTGCCATCGGAAAACTTGCTTTAAAAAAACATCTGACATTAATTTCAGCATTGACCATGTTGCCTCTTTTTTATTACTTTTATACATACACCCCTTCCAATCCCGGGCCACAAAGGAGTTATCTTATAGAACTGGTTGATTATGTCCGAAATGAAACAGAGGAGGATTGCATTATCATGGCTCCGTTCCATATTGGACCAACCCTCCTTCTCTGGGGTGATAGAAGGATTATATTCCACCCCAAGTTTGAATCATTCGGTATGGTAAAAAAATTGAAAAGATACGAGAGTTTACTCTTTTCAGATGAAGATTCTCTCTACAGGTTTGCAAAAGAAAATCATGCAGACTATTTGGTTATTTCATCGGATATGTTACTTTCCCTTCATGGTGAATCCTTGAGATACAGAAACCACAAATTGAAAATGAATAAAAGAGATGTTCTATTCCTTCTACACTTTCATCCAGAAAGGCTGAAACACTTTGAACTGACATTCTCCAACCCACATTACAGGGTATTCAGGATTGTTGAAAAGGCATTTTATCGTCCAATCAAGATGGAAAACTATCCTGTGTATATTGAAACCAATTTTGACCTGAAAAAACTGGGGATATATGGAGAGTAAAATAAGTGTAATTGTGGCAGCATTGAACGAAGAAAGAACAATAAAAAATGTGATAGATGGTATTAAAAAAGGGTTCATGAACAGAAGGGTAGAAATTATAGTTGTTGACAATGGGAGCAGGGATAGAACAGGAGAAATTGCTAAAAGTGAAGGAGCCATAGTGGTTTTTGAACCAGAAAAAGGGAAAGGTTCTGCTGTATTAAAGGGTATTGGTATGGCAAAGGGAGATATCCTTGCTCTGATTGATGCAGATGGCAGTTATCCTGCTGAGGCATTACCAGCACTGATACAGCCCATAGAAAGTGGTGAGGCGGATGTTGTTTTTGGCTCCCGCTTTCTGGGGAAAGGGTCTTCAATGAATTTCTTGAGGTTTATTGGAAATAAATTTTTAACATATATTGCATCCATTACATTCGCTCATACCACTGACCTGCTTACAGGTATGCTGGCAGCAAAAAAAGATGTCTTTTCCATGATTTCTCTGGAAAGTTCGGGTTTTGAAGTAGAAACAGAATTTTTTATAAAGTGCGTAAAAAGAAGATTGAAGAGAACGGAAATACCCATAGAATACACTGGCAGGAAAAGTTCCCACCTGAATCCCTTGATTGATGGTGTTAAGATACTTTGTTTGATGATAAAAGAGTATTTGGGATGAACCCGTTATTACTTTACAGGGTGATATCGTATGGGCATAAGATTTCAGGCTTCAGGCTATTCGTATATGTTCTTCTTGGTTATGCAGTGGCAAGGGTGTCCTCTCCAAAGTTTATTATAATAAATCTGCTTGGGATATCAGGGGCGTTTGCAGCGGGAGACCTGCTGAATGATTTTTACGACTGGAGGTTATTGGGTGAAAATAATTATGTATCAGGAAGGATAAACAACCACACAAAGTTATTTTTTTATGTGCTTCTCCCTTCTATCTTCAGTGCTTTATCCGTCTTTTTCCTGGGTAGAGATGGTATTATCATGGTTTTCATATATATCATTCCGATTATCTATTCTGTGCCACCTATCAGACTCAAAAAGAGACCATTCTTTTCCATAATTACGCCCCCCCTTGGAGTGGCTCTGCTCTTTCTCCAGTCCACAAAAGGAAGATTCCTGGAGAATAAAGAAATATTACTCCTTTCCATCCTGATTTTCTTCTATCACATCTATATTGAATGCATCCACATTTATGAGGACCTTACCCACCCTGAGGAGGAAAAAATTATGGATGAAAGAGGAATAAAAAGACTTATGGTTTATGTATGCATATGCGAATTCGTTTTATCTTCTATTTTCTCAATAAAAAATCCCGTGTTTCTTGCAGGGACATTATCATCTGGAATAAGATTGACTACAATAAGGAAACTTTCCTTTGAGAACATCAGGAAGGTAAGGAGGAATCCATTTGGTATGTCCTGGGGAATATTTGAACTTGGGGTGTATGGATTGGCTGGTATCCTTGGCGTTTTTACAGGAGGTGTATAAATGTTTAGGGTAGTTGTAATTGGAGCAGGCCCAGCTGGTTCCACGCTTGCCTCTCTTTTATCAAATGAAGGAATTGATGTTGTTCTCTTTGAAAAGGAAAGAATGCCAGGGGTTAAACCATGTGCAGGTTTGTTCCCTTTAGAGATTGAGAAATATCTTTCTTTCTCCATCCATCCCACTGTATTGAGAAGATTAAATGGATTAATCCTTAAAGATGGTAACTCTTCAATTGAGGTGAATTTTACTGGTAAACCTATTGGTTTAACAAAAAGGGAGATTTTTGATAGTTTCCTTCTCAAACATGCACAATCATGCGGTGCAAGGGTTTATACAGGTGAAGGGGTAATCGGGATTGATGGGAGGAGGGTTTGGACAAAAAAAAGAGAAGTAGAGGGGGACATAATTTGTTTTGCTGATGGGTCTGCGTCCTTAATAAAAAAACGGGGATTAATTAAGAACAAAGGGAAAGTTATGAAAACTATCAGTGGATACATAGACAATATTCGTATGCCTCCGTATGGGATACTGGATTTTTCCCTTTTGGAGAAAAATGAAATTGGTTATTTCTGGTGTTTCCCTGGAGAGAATTGGGCATCTGTTGGTTTTGGTTCTTATACACGCTCAGGTGAAAGGCTTGAAAATGCACTGAAAAGGTTCCTAAAACTTTACAAAATGCCACTTCCTGAGAATATAGTGTTTTATGCTTATTCTGTTTTCAATACTTCAATGCCTGTATTCCCTCCCGGAATCATAGGGATAGGTGACGCAATAAACCTGCCCAGTCCCTCAACAGGTGGTGGTATCTTTCAGGCTGTTAAATCTGCCTATCTTGCATTCAAAGCCATAATCAATGCGAAATCCATTAATGATGTTCATATACTCTACAGAAAATATCTGATGAGGCATATGTTCCCGAGTCTTTTTCTTGACCAGATGCTTGGAATGATATTCTATAATAGTTCATACAAAATACCGCTCCTCAAAGTGGGTGTTCCCATTTTCAGGCTTTCGGGAAGGATATAAACCAGAATGAATTGATTTACAATCTTGACAATACGGTTAAATTGTTTTATTATTTTCACCAATGGGTAAGGTGATACTTGAGGGCTTAACAAAAAAGTTTGGTAACGTTGTTGCTGTGAACAATGTTAACCTTGAAATCAAGGATGGTTCGTTTATGGTTCTCCTTGGGCCATCTGGTTGTGGTAAGACTACCATTCTCAGGCTTATTGCAGGTCTTGAAAAGCCAACAGAGGGAAGGATTTATATTGATGATAGGGATGTGACCGAACTCTCTCCAAAGGACAGGGATATAGCCATGGTATTCCAGACATACTCTCTTTATCCACATATGACAGTGTATGAAAACATTGCCTTTCCCTTGAGAATCAGGAGGATTAAGAAGGATGAACTGGATAGAAGGGTGAGGGAAGTGGCTGATATGCTTGGTCTTTCAGAGATGCTTCATAAAAAGCCAAGGGAACTTTCAGGTGGACAGCGTCAGAGGGTTGCAATGGGAAGGGCAATAATCAGGAAGCCAAGGGTTTTTCTCTTTGACGAACCCCTTTCAAACCTTGATGCAAAACTGAGAATCCAGATGAGGGCTGAACTTTCAAGGCTCCATAAACAGCTGGGTATAACCTCTATTTATGTAACCCATGACCAGGTGGAAGCAATGACACTTGGGGATGAGATTGCAGTGATAAATAAAGGTGAGATACAGGCGGTTGGTGAGCCACTGGAAATTTATAAGAAACCAAACAATATTTTTGTTGCAGGGTTTATTGGTGCTCCACCCATGAATATTATTAAGGGCGAGATTAAAGATAGTGAGTTTATTTCAGACAAACTTTGTGTTCAGTTAAGCAATCCCCCCATTCAGGGAGATTGCACCATTGGTATCAGGCCTGAACATGTTGAGGTGGTGGAAGGCGATGGGATTGAAGGGACGGTTGAGGTTGTTGAGGCAGTTGGGAGTGAATCCATTTTATATGTTGATAGTGGAGGGAAGAGAATAGTCATTAAGACATTAAAATCAGGACCATTCAAGATAGGGGATAAGGTTCATTTCAGGTTTTTACCAGATAAGATACACTATTTCAGCCCTGATACAGGATTGAGGATTGAGAGCTGAATTCGTAGGGGTGGGACCGTGGAGAATGCAAGGTTGCATGCGATAGTGAAAGGTCTGGTTCAGGGTGTTGGATACAGGTTTTTTGTTATCAGAAGGGCTGAATTGCTCGGTCTAACAGGATGGGTTAAAAACCTGCCTGATGGGACGGTAGAGGTGGTTGCCGAGGGTGATAGGGAACTCCTTGAGGAATTGATTAAAGAGTTGTGGAAAGGTCCATCTGCCGCCCAGGTTACGGATGTAGTAGTAAATTGGGAGCGATATACTGGAGAATTTAAAAACTTTGATGTGAGGTGGTAATGGATTTGAGAGAATACATAAGGGATGTTCCAGATTTTCCAAAAGAGGGGATAATCTTTAAGGACATAACAACCCTGATAAGCAATGGAGATGCATTCAAATATGCTGTTGATAAGATGATTGAACCATTCAAGGAAGAAAGCATAGACAGGATTATAGGGATTGAGTCCAGAGGATTTCTCTTTGGTGGTGCAATGGCATATATCCTGGGGACAGGTGTGAACATAGCAAGGAAACCTGGTAAACTCCCATGGAAAACAATAAGAGAAGAGTATTCCCTTGAATATGGGACCAATGCCCTTGAAATTCATATGGATGCTGTGAAGGAAGGGGAGAAAATACTCATAGTGGACGACCTCCTTGCCACTGGAGGAACTGCTCTGGCTGTGGCTAAACTTGTTGAAAGGCTTGGTGGAAGTGTTGTTGGTTTTTCCTTCCTGATTGAATTGACATTCCTGAATGGAAGGAAAAAACTGGAGGGTTATAAGGTTCATTCAGTGATTGAGTATTGAAAGAATGAAAAATTTTCACCTTTAATAAAATAGGCAAACCCATTGACACTCCACAACTTAAAGATATGATACCTTTATGGGAACAGGGGAATTTGAAGAGGTTGAAAGATACATAAACCACATCAGACCCTACCTCCGTGCGGATGGTGGGGATATTTCACTTGTTGATGTGCTTGAGGATGGCACTGTTAAGGTGAGGCTCAAGGGCGCATGTAGAGGATGCCCAATGGCTCAGATGACCATCAAGAACACCGTTGAGGCCTATCTAAAGAGCAGGCTTTCCTTTATAAAAAAGGTTGTCCCTGTTTAATTAAAATTTGAATTTCTCTGCAAGTTGTCCAATACCCAGAGGTGCCTTCCAGTATTCTCCCTGCACAGATTTAATGATACCAGCCACTGAGACAATGAGGAGAATAACATAACACACCGTTGCAATGAACCGTCCAACGAATGGAATTGCCCAGAGGATGTTCACAATAATCCAGCCAATGAATATCACTATACCCTGCTTAACATGGAACTTGCAGAATTCATTTTCTGGTTTTACAAGCAGTGGCACAAGAAAAAGTATCCCAAGGTATGAAAGCCATGCGAGAGATTTCCCTTCCTCAATCACCTTTTCCTTATCATTCATGTTCCCTCCTTTTAAGGTTAAAAATGTGTCAGGATATTCCTGAGAGTTTCCTGTAAAGTTCCTCGTACCTGCCAGCAGATACATTCCAGGAGAAATCCGATGTAAGCCCCCTTTTCACCAGTTTATTCAGATTCTCCTTATCGTTGTAAACATCAATAGCCCTTTTGATTGCCCTCAATAGTGCTTCAGGGGTGTATTCTTCAAAAACAAAGCCATTCCCCTCACCCGTTTCTGGATTGAAGTCCATCACTGTATCTGCAAGCCCTCCTGTCTTTCTCACTATGGGGATTGTCCCATTCACCAGTGCAATCATCTGGCCAAGCCCACAGGGTTCAAACCTTGATGGCATCAGGAAGAAGTCACTCCCCCTGTATATGTCCATGGCGAGTTCTGCATCAAACCTCAGGTTTATTGATGTTTTTCGCGGAAATTCCTTCCTGATTTTTTCAAACTCCTGATGGTATCCTGGGTCCCCAGTGCCAAGAAGAACAAACTGGACATCCATTGAAAGGAAGCGTTTTATGCATCCAAGAAGAATATCAATCCCCTTCTGTTCAGCCAGCCTTGATACAATTCCGAATAATGGAACATCTCTTTTTTCAAGGTTGAGTTCCATCTGGAGTTTTTCTTTTGCTTCTTTCTTCCCCTTGAATGGGTCATCACCAAAATCAGGTTTCCAGACATCCATATCTATTCCATTGAGAATTCCGTAAAGGTCTTCCTTTCTGGACCTTAGATACTCATGGAGTCCTTCACCATATTCAGGTGTCTGTATCTCCTTTGCGTATGTTGGACTCACCGTGTTTATAAGGTCTGCTGTGAGGATACCTATCTTCATAAAATTAATCATTCCCTTCTCAAGGTAGGGCTCAAAATCCTTCTGTTCAAGCCCTGTTTTTGAAGCCATGGAAGGTTTATACCAACCCTGATAGGCAAGATTGTGGATGGTGTAAAGCACGGGAGGTTTCCCCATAAACTTCACCTTTCTGTACAGAGAGGCAAATGCAGTGTGCCAGTCATTCAGGTGGAGAACATCCACATCAAGTTTAATCGCAGTTTCCACAACTGCCCTTGAAAAGAAGGTGAACCTCTCAAAGTTATCAGGGTAGTCTTTCCCATCCTCTCCATAGATGCCTTTTCTTTCAAAGATAGGATGCTTTACAAAAAGATGTAAAAGGTTTTCTCTTTTTTCTATACTGGTGATTGTGAAACCTTCCATTTCCGTAAATACACCTTCAGTGTTGATAAATCCATATTCTGGCAGAATGGTATAAACTTTGTGCCCCCTCTCTGCAAGGGCATCGGCAAGGGAAGCAACTGCATCAGCAAGTCCACCCACCTTTGCAAAGGGGTAGAGTTCGGATGCTGCAAGTAGTAGTTTCATCTTCTGTATCCTCCTGTTATTGGCATTCTTCTTCCAGTACCAAAGGCCTTTGGCGAGACCTTTAATACAATTGGCAACTGTTTTCTCTTGTATTCATTCCTGTAGTATCTTTTAAGTATATCTTCAAGCACATCCCTGTTTCCTGCAATATCAAGTAGTTCTTTATAACCAAGGTTTTTCTCAATCAGGCCCTCAAGCACACGGTCAAGGATAGAGTAGGGTGGAAGGTCATCTTCGTCCTTCTGGTCTTTTCTTAATTCTGCTGAGGGTGGTTTTGTGAGCAGGCTTTCAGGAAAGACATCCTGGATATTCTCATTTATCCATCCGCACAGGTGATATACATCCCTCTTGTAGAGGTCACCAATCACGGCAATCCCACCCACTGTGTCGCCATAGAGGGTGTTGTAACCAACGGCAATTTCGGATTTGTTTCCTGTTGAAAGAACCATTCCACCAAATTTATTTGCATATGCCATAAGGAGAAGTCCCCTTATCCTTGCCTGTATGTTTTCCTCTGTAATATCAAATGGTCTTGCTCCAAATATTGGATGAAGGGAATCCCTTATTACATTGAATGCCCTGTCTATGGAGATGGTGAAAAGTTTTATACCAAGATTCTTTGCAACAATCTCGGCATCCTTCGCGCTCTCAGTGGATGTGTATCTTGATGGAAGGAAAAGTGCTGTTATATTTTCTCTGCCAAGTGCAAATGCACCAAGTGCAAGCACCAGTGCTGAGTCAACTCCACCACTCAATCCCACAATGGCTTTCTTCAATCCGTTCTTCCTGAAATAGTCTTTTATACCCAGAATAAGTGCATTGTATATGGACTCGTATTTTTCATAAAAGGTTATCTCAATGGGTTTACTTTCCAGTTCTACAATCTCCATATCTTCTTCAAAACCTTTGAGTTTCTTTAATGGTTTTCCCTCTCCGTTCAGGACAAAACTGTTTCCATCGAAGATTACCTCATCCTGTGCACCAACAAGGTTCAGGTAGATTGTTGGTATCCCAGATTTTTTTACCTTTTCAGATACCATGTTAAACCTTAAAAGGGGCTTGTCATAGAAGAAGGGAGAGGCAGAGATATTGATTATAAGGTCAGCATCTTTTTTTACCTCTTCCTCATATGGACCATTCTCAAACCAGATGTCCTCACAGATATTTATCCCTATCTTCATTCCCTTGAATTCAACTGTTTCTGCTGAATCACCGGGTGTGAAGTATCGTTCCTCATTATATATGTCAAAGGAGGGGAGTTTTATTTTGTTGTAATTGAAGATAAGTTTTTTGTTGTGGAAGAACAGGGCAGAGTTGTGATAAATTCTTCCTCCACCATATGCAATAGAGGAGGGGTCTTTTGCATTGTAAATGGGTTTTTCAGGGTCTGTATAGGTGATTGTTCCCAGGATAACCCCAATACCATGTGAATGCTTTTTCACCTCATTGTTTATTCTTTCCACATCCTCAACAAATCCACTCCTGTGAATCAGGTCAAATGGGAAATAGCCAGTTGTGGCAAGTTCAGGGAAAATCACAAGCTCAGCACCCATCTTTTTTGCCCGTTTTATAAAATCAATTATTTTCTGGAGGTTTCCCTCCAGGTCCCCTACTGTTGGATTTATCTGGCATAGTGCTATCTTCATAGTGGAATTATAATTCTTTTATGCGGAAGGTCAATCTATAAAA
>Ga0190306_1000429_pt1 | contig 14498 bp, 16 predicted proteins | sample 48700734_MG_FD_161657 | JGI IMG/M metagenome (GOLD analysis project Ga0190306, IMG submission 161657) | Hydrothermal vent sediment bacterial communities from Southern Trench, Guaymas Basin, Mexico - 4870-07-3-4_MG | ecosystem: Environmental > Aquatic > Marine > Hydrothermal vents > Sediment ... | reverse complement strand
CAGAAGCCATTTTCATGTACTATTTAAACAGGAAACCGGAACAACTTTAATAAAGTATGTAAATAAAGTGAGATGTCAGAAGGCCTGTGAAATGCTGGCGGCTACCAGTGATACTATTCTGGAAATATCTCTTCGATGCGGGTTTAATAACCTAAGTCATTTTGGACACACTTTTAATGCAGTTATGGGTATGTCACCTGGGGCTTACAGGGGGGCTTATGAGGCTTAGGCATCTTTCTCCATTCTTGATTTAACATCTTTTATGGTACCTGTAAATGGTCCTGGTTTTTCCATTTTAATTGAACAGAGTGCCGCTGCATAATGAACTGATTCTTCCGGATCATGATCAAGCCTCCATGCAAGATAAGCAGCAAAGGTCGTATCACCTCTTCCTGTTCTGCCGGAAAGATTTCCTGATGTATACGGTGCTTTATAAACTTTCCCATCAGCAAAAACCAACACTTCTGAATTATGTGTTACCATGACCTCTTTTGCACCCCAGGAAGAGAGTATAGATGCTGCTTTTTCTCTATCAGATTCATCTGTAAGTATTTCAGCTTCTGCAGCATCAGTTTTTAAGTAGTTAACCATTGGAAGAAGCTTTTTTTTTGATTCCCAGTCCCTGAAAATTAGTTTTCCGTTCTCACTGCATCGAAGAAAGCCCTGGGCATCAACTCCGAGTTTTCCTTTTTGTGCCAGAAAAGGAATAAACTGTTCCGGAATTTCACCACGGAACAATCCTGCAAGATGAAAAATTTCACTCTCTAATTCAGACAATTCCTTAATTATAAACGGATCGGCCTGTGTTAGAAGGGTAACTTGTCTTTTTTCCTTATCTGGTGTGAAATAAATATTTTCTATGCTGGTTGTTTCTTGTGAATCAAACCTTGATACCTGAACCCCATCTTCTTCCAGTCCTTTTAATTCATTCTCAGTGTCCTCGGAAGCCTTTGTAATTACATGTACTTTTTTACCGGATCTAGCTGCAGCCGCAGAAGAATAAATAACGGCTCCACCGGTTATTTTAGTTATATCTTCTTTATAAATTAGTATATCTCTGGAAATATGTCCTATCATAGTTATATCGTATTTCATTGTTGTATTCCCCTTTCGTATTTATTGTGAAAAATTATATGGACAAGACCATTGATCAATCAGATATCTCTTTAATAATTTTTACAAAAAGTCCCGATTTATCAACTGCAAACCATTTTATTCCTAATGATAAAAGGTATGAAAGAGAGTCATGATCAAATAGAAAAGGTCTTACCATTAAATCAATATTGTACTTTGATGTTTCTTTTACTGCATTTAAAAGGAATTCTTTGTTAAGATTGTAGATAATTTTATCTTTTACCCTATGTGCATGCAAATGTAGTTGAAGTTGAGTTACTCCATCATATCCTGATTTTGATATGGATCTATATTTGCTGGTAATTCTATTTTTATTACCGCTCAGCCATGTCATTGTTCTGGAATTGCTGTACAGTTCTGATAATAATTTACATTTATTTAAATCTCCATGTACAAATATAATTTGCTTTTCAATTTGATATTCATGTATCATATCTTTGAGCAAAATATAATCAAGATTTTTTACATCCAGATATAGCTGTCTGCTTTTTACCTTTCGTAGTTCATCAAATACTTCTTTCAAAGTTGGAATATGCTCTCCTTCGTAATCTTTTTTAAACTTTATTCCTGCATCTAAAAGAAGAATTTGAGAACTTTTTAATTTGTTTATTTTTTTATAAGCAATATTGAGTGGGGCATTTATTGTTCGTTTCAATCTGTTATCGTGTAAACAAACCATAACCCCATCATTCGTTGTTCGTACATCGATCTCCGGAATAGCTCCTTTTAAACTCCATGAATACTTATATGCAGCCATGGTGTTTTCCGGTCGATCATAAAGCCCCCCACGGTGGGACTGAAAAAATATGCTATCAATGTTGTTTTTTCCCATCAAAATTAAGTCCAGAGAAGTGAAAGACCAGTTTCATTATCAAAAAATTGTAATGTATCAAGATCGAATTCAAGATTAACTTTGTCATTTGCTTTTAATTTAATACCTGGATCTTCCAGGAAATGTATATCAAGTTCACCTATGGTGGTTACAATAAGGTTATCTCTTCCCATCGGTTCTACAAAACTGATAACAGATTCAAGACCTGTTTCATTAGTAGAATGAATGTCCTGTGGCCGGATTCCCATTTTTACAATTTTTTTGGATGTTTTTGGTTTTCTTTTATTTGGAATTTGTATAACTGCACCTGAGCCGAAAAAGGCAGAAAGTATTCCATCTTTTTCTACTAATTCAACATCAAATAAATTCATGGGTGGATTCCCTACAAATTGAGCAACAAAAAGTGTTCTTGGTCTGTCATGCAGATCTTCAGGATCCGTAAAAGCCTGTAATACACCATCTTTCATTACAGCAATTCTGTCTGCCATAGTCATTGCTTCCACCTGGTCATGGGTTACATAAATGCTTGTAATACCAAGGTCTTTCTGTAAATTCTTTATCATACTTCTCATAGAAATTCTCAATCTTGCATCAAGATTGGAAAGGGGTTCATCAAAAAGAAGAACCTGAGGTTTCTTAATAAGTGCTCTTCCAAGTGCAACCCGTTGCTGCTGCCCGCCTGATAATTGTCCTGGTTTTCTATCCAGTAGATGTCCTATACCTAAAAGATCTGCCACTCTTTGAGACTCTCTCTTTATTTCTTCTTTTGGACGTTTTTTTAAAACCAGTGGATATGCCAGATTTTGATATACTGTCATATGGGGATAAAGGGCATAGCTTTGGAATACCATCCCAATATGTCTGTCTTTTGGTGCCCATTGATTTACAATATTCTCTTCAAAAATTATTTGACCCTTTGTTGGCTTATAAATTCCTGCTATCATCAGCATCGTTGTAGTTTTACCACAACCGGATGGTCCCAGAAGAGCCACAAACTCACCGTCTTTTATATCCAGAGTAAGTTCATTTACGGCAGCTACTTTTCCAAAATGTTTAGTTAAATTATCAAGTTTTATTTTCATATACCCCTCTTAGCTTAAGATGTTCCTTTTACTCCACCGGCAAAAATACTCAGCAGATATTTTTGTGTAAAAATATAGAATACCAGGACTGGAAGCAGTTGGAATAATCCAACTGCCGCAAGTTCTCCATAGTTGACCGGAGCACTTTCGGTCAAAAGATTATTTAAATAGGTTCCAACTGTTGCTTTTGACGCACTTGTCATGAAAGAATAAGGGATTATAAAAGAACTCCATCCCTGAATAAAAGAGAAAATTGAGAGAGCTGCAATTCCCGGTTTTATTTGGGGAATCATAATTTCCCGAAATGTACGGAATCTTGAGCTTCCATCAATTAATGATGCTCTTTCAATATCCCATGAGACACTATCGAAAAATCCTTTCATTAGCCATATACCAAGAGGAAGTTGAAGAGCAATACTGACTAGTATAACCCCTCCAAGAGTATTATATCCAAATCCTCCTAAGAGTGGTATTCCATTTCCCAATATAGGAATTTTTGATATCCATCTCAAAACAAAATAAATTGCAATAATCAAAGTTGCACTGGGAAAAGCATGAAGGATAAGACTAAGTGAAAGTATCCCCTTTCTTCCAGGGAATTTTATTCTGGATAGTGAATAACCTGCCATAGCTGAAATGGCTACAACTCCGATTGTTAATCCTGTTGCCAGTATAAAAGTATTTAGTGTTACATACCATATTGCTTTATCAGATAAAAACTGCCAATTATTTAATGTCAAGCCTCCAAAATGTCCATCTGCCCCAACAGGAAGAAGTCCATAGGCTCTTGTGGAAAAAGTTGAAATAAGAATCCAGAGAAACCCGAGAATAATAGGAAGTGTGAGAACTGTTAACAGAACGACTGGAAAAGTTTTTGAAAAAAATCTTTTTATTTTCATGACATTCCTCCTTTATAATATTTCAATTTTAGGTTCCTGAACCAACTCATTAAACTTGAAGAATCTCATATAAATAATTCCAAGAATAAGGCCGAAAAAAACAAGAAATGCAGCAAGAGCCATGCCAAATCCCCATTGAAAATTACCCCAATAGTTGTTGAGTGCCTTATGATAGGCCCATAAAGCCCATACTTCCGTACCAAACTCACCATCTGTTAATACTAATATTTCCTTAAATGAGGTCATAAGGGATAATGTCTGGTATGTTGTTACAAATAATAAAGGCCATCTTAATGATGGAAGAATAATGTGTCTTACCCGCTGCAGTATTGTTGAACCATCAACCAATGATGCATTCATCATATCTTTTGATATAGACTCAATAGCTGAGGTGAATAATATTATCCCAAAAGAGGCACCAATATAACCATTTACCAGTACAATAAAAAGGAAAGGTTGTACCAGAAGCCAGTATTCAGTAGGTAATCCCAGGGGTTTAAAAAAGATCTGGTTTAAAACTCCATAAGGGGCGTCTGCTGCAAGGAATTGCCACATCATTACATATACAACAACAGGTGTTATTCTGGGAAGGAGCCAAATGGCTCTAAAAAAGGAGCCGGTTCCTTTGGAAATATGAGTAGTAAGAATGGCTACAACTAATGCCATACCAACATTAAAAAATGTTAGCGTAACGACTACATATTTAATTGTAAGCCAAAGATGCTTAGGTGTTTCCGGATGTTTTATGATGGATATATAGTTTTTTATCCCTACCCAATTCCAGTGTTTAAATCCTGTTGATGTACTCATGTCAGTCAATGATATAATAAAAGTAATAATCACCGGCAAAATATAAAACAATGCAACAAGTATGAGGGTTGGTATTAAAAACCAAAACCAGGAAGAGCTGGCTTTTTGTTTATGTAACAGAATTTGAAAACTTTCAGCATTTTTTGATTTAGTCACTATTCTTTCTCCAATATTGAAAAGAATACTGAAGAGAAATTTCTCTTCAGTATTCAATATAAGTAATTTTTCTATTTAACTATCAATGCATCACCCAATTCAATCTGCATTTGTTTTATAGTCTGCTCAGCGGCCGTTTTAGGAGTTTTTACCCCTGTTTCAGCTGCAACCATACCATCCCATACAGCATCAAAATACATACTGTACATCGTATGATTTGGCTGGTAGTAATTGTTGTCTGTCATATAGTTGACACTTGATAAAAACTTAGCGTCCATATATGGCTCATATGTTGCCTGAGATTTTAATATTCCCATATGTGTACTTTCAATTGAATGTTTTGTGTTTATTTCTTTTGTTGTCATTTTTTCAATTAGTCTTAATACATAAGGGGTATTGGCTGCTGGCCTTTTTGAAGCACTTTCGGTTGTCATCATATAAACAAGAGGATGTGATAAGGTACCGCCTTTCCCTCCTTTGATTCCTGTAGGTTGAAGAGCATAACCAATATTCTTGAAAAGTGTAGATTCTCCACCTTCTTCTCCGACATAATTTTTTGCCCAGTCTGCCCATTGCCAGATTCCACCGTTCCAGAAAAGTGCCTTGTTATGTGTTACAGTATCATGCCATACTCTCCATTCTGTACCAATGTATTTTTCGGGTGTTATTCCGGATGTTACACACTTTCTTTGAAAAGCATACCATTTCTCAAGGGCATCTTTTACAATAACCAGTTTATCAGTTTTTGCATCATAAAGATATCCGCCATAGGAAAAATAATACTGTATATAATCTCCACCTTTTCTGGGTCTGTGCCAATATCCGTATCCTTTATCAACTATACCACTATCAACAGCTTTCTTTGCAGTTGCAATAAGATCATCAAGAGTAAAATCGCCGTTTTTGATTTTATCAGGCAGAGCCGCTATCTTAGCATCATTCCAGCCCAGAGCCTTAAGTTTTTGTATACTGAAGAATAATGGTCGTGCTTCAGTATCCTGAGGTACTGCCCATATACTTCCTTTCCATTCAGTAGGAGTCCAGAGACTTTCAATTACATCTGCAAACTCAGGTGATAAAGCCCGAACATCTTTTACACTATCTGCTATAGGCATTATATATTCTGCATTTGCCCATACGGGGACATCTTCATGCCCTGACAGGATAATATCCGGACCTTCACCGGCATCTGCTGCAAGTGTAAACTTCTTTTTATAGTCACCCCATGATGGGTTTTCGAAGTTTGCTTCAACAACTACAGTTACATCACTGCCTTCTGCTTTTAGCTCATCATTCAGCAGTTTTACAGCATCATAAGCTGCATCTGCTCTCATGTGTTCTACCTCATTTGCCCTTGCCCAGAGAGTAATTTTTACTTCTCTTGGACCTGTTGACTTTACTTCATCCTGTCCTCCTGCAAAAGCAGAAAAGGAACTAAGCAGTAGAAGTGTAATCATAAATACTAACACACGTTTCATCATAAAACCTCCTGAGAAATTTACCGGTAAACCACCGGCTTATATATTATCAAAAGAAAAACCTGAGCAGTTCTTCTTTAATAACCATTAAGAATTCTTCTAAGTTCTTTGGGCTTTTTTGTAGTAATGGAGTATACCCCCATTTTAATATATTTATTCATCTTAGCGATATCATCGATTGTCCATACTGAAACAGGAAGAAATCTTAGATGTGCATAATTTACCAGCTCTTCAGTACAAAATTGATATGGTATATTAATCCCGCAGCAACCAGCCTGGGTTGCATATCTACATACAGTTTTTACTGCAGAGTTATAATCAATATCTATTAGATCAGATAAAGTTTCTCCTACATTGAATAGAACCTGAAATTCCGGATAGTTTTTCTTTAGATAAGAAGCCCTTATTTTTTCACACCCCGAAATGACTACATAATCAAGCATATTTGCATTCTTTACTGCATGAACAAGAGGTTCTATACTCTCATCATCCTTTGCATCCAAATTTAAAATTTTATTATTTTTTCGAATAAGATCAAAAATTTCTTCGAGTTTTGTTATTTTCCCTCCAGGGTGATCGAAGATAATTTTATTGTCTTTCTCTAATTTTAGAAGATCATCAAAGTTAATATTGCCAAGAGATATTTCTTCCCCTGAAATTGTTTTAATAAGAGAACTGTGTGAGAGAATTGCAATCTTATCTTCTGTAGCTCTTACATCAACTTCAATTATATCTGCATTTGCATTTATACCAGCCTGAACAGAATTTATAGTATTCCCTGGAGAATTCTCACATCCTTCATGAGCTGTAATTAGTGGTATTTGTACCTTCATGAGAACCTTTATATCATAGAAAATGCACTGGCGCAAAAAAAATATTTTATTCTAAAATATCTTCTTTATAGATGTTTAGTGAAATGCTATAATAAGTAAAAATGACGTACTAAGTCGAAATGACTAAATATGTCTATATCAGAATAAACATAAGGACTAATGGATATGGCAAATGCAGCGAAACACCGCCTAAAACAGAAAGATCTTGTTATGAATATATTTGGCTATTTTTCCGAAGAATATGAAAGAAGTGATACGGCTTCGATATGGGAGATCGTATTACCGATTGAAAAAGTTATAAACTATTTAGAAGAAAGATGTGATGTTAGTTATAAAAGTAATCTTTGGGTATGGATCCAATTAAAGCGATACGAGGAAGAATTAGGAGTTGTCCTTTTTAAAAAAATAAATCCCGAAAAAAAGAGAGATCAATTCTCGATTGCAATTAACTATCCATTTATTAATTTTTTCCAGAAACAGCATCTTTATGTAAATGAAAAGATTAAAGTAGCTAATGGTGTTTTTGATAAAATCAAAGATTATAAAGCTAAAAATAATAGTAAAGAACCGATTAAGATTCTTCTTGGAGCTGGTACTCTTTGTTACCATATTTCTACAATATTCGCAGAAAGATCATTTCAGAATAAGACAAAGTATCTAATACATACTAATAATCTGGGCGCTTTGAGTCAGCTGATTGATCCGGGAATAAATCATGATAATATTGTAGTTACAATGCCGGAAGGCAGAGTGGATTCTGTAACACATACTATTATTGGTGAAAATACAGAATACTATCTTACTACAGATTTTGATTTTATTATCCAGGGTACAAGCTGTATATATAATGGAGACTTATTTATTGAGTCACAGGAGGAGACTATAAGGAAAAGAGCAATTTTAAAAGATACAAGCGGTCAGAAGATATTAGTTCTTACAAAGCATGAATTTTCTGATGAACCTTTGAAAAATTCAGTAGCCTATGGGAAACTTAAAGATTATGATTTTATAATTGTACCAAAAAGAAGTACAAATTTGCCTATAAAGAAGGACTATGAACATCTTTTTGAAGAATGCAAAAAAATCCTTACACCGGAAATTATTAATTGGAATTATGAGATATACAAAGTTAAGGTGTAATAGTTAAGTTGCTTTTTAATCTATTCTTTATATTTGCAATATGTTCACTGTATACCGAATAAACAGTTGATTTGTCTCCTTCATAGAGTTTTATGCTGTTGAATTTGTTTTTTAGAATGAATAAAGATATGAACTCGGCCAACAGTGGTCGTTTATTTATGTTAAAGCCAGGTGTAACAGGACCGGTGGAGAACCGTTGGCTGAGATAACCTGTATTTTAAGATTAGCAGCTGGTGGAGTTTTTTTCTTTCTTTTTTAATAGATTGACAGTTAATTATTATGTATAATACAAATATGAAAGAATACTTTTACAAATCAATAATAGAGAGCTGTGAGGAAGGTGGTTTTTCGGCCTATATACCAGGTCTCCCTGGTTGTGTTTCTGAAGGGGATACTTATGAAGACTGTTTGGTTAATATCAGAGAGGCTGCCGAATTATATTTAGAAACGATACTCGAAAGAGGTAATAAAGTTGTTGAAGATAAGACACATATAGCTGAGATGTGTTTTACTGTATGAGCAAATATCCAATTTGTAAACCAAAAGAGATTGTTAAAATATTACAAAAAATTGGTTTTAATTTTTACAGGCAAAAAGGCAGTCATCGAATTTATGTATATAAGGAAAAAATGGTTGTTGTTCCAATGCACAATAAAGATTTAAAGCTACCAACGCAGAATAATATAATAAAGGGTACGGGATTGTCTCAGGAAGAGTTTTTCCGTTTTAAATAGAGTATAAAAATAGTCTAAGGAAAACCATGGATAAAACAATAATTAATAAAACCAAATTAAAAAATCGAAGGAGTGATTTCGAGTATTGGCAGACACAACCTATAAGTTCAAGACTAGCTACATTACAGAAAATAAGAGAAGAATATATAGGATGGAAATATGATAATAGACAGGAATTTCAAAGAATTTATTCTGTTATTAAACAAAAATAGAGTCAAATATCTAATTGTAGGTGGATATGCTGTTGCTTTGCATGGGCATCCTCGTTACACAAAAGACCTTGATATCTGGATTTATGTTGATACGGATAATGCGGACAGATTAAAGGATTATAAACTTGAACATGCACAGCTGCTTTATAATAAAAATAAAATAATATGGAACTTCATTATTCTTCCGATGATTTTAGAAATGATCTGGAACTAAAATTATAATATGTATAAAAAAGTAATTATTGATTCCAGAGGTTCTTAACATCTACCTCAATCTCTCTTTAATATTTGAAATATGATCACTGTAAGCTGAAAGAACTGTTGATTTTTTTCCTGAAAGAAGTGCATTTAGCAGTTCGTTGTGTTCAGCAGGAATAAATGACAATTCCACATAATCAAGTTGTGATTGTTTTATTTCATCATAAAGAAAAGATTTTAGTGTATCAAACAGTGAAAGAAAAAGAGAGTTATTGCAGCTTTCCATAATTGTAAGATGAAAATTAAAATCCAGTTCAATTAGTTTTTTTCGTGAACCTTCCAATGAAGCAGTTCTCATGTTTTCTACTATACTTTTTAATTTTTCAATTACGGTAAATCCCACAGAGTTCTTAGATGATATTTCATCTGTAAGTTTAAACATTGACCAAATTTCAATAGATCCTCGCAAATCTATCATTTCATTAAGTTCATCTTCACCTAAAAGAAGTGACCAGGTAAGGGATTCAGAAGAGATATTTGAACGTTTTTCGACAAATGTTCCTTTAGCAGCCTGGGATCTAAGTACACCCATGTAGTTAAAAATTTTTATAGCCTCTCTTATGGATGAGCGTCCAACACCGAAAGATTCTGACAGTTCAAGTTCGGTAGGTATTTTATCACCTGGTTTATATGCTCCGGAAGCAATAAGAGTTTTTATTTGTTCCATAACCTGTTCAACAACTGTTGTTTTTTTTATCTTTTTAATTGACATCAAAAATATTATAACTGCTTTAAGAAAAAACGTCAATATATTATCAGAATATCAGACAATAATAACTATACTGAGCAAATCAAGACATACTAATAAAAACGTTCCTTAAAATGTCTTGTGATAGTAAGGGATAGATTGTACAGCTGTGGCACAATAATTTTATTCTTCCGAATTTGAAAATAATTGTTGACAAATAGTATAAAGCTTTATATAATTGAAGCGGTTCAAAATGTTGGGGGGCAGAATGCCAACTATTGATGAAGTAGCAAAAAAAGCGGGAGTCTCTCTAGGAACAGTTTCGAATGTACTCAATAATCCAGATAAGGTTAAAGTAGAAACCAGGGAAAGAGTTCTTAAGGTAATCAGGGAGTTGGATTTTATTCCAAATATGAACGCACGTAATCTTTCCAGATTAAGAACTGATACTATTACTCTTATTTACCCGTTTTCAAAGCGTCCCAGAAAAGAGCATTACTATTCAGACTTGCTGGCAGGAATTATAGAAACCTGCTTTACAATGAACTTCAAGCTGGTTTTATCCTCTCTTCCAGAAACAATAAGTCTGGAAGAGAACCTGAGTGCCTATGCGAGGTTAGTCGACAGTGGTGCTGTTGATGGCGTTATTCTAACCAGACCTGCTGTGGATGATCCTGTCATTCAGCTGCTGACAGCTAAGAAACAAAATTTTGTTGTTTTTGGACGCAGTAATCTGTCTATGGATTTTTCCTGGGTAGATATTGACGGTGAATTGGGCATTAAGCAGGCTGTGAAGTATCTTTTAAAGCTTAATCATAGAAAAATAGCATATATTGGGACTTCTGAAGAGTATGTTTTCTCTCATCATAGATTGGAAGGATATAAAAAGGGTTTGTTGGAAGAAGGATTTCCTATAGATTCTGACCTAATTATCCACACATTTGAAAATGACGATGAAATTGAAACAGGGTCGAGTAAGATGATAAAATTATTACAACTTCCCGATCCACCAAAAGCGGTTATTGTTGCCGGAAGTCAGCTGGCGATTGGTGCTGTAAAAGGGATAGAGAAATTCGGTTATGAAGTTGGAAAGGATATTTCTGTTATATGTTTTGATGATGCTGACTGGAGTCTTCACTACAATCCCCCAATAACGGCAATACGGCAGCCGTTGTACGATGCCGGAAAAATGATTGCACGTATGTTAATAGAATGTATTTTAGATAAACCATCAGATAAATCTCAGATACTTCTTAAACCTGAACTAATTATCAGGGAATCATGCAGCAAGATAGAATAAAAAAATTTCTTAATAAATTGAAGCGCTTCAATTTATTAAGAAAAAAAGGTAAATGGAGGTACAACGACAGGGAGTGGAGTATATTTAAATATTATTTTGAATCACAATTTTTTATTATATAAGGAGAAGAAGAATGAAAAAAATGTTACGTTTTACAGGATTAGTGTTTTTTATACTGGCACTATGTACAGTAGGTGTTTTCGCTTCAGGTGCTGGTGAAAAAACGAAAGAAGAGGCTGATGGTAATGTCTCTTTCATGATGTGGGGTGGTGCCGTTGAAAAGGCAACTGTAGAGGGGTATCTTGCTCCCTTCCTTGAAGAGAATCCAGATATCAATGTTGAAATTATTACCCCTCCAGAATATGGGGACGTGTTACAGACGATGGTCGCCGGCGGGACTCCTCCTGATATCTGCTACCTTGGATTCCCGGAGTTCGTTCAGTACCAAAAAGAGGGACAACTTACTAATCTCCAGAAGTATGCAGATGCCAGTACTATTTTTAGTGCTTCTGATTTTAATCCCGACCACCTGGCTTCTTTTAGTGATAGAGAATCAGGTGATCTCTACTCCATACCAAAGGATTGGTCTACATATGTTGTTTACTATAATGAGGATATTTTTAAAGACGCTGGAATTCCTACACCACTCGAATTATACAAAAAAGGCGAGTGGACAATGGATAAATTCCTGGAGGTTGCCAAAGCTTTAACAACTAAAGATGTTAACGGTCTTCTTTTTAATTATGGCCGATGGAAAACTTTTATCCCCTATTTTGCTCCAGACTGGATTGAAAATACATCAAAACTTAATATAAATACCCCTGAATTTATTGAGGCTATTAACTTCATAAACGATCTTAATGTAAAGTATGGTGTCAACCCGACCCCCGATCAGTTACGTGATATTTCTCCTGCAGATAGATTTTCCCAGGGTAAAGGTGCCATGTACATAATCGGTCGCTGGATGACAATGCGGTATTTGAAAGCAAACCTTCCTTTTGGCTGGAACGTTGTTCCCATGCCCAAGAAGAATGGTAAGGCCTACACATGGGTTGATATGGTTGGATATGCCATTCCAGGAGATGCAAAAAACCCGGACGCAGCCTGGAGAGTTATTGAGTACCTGACCGGTGTTGAAGGACAGACTTCTGTTGCTAAATCTGGTCATGCAATTCCAATAAGACTTTCAGTTGCCAATTCCGATGCTTTCCTCCGCTCTGTAAGACCCGGGTTTAACAATGAGGCTTTCCTTGCAATTAAAGATGCTGCTCCTGTTCTTGTTTTCAATAATTTTGTCAAGATCTTCTACGATACAATGGGTGGTAAATTGAATATGGTATTTACCGGACAGGCAAGTGCTGAAAAAGCATGTGCAGAAATCCAGGGAACTGTTGACCGACTATTAAAAGAATAACGAATTAAGTATCAGCTCTGCCTGCCTCATGCATTAAGGGGAAGGTGGAGTTTTATATAAAGTGAAGGAGGTTGTATGAGCACAAAGGCTTTATCGATTATGGCTTCACCCCGGAAAAGAACTGAGATGATGTGGGGTTTTATATTTGTAGGTCCGGTAATATTGGGGATATTGATTTTTATGGGCTTTCCAACATTGTACGGTTTTTTTATATCCACATTTAAATGGACTATTATAGGGAGAAATCCCCAATTCATAGGGTTTAACAATTATTTTAGACTGATCCATGATCCTGTTTTTCTCAAGGCTGTTAAAAACACTTTTGTTTATGTCAGTGGGATACTTCTTTTTAGTGTTCCTCTTTCATTACTTCTTGCAATTCTGTTTAACAGGAAGATGCCTTTTGGAGAAGTTCTAAAGATTATTTATTATCTCCCGGTTATCACCATGATGGTTGCTGTTTCCATGGTGTGGAGGTGGGTATTAAGTACAGAGTACGGGATTCTTAATTATATTCTTGGTTTTTTTGGAGCTGAAAATATTGCCTGGCTGAATGACCCAAAGTGGGCAATGCCGGCCCTGATAATAATGAGTGTCTGGAAAGGAGTTGGTTTTAATATGGTTCTCTTTATTGCGGGATTGAAAAATATATCACCCATGTATTATGAGGCAGCTGATATTGATGGAGCAGGGTCTTTTAGAAAATTTATTAAAATAACTCTTCCTCTTCTCTCTCCGACAACACTTTTTATTTTACTTACAACAATGATGAATTCATTCCAAATTTTTGCGCAGGCGAAGATACTTTTTGCTGGTGCCACATCGGAAGCTGCCGGAGCTGGTCCGGATAACGCTGCAAATACTATTGTGGTTTATCTTTACAACAATGCCTTTAAATGGGGTTCTGCAGGATATGCTGCTGCTCAAGGGGTTTTTCTGTTTATCATACTTATTATAATCACACTGGTTCAAATGAATCTTCAGAAGAGGTGGGTTCATTATGACGCATAACATAGCTGATTTTAAAAAAATCAAAATTAGTTCTGTATTAATCTATCTTTTTCTAATAGCCGGAAGTCTATTTATGATAATGCCCTTTCTCTGGATGATTTCCAGTTCATTTAAAGATATGGAAAGTATTTTTATATTTCCCCCTCAATGGATCCCGGAAAAAATCAATCTAAGTAACTATACAGAACTTTTTACAAGCTCCTATTACAATTTTGGGCGCTATTATTTAAATACCTTTATAGTTGTTATATTCAGGGTAGCAGGAATGTTTGTTTTCTGTTCTATGGCGGCTTACGGATTTGCCCGGTTGGATTTTCCCTTTAAGAACCTTCTGTTTATGGTTGTTCTATCGACCATGATGTTGCCGATTCAGGTATTGATGGTTCCTCTCTATTTCGAGATGAGGTTTTTTGGATGGATAAATACTTTCAAAGCCCTTATTGTTCCCCATTCGCTTGGTGCCTTCGGGGGTGCGTTCAGCATTTTCCTGCTCCGTCAGTATTTTATGGCTCTTCCG
>Ga0190306_1000426_pt1 | contig 14512 bp, 12 predicted proteins | sample 48700734_MG_FD_161657 | JGI IMG/M metagenome (GOLD analysis project Ga0190306, IMG submission 161657) | Hydrothermal vent sediment bacterial communities from Southern Trench, Guaymas Basin, Mexico - 4870-07-3-4_MG | ecosystem: Environmental > Aquatic > Marine > Hydrothermal vents > Sediment ... | reverse complement strand
GAGGCTCCTGGAAAGAAATTCAGTCTATTAGGCAGAGAAATGGATTTTGCTTCCTGGAATGCGGAAAAATATGAATCTCTGATATCTGATCCAATTGCCGGACTGGATCGGCTTGGAAAACAGCTTGATGGTTTTGTTGGGAAAATTGATGAATTGGTCTTAGCAAGAAAAGCAAATGCTGCTGCACAGGCAGATTTCAAGAAAAAGATGGATAAGATTAAAGAGACAGAGGGAGACGAGAAAGCAAATGAGTTTCAAAAGGAAAACCTACAGCCTCTTATTCTTGCTGCAGGTCCTATGTTTTTAAATATTCGTTATCATACTCTTTCTGCACTTTCTTTTCGTCGCTATATAGTAGGAAAACTTTATCTGGCAATGAAGAGTAAATATATTATGGATTCGGGGAATCCTGCTTATAAAGAGTTCCTTTTGAATTATAATAGATTTTTAGACAAATTTGAGTTATATATAGTACCGTATATGAGTAATAGGGATCTTTAGTCAGTAATAAGAATTAGGAGTTGATCAATGAACAGGAAAATAATTTTTGGGTTAGTAATTTTACTTGCAATTTTAGCTGTTTCTTCGTGCAGCCTTTTAGGTGTTGGGACATCTATGACAGATAGGATAGGTTTTTTTGTAGTTGATCTTAATAGTAGTAGAGCAAATATCATTGATAATATTCATCCTGATGCTCCTGGTTATAATACTGTAAATTCAGATTCATATTGGAGTGATGAAAGTGGTACATGGGATCCTGTTTCTAATACTTTTTCAATTACAGATATAACAGAAGGATCAGATTCTGTAATTGGCACTTTTACTTCAAATGATTTTTCCAGTGGAACAACGATTTCTTTCGAAATGAAAGATGATGGAGATTTTTTTAGTGGAGAAAACTGGAAAATTTGGTCCTGTACTGTTGATGGAGTAGCTCAATTTTGATAATGAAGAAAAAAAAGCCTCTTGTAGAAATAGACAGTGATTTTGAGGCAACTTTTATGGACAGTATACTAAATGAACAGGAAATACCCCATGTAATGGTTTCCTATTCCACATCACCATTTATAAATCTATTTCAAACCCAGAAAGGCTGGGGGCATATTAGTGCCCCCAAAGAGTATTTAAAGAAAATAGAGGAAATATACCTGGAGTTTAAGCAGTCCGGGGGAGAATAAAAATATTTTTATTAGAAAATTGTATATTTGGTATAAATGGGGTACAGTTACTACATGCTTGGAGCATCCGGGCGGGCATTATCTCATCTTGATAAAGTTGATAGTGATTATGATACAGAATATTATCCTGATTTTGTTGTATTAAAGGGTAGTTTGTTGTTGGCTTCTTTATCCTATAATGATGCACTTGATTTATTTAATGAATACTTAAGAAATGATGATTTTTCCCCTACAGCCCGGCGGTAAATTATCTTAGTGCTACTGTTCTTAAGGGGCTTGATAAAGATAATGAAGCAGCTAAAAAACTCAGAATTACTGTTAAAATGAATCCTGATAGTGATATAGGAAAATCTGCTAATACATTATTAAAAAATATGTAATATTTGTTAAAATACTTTTAATTTATTCTGACCTTGCTGCATATTGGCAGGGTTACTTTTGTTTTTGCAATATAATAATAAGTTGTCATATAAGAGCACTTGACATAAAAAAATATTTGAATGTAATCTATAAATGTTTAAACATTTATAGGAGTCTTATGACTAATGTCATATATTGATAGGGAAAGCCCAATTCCTATTCAGCATCAGCTCTATTTGATGCTAAAGGAGTGGTTTGTAAACAGTTTTACAGAAGAGGATACTCTTCCCACGGAAATAGCTGTTGCAGAAAGATATGGTATTTCCCGTGGAACTGTAAGAAATGCTATGGACAGTCTGGTGAAAGAGGGGTTGATTAGCAGGATATCAGGTAAGGGCAGCTTTTTAACAAAAAAATTCTACATACAATTGAGAAAATATAATATTGGGGTTGTTCTTTCGGATATTGATTTTTTTACAGATTCTATCTGGGAGTATACCTGGTCAACTCATCTTGAAATAATAAATGGAATAATTCGAAGTAATATTGAGTACAATGTTTCGACTGAGCTTGTATCTGAGAAGTATATCCCTCTGGTAGATAATGCTGATTTTGATGGATTTATAGTCTGGCCCTATGTTCATAAGGATGTAATAGACAAACTTGAAAAACCACACGTTTTCTTAAATTATGAGATAGATATGAAGAGCGGTTTTTCAAAGTTGGCAGAGGATGTAATAAAGAGAAAGTATAAAAATATTGCATATATTGGTTTTACAGCAGGTGGAAGAATTGAGACAATAAATTCAGTTTTAAAAGCAAATAAGTCTAATAATATTCTTCCTGGGAATATATTTGAATGTGGAGGGAATCCCAAGGAAGCTTACAGATCATGCAGTAGATTGTTTAAGTCCAACCCAGGTATTGATTGTATAATATGTTCAACTGATTTAAGGGCTCAGGGTGTTATTGAGTATTTAAGTGAAATAGATATCAGGATACCTGAACAGGTTGCTGTTTATGGTTTTGATGGATCAAGGGAAATTAGTAATGCAGATGTACAGATAACTACATGTTCCTTTGACTGGACATATCCAGGCTCTTTTGCAGTAAAAAAAATCAGATCGATTCTCGATAAGAGGAAAATCCCTGAATATACTCCACCGGAAGGGGTATTCCTTAAAAGGAACAGTACCCGGTGGTGATTGGAATTCATGTTTAATAAATGTTTAAACATATAAATGTTTAAATCAAAACTTGACAATTCTAAAATTTATGATATCATCAATATCCTAAACAAACCTATAGGGAGAATTAAATATGAAGAAAAAAATTCAGATTTTAAGCATCATTTTTACAGTATTTCTAATTCTTGGAACTCCTCTGTTTGCTGCAGGACAACAGGATGCTGCAGGTACAGATAAAGAGATTACAATTCAGTATTGGAGTTGGGATCCTGAATTAAAAACCAGGAATGAGACTATGATAGAAAAGTTTGAGGCTGCTAATCCTGGAATTAAAGTTGAGCTTACCACTGTAGAACCAAAGGAGTATTGGACTAAAATACGAATTATGGCTAATCAGAAAAAGCTTCCTGATGTTTTTAACTTAAGTTCCGGATATATTGAAGAATGGGCGCAGAATGGGCTGCTTATGGATTTAGGTCCATATATTCAGAAAGACCTTAATAAAGATAATTTTTACATGAATCTTTTCGATGCAGTAAAGGATCTTTCAGGAACAGATAAATATTATGCTTTCCCATATGCATTAGTTACTACTTGTTTGTATTATAATATGGATATGTTTGATGCTGCTGGAGTTTCATATCCTGATGATGGTTGGACATGGAGTGATTTTCGGGATGCTGCTAAAAAACTAACTCTTGATAAAAATGGAGACGGAGTTACCGATCAGTGGGGTTACTGGTTTTATGGTCGATATGCTCATATTGAATCCTGGATATATTCCAATGATGGTAATTTAATTAATAGAGATACTATGAGATTTGATCCTGATTCCAATGCAATGGAAGCAATTACTTTTCTTACCGATCTGGTATTAAAGGATAAAGTAGCACCTTCCAAAAAAGAGATGTCTGCTTTTAGACAGCAGGATGTATTTCCTAATGGTGTTGCTGCAATGTTTGTAGATGGATCGTGGAATATTGATAATAACAGAAGTGTGGCTGGAGATTCTATGAAATGGGGAATCGCTGAGCTTCCTGTTGGCCCTCATGGAAACGGTAGTTTAACTTATGGATGGCCGGATTCTCTGGCAATTCCACCTACCTCAGAACATCCTGATGCTGCATGGAAATTTGCAAAATTTGCAGCTGGAGAAGGGTTGACAATGGATATGGTTATGGCTGGAAAAATTCCGTCATATCGTCCATTAACAGAATCAGAAGCTTTTCTTGAGAAAGGACAACAGCCTGCTAATAAAGGGTTATTAATCAAACAGGCAGCTAAAACAATGAGAACATCATTTACTAAGTCATGGGGTGAATGGAGAGGTTATGGAGCTGCTGAAGCACTAGGTTTTAATGGTGTAATCGATGGAATAATTGATGGTGATTTAACTTTTAAAGAAGCTATGGATTTGGCTGATACAAATATTAATAAAGTAATGAGTAGAAATTATTAAATATATTTGATGAGGGGAGGGTGAATCCACCCTCTCCTTCCATAATAAAAAACAGACAGGTGGAAAATATGAAAAATAGAGCTCTTTCCTGGTATAAACCAATAGATCCATGGCTGTTTATTCTTCCAACATTACTCGGTTTAATTGTATTTAGACTGGGACCTATTATTTCAGCCTTGTTTATTAGTTTTACTAATTGGGATATTTTAAAAAAAGCAGATTTTATAGGGGTTTCAAATTATTCAGAGATGTTTAATAATCCTGCGTTTTTTAAAGTATTGTGGAATACTATCGGCTTTTCATTTATCTATGTAGTTGGGGTTATGGTTTTTGGTTTGATGTTGGCTGTTTTACTTAATCAAAAACTAAAAGGAATAAAATTTTTTAGATCTGCATTTTATACACCAGTAATAACTTCAGCTGTAGCTGTTGGAATAATATGGTTGTGGATTTTAAGTCCAAAATATGGAATTCTAACAATTTTGCTGAAAAATATAGGAATAAAATCTCCTTATTGGATAGGAGATCCAAAAGTAGCACTTTTTACTGTTTCAATTATACAGGTATGGAAGATGTCCGGATATTATATGATACTTTTTTTGGCAGGGCTTCAGCTTATTCCTGTGTCATTAAAAGAAGCGGCTATTATTGACGGGGCAAATAAGGTTCAAGCTTTTTTTAAAATTACTATTCCTCTTTTATCACCAACAATTTTCTTTGTTTTAAGTGTTTCTATTATTGATTCATTTCGAAATTTTGAACTTATCTATTCTATGACCCGGGGTGGACCACAGAATTCGACGAATACCCTTGTATATGATGTTTATTTAAATGCATTTGTTTATTACAGAATGGGATATGCATCCTCTCTGGCATATATATTATTAGGAATTGTAGCAGTAATTACTATTTTGAACTTTCAGATGAAAAAACGCTGGGTTCAATATCAATATTAAAGGTTATAGATATGAAAAGTTATCAAAGAATATTTATTTATGTAGTCCTTATATTTATATCTTTTCTTACGATTTTTCCATTTTTGTGGATGGTTATAAATTCGTTTAATTCATCAGCTAATATTTTTTCAATTCCACCTAGAATAATTCCTGATAAATTTTTAAAACCGGGGATGTTTTCTAATTATGTAACCGTTCTTAAAGAATTTAATTTTGGAATATTTACATTAAACAGTTTTATCGTTGCTGGTGGGAGTGCATTAGGGCAGCTTTTTACCTGTACTCTTGCAGGTTTTGCTTTTGCTTTAATGAAATTCCGTGGAAAGAATATAATATTTGCATTACTCCTTGCTACAATGATGGTTCCCATACAGGTAACAATTATTCCCGAATTTTTATTGATGATGAAGCTTGGATGGCTTGATACATTTGCACCGCTAATTGTTCCTTCTGTTCTCGTTGGATCTTTTGGAACCTTTATGTTCAAGGAATTTTTTGAAAGTATGCCATCTTCCCTTCTGGATGCTGGTTCTATGGATGGAGCAGGAACATTTACCATGTATTTTAGATTGTATCTTCCTCAGAGTACTGCTCAAATAGCAACTTTGTTTATTATTGCTTTTATGAATAATTGGAATGATCTGCTGCGGCCTATATTGTATATAAACTCTGAACGGCTTCAAACAGTAACTATGGCATTAACTCAGTTCCAATCCCAGTATACTGCAAAATGGAATTTACTTTTAACCGGAGGAGTATTATCAATAATACCATTGTTAATAATTTATATATCTTTACAGAAATATATTATTCAGGGAATTGCTTCTACCGGTACTAAAGGGTAGTTAAGAACTAATGTCGAATAATATTTTTTATAAAGATAATGACCAGAGCAACAGTCATTCTGTTTTTACTTATTCTATTAAGGGAAATGGAAAAAACCGGTATCAGATAATTAAACTTGAGAAAATTAATTCAATTTCTCCTGTTAGCATGAGGTTTAATTCTCAGGTTCTTGTCGATCTTACAAGATTATCCCGTATACACCTGCTTCCAAAGAAACCTGAAATAGGAAGCCTTTGTCTCTTTTCCTTACCTGCAGATATAGAAAATCATCTTCCTGACATATTTGACAATGAAAATATTATTGAACCTGTTTCCAGAGTTCGATATCTATTGAACAGGTCTCTAGAGGATGGGAGTACAAGAGTAGAAAAAGGAAAACTTGTAAGTTCCATAGATAATATTTCTATTTTTATTGATGAGATGGAAAAGCGAAATATGTTGTCAGTCATTCAAACTTCTACTAATGGGACACTAATGTCTATTCCTGTATCTAACCGTATGGGATATTTAAGTAATCATTTTAGAGAGAACAGGATTGTATTTAACAGCCATTTTTTTCTAATGGATTTAACAGATCTTGAAACTTCTTTTGACATTATGGGTGAACCCTATGGTTTGCTAATGGTTGAAGGGAAAATAAGCAGTCCTCCTCTTTATTCAAGGGCTGCATTTTTTATAGATAAAAATGGAAATAGCAGAGTTGAAGAACTTAGTATTAAGGATGTTGGTATTGTAATTGATAATGAAACTTATTTTCATGGGGAAAATTGTTCTATTTTTGTACGCCCGGAGAATAATATATCCCCTTATCAGAAAGGATTGGATATTGCGGTAGTAGGTAGTAGAATTGTTGGTTTATCTAAAAATGGAGGGCAGGAAATCCCCGAAGCAGGTTATGTAATACATTTGCTCTCAAATAATATTCCTGGTTCCTTGAAAGTTGATTATATTCCACTGGAAGGTTCTTTTGGTATTCAGGTAGGCCCGCCTTTAATTGAGGATAATTTGGTTTTATCAGATTTTAAACAGCCTTTTTATAATAGGAAGGGGATAAAGTTTCCTCCTACCGTGTATCCACCCGGATGGACAGAAGGTAGGGCAGCAAGACTTGGAATTGGGATTTCGGATGATGGAAGTTTTAAGGTAATTTGGGCAGAGGGTAGTAAACCGGCAATGTACAGGCCGGGTATAGACAGTATGGGGTTAACACTTGCAGAGTTTGCTTCTATAGGCAAAAAGCATGGTATGAAAAATTTTATTAATCTGGATGGAGGAGGTTCTTCCCAGATAGCTATAGCTGGACATAGAAGTCTTTCTATGGCAGATAAAAAAAATGAAGCAGGAGATGAATTTGAGAGGCCTATTCCTGTAGGGCTTAGTGTCTCTTGTTAATAGCAAAGTATAATATTATGGGCTCACTTTTTTGTTGGAGATAGAGATGTTAAGTATGGTTGAACAGTCAGCAATTGAAAGATCGGGTAAAAAAATTAGATATAAGCCGAATGAAAAGATAGATGTTATAGAAGTTGATAATTTCCCCGCTTTAGGAAGACTTACCGCTTTAAGATTTTTAGAATGGGTTCAGAAAAATCCTGATGGTGTTGTATCTCTTCCAACTGGTAAAACACCTGAATTTTTTATCAAAGAAACAAAAAAAATTTTAGACAAGTGGAATGATAAAAAAATTACAAAAGAGTTGAAATCTGCAGGTATCAATACGGATATTAAACCTATAATGGGAGGATTGCATTTTGTTCAGATTGATGAATTTTATCCTATAAATCCTAAACAACATAACAGTTTTTTTAACTATGTAAGAAACTATTATATTAAAGATTTTGGACTTGATCCTGATAAAGCCCTTCTAATTAACTGTGATGAAATTGGATTACCTGAAGGAATGGATCTGGATGGTGTTTGGGAAGGGGAAGCTGTTGATCTTTCTCTCAGAAACAGAGCTCCCGTTAACCCTAAAGAGAAAATTCAAAAGGATACTTTGTATCGAATTGATCAGTGGTGTGCTGAGTATGAGGATAAAATTAAAGCTTTGGGAGGTATAGGATTTTTCCTTGGTGGTATAGGTCCTGATGGTCATATTGGTTTTAATGTAAGAGGATCTGATTTTCACAGCACTACCAGATTAACAGAAATTAACTATGAAACTATGGCAGCCTCTTCTTCGGATCTTGGTGGGATAGAAGTTGCAAAAAGAAGTCTTGTTATTACTATTGGTTTGGCAACAATTACTTATAATCCTGAGTGCACAGCTCTTATTATAGCGGCAGGGGAGTCAAAAGCGGGCATTGTAGCTAAATCAATTCAGAGCAAGCGAAATGTTTTTTACCCTGCAACATCTTTGCAGGTTCTTCCAAATGCCAGGTTTTATATTACAGAAGGTGCCTCGAAATTCCTTTATCAAAGGAAGGCCGTACAGTTGGCATTAGCGGAGAATCTTAGTGATGATCAAATAGAACAGATTGTTGTAAATATTTCAATAAAATTAGATAAAAAGATTGAGCTTTTAACTAAAGAGGATTATTACAATGATTCTTTTGGCAGGCTCCTGTTAACCAGAGGATCTGCTTCAATAGATGAAATTAATAGTAAGGTAATTAATTCTCTTAAAAGTAAAATTGAGGCTGGAATTAGTTCAGACCCAAATACAGCATTTCTTCATACTGAACCACATCATGATGATGTTATGCTTGGATATTTACCCTATGTTGTACGTAATATACGCATTCATAGTAACAGCCATCATTTTGCAACTTTTACCAGTGGTTTTACTGCTGTTACAAACAGTTATATGCTTGGTCTGTGCAGGAAATTAAAAAGAGCAATGGATCGTAACCTCTATGATTTTAAACTTCACTTCTCAAGGGGGTACTTTGATGTTAATAGTGATAAGTACAGAAACAGAGACGTATGGAAGTATTTGGATGGTGTTGCCTCAAGATCTTTAGAAATGCAAGAAGAAGGTACTCTTAGACGCTTCCTAAGGATATTAATTGAAATTTTTGATGATAATGATCTTGATAATCTAACAGATAGACTGGATGAACTGATAAATTATTTCGAAACTCAGTATCCTGGGAAGAAAGATATGCCTCATATTCAGAGGATGAAGGGTATGATAAGAGAATGGGAATCTGCATGTCTCTGGGGGTATTTTGGATGGAGCAGCAGTTCTATAGATAATCTTCGTCTTGGGTTCTATCAGGGAGACATTTTTACTGAGGAGCCTACCGTTAACAGGGATGTATTACCTGTTATTGAGCTGTTAAAGAAAGTTGATCCGGATGTTGTTACTGTTGCTTTTGATCCTGAAGCCAGTGGCCCTGATACTCACTATAAGGTTATGCAGGCAGTATCGGAAGCTTTGAAAATGCATAAATCCAAAAAGAAAATAAAAGTAATAGGGTATAGAAATGTCTGGTTTAGATTCCAGCCCCATGAAGCCAATATGTTTGTACCTGTTTCTTTAAATATGCTGACCCTGCAGAATGAGTCTTTTATGAATACATATATTACTCAGAAAAATGCATCCTTTCCTAGTTATGAATTTGATGGACCTTTTCCTCTTCTTGCACAGAAAATTCAGGTTGAGCAATATGAAATGTTAAAAACATGTCTGGGGAGAGATTATTTTTTTGATCATCCCAGTGCCTTGATACGAGCTACCCGGGGATTTGTTTTTATCAAAAGTATGGAACTGGAAGAGTTTTTTGAACATTCAAGGGAGCTTAAGAAGAGAGCTGAGAATAAATAACTTTAAAGAGGTCAATTTCCAAAATAAAATTTAAAATATTCCCCACCCAGGTTATTTTTTGTTTAGACTCATTTTATCCTTGAAGAAAGACACCTTTTGACGTATTATGTCGGAAAACAGGAGGCTTTTATGGTAGATCAACAGGTATCAAGGTTCTATGTTCGTGTTAAGGAGGATCTTGAAAAAGCCTTTACGGATTTTTTCCCTCATATGTCATCAAATTATATTAAAATGGCAAAATTGTTTGACAGGGGTAAATGCTATCCTGTTCTGGCTGTTGAAAAGGTTGTTATTTTTACTAAAGATGGTTCGGAAGTTGAATCTGCACGGTTTCTGCTTCCTTCAGAGAATGGTAACTTTATTTGGATTCAGTCGGAGATATTTGAGTTTATGGGGTTTGAAAATAAATGCGAGTGATAAAATAATTGTAGGGTAGGCTGGTAACAACTTTGTTGCTGCTCGCCTATGCATTCTTAGGTATAAAGCCTACCCCTGCATTGTTTCTTTAGCTAATATCTATTATGTATTCTTTCAACCTGTTAAATATCTCTACAGGAACTCTTGCCTTAATAAACGATCCTGTATCCCTATAATCTTCTTCAAGGATTGTACCTTCTCTATGGATCATTGAAATCAGATCGTAGCGGTCAGTTGGTATTAACAAAGATACAACTTGTTTGTCTTTGTTTAATAATTCTTCGACTTTTTCAAAAACTTTTTCAAGACCCTGTCCTGTTTTTGCAGATATATATAATGCTTCCGGGTTGTCTAATTCTATGCTTAAACTATCTGTATTGTTAGTATTTAAATCTACCTTATTAAATATCAGAATCATCGGCTTTTCCCCGGCTCCCAGTTCCTCCAGTACTTCCATAGTAATTCTATACTGATCTTCCACTTCAGGATGGGAGAGGTCCAGAACATGTATCAGAAAGTCTGATAAAACTGTTTCCTCCAGAGTAGATCTGAATGCATCAACAAGATCATGGGGCAGCTTTCTTATAAAACCAACGGTATCTGTTAGAAGTATTTTATTCCCTCCGGGTAAGGTTACTTTGCGGGTGGTTGGATCGAGAGTTGCAAAAAGTTTATTTTCAACAAAAACATCTGCTCCTGTAAGGGCATTAAGGAGTGATGATTTCCCTGCATTTGTGTAGCCCACAAGAGCTCCTGTGGGTATTCCCAAAGTTGATCTTTGCTTTCTCAGGGTCTTCCTATGAAGTTGAACCTTTAACAATTCTTTTTTTAGGCGGGTTATTTTTTTCATAACTATCCGTCTATCAACTTCCAGTTGGGTTTCACCTTCTCCTCTTGTTCCTTTTGATCCTCCCTTCTGTCTGGAAAGATGTGTCCATGCTCTTGTTAATCTTGGCAGGCTGTATTCCATTCTCGCAAGGCCTACCTGAAGGACAGCTTCACGGGTTGTTGCTCTGCCTGCAAAAATATCCAGTATAACCTCGTGTCTGTCTATTACAGCTTTTCCTGATAGTTCTTCCAGATTTCGTTGTTGAGCCGGAGAAAGTTCATTGTCAAAAATAATTAGTTCAGCCTTCAGTTTTCCGGCAAGTTCAGTTATTTCTTCCGCTTTCCCGCTGCCTACAAAAAATTTGGCATTCCTTTTTTTTAGAGGTACAATCATTGTGCCTGCAGTTTCTGCACCCATAGTATCCACAAGGTTTTCCAGCTCTTTTATATGGACTGCTGCTTCCCCTTTTCCCATTTCCGAATTTTGTATGCATATAAGCAGGGCTTTTTGTTTTATTTCTATTTCATTCTGCACATTAAATGTATTGTTATTTAGAGTTTTATTCATATTGATTTATATACTATCCGGTACTACAATGTCTGTCTATTATGAATATACCCAACAGACCGCCCAATTGTTTACAATGTATCCATTTTGCAGTCACATGGGAGCCGAAGTTCCCCCGAAGCTGCAAATTGTTTGGCGTTAAATCAAAAAACCTTCCTTCTATAGCTGTAAAACTGGCAACAGGCCAAAATTGTCCGGCTTTTCAAAGATCTCCCAAAATTAGAGATTAATATCTCACAATAAAAGTATTTAATGTTTTTTTGAAACTATAAAGCTCTGTAATTTATAGTGGAATGAGCCGAGAATGAAATTAGGTTGATTGGTTTTATTTTTAAAGAATATGATATATATTGGGTATAATGAGTTTTAACAGGTATTTTATTTTAACAGTATTATTTTTGGGCTTCTCTTTTTTTGAGTTATCATACTTGTTTGCAGGGGAGGAGCCTGGCAAAACGAGTATGGTTATTGTCCCTCTGGATGCAAAAGATATTCCTTCGTATGTCCCAATGATAGTCGAAAGGCTTTTAGCTGCAAAAATAGATAAAACAGATGCATTTTTTCTTTTTGACAGAGAAGCCTTTGATAAACTTCTTACAAGTAATGATATAACTCTTCCTAAAAATATTACTGAGGAAATAGCAGAAAAAATTGGTAGGGAACTTGAGGTAAACCATGTACTTTATGGAAGGGTATCAGAAGTAAACTCAGAATATGTAATTCAAACAAAGGTTTTGGATACGGAAACCGGGAGTGTAATCGCAGAAGATACTGAAAAATCCAAGGATCTGAAAGGGCTTAGTGAAGCTGTCAGCAATATGGCACGAAGTATTGTAAAATCAGTTTTACCGGAAGAAGTTGTTGCCGCGGCAGTTCAGACCCTGGATAAAGCTGAGCAGACTAATAAGGAAGCTGCAGTAGAGGAAAGTGTTACAGCATTCGAAAAGCTTGCGGAAAAAGATCCTGATAAAGCCTTGGCTGCTGTAAGTGAACCTGCCAGAGAAGCTATAAAAGAACAGGCCAGACAGGAAGTTGTAGGTGAAGAGATTCAGAGCTTATATGAAAAGGAAAAAGCGGGTAAAAGGCGGGTATGGCAATTCTGGACCATGGTAGGTCTGGAAAGTTCAGTTCAGCTGGGTAATATTTTTGGAGCTGCATCAATAGATTTGCGGCTGGAATCTCTTCTAAACTGGAATAACTACATGAATGGCATCTTTATGGATGACCCATACCACAGTTATACGGATACACTTGATAATTCTCAGCGGGATCAGTTCTTAAATTATCTGTTTACCGGCGGTGCCAATATAGGTCTGGCATTTGCGTATAAAGCCATGCCTGATGATTTGTTTTCTTTTACGGCTGCAGGAAGACAGATTTTTGCAATATCCAATCTCATGCAGATATCAGGTTACATGGCTCAGGCAGCTACTGCTCAGCTTGGGTTTTATGCACAGAGAAAATATTTTGAATACAGTACAGCTACAAGTGATTTTACAAGTAAATATGAGGCATACAGAACTGCATACCTTTGGCCGATGATTGCAGAATATTCAAGAACCGGTTTGTGGACGATCGGCTTTGCCGGTATGGTAACAGCAGCTCTTCTTCCAGGTGATAAAACTCCAATAATACTTAGTGATAAATCACGAAAATATCTTACCTGGGGACAGACCCTCATTAGTATTGGAAATTTTACCTCCGGAATGGCAAGCAACTTAAGGGGAAAGGCGGAGGAATACTGGATTACAGATAATTCTCCTTCCGGCACTATCGGTGACAGTTCTTATACTGGTAATTATATTGCTTCAGAAGTATTGTACTATTCCACCTATGCAATCTATCTGGGTGGTGCTGTTTTAACATATATGGGTCTGACATCTGATGGTTCCGGGAAAAATGCTAATACAGCTGCTGCTGGTTCGGATAGTAATAATCTGTCTTTTGCTGTTGTACCTGCTCCTTGTGGGATAACAGCTGTTGCAAGGTTAAGGTTGGATTGATGAAGAAGATTTATTTTTTACTAACTTCTATAATAATTGTGTTTTTTGCAGGATTATTAAGTTCCTGTGATTATCTTCTTCCTGCTCCTCTGGGGCGGAATAATCCATTTGATGATGAAGCACAAATTGGGCGGTTTAGTGTTGCTGTTTCCGGTTCGGATTCCATGGTAACAAACTGGGACTGGCATGATGCGCTTTCTACAATTGAAGATAAAAGAGTTATTGATAGAATAAGGATTGTTCATCAGAAAAATAGTAGACCTACCAGTCGAAACCCATTAAATCCTGATAATGTTCAGGAATTTACATCTACCTCCAATTGGTTCTATAACTGGACAGGTTTAAAGAATGATAAAGATCATCATTTTGCTCTTTACGCCCATGAGAAGAGCGGCCTCTGGCTCTCTCCAAAATATATTGAAACTTACCTTGATTCTTCTGTTCAGGATAATAATGTTTCTCTTTATTCGGCTTCTTCTCCATCAAACTCAACAGAATTCAGAGTTTATGAAGTTCTTAACCCTTTTACTCCTCCAGCTGCTGATGTTGCTACAAATAGTACCTATTCTTGGAATGCCGGCAGCTTTCTTGTTATGGAATTTAATATTAATGAGACAATATTTTTTGACAAGTTTTTACTGCAGTTGAAAAATTCTGCTCCTGGAAGCGATATAGATTTAACTATTTATGTTATAAAAAAAGATCTCCAACATATTGCCAATTGGGAGGATATGGTATCAGCCAATACAATAGACTATGATTCTGTTTTAATAAGACAAGTTACAAATGAGGCTGGAGCAAACCAGACTTTTGAGATTTCTGAAATAGCTAATAGAATGTCTCTTTATTATTCACATGCAATAGCAATATATGTTAACAATGCTTTTGATGTTGATGTATCCCAATGGACAATTGATACTCATTTTTGGGGGAATAATTAT
>Ga0190306_1000425_pt1 | contig 14534 bp, 10 predicted proteins | sample 48700734_MG_FD_161657 | JGI IMG/M metagenome (GOLD analysis project Ga0190306, IMG submission 161657) | Hydrothermal vent sediment bacterial communities from Southern Trench, Guaymas Basin, Mexico - 4870-07-3-4_MG | ecosystem: Environmental > Aquatic > Marine > Hydrothermal vents > Sediment ... | reverse complement strand
CTTCAAGCTCCCAAGGCCACTCAGGCTCATACCACCACTCAGCCGGCGGAGGCTTCTCAAAGCCCAAGTTTCTAGCAAACCTCTCAGTTCCGTTCGGAAACTTAACATAGACGCTTTGTATTCCTGAAGCAACATAGTTGATCCATGGCCAACCGTTCAAAGTGTTATTAACGCCATCCTGCCAGCATTCGTTGATTATATCTACATCCAGCGGAGTCAACAGCTCTATTTTGTCGTCGTCAGGATAAACTATGTAGTCAACGCCTTCAGTCAACGTATAAGTGTATTCGTCAGGCGTAAATGGCAGTGCGTGTACTGTTATGCTTGCGACAGAGCTGAATGGGTATTGTAGTGTGAAGTTGCCTGTCCAATACGGATTGCCAAAACCGTTGTATGCTGCAGCAGTGCCGCCTCCAGTAGTTCTACCAGGCAAGCCATTATTCTCTAATCCAGCGTCAGGAAAGTCAGCCGCCCAAATGTACTCTTCTGTGGCTGGGAATGGCTGCATAGTCATTGTCAATGTGCCTTTAAGATCTTTCATTACGTATGTAAGCGTTCTTCCGCCAACAGTGTCTGTCAAGACAAGTTCGTCGCCAATGCTAAGTTCGCCGTCAACGTCCTTGTCAACCCACCCGTCTAATGTGTAGGGTGATCCATAGTCGTAGCTGTTTATGGCAGTCCAGCTTGTACCTACAGGATTAGTTAAGTCGATAAGTCCAACATCAGCATCCAATTCCATCCTGTGCACAAATGTTCTTGGATTCTTCAAAGTAATCTCTACAGTTGGAGGCGGATACGTATCTGCCTTGTAGCTTGCATTAAATGTTAGGCTGACTATGCGTCCTTGACCATATGGCGCTGTATGAGTTCCGTTTGCACCCGGTATTCCTAAGAAAACAACATGCACCCAACCCTCAGCATTGTTAATAGTCTTCTCAACTTCAAGGATGCCGCCAGGCCAGAAACCAGCAAACCATCCGTCTGGGTCGATTGTAACGTCCAATGCTTCTATGATTACGTATGGTGGGGTTGGACGCTTGAACCTTATGTACATGTCAAAGCCTGCAATATCCCAGAATGGACTTAAGTCTACCTCTTCTCCTGTAGACGTGTTTATGCCCAGTAGGTGCACGTCTGACTCGAAAGTTGAGCCCACCGGCAAGCCTGAAACTGATTCAGGCAGAATCTTCAGTAGTGGTTCAGGTGGATAACTGAATGGTTTACTGTGGATGATGACTGTTCCATCGTTTCTTTCATGGTCTATTGGAGATCCGCCGCTGTTAGCGAGATCTGTAGAAACAAGGTCTAGGACAATGGTTACATCTGGGTCAGGGGCCATCGGCTGCTTAACAATTCTGAAAGTCATTTCAAAGGCTATGCCAGAGCCGTCGAATGGTTCTGCTGGAGCCATGCTGGAATATGCTACCCAGTATGTTCCAGCTACATCATCAACATCGTCCTTGATGAACATTCCAGGCTCGTGGAGAACACCGTCCGGATAGTCCTCCACTGGAATGTGCGCCGTATGACTTACATATGCTAGATATTCAGGGTCCCAAGCGAACTTTATGTCAATACCATAGAGGTCAGTAACATCTGTGATTTCCACCGTGATTGTGAATTCTTGGCCTACGCAGTCTGCTGGACCAAACTCTAATGGTGATGGCACTACCGAGACAGCTGTTGGCGCTGCTGAAACAGGTCTTACTGTTATCATTAAGCCGCTTAAGGCAAGCAATGCAACAAAGAAAATACTTACCAGTTTTTCAAATCTACTGTTCACTTTTCCTTTCTCCTTTCCTCTCTTTCAGCAAAATGTAATGAGTACTTCATAGATTAAAAAGTTTCTGGAAAAATCTTCTATGCGAACTTCAAAACAACATTTAAACAACCAAAAATGTTTGCTATATGATGTTTAAAAGATAAAGCTTAAATGAGCCAGTTCCAATTCTACTTCGAAAAGGTGAAAGAATTGAGGCTTCGAAAAGCATTAACAATTGTCATTTTAGCAGTAGCAATTGTGAACTCTGGCATGCTATTAGACTATTATGTTAAATGGCCATTGAGCAACCTACCGCTAAGCCATACAGCTTCAGCACAACCTTACACAGTAGTTTACGTTGACCCGGAAAACATCACAGGCGGCCTAAACGATATCTTCACTATCGATATTGTTGTGTTTAATGTTACAGATCTTTACGGTGTGGATATAAGGTTTAGTTGGGATCCGTCGATACTTGAGTATGTGAGCCACACGGCGAAAATCCCGGTGGAAGACTATCCAGACGGAATACTCCACGAACCTGGAATGTCCATCAAAGACGATGTTAACGCTACGGAAGGCACGTACTGGCTAGCCTACGCAAGCATGTCACCAGCAGATCCGTTTGACGGCTCTGGCATAGCCTTCAACATGACATTCAAAATTATCAGTTTAAGCGGAGCCTGTACTTTAGACATAGTTGCTGCTGAGCTTTCCGATATTACGGGCAGTCCTCTAAAAGGAGGCTGGGAAATTAAGGATGGACTTTTTACACCCGCAGGTGCTCCTATAGCCAAATTCTCATGGTGGCCTGAAATAGGTGTCGTCGAAAAACCAGTGATCTTCAATGCTTCTGAAAGCTACGACCCAGGCGGCACCATAGCGAAGTATTATTGGGATTTTGGCGACGGAAACGCTACAAGCACTACCAACCCTGTAATTGCTCACACCTTTAACCACACGTATATGTCCAAAACATATACCGTGTCACTTATCGTTGAAGACGATTCAGGAACTAACAGCTCTAAAACAACCCATTCGGTTACTATCGTGAAATCTAGAAACATAGCAGTCCAAAATGTGGAATTGACTCCCACTTTCAGAACGTTGGTTAATAGTACAGTAACAATTGACGTTACTGTTGAAAACAACGGAATAGGCGTCGAAAAAGAAAACTTCACCTTGGCCATATACTACAACACATCCTTGACGACATGGACGCTCATCGAAGCACGAAACTTCACCCTCAAAGGCGCTAAAATATTTACCTTCGAATGGAACACAACAGGAGTGGAACCTGAAAAATACTATGTGATAAACGCAACTGCAACACCCATTCCCTACGAAGACGAAGCAGACAACACAGAAGTTTCCGACCCAATCTTCGTAACTGCTATAGAAGAGCATGACATGGTGATCACTACGCTATCTATCAAGGCAACTCATGGAGGAAAGGATTTCTCGCTTCCAATTATACTGGGTGAAGACGCAAAATTCTCAGTAACTTTAATGAACAATGGAACCGCTGAGGAAGAAAACCTTAATGTAACCTTGTACAGCAATTCAGCATTAATCAAACAGTGGCTACTAAATGACACTCTTACTCAAGGAGGTACAGCAACACTTGAATGGGTCTGGTCAGAAATAACGCAAATTGGAAATTACAACATGACAGTCCACGTCGATGTCGAAAATGATACGAACCCCGATGACAACACTCTGCGACAGTACATGCAAGTCATAAACACTCCTCAACTAAACATAACTTATACTCCTTCAACCGTATTCGTAAACGAAAATGTAACACTAAACGCTTCAAGCAGCATACATAATGACCCTGACGGACAAATAACTTCTTACAGCTGGGCATTGTATGAACCAGGAGCCACTCCGGGCGTCGATTCTCCAACCGCCATGCTGAATGGCATAAATGTTTCATATAACTTCAACGAGCAAGGCAACTGGACAATTGTTCTAACAGTGAAAGACAACTATGGAATTACTTATGATACTAAAAGAACGTCAACGGCACCTTATAGGCTTGAAATGCAAGTTTATGTTCAAACTGCCGGATTTCCTTTGGAGTATATCGTTATACCTGTAATTGTAATAATTGTTGTTGTATTAGTTGCAATACTATTCCATCGAAGAAGGGCTAGAAAACCGCCGTCGTAAACTTTCCCGCTTTTTATTTTCTTCTCCGTTTAACAGATTTTCTCTTGCGTCTTTTAATGAAAAATAACAATAAAATGAGAGATATTATTCCAAGTGTTGCTATAAGGTATGTCCAAAACCAATTTCCGTTTTGTGTGTTAAGGTCTGGATAGTCGTTCTCTGTCCACATAGAAGTTTCAATAATCACTATATTAGTCACTACTCTAATTACAGGTTTAAAATCTTGGTCTAAGTAGTCTTGAGTCGATGACATACCACATAAAACTCCTGTTTTTTTGTCCCAAAAAACACCGAAAGAAGATTCTATTCCATTTTCGATTGGAAGAGAAAAATTGGCATAAACTGTTTTTCTAGTTAAATTTGCGAAGGGGTAGATTGGTTCAGATTCTATGAGAGGAATTTTTCCAGAAGAGTTCCACCTATAGATAGGTTCGCCTGTTGATAAATTTGCCGATATTATCCACATGTTCAGATCTGGATTACCTGTTTCAACATTTCCTTCATATTCCTCTGTCGATGTGCCATTTTTAAGGTGCTTTTCCACGGTTATTCTAAAGTTCGGATATTTTACATATTCTATTGTGACATTCCAGAGAGTATTATTAATACTCTCGTAGTAGTCAATTATTTTTTCTATTTTTTCATTCGTTGTAATGTCTTCTGGTAATACGGTTTTTACAGAAACCGTAACCTTATACACTGCGTAATCATTTTTTTTAAAAGTTTTACAAATTGGGCATGATGTCGTTAATGCTATAAACAAAATGATAAATATCGTGTAACGGCTAAGCAGATTACAATTTCTCCAATCAGTTAGATTTTTTCCTCTTGACTTTCTTTTTGAGGATGTTTTCATATTCTTTAATAACTTTTTCAACGTCCCATTTAAAAGATTTGACTTCGGGGCCAGAGCCTAATGGGTGGGAAGCGCTCAAGTATTTTACCTTGTATAGTTTATAATATCGGTTCGCGTTTTTTTCTTCTCTTATGATAAGGTATGTGAGAAGAATTGAGGGTAAAATGAGCAAAGTTAATGGGTGTACACAGAAAATAAGCCATATTTGCATGTAAAAGTAGATAGCGTAAATCACTGGAACCCAAAACCAGATGCTTGTCAAACATGCTTTTACAATTATTAAGATTTCAACAGTGTCTTCTTTCAGCTTTTTTAATGATGCCATTTTCTCTTCAATTAACAAGTTGCCTATACTTGCTATTTAACTTTTAGTGCAAAGATACGATTATGCATCGTTCTGTATAGTCTCTTTAGTTATGAGTTATTTTATTCTAAATTTTAATTGAATATTGTGCATAGAACATTGTTCCGTAAACCTTAATTATCTGTAAATATATGACCATTATTGCTGAAAGTGAGAAAGGAGAAAGAATATATGAAGAAAACAGCTGTTTTGACAATAGCAGTGTTAGTAGCTTTGCTTTTAGCATCCGCTTACGCCTTTGCCCCTGTAAAAGCCTCGCCAAGATCAGATGTTGACATCAAATTCTACGGAAGCCACGAGGCTGCTTATGCGGCTCTCGTAGCAGGTGATGTGGATTTCATCCAGTGGTCTCTGACTTATGAACAGAGGTTGGCCGTTGAAGATGATCCTGACCTTGCTGTGGCAGGATATTGCGAGAACGGTATGATGGAATTTGACTTGAACAATAACTACACTGTTCCTATGACTTATCCAGGAGTAAGAAACCCGTTGAATGATATGCATTTCAGAAGGGCTCTTTCATGTGCTGTTGACAAAAACTATATTGTTGACACAATCTTGATGGGTGCTGCTGGCGTTCTAAACGTTCCTATTCCATTGAACTCCATGGACTGGTGGCCAGACTGCGCTTTACCAGGCGCTTATGAATGGAGTTACAACATGACAAAAGCTGAAGAAGAACTTGCTCTTGCAGGATTCGTTGATACAGACGATGACGGCATCCGCAACTATCCTTCTGGTTGGCCGGGAGCTGAAGACGGTCGAAATATGGATCCTCTGATCCTCTGCATTAGGACAGAAGACAAAAGATACGACGCTGGCCAATACCTTGCAGGTCAGCTTGACCTGCTTGGCATCCCATACACAAAGATTGAGGGAACATCTGACGTCCTGTTCCCGCAGGTTATGGGAGACAGAAACTACCACATTTACACTGGCGGATGGAGCCTTGGAAGATACCCAACCTTCCTATACTCTGGATTCCACAGCGATTTCTACTACCCCTACGGTCCTAACTATGTAACAGGTATGAACGCAAGCAACCTACCTAACTATCCAGACTATGACGAATTAGCTCGTCAAGTCTACTACACAGACAGCCTTGAAAGTGCAAAAGCAGCTGCCAAAGAAGCAGCGGCCCTAGGCTGGTGCCACTACGTCTTCAACATACCACTCTGGAGCTACAAGAGCTATGTGGGCTGGCGCAAGACCATGGCAGGCGTAATAAACGAGTTCGGATACGGATATGACAACGCCTACCAGTTCATGAACGCCTACAACACCCTCGGCGGCCCAATAAGAATGGGTACAATAAGCGCTCCGAAAGCCCTCAACCCGATCTATTCTCAATGGTACTACGACTACGCAGTACTAGACAGAGTATTCACTAGCTTAATGAACGTGAATCCTTACGACCTATCAATTGATCAGCCTGGAGCAGCCCAAGACTGGGAAGTTAGCACTTGGGTTGACCCAGATCCAGGTCCTGGCGAGCCATCTGAAAAGACTTTGCTTACATACTACTTGAGAAAAGACATTGGAATGGTTGACCCAAGCGGCACACCCGTGCGTAATTTCACCGCATATGACGTTGAATTCTCATGCTGGTACACATACAGCTTTGACGACGGCTGGAACTGGGCTGACTATCAAGATGTTCACCACACTGAAGTGGTAGATGATTATACAATCAAATTCTACTTCGACGACGCCAGCTACTGGTTCTACACATCACCACAATACCCACTATTCCCAACAGAACTTCTTGACACCCTCTGCGGAACAAGCTCAGTAAGCTTCACAATAGCTGGAAACGGCACCGCTGGAACCCACTTCAAACTTCCAACAAGCGACCAAATAGTCAAGATAGAATCCGAAGACATACCAGTTGACTTTTACATCTACGGTGGTTACGAAGACTACGAACACAACTGGATTATGCTTGAAGAAGACTGTCCAGACGGAACCTACACCATAACCTACTGGACACCAGACGTTGACCCTCACGGATACTACTTAGCTGGCCTTGACTGGACAGACACATGGTACAGCATTGGCCCATTCTATGCAATCGAAATAGTTCCAGGAGTCGGCGGCTACGCCAAATTCAACAGAAACCCCGTCTACTGGTGGGAGACACCACCACTCGGCGAAACAGACTGGCGTTGGGTATGGGACACGCCAGGACATGCTCCTGGCTGGACAGTTCCAGGACCTGACGGAGGTTACTTCGAAATTAGCATATACGACGTAGTAAAGGCCACAGCAAGCTACTGCCACTACGGCACAGGACCCTACGACCCTGTATACTTCCCAGGAGCAGACCTAGACTCTAGCGACCTAGGACACGTAGGAATCTACGACGTAGTCAGCATAACAGGAAAGTATGGCATGACGTGGGGAAGCCCACCGCCATAAAAAGGCCTTAAAAACCAAAACTACCCCTCTCTTTTTTTAAAATTTGATTATGAAATATTTTCTTCTCTGCTAAAGCTTAAATATCCATTCATATTTTTTAAGTCTAGAAAATAGGAGACATGGAGAATGGGTTTAAGGGCATATGTTGCTAGAAGAATTGTTTACTCTATAATCCTTATATGGGCTGTCATCACTATAAACTTTTTAATATTTTCAATGCTACCAGGCGACCCGATTGCCCAATATGTAGCCAGCCTTAAAGGACGTATAGATAAGGAACGATACGAGCAGCTTAGACATGATTTTGGATTGGATCAACCTTTACATGTAAGGTATCTTCACAGCTTGATTAGTCTATTAACTTTTAACTTTGGAAGGGAAGCAGGAAGCGGAGAACCTGTTTTGAACGTAATGAAAGAACCTATGCTTAACACCATAATACTTATGGGAACAGCTGAAGTGCTTTCAATAATAGTTGGAATATTGTTAGGGGTCATCGCAGCGTACAAGCGAGACGGAATAATAGACACCGTTCTAACCACAGGATCCCTTGTAACCTATTCTGTTCCAATATTCTTTGTAGGATGGATAGTAATCTTAATCTTTGCAATACAGCTGCACTGGTTCCCGGCTGGAGGATGGATTCCAGACTGGCCCAGAGGCTATGTTCCAACATCTTTTGAATATGTATTGGCACGATTACGCTACATAGTTCTCCCAACTTTCACACTTTTCCTTTTCACAGTTGGAGGATGGATTCTGCTAACTAGAGCTTGTGTTCTTGAAACAATAAATGAGGACTATGTAGTAACAGCAAGAGCTAAAGGTTTGAAAGAAAGAACTGTTCTCTACAAACATGTTTTGAAGAATGCTTCTTTACCCTTGATAACCAGCGTTGCGTTAGCCTTCGCTTCCCTTGTAGGAGGAGCAATAATAACTGAAACGCTTTTCTCATACAATGGAATGGGATTGTTAACTTGGCATGCGATTTACCCTGTTCCTAACCTTCCTCTTCTACAAGCAATATTTTACATCTCCGCATTATTAGTGATAATTGCAAACTTTATAGCGGACCTGCTTTATGGCATAATTGATCCTAGAATAAGATATGGGTGAAAACTTTGGCAACACGTAAAGCGCGATTGAAATTTACAGTAAGAAGATTCAAGAATGTTATGACACAGATTTCAAAAAGCAAACGCGGAACATTAGGGGTCGGCGTCATAGTCTTCTTTGTAATACTAGCGATTCTGGCTCCTGTAATTGCTCCGTATGATCCTATAAGACCTAGAAGGGATCCTGAACAATACCCAGCATTTTCAGGTCAGACGATACTCAAAATAGCAGACAAGCTTTGTTACCCAGTGTGGTACAAATATCTTCCATGGATAACAAGAGGACCATCCGAAAGAATCGATCAATTTGTAAATACTCTTATCCTTTCGGATGGTGAACTCTATCCCAAAACCACAAGTTTCCAACTAAGAGATAGAGTAGCGGAACCGCTCACCGTCACCGCTGAACTTCCAAACGGTACAGTCATTGAATTAGTTCAAAACAAAGAATGGACATGGGACATAGAAAAAATTAGACAAGTAAATATAGATCCCACACTCGCTACGAATCTGCCTAACGGCACGGTAATTTCGGTTAAGTATCTAACAGGTTTCGAAATAACAGAAAATATAGATATACTTAGTGACCCAGGAATTACTTCAAGTGAAACACTGAACAAAATAAACTTTCTAACAAATTATTCAGACTCTTTTAACATCGAATTTAACAATGAAAAAGGATTCAAAAACGATGGTTGCATAGCAATAGAATATTCTAAGAAGTCTTCAGAAGATGAAGAGATAACATTGGAAATCCCCTTTGAGTATCCACACTGGAGTCCACCTAAATCCTTTGTTACCCATTTTTCGGCGCGTCTTGAAGCTGATACTTCTAACGCAAGAGTTATCGCAACAGTGTATATTGAAAACAAAAATACAAACAAGACTTATCTTATTTCTTCGATAGCAGACAACCCTATAAAACCGTCACCACAATTCCTGCATTATAGCGAAGTGTCAACCAGTAACGAAACGACAACGAATGTTGGATCGTTGTATCCAGAACAAGTTATCTTTCCACTACCATCAAATGTATCATTCATAGTAAAACTGAAATTCCAAAATGTGAATCAAAGTGCAACGCTCTATTTAGACAATCTCCAATGTCTATTGTATGGCAACTCATTTGGTCTCTTAGGAACAGACAATGGTTCACCTTATCCCCCGCGGGACATCTTTTCAACATTAGTTCATGGAACAAGGGTGTCGCTGATAGTCGGAGTACTTTCAGCTTTGTTCTCAACCATTATAGGATTGTTTCTAGGATTAATTTCAGGATACATGGGTGGTTTTGTAGACGAAATAATCATGAGGTTTGCCGACTTGTTGCTAGTGCTTCCAACGCTACCATTATTTATAGTGTTGATAGCGGTGATGAAATCAACATATGGGCTAGTTAACATATGGAATATAATTATTCTTATAACGTTCTTTGGATGGATGAGCTTTAGCCGTTCAGTAAGGTCCATGGTATTAAGCATACGTGAAAGACCATTCATCGAAGCCGCAAAAGCCGCTGGGGGAGGAAAATTCTATATCATAACAAGACACATTATTCCGAACGTATTTCCACTAGTGTATGTTACACTAGCAACCTCAGTTCCAGGGGCTATAATTACTGAGGCATCTTTAAGCTGGCTAGGTCTCGGAGATCCTTCAGTTCCTTCGTGGGGAAAGATATTGTACGATTTTAACGTTTCCGGAATTGCTGTAACAAAGGGACTTACAGAATATTGGTTCTGGATATTTCCGCCATGCGTGGCAATAGCCCTTCTAGCAACAGCCTTCATTCTGCTGGGTTTCGCATTAGATGAAATACTAAATCCAAAACTTAGAGAGAGACGTTAAGATTCATGTAATGCTCTGCTATGCCATGTTTGAAATTTCACGTGTCAAAAATTTCCAGAAACTCCTCTCCAATTTTTCTATATTCTCTTTAGATTTTAAACCTTTTAAGCCTAAAAAACCACCTCCTAAAAAAGAGGTAAGAGAACCCAAAAAAATTAAATTCTTAGAATGCTTCCCTGAAGAAAAATCAACAATAAAGTCATCAGGTTTTCCCTTAACTAAAATCTTTATTTCTTCAGAAATTTCTTCGTAACTTTTAGGTGTTGCTATAACAGTAAACTTTGATTCTCCTTCAACAACTGAAACGTCAAAATTTTTCTCTTTAAGAAACTTGCTTATAAGCTTGACAATGGTTGAGGGGTGAATATTCTTCTCTGTCCATCGAACTTCCATTTTTCTACCTAACAGTATCACAGTAGATCATGAAATAAATTTTTCTAATTTCCTCTTAAAACTTAAATACTCAACATGGTTATGTAGGTGCTAGAATTCGCGAAAAGTGAATTGGATGACCCTACTAAGTGTTCAAAATTTAACAACATATTATCAGATACGGAGAGGGTTTGTAAGAGCTGTTGAAGACGTGAGTTTTTCTCTAGAAAGAGGAGAAGCAATGGGCTTAGCTGGCGAATCAGGATGTGGAAAAACCACAGTAGCCCTTTCTTTACTTAAAATTCTACCTCCAAACGGAAAAATAGTGCGTGGAAAGATACTCTTAAACGATTTAGATGTTGTTAAACTGTCTGAAAGTGAGCTTAGAGAGAAGATCAGATGGAAGGCAATATCCTTGATATTCCAAGGTGCTATGAACGCCATGAATCCTATGTACAAGGTGGAAGACCAGATAGTAGAAGCTATAAGACTTCACGAGAAGGGAGTGACAAAAAAAGAGGCTAAAGATCGTGTAGCCAAATTATTCGAGATGGTAGGGTTGGAACCTGAAAGGGCTAAAGGCTACCCTCACGAATTTAGCGGGGGCATGCGTCAACGTGCAATGATCGCCATGGCTCTTGCTTGTAATCCAAGCATATTGATTGCAGATGAGCCAAGTACAGCTTTGGATGTAATTGTTCAAGCGCAAGTGCTGAAACTTTTAGACGAGCTGAAAAGAAAACTGAATTTAGCAATAATTATGATATCGCATGATCTTTCTATAATCTCAGAAACCTGCGACAAACTGGCTATAATGTACGCTGGAAGAATAGTGGAGGTTGGAGATGTGCTAAGTGTTTTCAAAAAGCCTTTACACCCTTATACACAAGGGCTTATAGCTGCTTTTCCAAGTATTTATGCTCCGAAACAGGAGATGAGTGCTATTCCAGGATCTCCTCCTAATTTGCTTAATCCTCCAAAAGGTTGTAGGTTTGCTCCTCGGTGCAATTATTCGATGGACATTTGCCTCAAAGAATCACCTTCATTGATTGAGGCGGATAAGAATCATTTTGTTGCATGTCACCTAGTTCACAAATGAGTGTGCGTTAATATGGTTGAAATAGTTGTTAAAGCCGAAAACTTGACGAAACTGTTTGAGGTTAAGTTGGGATTCTTTAAGACACTTCTGTCCAAGGAAAGCCTCTACGTACATGCTGTAGATGGTGTCAATTTGGATATCTTTAAAGGTGAGATTCTGGGTCTGGCGGGTGAGAGTGGAAGTGGAAAGACGACAACGGGAAGGTTGATAATGCGGCTTATAGAGCCGACTTCGGGTAAGATATTTTTTAAAGGAAAGGACATAACTCATCTTGACGAAGACCAAATGAAGCCTCTTAGAAGATATATGCAAATAGTCTTTCAAGATCCGTATGAGTCTCTTAACCCAAGGATGACGGTGGGCGATATTATTTCTGAACCTATGAAATTGCAGGGTATCACCGATGAGAAAGAAGTTGAAGAAAGAGTATACAAAATTCTCACAGACGCTAAGCTGGTTCCTCCTGAAGAGTTTATTTTCAGATATCCTCACGAGTTAAGTGGGGGGCAGAGACAGAGAGTTGCAACTGCGAGGGCGTTTGTATTAGACCCAGACTTTGTGGTAGCAGATGAACCGGTTTCCATGCTTGATGCTTCGATAAGGGCTGAAATTCTTCAGTTAATCCTTTCGCTTGTTAAGACGAGGAGAACTTCATTTTTGTACATAACCCATGACCTCGCGTTGGCAAGGCATGTATGCGATAGGATAGCCATAATGTATCTAGGAAAAATTGTTGAACAAGGGACAACGGACCAGCTGGTTCTAGAACCTCTGCATCCCTACACTAAAGCATTAATGAAGGCTGTGCCTGTTCCGGATCCTTCCCATAAGCGTATAGAAGTTGTTATAAAAGGGGAAATTCCCAGTCCGGTAAATCCGCCTTCTGGATGTAGATTTCACACGCGTTGTCCATCATACATGGGAGATATCTGCAAAAAGTCTGAACCGCAACTTGTGGATATGGGGAATGGACATTTAGTGGCATGCCATCAATACTCTAAAAAATGATTCCGTAATAAAATCATTTTCTTTTGATGCTTGTTCTAACCTTTCTAGACTTAGACTTAGGCTGCTTAATTTTCCAAGTCCATATTAACAATAGCAATGCAGCAAAGATTAAGCAGCCTCCAGCTACTATTGCAAACAAGTATGGATATCGCCATTCTACAACTAAACTCTCAAGCTTAAAGATAGAAGGTGGATCCCCAACCCCAGCTCTAAAAATCGTTACGTTGTAGATTCCATCAAATTCCACGATGGCTGCAAGATCCCTGTAGTATTCTGTTCCGTTTACAGTGTCAATTTTGTCTATTTCCTCGAAGGTGAGTCCACTGCTTTTGTGTTCGAGTTCAACGTGATCGAATTGGAGATAAATGTTTGAATAAGGATCAACAGGCATTGTGAAAACAACAGTAACGTTTGTCTGTCCACCTTGAGGATCATAAATTGAGACAGGAAGTTCAATATACCCGTATCCCGGTGCATAATCTCCGAACCAAAGGTCTCCAGGCTGAATTACAACACGCAACTTTCTTCCTTTACTAAATTTTCCAGATATTGACCAAGAGCTAGCAGTTTTGTCAAGTTGACTTCCGGTTACCTCTTTAACTTCATCCCTACTAACTATTACCTCTTCCCTTATACTGGCAGCTACGGATATTGTCACTATTCCAATGAATAGAAGAATTAAAGATAAAGCTAAGAGGTCTTTTCTCAAGCACTATCCCTAGCCTAAACAGTAATGCGGCATTTTAATTAAGGTTTCGAGATTAAAATTAAGGGTTTGGGTTACTAACTTCTACTATTTTTTGCCGTGTTTAAGGATAAAATACCCTATCAAAACAGCCGCTATCAGAATGGACGCTCCAATTATCGGAGTGATGATAGAGGGTGGTTCCAAAACGCTAACCACTTCAACATCGCTTTCCGCTGCTTCTGTTTTTTCATCACCTTTCCAAAAAGCCTTAATTTCGTAACTTCCAGTTTCAGAAGGCTTCCACAAATACCAGTAATATCCGTTGGAATCTGTTTCGACAATGTATTCTTCCACATTGTTATTGGTGCTGTTTTTAAATGAGATTTGAATTGTAACATTTACTCCTTCGCGTTTAGGGGTTATCCTTCCGCTAATATTAACATAGGAGCCTAATGTAACATTCTCTGGGTTGACATCAACTGTTATACTGCTTGCAATCTTTTCCACAGTAATCACTTTTATGGTTTCGTTGCCCAAAGTTTCATTGTCGCCAGGCCAGCTTGCTTTAATAAAAACGTATTTTCCAGCCTTGGTTGTGGTCCAAACATAAGTAAAGTTGCCCTGTCTTGTTGTTGTAACGTTTGCAATGTGTTTCCAAGTTTCCATTATGTATGTGTAATAGTAGATTGTGACGTTTACGGTAATTTTTGGTGCAGGTGTGATGTATCCTGATATAGTAACATTATTGCCGATAGTTACATGTTGCGGGATTATGTTCAGTATTATGCTGCTTTTTCTTTTCTGAACATTTAGAACTTTTGTAGTGGTA
>Ga0190306_1000423_pt1 | contig 14574 bp, 19 predicted proteins | sample 48700734_MG_FD_161657 | JGI IMG/M metagenome (GOLD analysis project Ga0190306, IMG submission 161657) | Hydrothermal vent sediment bacterial communities from Southern Trench, Guaymas Basin, Mexico - 4870-07-3-4_MG | ecosystem: Environmental > Aquatic > Marine > Hydrothermal vents > Sediment ... | reverse complement strand
AACTCCTTTATCCGGAGTATCAAACTTTGATACTCGCTTGCCAATATTGACATCACTACGCGCTGACTTTTCGCCATCAAAAAGATAATACGATGTTATATTTAAATACCTGTGTTTCCACTCCAAACATCTTACCTCCCTAACCGTTATTGCAAGATATCGCATGCGAAGTTTTTAAAGTAAAGGTAGCTATACAAGTACGAGTGCAAAAACCTGCTTTGCTCGTAAGGGGGAGCTTGAGGTTGTTGAATTCGGAATGTGGAAAGATAGGCGATTCGAGCCCGGTATTCAGAAAGAAGCATACATTTTTAAGGTGCCATGCATCACGTTAAGAGAGGATACGGAATGGGTTGAGACTGTGGAGGAAGGGGTGGAATGTGCTGGTAGGTGCAAATGGTTTTGAGCCTGAAGGAAGAGCACTGGAGCAGGTGCGGGACTATCTCACTGCTGAACCATGCTCACTGGACTTAGCGCTGGCTGAAGTTTCGAATGCTATCTGGAAGCATCAGGTGATCTACCGTAAGATATCGAGCAGTGAAGCCACGTTACTCTTCGAACCGTTGCAGAAATTAGGCGCAGATGTACTGATCCTTAAATCCTTTGTGGGGTATCTCCGCGATGCTACGGAGATCGCGGTGAAGGAGAAGCTCACTATATACGATGCCCTTTACATCGTGCAAGCCGTCTACATCAGCACGGACTATGTATTCGACGGTGTTAAAGGAACGCCTTACGAAGAGGATGATGTTCCCAACCCCGTAAATGTTTACGGGTTGAGCAAATACGTAGGTGAGATTTTCACGCGTAATTATTCTCAAAGATATTACATAATACGGACTGCCAGCCTGTACGGAAAAGCGGGAGCAAGCGGTAAAGGCGGTAATTTTGTAGAGTTCATGATCCAGCAAGCCAGAAATGGGGAGAGGATTAAAGTAGTTGATGACCAGTTCATGAGTCCCACCAGCACCAAAGATGTTGCTGAAATGTTGAAGGAATTTTTGGGTATTAAACCCGTGTTTGGGGCTTACCATATGGTGAATGAAGGTTATTGTAGCTGGTTTGAGTTTACAAAAGAGATCTTCAATATTTTAAATTGGGACATGCACATAACGCCCATAAAGTCCGATGAGCTGAAGAGGTTGGCGAGAAGACCTATCTTTTCTGCGTTGAAGAACAAAAAACTTGGAAATCTTGGATTGAGAATGAGAGATTGGGAGGATGCTTTAGAAGATTATCTGAATGAAGAGAAGAGGGACAGATGAGTGGATGGGGGAGGGCTAATGGGTAAAGCGGGTTTTAAATCAGGGTTTGGCAGAAGGGCTAAGACCTTGCGGTTTACATCTATCAATCAAAGCAATAAATATTTTAAAGCATAAAAACAGAGTTAATCCTGGTGATAATTATGGGAATAAGGGTAAAGGCGAGATATGAGGATAAGGTATTGAGACCGTTGGAGGATTTGGGGTTGAAGGAAGGAGAGGAAGTGGAGATAGAAGTGAAAAAGAACCCAGTTGAGATGTTAGTGGGAATGATAAAGATTTCCAATAAGAAATGGGTGGATGAGATTATAGAGAGTCCTGATTTGGAGCCCGTTTAGATGTTAAACGATATAGAGCCGGGGACAGAGGTCTTCATAGATGCCAATATTTTTCTTTATGATATCTTAGAGCATTGGAGATATGGCGAGGTGTGTAAAACTTTTTTAGAGGATGTAAATAGAGGCAAATACAGTGGTTTAACCTCCGTTTTAGTCTGTAACGAGGTTTTTCATAGAACAATGATTGCTGAAGTCGTAGAGAAATATGAAATAGAGCCGAAATCTGTTGTTAGTTACTTGAAGAAGAATTGGGACATTATAAAAGGGTTAAAAAAAAGCTTGGAATGCTGTGGAGAATATTAAGCGAATAGAGAATTTGAGAATTGTTGAAATGGATAGAGAAGTCTTTGACACTGCTTTAGGCTATAATCAAGATTCTGTTGGGTATGAACTTCATTAATTAAGAATGTCAATCTAAGGATAAATGGAAAAGAGAATGCCTTTAATATCCTTAACTTAAGATAAAAGAACACAACTCCCATAACATAGTAATAGGAGAATCAATAGACGAAGGATAGGTATACAAATGATTTTGAGCCAAAGGGAGAGCAGAGGGATGTTTTTGGGAGAGGGGATGCGAGCGAGAGGATTAGGGAGATAATTGGGAGAGGTGAGCATGAAAAAAATTGAAGAGATCAAAAAAATTCTCGAAGTGCATAAAGAGGAGTTAAGAAGGAGATACGGAATAAAAGAAATAGGGATATTTGGCTCTTATGTTAGAGGAGAAGAAAGGGAAGATAGCGACCTTGATCTGCTCATAGAATTTGAAGAAGGGACAAAGATGGGGCTTTTAGGGTTTATAAAGGTGGAGAATCAACTCAGTGATTTGCTGGGGGTAAAGGTTGAGCTCGTGGAGAAGTCAGCACTGAAGCCAAGAATAGGGCGGCACATTTTGAAGGAAGTGATTTATCTATGTGGAGAGAGAGATAGGAGATTATATTCATATTCAGGATTATTGAGGCAATGGATAAGCTCATGAAATTTGTGAAAGGCATGTCCTATGATGAATTTGTTCAAGATGATAAGACTATTTTTGCAGTAGTAAGAGCTATTGAAATTATTGGTGAAGCAGTTAAAAATATACCTGAAGAAGTAAGAGGGAGCTATCCAGAAATTCCATGGAAAGATATGGCTGGGATGAGGGACAAATTGATACACTCCTATTTTGGGATAAGGCTTGAGAGGGTATGGGAAACTGCGAATGAAGAAATCCCTCCATTAAAGCCTTTATTTGAGAAGTTATTAAAAGAATTAGAAAAGTGAGTGAAATGGTGGCATTCAGAAAGAAGCATACATTTATGTCTTTGGTGATGGAAAGGCGGGCGAAAAAATTAGGGAGATAATTGGAGGATTACAATAAACAGAAAAAATAAACAATCCTTTTGTTCGCCCTTCAAGGTCCTCCTTCATCCAAAAAGACCTGGAATTGCTGAGGAAGCATTTTTGATGTAAGCATTGTGGATTTTCGTTTGAGCACGAAAAATTTAAAAAAGCATACGCCGATAAGTTTAAGTATTTAGAAAATCAACTTTATTTGGAGGAAAGTAAGGGAAAATGGTAGTGCATGTTAAGAAGAGGGGGGATTAAAATTAAGAGGTGGGTTAGATGGTGAAAATGAAAGTAGAGGAGAAAGGAGATGGTATATTTATACCGAGGGAATTGCTTGATGAGTTGGAGATTGACGAAGCGAACGTTCTGGTCAGAGGGCATGAAATAGTAATAAGAGGAAAATCGCTGGCGAGGAAGCTCAGAGGAATAGTCAAGACGAGATTAAGTGTGGAAGAGCTGGAGGAATTATACCACACGGGAATATGAGTGTGAGTGAACTTCCAGAAGGAGAGAAGTTTGAGCCTGTTGGATTTGGAATGTGGAAGGATAGGTCGGAAATGGGCAAATCATCTAAATGGGTGGCTGAGTTGAGAGAGAAAGAATGGAGCAGATGGAGACAGAGACAATAATTTTAGATACAGACATCCTTATCCTTATCGATTATTTTCGAGGTGTAGAAGTGACTAAGGATTACACAAAGTTAAGAGATAGGGAGGTAAGACCATGAGTGGTGTTATAGTAACAATGGATAAGAAAAATCGTGTAGCTCTGCCAAAAGAAATCGTTGAAAAACTCGGATTAAAGGATAAGATACTTCTGGTGGACTTAGGTGATCACATAGGCATTTATCCAGTCCCGCGGGACCCATTTGAAAAGCTTCATGGAAGCTTTAACACAGAAAAAACATTCAAAGAGCTGAGAAAGAAAGCGGAAGAACTGGCGATTGAGGAAGTAGCAAGGTAATTCGGATGCTTATAGAGAACGATGTCATTTTTGCTTACATGAACGAACGAGATAGGAATCATGAAAGAGCGGAGATAGTATTTCAAAAAATTCGGGACGGCTTAAGGGTAGAGGCATCATCTGTATGTTTAGTGGAAATGGAACTGGTATTCAAGAGCGAAAGTAGAGAAGATGAGCTACTTGGTGTAATTACAGCTTTAAAAGGGATAGAGAACATCGAATTCCTTCCAGTCACACCAGAAATAGTAATATCCAGCATTGCTATTAGGAGAAATTATGGACTCACTTTTTTCGATTCCCATTATGCAGCAACTGCTCTTAGTCGAGACAGGGTAATCATTTCGATGGATAATGCCTATGATAGCATTCCAAATTTAACCAGATGCGACCCGGATGAGATTTCATAAGATTAAACACAGAAGGAGTCACTATGTCAGTAATTTTAAGTTTAAGGGTAGATGTGGACAGAGCATATATGAAGCAACCTCAGGATTACCTCAGGACTTATTATGGTGTTTTCCCAGCCATTGTTATCTTGCAGATGCCGACAAAGTGCATTTAATTTAAAAGTGCATCTAACAATATAATCCCACTCAACTTCACAGTCACAGCAGACGAACCATTAGATACATGCCTCTTATCTGTTGATTCTACGCCAAATCAGACCCTACCAAATTGTCAGAATTTATCTGTTATTAGCAAAGAATACGAACCCACATCAGGAACCGCAGCATGGTGGCATTTCAATGGCGATGCAGCAGATTCATCAGGTAATAGTAATCATGGAACCGTAACAGGAGCGTCTTTTGTAGCAGGGAAATTCGGTTCCGCGCTCTATTGCGATGGCAATGATTATGTTGTAGTAAATGATTCATCTACTTTAGATGGCTTCAACGAAATCACGATAGAGACATGGGTAAAACCCATTCTCGGAGCAAGAGGGTCTATTGTTAACAAGTATCTCTACAATTATACAATACCAATAAACGAGAGGGTCTATGAACTTGATATTAGTGCTGACGGGCATGTCAGCTTTGCATTAAGCTCTAATGGTACTGGTGCAGGAACGGTATGGCTCACTTCTAACGGGACTGTTAATAACAATACATGGACACACATCGCAGCAGCAACTTCCGATGGAACCACAATGAGGATATTTATCAATGGAGAGCAAGCCCCGAATACCGCAGTTGCTCCTCATTCTATTCACTCATCACCTTATAATTTGTATATCGGTGCATGGCAGTGGTCACCCACCGATATGGATACATATTTCAATGGCGAGATAGATGAATTAATTAAGAATCCTGAATAGATGTTTGTCTGCCGAACAAATCAAATCAGATTACGCGTTGGGAGAGGGCAGTCATTCTGTGACGGTTTACGTAAACGATACTGCCGGTAACTGGAATTCTTCTACGGTTGGCTTCGGTATTCATACATACATACCACCCGCAAGCAGTAGCATCTCCGGGTTTGTCACTTATGCATGTAACGAAACCGGGCTCGCAGGAGCAACAGTTAACCTCTCGCTCTCGCAGCCGGGGAATGGGAATGAAACATAAACATCATTAAAGTCCACAGTTACCGATAGCAATGGTAGCTATATGTTCATCAGTCTCTACCCGGGCACTTACAACATAACCGCGCGCTCCCGCTTCTGAGTCCTATACCCTCAATCTCGCTCTATGGCTGAAAGGCGACCTGAACAATAACGTTTATCGCTTAGAATAAATAAACTTCATAATGAGTAACTGGATGTTACAGCCAACCCCCATAATGTTCGTAATTATAATCGGAATGGAACCTATATGAATCCCGTATAAAATCCACAGGAACATACCGGAACCCATGAAAGACAACAGGAGATACGAAAGGTCATCGAGTTTCCTGGTTCTGTAACCCTTCAATATCTGCGGGATAAAGCTGGTTATGCACATAAACCCGGCAATCAAGCCAAGAATTGTCCAGAACATAGTTAGTGGTTAGTATTTAGTTAGTGGTTAGTTATTGCTAAACTAAACATCCTTTATTAAATGATGTGGAACCCTCTATGCAGACCATATCGTCTCGCGATGCTTATCGCTTCACGATATTCAGCCATCGTTATGCACCTGCTCAGCTCCTTATACTTATACTCGCATGCCTTATACATAGGTCGGTACTGTGCCATTATATTCACGTATGAGTCCTTTGATATCTCAGTAGCAATGAACTTCATAACAGCTTCAGAGCCCGCCAGTCCATTCGGCAGCACCAGATGCCGTATCAGCAGTCCACGCCATGCGAGCCCCCTATCATCCAGCTTCAAATCGCCGACCTGTGCATGCATCTCCTTCACCGCTTCCTTACACCTCTCAAAATAATCACCCGCATTTGAGTATCGTTCCGCATTAGCTCCCTCTCCGTACTTTATGTCTGGCATATAGATATCCACGATGCCATCAAGTAGCTCGATGGTGCACTTTGATTCATAACCGCCGCAATTATAGACCAGCGGTATATGAAGCCCCTTCTCTATCGCTATCTTCAATGCTTTCACTATCTGCGGTGTGAAATGAGTGGGAGTGACGAGATTGATGTTATGACAGCCGCGGTTCTGCAATGATAGCATACAATCTGCGAGTTCCGCTTCACTCATCACGCGTCCGTATCCAAGGTGGCTTATATCGTAGTTCTGGCAATACACACAGCCGAGATTACAGTTAGTTAGAAATATAGTACCAGAGCCTTTAGTCCCGACAAGCACAGCTTCCTCACCAAAATGTGGCTGCACACTTGAGACCTTCAGTCGTCTATCCGAGTTGCAATATCCGCGCTCACCTTTGTTCCTGTTCACACCGCATTCACGCGGGCATAGTGTACACTCTTCCAGTATAGCCTCCAGCTGTTCTATCTTAGCGTCAAGCTCGCCTCGTGCGTAGGTCTCGAGATATACAGGTGCTGGTGCCGGCTTCTCTCTCTCCTCCTTGCCCAATCTACCCGATCTCGGTGCCATGATGCCTACCATGAACAACAGCATCAATGATATCACGCGGATTGTTGCCGTCGAGCACAATAGTTCTTATCCTGCTCCGTTCGATTATTTTAGCCGCAAAGGGGTCTATAATGATTCTTGAACCCGCTTTTAACTCCTCACGTGCTGTGAGCCTGACAAGCTCCTTGGGCGTAATCCGGTCATATTTCCTCGCACCCGGGTATTTACGCGGGTCTGCTTCATACACACCATCTACTGTCGTCACATTCAGCAGGAGGTCAGCATTTATATACTCCGCGAGCAGCGCTGAGACTGCATCGGTCGTATAGCCTGGTGTCACACCACCCATCACCGCTATCTTCCTATCTTCCGCTGTCCTGGCAGCAGCAACCTCAACATAATCGTAAAAGGGTTCAGGGTACGCATTGCGTAAAGCGGAGATGAGCAATCTTGCATTTACACGCGTGATTGCAATCCCTATGTAATCGCATACAGCCTCGTTCGCACCCAGTTCGCGTGCTATACCTATGCACTGGCGCGCTAATACCCCACCACCGGTAACCACATATAGTCCGAGTCCGCGAGAAGAAGATTCCGCAAGCTCATCAAGAGCCGCAGCAATTCGCTTTATCCGCGCGGCATCATCGAAATAGAAACCGCCAAGCGAGATAACCACTCTCTTTACCATCATTCCTATTTTACTTCGCTCGTTTCGCAACCACGGTAATGAATACAGGACCCCTTATATCTATCTTATTCTTACGTGATGTGATATAACGCACCGCCAAATCCTCTATCTTTATGTTTATATCCGCACCGCTCCTCACCATCCTCACCCTCACCTTCATACTATCATCGGCTCCGTGACCCGCTCGCACCCAGTTCTCTATCTCATAAGCCGCGAGTGCTGCGAAAGCATCCACGAATCTTATGTTCGTTGATACACACGTTTCAAATACCGATTCCCATCTCGCTGTCCTTGGTATAGCCAGTATGGAGCCCTCATGCACCACTATCTCGTTCAAATAAGCGGGACCACACAGGAGTGTGTCCGCTTCAGGCTCAGTAACACATACCTCTATATCAGTAGAGGTTCCCGATACAGTGCCATGATATGCAAGGAACTCACAGGGTGACTTCTCATTGCCCTTAGCTTCACATACACGAACGATGGCTCTTGCTATCTCGTTACCCTCGACTGTGCACGGTGTATGCGCCAGAGAGACCATACTCGCCAGTTCCATATCGCTCAGCTCCCATCTGGCATAGAACTGCGGGTATGTTAATGCCCGGACATCCTCCGCATTATGGAGTATCATCGCCAGCCGCTCCACACCCAGCCCGAGATTCACTACTGCGTATGGTATATCATACTGTGCCAGCGCAGTAGGCGAATAAATGCCGAAAGTAGCCACCTCCACCCAGCCTATGCGCGGATGATGGCTGAATACTTCTATCTGCGTACCCGGCATATAATACTTCGAACGCTTCTCATCTTCACGGAATCTCATACGTTCAAATCCAAACTGAGATAGCAGTCCCGTGGCGATTTCTTTTCCATCATCTATGCTCACATCCTCGTTACAGAGAACGCATGATGCGGAATGATAATTCCTGAGCCTTATTTCTCCCTCCCGCTGCTCGCGTCTGAAGCATCTATCAACCGAGAACAATTTTATCGGGAACTTCTTCTTGTCCCATAGCGAAGCGAGCGTGAGGAACCACCCGGAGGTCATGTGAGAGCGGAGTGTGCTTCGTGAAGGGACAGGTGTAAGGTTCTTCAACTCCGGTAGAACCACATCGAGCATCTTCGTCACTTCCATGTCTGGCACGCCTATACAGGCTGAAATTTCATATACCAGGTCATCACCGTCTATTTCTCCCTTCTTATAACGGTGCAAAGTGTCCTGGAGTGCTTCTATCTCATCACTGCTGAATTGCTTACCGAATAATGCACTCATCTGCTTCACTCTTGCCGCTGAGATGCCAATATCAGGGCGAGGTAACCCTGCGAGATAATAGCAGCGGTCGAGAACTGCGAGGGCTTCTTTACCAAATTGCTTCTTCACTTCTTCCTCTTCTATTATCACGGGATTCATAACCTCGTGGAATCCCAGCCGGAGATACGCCTCCCGCAATCGCTGGATGGTCTCAAAAACCGGATGTGGCTTACCGGGGCATAAATGCGACCTCGGATACCTCTCATTTATAGCACGCTCGGATGCGTATCGCCTACCAGCGAGCCATGCAGCTTCAAAATCTCTATTTGTAGCTTCTCTTATCTCTTCCGGGTTGAATCTCATGCTTTCGTCTATATACCTATATTTCGCACTTTATTATATTTTTATTATCCCCGATTTAATCATATCGAGTAGGGTAAGCCATGCTCGAATACGTATACGTGATTCTTGGTTTGCTCGTGGCAATCCTGGTTGGTGTGGTCTTATTGGGCATCTCGCTGAGGAAGAGAAAGGAGGCGGTGGGGATAGACGCAACAAGGTTAAGTGAAGACATCGCGGCGCGAATAAAAGAAGATGTCTCTAAAGCGGTTCGTGAAACGGTGAGCGAAGTGTCAGAGCGTGTGGGTAGTGTCTCAAGCACTTTGAAGTCGGTTGTGGAATTCATAAAAACGACCTAATTCTAACTTTCTTTTTTCCTATAATAGCCAACTTCCCTTTCAAATTTCTGACACCCTCGCTTTTAAAGAAAGTTGTGGTGTTTTTGATTACTTCTTCCTTCTTTAATTGACCTATCAGTATGATTACAACACCGAAAGAGTTTTTGATGTCAAATCTGAAGATATTTCCGAACTCACGATCAAAAGTGAGCAAGATTCTTTTCTCTTTCACTGCGAATTCAAAAACTTTTTCATCATCAGCTCCTTGTTCAATTTCTCTAACATTTGACACGTCAAATCCTTCTTCTTTCAAAGCCTCAACAAGATCATTATGAATGCATTCATCAGCTAAAATTTTGAGCATGGTGTTAGAAAGAATATAACTCTTCTTTTCCTAAAATCGAGGTAGCATATTCTAAAGAGGCTATGATGTCCTCTTTTTCAATCTGTGGATACTGTTTCAGAATTTCTTCAAATGTATAGCCAGCCTTAAAAAGGTTAAGAATATCTTCAACTGCGATTCTTGTTCCTCTGATGCAAGGCTTTCCAAATCTCACTTTTGGGTCTACATAAATTCTTTCCCTGATGTAGCTAATTTTCTCCATATTTTTATATTGTTTAAATTTAAATATAAATTTTTGATTAATCAAAGAACAACAAAACCTAAATCAAGTGGAGAGTTTCTACTTGTTTTGTATCCTCTAAATAGAAATGAAAATGTTAATATTTGACACAAGTAATAAATAAGCACGATAGAGGAGACAAAAATGGATGCCAGCATCCCGAAAGACCCCCTGAGGATATTAAAGACCGTCTTCGGATATCCCTCATTTCGTTCACGGCAAAGAGAAATAATAGAGAATGTCTTAGCAGGGCGGAACACACTCGCCATTCTACCCACGGGCGCCGGTAAATCGCTGTGCTTTCAAATACCTGCATTGGTATTTGATGGCTTGACTGTTGTTGTAAGTCCGTTAATCGCACTGATGAAGGACCAGGTGGACGGGCTGAAGAAGAAAGGCGTGCTTGATGTGGCGTATATCAACTCCACACTCGACCATGGCGCGAAAGAACGCATATATGAGCAATTGAGGGACTCAAAATTGAAGATGCTGTATCTCGCCCCTGAAACGTTCGTGGATGACAAATTGATGCGTGTATTGAAGAGCAGCAACATCAGCCTGATAGCGATTGACGAGGTGCATTGCATTTCTATCTGGGGTCATAACTTCAGACCCGATTATTTACGGCTGAGGCGCGTAATTAGTGAACTGAATAACCCGCCAATCTTAGGATTGACTGCAACAGCCACAAAAACTGTTGAAGAGGACATACAGGCTCAACTGGGCGTCAAATGCGACGTCTTCAAGGATAGCTTTGACAGAAAGAACCTATTGTTTTCCGTGCTCACGTTGAAAAGCGACATAAGAAAGGAGGAATTTCTCAAAGGTATCCTAGAAAAGCTAAAGGGCTCTATCATCGTATATGTGAATTTCACGAAGACGGCGAAGGAACTGGCGGGCTATTTATCAAGGGAGGGCTTAAGTGCTTCGTTTTATCACGGTCAGATGGAGAAGGAGGAGAGGAAGAGGGTACAAAATGATTTCATGAACGGTGAAACAAGGATTGTCGTCGCAACGAGTGCTTTCGGGATGGGTATAGATAAAGAGGACATAAGAGGCATAATCCATTTCAATTTACCGAAATCCATAGAGGAGTATTATCAAGAGGTGGGTCGTGCAGGCAGGGATGGAAATATCTCCAACTGCATATTGCTCTATTCTGAGATTGACGAGATAAAACTGAGGAAATTGATTCGATATAATACACCCACTCGTAAACAAATAAAAGCAGTGCTTGATTCTTTGATGAACCGCGTGGGTGGCGGTGGCGGGAGCGGTTTGGTTTATGTGAATGTGAAGCGAATGGCATACGATTTGGGACTTGATGAGGTGCCTCTCAGGATATTGTTGCATCACCTTGAGGAGAAGGGAGCGATAAAGACGCATTTCAAGATTTTCCGCCGTGCCATGATAAGATTGAACGATGATGAACTGGATGGCAACGCAGAGTTTGAAAGAATAGTCAGGAGTGGGCATTTCGGAGAGGATAAATGGATGGACCTGGTAGCGTTAAGTAGAGAGCTCGGGATGTCTATCCCGAAGTTAAACCGGCTTTTGCGTGATTTGAAAGCGTCGGGTAAGATAGAACTCGTGGAACGGGACGTTTGTATACCCGCGGAGATAAAACCCGGTATAAGAGGAATTGACGTGGAGGGGATACGAAACACGTTCATTGAATTGGAGAGGAGTGGACACGAGAAGATTGACCGTGTGGTTGAGTATATAAATAGCGGGGAATGCAGGAGGAGGTTCATCTTGAAATACTTCGGCGAGGATTACAATCAGCCGTGCAACGCTTGTGATGTTTGCAATCCGTTTTTGAAATTCGGTGAAGGTATCAAAGCAAGGGAAATGGAATTGGTGGATAAAGAAGTGATTGAAGAGCTGAAGAATTTGAGGATAAGCAACGGAGATGATGCTGAAACGACAGTACTAAAATCCGCTGTGTTATTAAATGGGATAAGATATTCGTGGCTGGTTTCGGTTTTGCTCGGCTATAAGCGTATATCTATCAGGAGGGAAGGACTGGATAGGGTTGAGTGCTATGGGATATTGAAGGGCAAGCTGAGCAAAGGTGAACTCGAAGGATTGATAGATAAAATGGTTATAAATGGTCTGTTATTGAAAACGATTGACACAGAGTTGTTTATAACAGGTAAGGGTGTTGCGTATATCAAGAAACAGACAGGGGGAATTAAGTTGGAAGACGCTGAACTCGATATATTGGATATTTTGAGAGCAATAAATAAGCCCATTTATAAAACGAATATATCCAGACTTCTTGCTGGGAGTCTAAAAGCTAATTCGTTGTGTGAAAAATACAAGCTTCGCAAATATTTTGGCCGCTATAACTACCTAACACAAAAGGAAATCAGGAAAAGAGTTGAGCATCTGGTCGAGCTTGGGTATTTGGAGAAAATGGAGAAAAGTATAAAAGCATCTCCTGTATTTTTATCTGACAAAGGAAAGGCATTAGTAAACAGAACGGAGGAGTGTTTGGTTGAAAAGGCATGGAGAAAGAATAATCAATCAGGTTTGGAATTGTCAACAAAAGAGTCCGGAGCAGAAACGAGCAGGCATTCAGTCCCCTGGAGGCTTGGTGAATCAAATGACCCTAAAGCGATTCCCAAACTGATAGAATTCACAAAAAGCGAGGATGGGAACGAGAGGAGGTTAGCTGCCTCGGCTCTCGGAAAGCTCTCAATCTTCAAACCCCGGATATATGAGGCAGTTCCATCCCTTATAAGATTGCTTGACGATGAGAAGCCACAGGTGAGACAGTACGCGGCAAAAGCATTGGGAAAAATAGGGAGTAAAGATGCGATACCACACCTCAAGCAGCTTCTAAATGGCGAGAAGCCGTATGTGAGAAATGCGGCAACGGCAGCTTTAAAGCGAATTCAAAGAGGGTTTGAGGAATAACTCATGCACCTTTGAATATTTTAATGTTAATATATCATGAATTCCAATTAAATAAAAGATAGGAGGGTGAAGAATATAGAGATGGAAAAAATAGTGGTTGGTGATCTCAGGCATGGAACGGAGCTATTGAAGCGCGGATTCGCATCATTGCAGAAAGGCGGCGTCATTATGGATGTTACAAATCCAGAGCAGGCGAGGATAGCGGAGGATGCAGGTGCCATTGCGGTTATGGCGCTGCATGCCGTGCCTGCAGACATAAGGAAGGCAGGTGGTGTAGCGAGAATGGCAGACCCCGCAGTTATCACCGAGATCATGGATGCAGTTACAATACCTGTGATGGCGAAATGTCGAATAGGGCACTTTGTGGAGGCGCAGATATTGGAAGCGTTAGGTGTGGACATGGTGGATGAATCGGAGGTTCTAACACCGGTAGACACGCACCATATAGATAAGAAGAAGTTTACCGTGCCGTTTGTCTGCGGTGCCCGCGATTTGGGCGAGGCACTACGGCGCATAGAGGAAGGTGCAGCGATGATAAGGACGAAAGGAGAAGCGGGCACGGGCGATGTAAAAGAAGCGGTTCGGCACATGAAATTGATTATGGGCGAGATAAGGTCACTGCGGGGCAAGAACGCAGAGGAATTGAAGGATGTAGCGAAAGAGCTGAAGGTATCACCCGAACTCGTGCGCGAGACAGCGGAGTTGCAGCGGTTACCCGTAGTCAACTTTGCAGCGGGTGGAGTAGCAACGCCTGCCGATGCCGCACTGATGATGCAGCTCGGTGCAGACGGTGTATTTGTCGGTTCCGGGATATTCAAGTCAGAGAACCCGTCACGGATGGCTTCTGCAATTGTTGAGGCAGTTAACTGCTATGATGACCCGAAGAGGCTGGCGGAGATCTCAAAAGACCTGGGCATGCCGATGAAGGGTATAGAAGTGAGTACGCTCACGGAATCGGCGAAGCTGCAGGTACGGGGATGGTGATTGGGACGATAGAAATCACTTCATTTTAAAGCTTTAAAGCTTTAAATTTAAAACCTTTCCCTATCACGAATACCTCTGCACTTCTTTTATGTGATGCTTTTGGCGTATATGCTCTTGCATCCCGAAACACGTCCTTCACAGACTTGTAGAATATACTATAGTATTCACCCTGAAATATTTTAGCAACGAAGTTCCCGCCCGGCTTCAATAGTGCAGTTGCAATACCCAAAGCCGCTTTGCTCAGTTCGAACGAGCGATAGTGGTCATAAACATGGTTACCTGACAGCTTCGGCGCAGCATCTGAGAGCACAACTGCTGCCGCAGCCGCTGAGTCGTTCCCACAGCCATGCAGCATAAGAGCCTTCCTGAGCAGTTTTATAGTTGCTTCCCGGTCTGTTATATCTCCCCTCAGGGTAACCACACCCTCTATCGGTTCGATATGCTGTAAATCCACACTTATCACCACGCCATGAGCACCAACCACATCGCTTGCCACCTGAGACCAGCCACCGGGTGCGGCACCAAGGTCTATAACTGTGTCACCGCGCTTCATTATCTTGAA
>Ga0190306_1000422_pt1 | contig 14589 bp, 15 predicted proteins | sample 48700734_MG_FD_161657 | JGI IMG/M metagenome (GOLD analysis project Ga0190306, IMG submission 161657) | Hydrothermal vent sediment bacterial communities from Southern Trench, Guaymas Basin, Mexico - 4870-07-3-4_MG | ecosystem: Environmental > Aquatic > Marine > Hydrothermal vents > Sediment ... | reverse complement strand
ATTGGCTGCCTTTAAAATTGATTCGGAGCAGTTGAGATCTTCTCTGGTATCGAGTCCTGAATTAATAATTTCAGATAGTTTCAATTTTTTGTTTTTCATTTTGTTATAATAAAGATTTTCTTATTAAAATCAATATAAAACTTAAAATAATTCACAAATTGACACAAAAATAATAAATAACTTAAACGAATAATATTGTGAAATAAAACCGTTTAATATTTAACTTATCGAAATTATATTTAAAAATATTTTTTAATATCAGTGATAAAATATGATTGACATAATTGTTTTGTAGTTTTATAGTCTGATTATATCTTTGTTGTGACTATATATGTAGTTTAAGATATAAACTTTACTATTTTTGTCTTGTATGAAAGTTGAGCAAAATAGGAGGGAGACTCGCTTATGAAGAATTTTAAGGGTTTCATTGTTTTTTTAATTGTGGTGGCCCTTACCTGGCTTTTATTGACAGGTACGCTAAATAAGGATGAACTTTTAATCGGAGGAATAGGTCTTGCTTTGATAGCAATTCTATTTTACAAGTACAGTGATCTTTATAGTGCTTTAAAGATTACTCCGAAAATTATTCTTTATTATCCATTATATCTAATTGTTTTTCTGATTGAACTTATAAAAGCTAATATTGATGTTGCATTACGGGTAATAAATCCATCTCTGCCAATTAATCCTGGCATTGTTGCAGTTAAAACAAGTTTGAAGGATCCTCTTTCCAAACTTATTCTTGCAAACTCTATTACCTTGACTCCCGGTACTCTTACAGTAGATGTAAAAGAGGATACTCTTTTTATTCACTGGATAGATGTAAAAGGTAAGGATATTGAGAGTGCTACTAAGGCAATAAGTAATAAATTTGAAAAGATATTAAAGGAGATCGTTAAATGATTTTGACATTATCTTTTGTTTTGATAGGTCTGGCAGTTCTGTTTTCCCTGTTAAGATTAATAAAGGGTCCTACCAGTTTTGACCGACTTTTGGCAGCAGATACAATTACTGTTATAACTACAGCTCTGTTGGTTCTAATTGCGTCTTATGCCGGCAGGGTAATCTATCTGGATGTGGCGCTTGTGTATACTGTTCTTGGTTTTGCAGGTGTTGTTGTTGTTGCCAGATATTTGGAAGGGGGACTCTAAATATGACTATTGTTGGAAATATTCTTGTTTTAATAGGAGCAATTTTTCTATTTCTGGGGTCTCTTGGTATTTTTAGAATGCCGGATGTTTATAATAGGCTTCAGGCAGGAACGAAAGCTACTACTCTTGGGGCAATGTCCCTAATCCTTGGTGTTGGTTTTCTGGATAGCGGCTTTTTAATAAAAAGTATTGCTATAATAATATTTATTGTACTTACCAATCCCATTTCAAGTAGTACTATCGCCCGGGCAAGCCATAAATCCGGTATCCCTCTTACCAGCAAATCTGTTATTGATGTATGTCAGGATGACATTAAAAAAGAGGAGGTTTAAAAATGCTCTATCTTTTAAGTTTTTTGGTTTTGGTTATGTTGTCTGTGGGGATTGCTATAATATTTGTTAAAGATATTTTAAATGCAGTAATTCTTTCTACAGTTGTTAGTCTTATAGCATCGGTTATTTTCCTTTTTATTGCTGCACCGGATGTAGCAATAACTGAGGCAGCAATTGGAGCAGCATTAACAACAGTTGTTTTTGTGATTGCAATAAAACGCACAAAAATAAAAGCAACAATAAAGAAGGAATAGTTTATGAGAAAATTATTGAGTATTGTGCTGTTGGCCGGATTTATTTTCTATTTTGCCACCCTTACAGGTGGTCTCTTGATCCCTTCAAACAGCAGTGAAAGAAGCAGTGTCGGTCTGGATATTTTATCCCGAACTGCAAATGAAACAGGCAGTGCAAATGCAGTTACATCTGTTGTTGTTCTTTATAGAGGGTTTGATACTCTTGGAGAAGTAACAGTATTGTTTCTTGCAGCTCTTGGTATTTCAGTTTTTATGAAAAGTACATCTAAGGTCAGAAAAAGAACTCTGGATCAAAGTTTTATATTAAAGACCGGAAGCAGATTGTTATTTCCTTTAATGTTTCTTTTTGGTTTTTATATCATTGTACATGGGCATATAACTCCTGGAGGAGGTTTTCCCGGGGGTGTTATTATTGCAACAGGATTTTTTATTGTTCTGTTAACTTCGGAATCGGTAGAATTTAATAAAACACTGATGTCTGTTCTGGAAGGTCTTGCAGGTCTTACTTTTATAGGTCTTGGTCTTGTTGGTTTGTTTGGTTCCGGTAATTCATTTTTACAGAATTTTCTACCTCTGGGTAAATTTAACACTGTCTTCAGTGCAGGTATTATTCCGGTAATATACGCTGTTGTAGGTATTAAAGTTGCTGCAGAATTGTCCAGTGTTGTTTTTGCAATGAAGGAGTCGAAATGAATAGTATAATTACAATCTCTACGGTGCTTAATACTGCATCCATGGGACTTATCATTCTGGGTCTTTTTATTATTTTTACTCAAAAGAACCTTATTAAGATGGTAATTGGACTTGGTCTTGCAGATACAGGAGTAAATATCCTGTTAGTATCTACGGGTTACATCGAAGGTAATACAGCCCCAATTTTTTCAAATACGTCATTAAAAATTTCACAAATGGTTGATCCTGTTCCTCAGGCTCTGGTTCTTACATCTATTGTCATTGGTTTTGGTGTTTCAGCTCTTGCGCTTGCTTTAATAATAAGGCTTTTTGAAAAGACCGGAACACTTGATACTTCAAAAATAAGGGGGCTCAAGTGGTAAATCCTATACTGCTTATACTAATTCCTCTGGGTACAGCTTTTCTAATTTCAACTGTAGCAGGGGCATTGAAGAATAGCACCAAATATATAGCTTTTTTGGCCTTACTTGCCAATGTATGGATAAGCATCTCATTACTTCCAAAAGTCCTCGATCATCCTGTAAATGTTATTATTGCAGGTATAAAACCTCCTGTGGGAATAAACCTTCTTGTTGGACCCATGGGTGCAATATTTTCAATTATAATTTCTGTCGCCGGTGTTCTTGTTTTACTCTATTCATTTAAATATATAGAAGGGGAAAGTCAGAGCAAATATTATACACTTTTTCTCCTTTTAATTACGGGTGCACAGGGGATGATACTTACAGGGGACGTTTTTAATCTGTTTGTTTTCTTTGAGATTCTTGCAATTTCTTCTTATATTCTTGTTGGCTATTCCGGAGATAGAAATGGTTTTGAAGCTGCAGTAAAATACCTTATACTAGGTTCTGTAGGTTCTGTTTTTATTCTGGTTGCCATAGCTCTTATCTATCAGGAGACAGGTACCTTGAATATGGCTGATATTGCCGGGAAATTTGCACTTGTGGCTTCCGGTAAAAAAATGATGATCCTGCTGTTTTTTATAACAGGAATGGGCGTCGAAGCAGCTATTTTCCCTTTAAATTCGTGGTTGCCTGATGCACATTCATCTGCACCTTCTTCTATAAGTGCAGTGCTTTCGGGTTTTGTTATTGAAGTAGCTCTTGTTGTAATTATTAAGTTTGTTTATACAATTTTTGCTATGACAGAAGTTCTTCAGTATCTAAGTCTTGTGGGTGTAATAACACTCCTTGTTGGTGAGTTTGCCGCATTTAATCAGGGAAATATAAAAAGAGTACTTGCTTATTCCAGTATAGGTCAGATTGGTTTAATACTGTTTGCTATGAGCTTAAACAGCGAAGCGGGATTAAGTGCAGGAATGATGCAGATTGTTAATCATACGGCTTCAAAATCTATTTTATTTCTTGTTGCCGGTTATATGATAAAAAGGACAGGATCTTATCAGTTTTCTGATTATAAGGGTATTGCAAAAAAAATGCCTGTCAGCTCCTTTCTGTTTGTTCTTGGAGTGCTTTCTTTAGTTGGTGTGCCTCCGTTTCTTGGGTTCTTTAGTAAACTGAATATAATTATTGCAGCTTTGAGTTCCGGAAATGTTTTTAATACAGTTATGGTTTTTCTTATCCTGCTGGGTACAATTATTGAATCTGTGTATTTCTTAAAAATTATACAAATTTTCTATATTGGTGAGCCAGTGAAAGAAGGTGTTAAAGAAGCTCCTTTTTTTGCAGTTCTTCCAATAGCGCTTTTTGCTGTGGTTATATTATTGGGATTTCTTGTTCTTCCCGAAATTAAAGATTATGCAGGAAGTGCTGCTGCTGAATTATTTACTAAAATCCAAATGGCACAGGTCTTTTAAGAGGAGGAACCATGTCGATAGTATCGAATCTATTATTGATTACACTTGCGGGTGTAGTTCTTAATGTGCTGTTTTATAAATCAAAAACAGTACAGAAGTATTTAAGCTTACTTCTTTTTACAGCTCTTGCGTACTTTAGTTTCACAATGTACGGACAAGTGGGTCTGCACTTTGATTTTCCATTTTTAATAGCCGGTCAGAGTATTGGATTTACCATTACCTACTTAAACTATTATTTCACAATTATGATTACCGGAATAACATTGCTTCTGGTTATTTTCTCTCTAAAATATATGGAGGGAAAAGAAGGTTCAACTCATTATTATACAGTTTTATTTCTAAAAACTTTCGGAATGCTGGGAGTTGTACTCTCTTCCGATATAATTACGTTCTTTGTTTTTTGGGAAATTATGAGCTGGAGTACCTTTGCTCTTATGTCCACGGGTGGTAATGAGGCTCCTAAATCAGCATTTAAATACTTTGTTTTTGCAATCACTGCCTCCATGATACTTATGGTTGGTGTTGTGCTAAGCTATAGTTTATTTGGATCTTTTGATTTTAATATCATCCGGAGCGGAATTCCATCCTTAACTCTGCCGATGACAGGGTTTTTGTTAACAATTTTTATTACCGCATTTGCTATTGAATCTGCAGTGTTCCCTGTCCATTCATGGCTGCCTAATGGCTACTCCAATACCTTCACAACATTTACTGCTTATTTATCAGGAATCTCAACACGAATCGGAATTTATGGAATAATTCTTTTTCTTTTCGGAATATTTGGTATGGAAACCGTTGATAAGCTTAGTATTATAGGTAAAATTAACTTTAGATATGTTTTGGGGGTCTTTGCTGCAATTACCATGGTTGTTCCAACCTTTACTGCTCTGTATCAGCATGATGCAAAAAAGCTCATTGCCTGGCACAGTATTGGTCAGGGAGGTTATATGCTTATTGGGCTTGCCAGTGGTAGTGCTCTTGGTATTGCAGGAGGAATGCTGCATATTTTAAATTACTTGACTTACCAGGTTCTCATTGTTTTTGCCATTGCATCTGTTCAATACAGAACCGGAACAACAAATTTAAATAAACTGGGTGGACTTATAAAAAAGATGCCGGTTTCCTTTCTCGCTTTACTTTTTGGTATTATCGGTCTCGCCGGACTTCCCCCTATGAACGTGTTTGTTTCAAAATGGTTTATCTATAGGGCTCTTATTCTTGAGGGCTATCCCTTCCTGGCAATTGCCGCAGTTATTGGAACATTAGGTACTATACTTTCGGTTTACAAACTTATTCATAATATGTTTTTGGGACAGCTCCCTGAGCGATACAATGATATAAAAGAGGTTGGCTTTTCCATGCAGCTGCCAATGTGGATTCTTATGATAGTTGTATTTGGTCTTGGTGTTTTCCCGGGGTTTGCAATGGGACTTATTGCAAAAATTCAGGTATCTCTGGGTCTTGCTGCTGTTCCTTATTCTCTTCATGGAGTTACTGCCGAAGGCGGGCAGCTTAATATGCTGGTTGTGAATGTCCTCTTTGTTAGTGGTATGTTTGTAACCTGGATTATCTACCTGTTGGGAAGCAGAAGAAAACATGTTGGACAGTACAATAATTACGCTGGAGGGCATTTTCTTAATAAAGATGTTGCCTATAATTTTAATTATGAGTTTTATGCAGCAATGGAGCATGTTATTGATCCCTACCGGAAAAAAATTATTGAACGAACAGAACGCGGAATTGTCGGTTTAACTGATGCTGTTTCTGAATATGTAAGAAGAATATACACTGGCATGATCAATACTTATGCCATTTATGTATTAACAGCTTTTGTAATAACTATTATTTTACTTAAGGAACTAATATGAACACAGTACTATGGATAATATTTCTTCCAATAATACTTTTTGTTATTGGAACATTTATGCTTGGATATTCGAGAAAGTTTATAGCCCGGATTGAAAGGCGTTATGGGCCTCCTATACAGCAGGTTTTCTATGATGTTTTTAAACTGATGAGTAAAAAAACCAATATCTCTCATGGATGGATGCATGACATAGCGATGCTGGTTCTTTTGGGTGGAACTCTGGCAACACTGTATTTTGTTCCTGTGCCGGGATTCAGCTATTTTGCCCAGTATGGTGATATGCTGGTTATTATGTATATTCTTCTTGTTCCGGCACTTGGAATGGCTTTGGGAGTTGGAGAAACTGCAAATCCTAATGGAAGCATTGGTATTTCCCGAGCTCTTATGATGCTTGCCGGATATGATATCCCCTTTGTTCTTACCTTTATAGGTTTTGGTATGCTTAACCATACAACTTCTATGTATGATCTCATGATGATTCAGCAAGCCGGAGGGTTTACTTCATGGGGACTTATCTCAAATCCGCTTCTGGGAATTGCTGCTTTAATAGCCCTTCAGGGAATGATTGGAGAAAAACCTTTTGAAGTAATGGTTGCTCCTCATGAGATAGCAACCGGTCCTATGACAGAGATGGGTGGCAAATTTCTTGGAATAATGATGATACAGCATGCTATTTCTCTTGTTGTTGAGCTTACTCTTTATATCAACCTCTTCCTCGGTGGTGCTATGAACTGGTTTGAGTATATAATAAAGCTCTTTGTTCTGTTTACCGTACTAATAAGTGTTAATGCGGTATTCGGCAGGTTTAGAACAGACGATGCAGTTCGCTTTATGTGGAAAATTCCTTTACCAATGGCGGTAATAGGTATTCTTTTTATTATCTTCTAAGGAGTAATTGAAATGGAAGAAAAATTAACCCAACGCAGTGTTTGGGAGAAGATATCAGCTAAGCTGACTAAACGCTCTCTCTGGATGCTTCATTACTGTACAGGTTGTGGAGCTGTAGAGTTACCTCCAACAATGACTGCCAGATTTGATATGGAACGTTTTGGAATTAACCCTATGGTTACTCCCAGACAGGCCGATATTTTACTAATTACAGGTTATCTCTCAATAAAAACTTTAAAAAGAGTTGTTCTTACTTATGAGCAGATGCAGGGACCCAAGTATGTTGTAGGATTTGGATCATGTACTATAAACGGAGGAATGTACTGGAATAGCTATGCAACCATGAAGAGCCTTGATCGTTATATTCCTGTAGAAACTTATATTGCCGGATGCATGCCCAGACCGGAAGCAATAATTGCATCTTTTAATGATTTAATAGCCAAAATTGACAGAGGAGAAGCAAACTCCTGGAAGGAATACTATAATAATTACGATTTTTATAAAGAAAATCAGAATAAAGTATTTGAAGGTCCTATTGAAACATACAATGATATAAAAGCCGATGCTGCATTGTTCAAGATATAAATTGGGAGTTTGAAATGGAATATATGGTGGAAAAATCTATTATAGATAAAATGCAGCTTGAATTTTCCGAAGCTGTTTTTACAGTTAAAAAAGTACGCAGGATCGAAGTTAAGTTGGCTTCTAACAGACTCTATGATTTTGCAGTTCGAATGCAGAAAAGATGGAATTTTCTTCATCTTTCTGCTATTAGCTGTGTAGACTGGATTGCTGACAGGGAGTTTGAACTTGTTTATCATTTTTGGAACTATGATGAAAAAGTTCTCGTAATGGCAAAGGTTCGAATTCCAAGAGAAGAGGGTGAATCTCATTTTAATACCATTTCCGATCTTTGGCAGCCTGCAAAATTTTTTGAAAGAGATATACATGAAATGTTTGGTGTTTATTTTGATGGAAGTGAAGATATGGAGAGATTTATTCTAACAGACTGGAATGGTCCTCCTCCAATGAGGAAAGATTTTATAACCCGGGAATTTGCTCTTAACTTCTATCATTACAGAGATTATGATCCTCAGTGGTTAAAAGATATGGTAGCGGCAGGAGAAGGTAATGAGTAAAATAGACGAAGTAAAAGATTATGAGCTGTTTATAGGGCCTAATCATCCTGGAATATCAGGAAACTATTCTTTAAAAATGAAACTTCGGGGAGATCAAATTGTTGGTGCAAAAACAGATGCCGGTTATCTTCATCGTGGATTCGAAAAACTTATGGAAGAGAGGCTGTTTATTCAGAATATTGCCATTGTTTGTCGTATTTGTGTACCGGATCCTGATCCCAATGAGAATAATTACGCCCGTGCAATAGAGGAAATTGCAGGTATTGAAGTTCCTGAGAGAGCTAAATATATAAGAACTATGGTTCTTGAACTGTCACGTATTGCTTCCCATCTCTTTAATATTGGCGGGCATGTTGCAACTACAGGGTTGTATGTTTTATCAAACTGGACGATTGCAGACAGGGATAGAATTCTGGAATTATTTGAAGAACTCACTGGCGGAAGGGTTTATCATATCTATCAGCTTCCTGGCGGAGTTCGAAGAGACTTCCCTGATGGTTTTGGGAAGCGTGTCCTGGAAGTTATGGATTATATTGAGAGTCGTCTTCAGGATTATGATGATCTTGCGATAAATAATTCTCTTTTTATAAAAAGAGCAACCGGAATTGGTACTCTTACAAAAGAACAGGCTATAACCTGGGGCGTTACCGGTCCAAATCTCAGAGCCTGTGGTGTCGCTGCCGATGTTCGAAAAGATGATCCCTACGAAGTGTATGATAAAATGGAGTTTGAAATACCTACTATGACAGCAGGTGACGCCTATGCACGTATCAGTGTTCGTCGTAAAGAACTGGAGCAAAGTATTAGTATTGTTCGTCAAATAATAGATAAAATTCCTTCAGGATCAGTTTGGAACAAGATCCCTAATCCATTGAAATGGAATGTACCTGCCGGCGATGCCTATGTAAGAACAGAGTCTTCCAAGGGTGAGTATGCATACTATATGGTAAGTGATGGAGGCCGGAATCCTTACCGTGTTCATGTTAGGGGAGCTTCAACAACTCATGGTGTTCATGTTTTGGAAAATCTGCTCATTGGTACAAGAATTGAGGATGCGTCCCAGGTAATGTTTAGTCTGGATGCATGTCCTCCTGAAGTTGACAGGTAAAGGAGTAATAGATGTCTGAGAATAAGAAGGCAAGTATACTAAAACCTTTTAAAGCATTGAAGTTTATTGGTGAAAAGCCAGTTACAATCCGGACCCCTTATGAGAATCGTCCTACTGCCTCAGGGTACAGAGGGTTTCATGTAAATGATCAGGATAAATGCATAGGTTGCGGAACATGTGCTGAAATTTGTGATAATGATGCAATAAGAATGATAGAAGTGCCTGGAATAGAACCTGGTGTTGGATCTTCAAACCTCCGACCTGCTATTGATTATGGAAGATGCTGCTGGTGTGCACTTTGTGTGGATATTTGTACAACCAACTCACTGAATATGACCCAGGAATATACCCATGTAAGTGACGACCTTAATACCTTTTTTATGTTTCCCGATTCTGAGGGTATACATAAAGTTGATTTTCCACTCGGGTATCAGGCAAGTGAAGATTCCAACTTTCTTGATCTGGAACGTGTAGAGATGGAAGAACTTTCTCCTGAAGAAAGAAATGATTCCTTTATAGAAATTATAAAGGGATATTCGAAGGAACAGGCTGTTGCCGAGGCTTCCAGATGTGTTGCCTGTGGCCTTTGTACGGATACATGTCCCGCTCATATGAATATCCCCGAATATATTGAATCTATTTGGAGTAATAATCTACTTGAAGCAGGACGTCAGATATATAAGACAAATCCACTACCGGAAGTGTGTGGACGAATTTGTACACATAAATGTGAGACAGCCTGTAGTATTGGGCAGCGTGGAGAGCCTGTTGCTATTCGTTGGCTTAAACGTTATGCCATGGATGCAATTCCTGCAGATGAGTATGGTGATATTAATAATCCACGGATAGTTAAACCTTTGGGTAAAAATATAGCCATAGTAGGTTCAGGGCCTTCCGGTCTTTCTGCGGCATATTATCTACAGTTAATGGGTTATAAGGTTCATGTTTTTGAGTCTTATCCGGAACCTGGTGGAATGATGAGATATGGTATTCCTGAGTATAGGCTTCCATATCCTGCACTGGACAAGGATATTGATTATATAAAGAAAGTTGGTGTTGAAATTAAATGTAATACCAATATAGGTAAAGATATTCCATTTGAAACTCTTCGTAAGGATTACGATGCTGTGTTAATAGCAACAGGTTTTCATGTTGGAAGGAGCACCCGAGTACCAGGTACTGATCATAAAGATGTATTTCAGTCCATTGATCTTCTTAGTAAAATTACTAAGGGTGAGGAGATCCAGGTAGATGAGAAGATTGTTGTAATTGGTGGTGGTAATGTAGCTATGGATATAGCCCGTTCACTGGCAAGAAAGCAGCGTCAAAAGTATGGAAAAGTAGATTTAACAGTAACTTCTTTGGAAAGCCGGGATATAATGCCAGCTGATGAAGAGGAAATAGTTGAAGCCATGGAAGAAGGTGTCGTTTTTCATCCAGGCTGGGGACCCCTTGAGATTAGTATAGAAGATGGTAGGATTAAGGGTCTTAAAGCTAATAAGTGCTTAAGTATTTTTGATGAAGAACATAGATTTGCACCAAAGTTTGACTCCGAAGATTTACTTTTTATGGAAGGAACCATGATAGTTGAATCTATCGGACAGGGTCCTGATATGGATTATCTGGGTGATTATGCAGAAAAACTTGAAATGGATGGAAGAAGAATAAAGGTTACCAATTACTACCAGAGTAGTCTTGAGTGGTTATTTGTTGCAGGTGATATTATTAAAGGTCCGGATGTTATAACCGGTATTGCTGTAGGACATCAAGCCGCTCTTGGTATTGACAGTATGCTCAACAAGACTGACGAAAAATTCTATACTACAATATTTGAAGTATTGGATACTGTTTTATCCTTTGAAGACAAGTGCTCTGCAACAAATATGAAGTTTAAGGACAAATTTTCACAGGAAGTAAACAGTACCATTAAAGAAGTTGCTGATCGTGAACTGGATCATCGGAACAGGATTATTGTTCTTAAGGAAAATCCGAACGTTTTACTACATCTGGATGAAAAATTAAAACGACCCCAGGAAATTTCTGTTATATCTGGATGTCTTGAACAGGATCCACTCCCTGATGATATATCTGTAAAGGAGTTCTTAAAAGATCGAATAAGAAAAAACAGAACTGCTTTTGGATTTTATAATGATCTATTAAATTTAACAAAAAATAAGGAACTGGAATTTTTATTCACTTTTCTTAAGAAAGGTAAACTTGAAAATCAGGTTGTGTTAGAAAAGCTGCTTGAAGATACAAAATAATAAATTTGATGTAACTATGTATTATAAATGCGAGCCGGATATTTTATTATCCGGCTCTCTTGTCTTTACTTATATAAAAATTATATAATTTGTAGAGTCGTTTTCAAAACTATAACTGTTTACCCTGAAAAGGTATTCTGAGCGGCTCGGAAGGCAGAAAATTGTAAAATTCTTCGAATTTTGCAATTTCCTCTGTAGCAATTTATTTTTTGAATAGGAGCAATACCATGGCAATACCATTAAGAAGTGATACAACAACTCAAGGACGAAAGATGGCTGGAGCCAGAAGTCTTTGGCGGGCAAATGGTCTAAAACAGGAACAAATAGGTAAACCAATAATTGGTATTGCAAATTCTTTTACACAGATGGTTCCGGGGCATGTGCATCTACATGAAATTGGTCAGCAGGTAAAAAAAATAATAGAGAGTAAAGGCTGCTTTGCAGCTGAATTCAACACGATTGCTATCGATGACGGTATTGCCATGGGACACGATGGAATGCTTTATTCCTTGCCCTCCAGGGAACTAATTGCAGATAGTGTGGAATATATGTGTAATGCACATAAAATTGATGCATTAGTCTGTATTAGTAATTGTGATAAAATTACCCCTGGAATGTTAATGGCTTCAATGCGTCTTAATATACCCACAATATTTGTTTCCGGTGGTCCTATGGAAGCAGGAAATATTGGCAGCAAAAAATATGATCTGGTAGATGCCATGGTTTTAAGTGCCGATGAATCAGTGTCAGATGATGAAGTAGAAAAAATTGAACAGGTTGCCTGTCCTACCTGTGGATCATGTTCGGGTATGTTTACTGCAAACTCCATGAATTGTCTTAATGAGGCAATTGGAATGGCACTTCCTGGAAATGGTACTGTTGTGGCTACTCATATAAACAGAATGAAACTTTTTGAAGATGCCGCTTTGCGAATAGTGGAAATGGCAGAAAGCTATTATTTTAATAATGATGAATCTGTCCTTCCCCGTTCAATAGCAACAAAAGCTGCTTTTTTAAATGCTATGACCCTGGATATTGCAATGGGTGGTTCTACAAATACTGTCCTGCATTTACTTGCAATTGCAAATGAGGCTGGTGTAGATTTTACAATGAATGATATAGATTCTCTTTCGCGTAAAACCCCTGGTATTTGTAAAGTAGCTCCCAGTTCCCATTACCATGTAGAAGATGTTAACAGAGCAGGTGGAATAATGGGAATTATGGCTGAGCTCGACAGGGGGGGGTTAATTGATACAAGTGTTTACCGTGCAGATGGATTAACCCTGAAAGAGGCTATTACCAAATGGGATGTTATGAATACGAATGCAGGTTCGGAATGTGTCGAATTATACAAAAGTGCTCCTGGTGGAATTCTTCGTGACAAGAAGATGGGAAGTCATAGTACGTATTTTAAAGAACTGGATACAGATCGTGAAAATGGTTGTATTCGGGATATTGCTCATTGCTATACAACTGATGGTGGGTTGGCTGTCCTTTTTGGTAATCTTGCTGAAAAAGGGTGCATAGTAAAAACTGCCGGAGTAGACCCCTCTATTTATAAATTTACAGGTCCGGCAAAAGTGTTTAATTCCCAGGATACAGCATGTGATGGAATACTTGATGGAAGTATTCAATCAGGCGATGTGGTAATAATACGTTATGAAGGGCCTAAGGGTGGTCCGGGTATGCAGGAAATGTTGTACCCAACATCCTATATAAAATCACGTCATCTGGGTAAAGAGTGTGCTTTAATAACTGATGGACGTTTTTCCGGTGGTACATCAGGATTGTCTATTGGGCATGTTTCTCCGGAAGCAGCAGGTGGCGGTGCTATTGCACTTATTAGGGAAGGAGATATTATCTCTATCGATATTCCAGCCCGGTCAATAGAAATAAAAATCACTGACAAAGAGTTAGCGGATCGGAGAAAAACGGAAGAAGAGAAAGGGGCTTTAGCTTACACACCCAGGGGACGTGGCAGAAAGGTATCCAAAGCTCTACAGACCTACGCTCTTATGGCAAGTTCTGCAGATAAAGGTGCTGTTAGGGTTCTTCCTTAAGGAGAATTATCTAAAAAAACTCAAAACAGACCCTCCATATTTTCTGACATCAAAACATTTGAGATTTCCAACTGTATTATCCCATTTATCAGAGGAAGGATGATGGAGAATTATGATTCCGTTTTCTTTCAATATATTTTTTTTATCTATTTGCAGTAAAATATCTTTACGACCAGTAAAAGGAAAGGGTGGGTCAGCATAAATAATATCCCACTTGGTTTTTGCGGTATCAATATATCTTCTAACATCCATTATCCAGAGAGATATATCACTTGTCACAATTTTTAAATTTTCAATAATAACATGTTTTTTACCACGATCTTTTTCAATTAATAGAACAGGAGATGCTCCTCTGGAAGCAGCTTCAATTCCAACAACCCCGGATCCCGCAAATAGATCCAGAAAAGATTCTCCTTCCAAATTACCCAGAATAGAAAAAAGAGATTCTCTTCTCCTATCCATCGATGGCCTAATTTCCCCGGGAGGACATTTTACTGTTCTTCTGGCATAAATCCCTCCTGTTACACGCATAAATTATTTTCCTCCAGATATGATATATCTATATTAATGTACAGGCGCCCGTACAGACACGATATCCCGCATAGGATACGATATCCCGCAGAAATACAATATCCCGTACAGATACAATATTACGCATAGATATGATATTCCTCATAGATACAATATCCCGTACAGACGCCCAATTTGGGCGTCTCTACCATTGAATCATTACTGATTAAAACAACACAATTCTATTCAATATCCATTGCCCCTATAAACGACTCACATCTTTCAAACCCTTCTAAATAGATGATAATCCCGCATAGATACAATATCCCGTACAGACGCCCAATTTGGGCGTCTCTACCATTGAATCATTATTGATTAAAACAACACATTCTATTCAATATCCATTGCCCCTATAAACGGCTCACATCCTTCAAACCCTTCCAAATAGATGATATTCCGCATAGATACAATATCCCCGTACAGACGCCCAATTTGGGCGTCTCTACC
>Ga0190306_1000421_pt1 | contig 14630 bp, 7 predicted proteins | sample 48700734_MG_FD_161657 | JGI IMG/M metagenome (GOLD analysis project Ga0190306, IMG submission 161657) | Hydrothermal vent sediment bacterial communities from Southern Trench, Guaymas Basin, Mexico - 4870-07-3-4_MG | ecosystem: Environmental > Aquatic > Marine > Hydrothermal vents > Sediment ... | reverse complement strand
CCTATTATTGTTACTATTATCCAGCCGTCAGTGAAGTTGTTGTCCGCGGTGTCTGTTTCGCTTGGAACTGGTGTTGCGTAAGCGCTTATTGTGTAGTTACCTTTAGCAAAGCCTGTAGTATTCCATATTATTGTTAGGGTTGTGGAGGCGTTAGGTGTTAGGGTTACCTCGGTTTGGTTGATGGCTGTTGTGCTGGCGTAGAGAGTTACTGTAAAGGTCTCAGCAAACTCCCCTTCATTTATAACTGTAACGTTTATCCGACAACAACAGCCTACTCCCACTACATTTTTCAGCGGAACAACTGCTGCAACGGCAATATCGTGTCCAGCAACTGGCGGAGTGATCAAGTATGCGCCTTGAGGGCTTTCAGTGTAGTTGTAAGAGTACGTTCCTATGATATCATAGAGTGTACTTCCTGCATCTTCTCCTGAAATAAATGTTAGCGAGGGCTCGGTTAATCCGGGTAGATTGGTTCTCGGTATGGCTATAGCTACGGTTTTTCCTTCTTCTATAAAGTAGGCTTTTGTCCCGTTGGCTCCGAAGTCGTACCATGTGCTATTGTAGAAGTGTATGTCGGTTTCTAGCGGAGAGTCAACGAGTACACAGTACTCCCAATAGGTTGCATTAAAGGCAGGGTCGATTCTTGCATCTCCTCCCATAAAGGCGATGTAGGGTTGCCCGCTTTCTTCAACGTGGTCTATGTCGATTGCTATCGACAATCGCCAGTTGGAGGACCATACCCAGGTGTTGTCTAATCCTGTAACGTCATTAAATTCATTAGCTATAATCAGGTGAGTAGAGTTTAGTCCATACGCGACTTTCGTGAAGTCATAAAATGACTTTCCGAGGCCAACCCCTTTGGGCTTTATATCCGATGCGACTGCTGAAGATGATGGAGTTGTTGAAAGATTTGTTATGGCAGCTGAAACTTCAACCCACTGGCCCGAATAAGCCATTCCAACGGTTCCTATTCCTATAGTATCCTTACATCGTCCATTATCTTCACTTGTTACCACACCTAGAGTTACATTTTCAGGGTTTCCGATGTCGGCAAGCGGTAGAGCCACAGATACTGTACGGTTATCTTCTGATAAGCTACCATTGTAGAATTGGATTTTAGCATAAGTTGCGTTTAATAGAGAGATATCAGTTAAGTTGTAAATGGCTAGACAATAATCCCAAGCGTATTGGTATCCTTCTGGATATTTGGCGTCTATATAATCTGGGAACCAAGTATTACCTCCCGATGTAGTGTGTATAGCAACGTAAACGTTCAAGTAATCCCATCCGCCCTCAGGTATTTTTTGGTCGACAGTTACATTAAGAATCAAGTGAGTACCATTGGGGAATGCGTAGAACTCTTCAATGTCTTGATAGGGTCTCAGCACAAAGTCGTTAGTCGAGTCTGATAGGATTGTTTCAATTACTGCAATAAGATGTGATATACTCCCGTTAAGATTATCATTATCTGTCACTGTTAATGTCACTTTGTAGATTCCAGGTTTAGAGTAGCTGTGAGTTATGTAGGGGTCGGTATCAGGAATTACGGTTCCATCTCCAAAATCCCATTCATACTTGACTATGTAGCCGTCTGGATCTTCTGATGCAGACGCATTAAAACTTACTGTTTCTCCAACTTTCGCTATTATTGGAGAAGCCTCATATGATGCATGTGGATTTTTAAGCGGTAACTGACTGAAGTCTATATCAGCATATCCTTCTCCTTGAATATTACATAGTAATGTAGGAGTCCCAGCAGTTGCAGTATAATCACTCCAGTCTAGAGATTGAATTGAACTATTTGTGTAGAAGGCAGCATCATATGCATCACATTCAACCCAATCGTTAGTGCCTGTGGGAGCGCCGCCTCCGCCATGTAATTCACTCGCCACTTCATCTACTTCCCGGAAGTTTTCATATTCTTCAAGGCCAACATACACCATAAATCGCCAAGTTTTATCTATTGGAGAACCTATCTTGCTTTGGGGGACTGAGACTTCAATGACATCGTATTCTTCGCTTCCCTTGACTGTTATGCTCCCAAGGTTATTCCAATTTTTATCTAAAACATATGAACCTCCACACTTGACTACGATGGCATATTCCCACCAGCATGAAGAATTAAGTGTTGCATCCATGTACTGCGCAGTCCACTCCTGTCCAGAAGCATCCACTCTATCTTGATCAATATGAATAGTCACTATGGGAACACTGAACCCTTCAGGTTTTCCGAAAGCATTGGAGACATTGACCAACTTAATTAGGAAATATACATTCTCTGAATCATAAGTAATTCTAAATTCAAGTAGATCGGCAGTATTATTAGCTGTTCCAAAGTAGGTGCTATTTAATGGATATGTATAATCGCCGTCGCCAATATCGTCGTTTTCTGCATCTTTCCAAACATACTCACCTACATCACTATAATATTTTCCAGTGTTTACGTTCTGTAAAGAAGTGTCTGCAAGCCAGTCGTTTGGATTTCCGTCAACCGTTATGCTACGCCCATAAATTTTCGGAATGAAAACAGCGATTGGTATAATGCTTAGAAACAGAATCATTAAATACAAAAAAGCTTTCCTATTTTTCATAGTTTCTCCCTTGAAAAAGTGTCAATTCAAATGATATAAGCATTATGGAAAAATTTTCTGTTTAAACAGTGCAGGTATTATTACTCCTATACGTGTGAAATTAAATTAGACAATTTGGACGGTTAATGCCTCCTCCTTGATTAGCTGCGGCAACTACTTCAAGAACACCGTCTATTAGCACGTTATTCTCTATATTAGTTTCTCCCAAAGGAATTGAAACTTCCGCCCATGCTGTGTAAAAGCCTATCTTAAGATTGTCAGTAAAATATCCAATCTGGATTGTCACGGTTTCAGAAGCGTTAAGAGAGATTCTTTCTATAAGGATCGCAGTCTCATTTAGGAACGCTTTTAATGCAAATTCTTCCGCCACGTTTCCTAGGTTAGAAATTGTAATGTTCATATGCAGTAAATCTCCATGGTTAACCGTAGTAGATTTTAAAGTTATGTTAGTGACTGCTACGTCATGGAAGTTTATCTGGGGCGTGACTTGTATTGAGCAAATACCTGATCCCGACTCTGCCATTGAAGTTTCGCAGCAACGGACATTCACTATTGTTATGTTTTGCATTCCCTCCGCATGAGGTTTATAACTGCAATTTCTAACTCCTGCGGCCAGCATGGTTACGTTAACGTAGAAAGCACCATTTTTAGCTTCGCCATAAACTTCACTTATCGAAACTACATACCGATAATAACTATTCGGAAAATTGCTTGGAACATCTCTTCTTATCGAAATATTTAGCGGAAACGAAAATTCTTCTCCATCAACAAATTTAGCTGTACAATTGATGAATGTAAAATTCCAATTTGTACAGTTGGGATCGGATTCGTTGTTGTCCCAATAGAAGGTAATTGAAAAGAACCCCTTTTCTTCCTCATCAAATGACATTTTGAATGAAAGATTAAATAGGTCATTAGATGGAACTGTGATTGTGGATCCTATGGGAGATGACAATATTTTTGGAGATGCTTCAGGAGCATCCACAAAAATTAGAAAATCGGCGGCTCCCAGAACCAGTAACATTATCAAGATTATACATTCTCTCTTCATGATATTCACCCTGGCGCATAGGGTAGTTGAGAATCTATGGCAACTATTTCCTTCATTAAGCAAATTTTTTCTTCTGAAGACATTGTTGCCCATATACCTTTCAGATAATTCAATCTCCCATAGAGATTTTCCTTAGATACAACTAATGTCGCTAAGGTGGAGATTACTTTTCCTTCTGAATCAAGCATTAAAATACTGACACATTCAATGGGTTTTTCAAGTGGATGCCATATATCAGCCGATACTATAATCCAGTTGGGGGTAACTCCGGTCCATATTGTGACGTTTGCCTGCGGATTTCCATCATACTTGTAAAATGCTGCAATAAGTTTTCTTCCTTCCGCAAACGATGTATTGATATTAACATGCAATCTGTATAGTGTTTCAAAGGATAATTTTGATACATCCGCTAATGGGCCAGCGATTAGGTCAAAGCAGAACTTTGTATTTAGGCTTTTTATCTCCACCATCTTTGCAAATGTTAGCGTCCAAGAATAAGAATAGGCAGCTCCAGGATATTGCCAAGCGACAACTATAGATGTATTTGTAACGGTGTTTCTCCACCCCATGTAGCCTTGACCGCCGCTTCCGAGAAGCTGCAAAACAGTTTTTCCGTAATAGAGGAGAGTGTATAAGTCGGGGCTGAAGCTTCCTAATCTGACATAAAGAGTGCCGGAGTGCTTCAAGCTGTAGTTTACACGTATACCGTAACTTCCCTTCGTTAGTAGCACACTTTTGGTTATGTAATTGTCGGGACTTGTAGCAACGGCTTGCGCGTGGGTTTGATTGACAAACTCTATGCTAAGCGAGTAAACATCATTAGAATAATCGTGACTGTTGAAGGTGTACCATTTATCGGTTAGGGCGCCTACGTGATCATCGTCATTGTAGTCTCCTTCTGTTCCTCGATACTGAACCATATAGTTTCCAAGCTCTACTCTTCCGTCAATTGTTCCAATAAATACTATTCTACCTCCAATATGTTCCATAACCATGAATAATTTATCATTGCATAAAACCAGTTCGTCACTTCCATCGTCATCAACATCTTCCCAGAAGATTTGGGGGCAAGAAGGTAGATTCTCAGCCCACTCAGCCGCTTTTGCCAGTATCATCGCGTAACGTAAATGGGCCCATATTTCTTTCCCCCATCCAGCCAGTTCCTCTCCTTCGTGCCATCCTGTCTCGTAAAGATTTGCTGCAAGAATCCACATTGCAAGTTCCCTGAATCTTCCTGCTGTAGAAAGATTGAAGCTGGACTGGTAATTTAGGGCTGAAAGAGCATCCTTCCATAGAGTTTCGGCAGTTTTTGTGCATCCGTAGGGTTTCCAGTTTTTAAAGTCGTTATACCAGTTATCATATGTTCCTCCGGTCCAGTATTTTAGTGCACCATAGGTGTCCTCATAAATAGTTATTGTTCTTCCCGAGGTTGGTTGGCCATACCAGTCAAGATAGTCGCTGAGTTTTACGACTTGAATCCAAGCTTTTGCTCCCGCTATCCATCTTATAAGCGAATCATAATTATTCGGGTTACCTTGAGGCCAGTTTGCAACCCCCGCGGCTTTTTCCCAGTCATCTCCGTAAACACAAATCTGCCTCTCGTCTCCAGTCCTGACAATTGCAGCCCAGTGTCTTTTTAGGTCCAGATGCCAATCACCGTTTGCGGAGGGAACGTCTGTTCCATACCATTTTTCGCAGATAAAGAATGCGTAGAGATTGTAAACGGAACTTATTTTATGGGTTAAGTGATAATTGCCACAACTACAATAATCATTATGATGAGTTTCACCATCAAGAATTACCGCTTCGAATCCGGCCTCCACAATATCGTTATCTATGAAATACTTCCAGACTCTCTCTGGAACCCAAGCAACTCTAGGCGTATAATTAAAGTAGAACTGGCAGAGTTCCTTATGTTTATTTAACGCCCAGAGGTTTAAAGGCTCATCTAAATAGGGCATTATATGTTCTCCATAAACTCCGCCAAGAATTTCAACGAGGCCCTTTGAGGTTAAGTTTCGAACTCTCTCAAGAAATGAAGGTTTGTTCCAGGCTAATCCAGTAATTAGAACCCCGCTAAGGTGAAGATTTACTGGTAAATTGTATGTTTCATGCGTATCTAATGTCCTATAGAAGCCATGACCTAATCCATCATCAACTACGCCTCCTGAAAATGGATTAATATGTTGATTTCCATGGTGAACAAATGCTAACTTAGCAGTTATTGTTGATGAATCGGATGACAGTGCGCCGTCCCAATATCCATCGGTTAAATCATCATTTGGAGCTATATCCCAAAGACCAGATTCCCCATCCTTTACGGTGGCTACTCTTATGTGAACAGTCTCGCCATCACTGAATCCATAATTGGCCGCGGCATTTTTGCTGATGTTAAGCGCAAGCATGCCTTGAAAATCATGGTAAATCCAAGTTAAGCCATTGATGACATTCCAGTTTAAATCGTAAAGTTTCCCGCTTGAACTATTGTAAATTGCCGCGCATAATTCCCATTCCCAACCCCTAACTTGACCATCCCAAACCTGGTCAGGAAGATAAGATTGGCCTCCAGCCTCAAAATCTATCAAGACATAAACATTCATGGACTCATAATTTAGGTCTTGAAGCTTCAGGAAATCCACCCTAAGATAAAGTGCCATCTCGGCTTCATAATAGTAAACTGCAAGAATATCCCTAAAGAGACAACCTCCAGCATCATCTGTTGTGTCCACATATTTGCATGTTCCAACAGGCCAAAGAATAGGGTCTGCTGAATTAAAATTATTAGCAGAAGTTGACCTTTTTTGAGTAACAAGAGGCAATGTGGGAAAAGCCATCAAAATAATACAGAAAAATGTGAGTAATACACAAATAGGTCTCGTCATTAAGGCTTGCCTCACTAACTATATGGAGAAGTCCCCTTTTATTTTGTTTGCGGAAGCAGATTTCTCAATCTAGATTATTGCTTCGCCAGTTTTTTCATCAAATAAATGTAATTTATTGTAATCAAAAGAAAGCCATACATCATCTCCTACCTCTAATTTAAAATTGGGACTTTCTTTAACTTTAATTAATTCATCGTTAACTTTAATGTCTACTATCACCTCTGAGCCCAGAGGTTCTTGCATAAATACTTTACCAGGAATCTTTCCCTCAGATTTATTTACAAATTTTAAGTCTTCTGGCCGTATCCCAATTATTACTTCTAATCCCTCTTTATCCTTAAGAATATTCGCTAAATCCCCTTTTAATTCTAATTCGAAATTCTCGGCGATTAGAAAGAGCTTTTCTTTTTTAGCTTTTAAACTTGCTTTTATAAAATTCATCGGCGGACTTCCGATAAAACCTGCCACAAACAGATTTTTGGGATGATTATAAAGTTCATCGGGAGTTGCAAGTTGCTGAAGGACTCCTTGAGAGAGAACTGCAACTTCATCTGCCATGGTCATGGCTTCAACTTGGTCATGTGTTACATAAATTGTGGTTATTTTAAGATGCTGCTGTAGCCTTTTTAGTTCAGCTCTCATGTAAACACGTAATTTTGCGTCTAGGTTACTTAGCGGTTCATCCATCAAGAATACTTTGGGCTCGCGAACTATAGCTCTTCCTAAAGCAACTCTTTGTGCTTCTCCTCCACTGAGCTGTTTTGGCTTGCGATCGAGCAGATGTGATATTTTTAGAAGTCCGGCAACTTCTCCCACTCTTCTTTTAATCTCATCTTTTGAAACTCCTCTCATTTTCAGTGGAAATGCTATGTTTTCAAAAGCGGTCATATGAGGATATAACGCGTAGCTTTGAAAGACCATGGCTACATCTCTTTCTTTCGGCGGAAGATCGTTCACTAATCTATCTCCAATGTAGATTTCGCCTTCATCAGGGGTTTCCAAGCCAGCAATACAACGGAGAATAGTTGTTTTGCCACATCCGCTTGGCCCGAGGAGAACAAGAAAACTTTTATCCTTAGCTTCTAAGCTTAAATCCTTAACTGCGACAACCCGGCCGAACTGTTTTTTCAATTTTTTGAGTACAACTTTGGCCATTTACCTTATGCCCCAAGAGAATAAACATATATTGTTCTAAAATAATTTACCTTTATCCTTTAACTCCGCCCATGGCAAGTCCGGCTTGAAGATATTTCTGCGCAATCATATACATTACAACAACAGGAACTGCAAATAGAAGAGCCATAGCAGCAAAATGGTTCCATGGAGTTTCATATTGTCCCATAAGCCTATAAAGTTCAACTGAAAGAGTGTAATTTTCTGGATTGAGTATTGTCTGAGCAACTATAAATTCTGTCCATCCTCCCATAAATGAAAAAACAGCTACTGTGGCTATTCCGGGCTTTGAAATCGGTAATAAAATTCTCCACATAACATCAATGTAAGAAGCCCCGTCAACTAAAGCAGCTTCATCGAAATCCTTTGGTATAGTATCGAAGTAAGTTTTTAGAAGCCAAGTGTTAAAGGGAACTCCTCCGGCAGCATAGATAATTGCCAATACAACAAGCGAATTAAGCAGATTTAGATAGGCTAAGATTGCATAGAGCGCTATTAGGCCAGTTATGCCCAGTCCTCCAGCAAACTGTGTAAAAGCTAAGTAGCCATAAAGGAGTTTGTCTTTGCCGAAAAATTTGAATCGTGAAAATGCGTAGGCTGCGGGCACAACAAGTATTAGGGTAAATATCGTAGTCAATATGGAGACTGTTAAGCTGTTTCGCAGTCGTAGGAAGAAGTTTGACTTGAAGAAAACCCAGTTATAGGCGTCAAATGTTATTTGGCTGGGTATGAGTTCGAATCGTGTTGTATAGAGGCTGGCGTAGGGTCTTATTGAACTCGTTATTATCCAATAAACTGGGAACAGCAAAACTCCAGCGATAACTGCGGCAATGATAGTCGCTATGGTTGCCATTATTATTTTTCTTGACATTTTTATTTTCGGTTTACTCTTCACCAGTCATCCTTCCAGCTTTCATTCCAATAAACATAAACGCCATAATTATTAGAGAAATTATAACCATAAACGCAGCAGCATAACCAAACTCTCCAATTTGAAAAGCTTCTTTATATCCGTAAAGTATGACGAACTCGTTTGTTCTGGCAGGCCCCCCTCCATTAAGCAGATAAGGCACTAGGAATGCTTGGAAAGAAGCGTTTGAGGTAAGTATCGTTGCAAACCAGAGGGGACGAAATATAAGAGGCAAAGTTACGTATCTCAGCCTTTGCAGTCTGCCGGCTCCGTCTATTTGCGCAGAATCATAAAGCTCAGGGGGAATGCTCTGCAAAGCTGCGAGGATTACAGTCATCATAAATGGATAGGCAAGCCAAACTTCGACAATGTTGTAGGCTATAAAAGCATTCATAGTATCGTTAAGCCAGTTAATTGCTGGAAAACCTATAGACATCAAAATTTTGTTTATAGCACCGAAATCCATGTTGAATAGGCCCCTCCACATAAGAATTGAAAGAACCGCCGGAAGAGTCCACGGAAGTATTAAAAGCGACCTGAAAATGGCTCGACCTCGTATAATTGCAGAGTTTAACAACACTGCTAAGGCTATTCCAAATGCAACTTTTAAAGGTACACTTGTAATAACAAAAAGTACTGTTCTCCCCAAAGAATAATAGAATTTAGTGTTTGGATGAAAGAAAATTTTTCGGAAATTTTCAAGTCCGATTACTGAATATTTTCCCATTATGTTGTAGAAATTAGCGTTTGTAAAGGCTAAATAGACCGAGTAAGCTATGGGATAGAGATTAAAGAAAAGGAAAACTAATAACCCTGATATTATTAGTAGAAATGCCTTATTTGTTATCCATATTCCACGAGATTTTTTCATAACGTTTTTAGCCACCAGCCAGCGATTCAAGTATTCTCTGTTGCGCTTCATCTAGAGCTTCTTTAGCAGTTTTTACTTCTAAGAATATTTCATTGATTGCGTCTCCTACGGGACCCCAAACTTTCATCATTTCCTTACTTTTTGGCATCGGAATTCCTATTTCTACTTGTTTTGCATATGCTGAAACTATTTCGTCGGCTTTCACTTGCGGGTCATTCAGTACTTCCTTAAGAACCGGTATAAAGCCCAACTGCAGTGCTCTTTGCTTAATATACTCAACGTTTGTGACGAACCATTTCATGAAGGCGAAGGCTTTTTCTTTGTCATACACATTGCTTGACATCCAAACCACTTTTATTCCTGTATAAGGCTTTGGCCATTTGTCGATTTCATCTATCTTTGGAAGTAAAGTAACGCCTATAGATAAATTAGCTTGCTTTAATGTCCCTATGCCCCAGGGGCCGTCGATAAGGAAAGGTGCTTGCTGATCAACGAATATGGCTACTTGTGCTTCTCTTGAAGTGTCCCCGGTGGACATGTAAGGTTTTATATGCTCCATAAAGTATTTGATCCCCTCCACAGTTTCCGTGTTGTTTGCACCAACGGATTTACCTTCATCCTTGAAGTAGTAGCCTCCAAATGCATGAGGCCAAGCGGACAGGAAGTAGGGATCTACTTGATAGGCGATGCCGTATTTTCCTTGCATAAGGTATTGTTGCATAATTGGTTCAAGTTGACTCATATTTTGTGGCGGATCAGTAACCATTTCCTTATTGTAGACCAGAGCAACGGTCTCGGCTGCGAAAGGGAGCGCATAGATGTGCCCGTTGTACATGCAAGCGTTTATAGCTGTCTCCAAAAATTTCCCTTTCAAATCTTCAGTTACAAACTCATCTAACGGAAGTATGAATTCCGCCTCAGCGAATTCCCCTGTCCAATCGTGAGCCCACATAAAAAGATCAGGCCCCTTACCTGCGGGAAGCGCCGCCAGAAGCCGTGTTCTTAGGTCTGAAACCCCAACAAGCTCGACAGTTATATTCGGATAAAGCTGCATAAAGGAATTCTCAATAAATTCACGGGTTAATTCCTCTTCCGCTGGCAGAAAGTCCTCCCAAATTATTACATCCGCCCTAGCCTCTTTGGGCATTAAGAAGTAATATGCCAATCCGCCGATAACAATTATAGCGGCCATAGCCACAACTATAAGTTTAGTTTTTCTTTCAATCATAACTTTCACCTTACTTTAATAATCAAGGCAGCATATTTATTACTTTTTGGCATATAAGCACCCAACCAAACAATATTTATTATACTTAGAAGATAAAAGAAATATCCAAGGGTGATTATGAAAATGCATAGGAAAATTCTATCTATTATTTTGCTGTCCCTGCTGGTTTTACCCATAGTTTCTAACGTCATCGTAACTTATGCTGAGGAACCCAAACCGCTAAATGTCATCATAATATGGCATTTCCACCAGCCTTTCTATTACGACCCCAACAAAGGAACATACGTTTTACCATGGGTCAGAATGCATTCAGTAGCCAACTACTATAAAATGGCGCGAATAGTTTCAAACTATTCTGACATTAAGGTTACATTCACATTTACTGGCTCACTTCTTGTCCAATTGAAGGACTACATTGAAAATAATGCAACAGACATACGCGAGGAAATATCGCTTAAAATCGCAAACGGAGAAAACTTAACGATGGATGAAAAATTCTCAATGCTAGAAGTTCCAGGAGGATTTTTCGATATAAACTGGGTGAGAATAGTCGCTAAATACACCAGATATAGATTCTTAAAGCAGAAAAGAGACGGGCTGTTCAATACATACGGTAATTTGCCTCCTAAACAAATGAAAGAGGAGATAACGAGTAGATTCACTGATCAAGACTACCTTGATTTGGCTGTGCTGTTCAATCTTTTATGGATAGACCCCGAATTAGCAAATGCAGAGCCAGAACTGGCTCCTTTAGTAACACGAGCCAAAACAAGCACACCTGAATATACAAGGGAGGAGTTAGCTTTGGTTCTGCAAAAGCATCGACAGCTCATGGCTATGGTTCTTCCAACTCATAAACAACTATTTGAAAATAACCAAACTGAGATAGTGCCTTCTCCATACACTCATCCACTCATGCCGCTGCTTGTCGACTTAGGATGGGAAGAAGACCTTGACGCGCAAATCAAGAAAGGAACAGAACTCTTTGAATCTGTTTTCGAGAAGTCTCCGAAGGGTATGTGGTCTCCAGAAATGGCAATTAACGAGGAAGCCCTAAGAATAATGGCGGAAAACGGAATAAACTGGACAGCTGCCGACCAAAACATTTTGGAGCTAGCGGGAATAGACACAAATGTTCCGGAAAACCTCTATTCGTGCTACAAACTCGACTTTGGAGAAAAAACTCTCTATCTATTCTTCAGAGACACTCAACTCTCAAATAACATAGGCTTTGTCTATGCTGGATGGTCAACTGATCAGGCAGTTGAAGATTTTGCAAATAAAATCTTGAATATTCAGCAGCATAACATGGATGGAAATATGGTCGTAACCATAGCCCTAGACGGAGAAAATCCGTGGGAAAGCTATCCTAACAATGGAAACAATTTCCTTAATGCCCTCTACGTGAAGCTGACTGAACTTCAGGATGAAGGGAAGATAATAACGACAACTCCATATGAGTATATCAAAACCCATACTATTGAAAAGACAATTCCACAAACTTCTCAGCAAGTGTTAAATCTCCGCGACGTAGACATTTCAGACATCAATAGATATGAAAATCTGCCTTTTGAAACTAAAACGCAAAATATCCCAGAAGGATCATGGTCAGGAAAAGATCTACGTCTTAAGACATGGATCGGTGACAGAGCAGAAAACATCGCCCTTATGTGGCTGAAAGCAGCAAGACAATCCCTAACTAACTATGCTGAGGCTCACCCCGGTTGGAATGAGACTGAAGATTATCGTGAAGCGATGGAGGCTCTCTATAGAGCAGAGGCGTCTGACTGGTGTTTCTGGTATGGAAACGATATGGGAAGCCCGAAAACATTCGATCCGATCTTCAAGTGCTACTTAAGAAGAATCTATCAAGTGATAGAGTTAGATGTTCCAGAATATCTTTATGGAAAATTCTATCCGGATGGAGAAGCAAGTTCGATTATTCCTCTGAAGCCATCCTTAATGACTCCAACAATTGACGGAAAGATAACCGATGAAGAATGGCAAGGAAACGAGACATTGGCAATTGCTGGAGCCTTCATTGACAAAGTTCTAGTTGGATACGATTACGAAAATCTGTATTTGGCAGTGATCCCGCCTCAAAATGTTAACTACACCGACTGGTTTAGCCAACAATATTTCCTAGGAGTTTACACTTCAAGTCCAAGGATAAGCTACAGTCCATTCAACCCCGAATATAACGTCTGGGCAAGATATCAGTCTGAAACAAACGGGACTTTAGGCTTTGCAGTTCACGCGGAAACAGGAATATGGTTTAATGAAACATCACAAGACAATCAAGTTTGCAAGATCTATTATGCAGATGGCCACGGTGGCTACACGCTAATTGAAGAAATAAACACCGTCAGCATAGACCAAGTTATAGAAATAATGATTCCTTTCAGCAACATCACATTAGAAGGAAAAGATGACTTTTACCTTGCGTTGACAGTCGCAGAAGGTGGAACCATTGCTGAATTAACAGCTAAATTTGATACGCCAGCTGCTCTAGAAGTTCCAAAGCAGCCAGAAATAGGAGAAATAATCTTCTATTGTGAAGACCCGGAGGGAGACGACTACGGTCCAGGAACCTACGTCTACCCCACAAATAACGTCTTCATTGATGGACATTTAGACTTACTGAATTTCACTGTAAGCAAACTTGAAGGCTACCTTATGTTCAGGTTTAGATTTAAGACGATAGGGGGCAATCCGTGGAATGGTCCTAATGGATTCTGCCTTCAGTTTATACATGTCTATATGGATACTGATAATGTAACTGGGTCTGGAAGGACAGACACTTTGGGAGCAAGAGTTAACATAACGGATGCTGATGCTTGGGAAATAGCCTTTTTCATAGGTCCAGGATGGACTGGAAGCAACGTGATAACGTTTGCCAACGGTAGCCAAATAAGCGATACTATGACAATTGAGCTTGAAGGAGAAGACACTATCGTAGCAAAGATTCCGATAAACATTACGGGAACCCCCACAGACGCATGGAAGTATGCAGTTTTAGTCATGAGTTGGGATGGATACGCAGAAAACAACATTAGAATCGCTAAGGCTGGAGAACCAGAAGAGTATGTAACTGGAGGCGCAGACCCGGATGCAGTGATTGCAGGCATTAATCCTTACGTGTTTGATATACTGGTTCCACAGGGAATGAACCAAACAGATGTCCTTTCTTCCTACTCAGTGAGTGAAAAAAAATTTGCAACAATATATGCTGTAGGTCCAATAAAACAGCCAGAACAGCCTCCGCCCAGTGAAGAGGCAGGTTTCCCACGGGACATTATTGCCGCTATTGCAGTTGTCGTGATATGTGCGGCTGCGGCAGTTTCGGTTTTCATGCTACGGCGGAGAAGAAAAAGGATAAAACAATAACCTCCTTCTTTATTTTTATTTAATAATGATAAGAGAACTAGGAATACAAGTTGAACATAAATTAAAGTCCAAACGACATCTTGTAGAATTCACTCTAAAAGGATACCCAAATGCCAAAAATATTTACGTAGTGGGAGACTTTTCATGCTGGTTTCCCGGAGCATTTCCCATGAAAAAAGAAGAAAAACTATGGAAATTAACTCTTCCCTTTTATCCCGGAGAATACCGCTATGCCTACGTCATCAACGGATACAAATGGATCACTGATCCAGACAACCCGAATCAAACAAAAAATCAGTACGGTGTCAAATGCTCAACATTCAAGGCAGGTAAGGAAATACTAACCACTAAATGCAAAAGAAATGATGGAAAAGTAGAATTAAAAGGCTTATATCATGATCAAACATGGCATTTTTTGAATTTAATAAATCGTACAGTACATGTTAAGTTTAGAGCAAGAAAAGATGATTTGACCGATGTGCAGTTAATAGTTCGTAGTAATGAGAGGAAACATCTTCAACTGAAAATGAAGAAAAT
>Ga0190306_1000420_pt1 | contig 14637 bp, 11 predicted proteins | sample 48700734_MG_FD_161657 | JGI IMG/M metagenome (GOLD analysis project Ga0190306, IMG submission 161657) | Hydrothermal vent sediment bacterial communities from Southern Trench, Guaymas Basin, Mexico - 4870-07-3-4_MG | ecosystem: Environmental > Aquatic > Marine > Hydrothermal vents > Sediment ... | reverse complement strand
TTAAGCATAACTGATATATCTATTTTTTGGTAAAGCTGGGGCATTTGCGAAGCTGGAAAAGCACCTATTACTTCTGCTTTATCTCCTAATGGACGAATCAATTGCCTAAATGTCTCTTTATAATTTTCATAAACTCTACCAGCAAGCATAAGCTTAATATTTTTGTGTTTTTTTAAAAGCAATCCGAAGGCTTCAACTAGCTCTTCAATACCATTGTTCGCATAAATTGTGCCGATTCTGCCAATGACTACCGGTTTGCCCTCTATGTTTTGGTGTTTTTTAACTTGTTTGACAAGATAAGTGGGATAACTTCCTATTAATCTTAACCGTTTAACGCCGTATTTTTTAAATTTATTTATCTGATACTGATTATGGACTAAAACCGCATCAAAACGGCGAGAAATGACCTTTTCTAACCAGTTGACAAGTTTTAAGAAAAAGCCGTATTTTTCTCCCCAAAATGCATAATAATCTGGCTCACATAAGTCTAAAATTGCAGGTTTTTTAAGCAATTTAGCGGCGGCAATCGCAGGCAGCATTGTATCAAGATTAAAGGCATGAATAACTTCTATCTCTTGACGATTTAAAATAAGTTTACCAAAGGCAATCAAGTTAAATAACAATACCTTTAATCCATTTCCTAAAGGACCCTTTTCTATACCCGCCTTAATGTGCAACCTTTCTACCTTAATACCATCTACAATAGCAAACGGCGGTTGGTTGCCCTCTCTATCCCAGGCAATTATTTTTACCTCGCTGAATCTTTTTAATAAACTTTTCGCCTGATTATAGACTCTTATATATCTTCCTTGATTAGGAAGAAAACTCATTGAAAAAAGCATTATGACCTTTTTAGAGCGTTTCATAACTTATCCCTTTTAAAAAAATATAGATTTAGACATAGGCATTTTTAGATAATTTTTTTTCTCTTCTTTTGACAGAATAAAATCAGCCACAGCATCTGCAGCTTCTATAACGCGATCTGATAAAAAATTATAACGAAAAGAACCTTGTCTGCCAAAAGAAATAAGGTTATTAATCCCCAAGAGAAAACGTGCATACTTATGCAATATTTGTTGATACCCTTTTTTATAAATAGCGTAAGCATAAGGCAGTTTGATAGACCAGCTTTTGCTGATTTCTTGCCTTTTTATTCCAAAAAAGTCACTTAACCCTTTTACAATTAAGTTTAATACCTCCTTTTCTCCCATACCTTTAAAAGAACTATCTTCCCCATAACAAACTTCAACACATAGGGCTGTTTTTCCTTTTTTCCCCATGCAGGGATTGAGATTTTTGGGTTCATAGATTCTTTTAAAGATATATTCCTTTTCAGGAAAATAAATTTGCACTTTCTGGGTTAAATAGTCTCTGTTAATAATTAAATAAAAAAGCCAAAGCGAACTATAACTTAATTTTTTTGGGTAAGTGGGATGAACTAAACTGATTAAATTGGTTATAGGTATAGTGCTAATATACATATCTCCTTTAATGACTGTATCATTACACTTAACGCTAGTAACCTGATTATTTTTTATCTCAATCTTACTAAGCTGACAATTTAAACGGATTACCCCTTTATTTTGATGAATAAAATCAGCTAAAGCAGAAATAATTTGATAAGCTCCTTTTAAAGGATAATAAAATCTTCTTTTTTGTTTAAATTTAAAAATTTTTTTGATTAAAGCCTTTCTATCCACATTCTGTTCTTGATAAAACCTACTTCTTTCCTTTCCCCAATCAGACGAGATTTGGGTAGCGGGATAGAGCATGACTTTGGTGATATAATCTTTAAAAAAATAGCGGTAGGCTATGCGTCCAAATTGATTAATACACCATTGCGCAGCCGTTTCGGGGGTAGCGTTTTTCTGACGGCATTTCTGAATAATTAAATCACCCAGAAGTAAAAAAGAGTATAAAGGAAGATTTAAAGAAAATTCTATCGGATTTAACGGTAAAGACACAATCTTTTTTTTAAAACCTACGCCATAGGTAACATCAACAGGGATAATGTCTTCTTGGAGTAGTTCTTTAAGTTGGGGAAGATTATGTTCAAAGAAAATATGAGGCCCGTAGTCTATATAAAAACCATCTTCCACAAATGTTTGCATTAAACCACCTATTTTATCACTTTTCTCAAGTATCTCTACTTCTACTCCCTTTTTTAATAAATTATAGGCTAACTTAAGCCCTCCTAAACCTGCACCAAAAATAATGGCTTTCATTGTTTGACTTTTTTCTCTACCCTTAAAGGGAGAGGATTTTTTCCTCTGAATTGATTGGAGTCTCCTTATCTTTAAGCTTTTCTCTCGGTGCTGCAGTAAATTCTATAAATAGAGGTGTATCATCTAAGGTAAAAGTCAATTTATTTCTTTTTATTTTTATTGTTTTCACAATGGGTTTTTCGTTTGCGGTAGTAATAACCTTTTCTAATCTTAAATAAGAACTAATCTTCTTTAGCTTAAGCCTAATTCTTTGTGGTCTTTTTTCACACCAGGCAATATATATAGGTTCTTTGTCCAGAAAAGAGACTTTATAAAGATATATCCCTTTCCTTGGCAAACGTTCTATTTTTTGAAAATTATCAAGTTTTTTCGTTAATTGGGCATAAGCATAAAAAACAGGTCTAGGGGTTTTATCCTCATTGAGGATTCCTGCTAAAAACCAACTTTCTTTAGCTGCGCCTTTATAGGCATGTTTAGGAAAATCGCGTATAGATTCTAAAAAGACTTTTTTAATACCCAGCTCAGCCGCCACAATAAATTTTTTAACCGACAATTTAGCTTGTTCAGCTCTAAACCAGCTCATTATCTTTTGATGGCGAGGATGCAAGGGATTTGTCAAAATAGTAAGAATATCTCTATGCTCTTTATCTGTAACCCAGGGCACACTTGCTGTATCTCCTGCCCATATTTCCTTTTGATAACCGTGCCTTGCCAACTCTTGCCTTATCAATTTCACCGCGCCATAGGCACCTGTGTAATCACGGTTATAATGGTAGTCTATCACATCATAATAATCTCCCATGGCCAGCGTTTTCCGAATAAAAAACAGCACTTTTTTATATCTCCTGGGTAAACGTTTAATTTTCTGTCTTAGTTCTTGCAGAGGAGGATTATCATCAAATAATTTCCCCAAATTTATACCAGATAAAATAATTTTTGTTTCTGGATGAGCTTTTTTAGCTGCTTTATAAGCCGTTTTTAACAAGCGTCCATATTCTTCTATAGTCCCAGCCCAAAAGATTGGATGTTCGGCTTCAGATTCAATTTCATAATATCTAATAGGATAGCGTAAACCTGGCATATCCTTATATCCATCACCATCATATCTTTCCACCAGATTATAAACAAACTGATAATAATCATCCCAGTGTTCCTCTTTGGGAGGATAACTTTTGCGCCACCTCTCAGGCGGACGGGCAAAATGTTTTGCTCCCCATCGGCAAGCTGCTTTAATAACTATCTGAACATGCAAGCCTGCGTCTTCATATTCTTTAACCAATTTATCTAAACGCTTCCACTGATAAAAATGTCTTCCATTTTGAGGAAGTTTTGGCTCTATCACACCCCAAGGCACTAAAGGAATTTTAACCCACTTTGCTCCCATTTTAGCCACTATCTTGGCATATCCCTTTACAGCATAACCTACTCCAAAGATAGAATTCGCATCATTCTTTGCCCAAATCTTTGTGGTTATTAGACAAACAATAAAAATAGCAATACTTAATATTTTTTTGCATTGCAAACGCAGCATGATTCTTTTCCTCCTTTCATTTTAGAAAATAAGGCCACAAAACCACACACAATCCAGATATACTCTTGATCCAAGGTATTTGAAGCAAGAGCAAATACACAATACCCTAAAAAAGAAGCAAAGATAAAAAGATTGAATACCCATATCGCCCTATTCTTTTTTGTAAAGTAATTTTTTATTAAAGTACCTAATACTATTATAATAAAAAGGCCGAAAAAGACAAGTCCAATGATCCCTGTTTCAGAAAAAACTAATAAGACAATATTATGGGGCAAATATGGTTTTAAAAGAATAGAAGCTTCGTCTCTATAATGATAGTAAACTTCAGTAAAATTACCTAAACCTACACCTAAAATCGGATGTTTTAAGATCATTTTTAAAGCAGTTAACCAAAATCCATAACGTGGATCTTGTTTAAAGTCCTCAAGCGAAAGAGGTAGTTCTTTGCGGAAAGAGGGTATGTATTCTTCAATAGAGGGGATGATAAGAACACCTAGGAGAGCCCAAATTCCTACGAGCAACCATTTACCCTTAAAATTTACGACAGCCAAAAGAAATAAAAAGAAGATAAACACTCCTAAAAAAACAGAGCGCGAACCCGTTCCTACAATGTCTATCAAGGCAATGATAATAAGAACAATACAGAATAAACGCCAAAATGTGGACTTGGTGGTAAAAAGAAAGCCAAAGCTAAAACCAAGAACAAGCAATAAAAAAGAAGCAAAAAAATCAGGGTCTAAAAAAGTAGAAGCAACTCTTGCCCAAGACTTCTCTAGAAGGCTAGATTGTTCCCATTTAGTACTTGCTAAACCCCCTTCCTTTGCTCCGCTAATGAGATAGTATTTCATTCCAAATAATTGGAGAATAGACTGACCTGTAATTAACTCATAAATACCAAAGCATCCTACCACAAAGGCAATAAGTAAAATGGTTTTATAACCACGCTCAAGCCATTTTAGGGTCTGAAGAAGGTCAACAATTAGAACCATCAATAACCATAAAGGAAAAAGTTTAAACAAGAGATAACAAATACTAATTGAAACACTACGGGCGTTAAAAAAAGAAGGAATGGTTGAAACCAAATATATAAAACTGGAAATAAGAATAGGATGACTAAAAGGAACTTTTAAAAGCCTTTTGTCCTTGTTAATCAAATATTTTAAAAACCATATTAAAACTGCACAAGGAGTAACTACCTTGGCAATAGTGAGAGAGCCATCTTCATTTAATTTACCTAAAAATTGAAGAGGAATAGTAAATAGAACCAAAAGTAACCCCCAGGCAGGTTCTTTCCAGATAACACATCCAATAACGATGGCGGCGAGAAAAACTAAACCCACCAAAGGATGAATACTGAATAAAACGCCGTAAATCCCACCTAATAACACAATCAAGAAAGAAAAGAAAAATAATCTTAACACCATATCTATTCTAAGTAACCAAGGCTTCTTAGTCTTTTTTTGATATCTTCAACTTCCTTTTCTGAATAGTCTGACTTCTCATTTGTATGAGAAGGTAAAGAGACAGAAGTTTGTTTTACTTTCAAGTTATGTTTAAAAATATCTTCAATTATCCGTCCATCCATATCTTCCAAAACAGGACAGTCTAAAAAGGCAAGGGTTGTAGGAGCAAGGTCCATAATATTGACTCCTTCTACTTTCATCTGCCTTACTTCCTGGCCAAAGGCAATAAAAACACCATATCGTCTATGATCACCACTAATTACCCGATAATCTTCAGCCGGGATGAAAGGCGTATACGCAGGCACATTTTTAAGCTGCATCTTTTCTATTTTAATGCCAGAAATTTGTATATCTTCCCGCCAACGGATAGTAATATCTGGTGCTTTAAATACATAAGGGCCATGGTATTTCTCATTCCTGAGCAAAACTTCTTCTACAATTCTTTCTCCTGTTTTCGCATCACGACAATTAAGTAAATCTTCTTTTATTCTTTCTATTAACTCGTAATATTCTTTCCCTGGTTCAACAATACCTTCAGCTTCTCTTCCTTTAAGATTTATTCTGATGTTTGGAAATAAGGTATCAGAATAGGCTTTTGTTGCCTGCCAATTAATACCAGTAAAACATAACCGTGAATGAATGCGATTTCTAAAATCTGGCAAAATTTTAGCCATCATTTCTTTATATTTACGCGGTGTTATACCAGCCATAAGTCGGTATAACCATTTCAAAAAAGTAATAAAATCACTCGGTGTGTGGTAGTTTAAATATCCCTTACTTGCTAACCAGGCATTTAATTGATTGCTGGCAGGATGCTTTTGGCCAAAACCATGATCAGACATAATCAGTAAAAGGTCATTTGTGCCAAGTCTCTTCTTTATCTCTCCTATTGCTTCATCTATTTTTCGGTAAGCATTGAAAATAGTATCTCCCCATAAGGCTGCCTCTTTAGGATTATGTTGTGGATGCGTAGGGTCCATATACTTCCAGAAACAGTGTTGAACAGCATCAAGACTGCGAAAAACCACCATGAAAAAGTCCCATTCATAATTATCCATGAAATAACAAGCAATCTCTTTTTTCTGCTTAAGTTCCCTATAGAGCTTCTCAATACCTGCCTTTATGTTTCCACCGATGATATAGCCGGTAAGCCCTGGTTCTAAAATATATTCACCAAAGCGTTTTTCTAGGGTAGTAATGATTTCTGGAGGAAAACAGAAGCCTTTACTTTTTGGTCCTGGTGCATCCAACCCAGCGATTAAAATCCCATTTACTGGTTGGGCCGGATAGGTCATCGGGACATTAATGACAATAACCTTTTTGCCACAATCTGATAACAACTGCCATAAACTCGGCTCTGCACATATACCACCATTGATAAACTCTATTTCATAACGCGATGGGATAAAATCATAAAATTCATATATACCGTGTTTGCCTGGATTTTTTCCAGTACTAAAAGATGTCCAGGCCGCCGCACTCCTCATATTTGGCACTGAATCAAGCCGACCATAAGCACCTTGTTCTAATAAAGTAGCAAAATGAGGCAAAAGACCCTTTTTAACCCACGGTTCAATTAAATCAAATGTAGCCCCATCAAGACCAATAATTATTACCCGTTTTTTCACTTTTCGCTCCTTAACAGACTGTTGAAAAAGTCGTTTTTTCTTCAGACCCGTTCATAGGTAAGAGCAAAATATTACCCGCACCAGTGTTTTTGAAAGATCTATAATAAACCTAAACCATTTGAACCATTTGATAGCATAATTAGAGAGATTTGCCACCCCCTGGATAGCCTTTTTAGCCTCTTTGTTACCTCTATGAAGCAGTTTCACCATCCTTTTAATGTTTTGTACTGTAGCTGTAAGCAAAAATTGCTCCTCTGAAAAATGCAATAATGGGAATGTGAGGAGTAACTCCCTCTTTGAACACATGACACACAAATTCTCCTGTGGCATAACCTTTATCCGCCACTAAAGTTTGAGGTTTAATTTTAAACTTCCATTTGTTTCTTTTATCAAAAATCTTTAGAAAAGGTAGAGTGGTCAGGAACTTCATCATTCATATGTAGGTCTAGGCCTACAAACCATCTATATCCAATATGCATCCTGACTTCTTCACATAACTTTCTTTCTGAAGTGATGCCGTAAAGATATCCAATAAGGAACATACGGATAAATACCTCAGAATCAATAGATGGCCTACCCATATCACTGTAAAAATGTTTTACTTTGCTGTGAATGAAAGAAAAGTCAACATATTTATTAGTCAATCTTAAAATCATATCTGCCATATTGAAGTAATAAAACAACGCTTCTTGTGGATTTCTTTTCCCTAAGATAAAGTTTTCTTTTTGGCACATTGTACCATTTTGTTAAGTAGAAATCAAGCTTATCCTACAATCCGCAACCCTGAAGAATCAAAAAATAAAAAATAAGATAAAAATAGTACTTTAGCCTCCAGGCTGCTACTGCAAAGCCCAGGCAGGCTAAAGGCCTCTGTTTAAAAAAGGCCATATATTTAAGGTGAGTCCCTACAAACTGGCAGTAGCCTAGATAATGATATGCACTGAGGAAACCTTTAAATAAGGATTCATGGACTGTCCATCTAGCAAGTTTAACTGGTGGAAGAATGATAAGCCCCTTTTTTTCTAATCGAGATAAAAAATCACGGCATGCCATATCCTTTAGGGCCCCATTTGGTTGCCTCCAATTCCAGTAGCGACATAGTTCTTTAGAGATAAAAGTGCGTCCTTTTATCATGGTATTTTTTCAATAAAGAAGCGGATAAATACAATATCGGATAGGGTAACCAGACGTCCTCTCACAATGAGTTTTTCTCTCATAACCATTATATAGCACAAAATGCTTGAGGGCACAAGGCCCAAAATCCTCGTTTCTCCTATAAAAAACCCCGCAAGTGTGCTATAATAAAGCAATTTTGAAAAAATACATTCCACCTAAAAGGTGAAAACACACTCACGGGGTAAAAACAATGATAAAACAAAAAAAGATCTAAAGTAAAGCAAGCCATTTTGCCATTTATCTTAGAGAGGACTTACGAAACTATCACCCCCAAAGCAGGTTTAGTGTTATGGAAAAGATGCCTTCATCTTTCTTTAAGGCAAATGGAAGTCTCTACTTTTCTCTTCTAATTTCCACTCATTTTCTTGTCAAAAATACCCTTTTCCAAAAATCAATCGCGGATTTTGGGGAAATTTTTATCTTGACAATGTCTCATTTATATATTATCATTAAAGAATGTCAACGATTAAATCCATTTTAGTAACGGGAAGTAGTGGTACTATTGGAACTGCTTTATGTGAGATCCTTTTAAAAGATGGGTATGAGGTAATAGGCGTAGATAAAAGAAAAAATAAGTGGAGTGAAGTGGTTAACAATTTGACTATTGTGAGCGATTTACGTGATTTTGAACAAACAAATAGTCTCCCCACTGTAGATTTGGTCGTTCATTTAGCAGCAAATGCTCGTGTTTATCAACTTGTTAAAAATCCTATTTTAGCTAAAGAAAATCTTAATATTTTGTTTAATGTTTTGGAATACTGTCGTCGTCATAGAATAAAGAGATTTATTTTTGCTTCTAGTCGAGAGGTGTATGGCAATTTGGATAGTTTGTCAAAAAAGGAAGAAGCAGTACATATTTTCTTGTGTGAAAGCCCTTATGCGGCTAGTAAATTAGGAGGAGAAGCATTTATTTATGCTTATCATAAATGTTATGATATAAATTTTGTTATTTTAAGATTTTCTAATGTCTATGGTAAATATGACGAAAGTGACCGTGTTGTGCCGTTTTTTATCAGATTAACGAAAGCAAGTAAAGATTTAATCATTTATGGCCGAGAAAAAATGTTAGATTTTACTTATATTGATGATGCGGTAGAAGGGATTACAAAGTGTATCCGAAAGTTTGATAGCGTAGCAAATAATGTTTTTAATATCGCTACAGGTAAGGGAACACTTTTAACAGAGGTGGCACATTTAATTCAAAAGTATATGAATAGATATAATAATAAGATTCTTATCAAAGAAAACCGTACTGGAGAAATTCTCAAGTTTGTAGCTGATATTTCTAAGGCTAAAAAGTTGTTAAATTATACACCTAAAACAGATATTGCTGATGGTATTAAGAAGTCTATTCAGTGGTATACGCAAATTTCTTTTGTTTAAAGCCACCAACTGTTTGAATAGAAAGAAAATGGGAGATTAGTTTAAGGCTGCTTAAATTTTTTGAGATTAGATTTTCTTTTGTTTGGGGTATTGGCTTAGAATAGAAATGCTTTTTAAAGGTTTTATGGTCATTGTTGGAGGAATAAGGACGATGAATCACACGCTGGAAACAGGTATTTCAAGGTAAAAGAATGGGCTTTTATAGAATTTTTCTTTAGCATCTTTAAGAAAGAAGTGATCGTAAAAATTGATTTTGACTATCTCATTCGTAAGAAATAGTTGAAAAGTACTTCAATTTTTATAATAAAGAGCGAATTCATGCTGGCCTTGGCTATATAAGTTCGGAAAAACTTTTAAAAACTTTCTCAACAAGAGTGAGAGGGTGAGAGTTTTTTAAAATCAGAATTTAGGCCAGCAATAGATGGTAAAAAGGTGTATGGTGTTTACACCAAAAGGAAAGGGGGAAATGAAAGCAAGCATTGGTCTTATTACCTGGAATGCAAAGCGAATGCTTGCTGATTGTCTAGATTCTATTTTGCATAAACAGTGGCGGTATGCGTATGAGATTGTAATTGTGGATAATGGCTCTCAAGATGGGACAATCCAAATGCTTAGACAAGAATATATAGGACAGAGTCAGTTTCCTATTAAATTGATAACAAATAAAAAGAACCAAGGTGTTACCAAAGCAAGAAATCAAATCATTAAGGCAGCTAGAGGAGAGTTCATTTTGATGTTAGATGTAGATACCTTAGTGCTGCCGGGTGCACTTGATGTGCTTGTAGAAACAATGGCCGCTTACCCTAAAGCAGCAGTGGTAGGCCCTAAGCTTGTTTATCGTAATGGACAGCTTCAACTTTCTTGTCGGCGTTTTCCTTCACCTTTAAATATAGTGATTGAAGGGACTGTGTTAAGAAACTGGTTTCCGCATAGCCATTTTGTGAAAGAATACACCATGGAAGATTGGGACCATGCAACGGTGGGGGAGGTAGATTGGGTATATGGAGCTGCAATGCTTATTCGCCGCCAGTATTTATATGATATAGGTCTTTTTGACGAGAAATTTTTTTATCTATATGAAGATATAGATTTTTGTTTTCGGGCTAAAAAGAAAGGATACACAGTCATTTATGTTCCCCAGGCGGTAATTGTGCATTTTTTAGATAGAGAAAAGAAAGGGATGTTTCATCCCTTGTTGAAAGAACATATAAAAAGTATTTTTAGGTATTTGGTGAAGGATTATTATGGACTTCTTTAAATGCCCATTTTGTGGTTATAAACGGATAAGGGAGAAGTGTGTCATTGGTGAGCTTAAACTTTTAGAGTGTCCCAAGTGTGGTCTTTGTTTTTTGGAAATAAAACAAGTTGAGTTAAAAAGTTTATACGGAAAGGACTATTATCAAGAAAGGGCACAGTATTATTTTGGTGAAGGCAATATCAGGCAGTTTCGCAAAGGACTTCATATTTTACATCAACTCAAACCCCAAAAGGGAAAGCTTTTAGATGTAGGTTGTGGTCTGGGCATGTTTGTCAAACTGGCTAAGCATGATGGTTGGGAGGCAAAGGGCGTAGAAATATCACCTTTTGCCTGTGCCCAAGCCAGAAAGGATGGCTTAGAAGTAATGGAGGGAGAGTTGGAGAATCTGCATTTGCCTTCTGAAAGCTTTGATGTAGTCACCCTTTGGGATGCCATAGAGCATTTTTCTGATCCATTTGTAAAAATAAAAGAAATTTGGAGAATTTTAAAAAAAGATGGACTTATATTAATAAATACCCCCAATGAAAATTCTTTGTTAAAAAATTTGGCTTGGCTTAGTTATTTCATATTATTTAAAAAGGTTAGTTTTCCTTTAAAAAAACTTTATCATGAATATCATTGGTTTTATTTTAGGCCAAGCACATTAAAGCAAATTTTAAAAACATATAATTTTGACATTTTAATGTTTAAAACCCAGCCTATACCTTTAATCAAAGCGAGAACGAGTTCTTGGGGAAAAATGATTGTCTTTGTTTTTTCGTTGTTTGAAAGAATGACAAACAGTGGTTATGAGTTGTTTGTTATCGGAAAAAAACCATGGCCTTGCTGGGCCAATTGTTTTGTGCTATAGTTAGTCAGCCACCATGATGAAAATTATAGTAATAATTGCTTGTTGTTTTTGTAATTTATGTTTAGCCGAGGTTATGGAGACCTGTATTCCCCAAGATGCTAATAATAGCATCAGTATCAAATTTGCAGATGTAGACAATGACGGTGATTTGGATATTATTGTCGCTAATTCAAGACAACAAAATAGAATATACATAAACATAAACGGCAAAGGCAAGTTTCAGGACGAAACCGCAAGTCGTTTTCCTCAAGAACACTGGCCAAGTGTTGATATTGATGTTGGTGATGTGAACGGAGACGGCTTTGTGGATATCATTGTAGCCAATACCGGTACAGAGGGGGCCCAAAATAGACTTTTAATTAATGATGGTAAAGGTTTTTTTAAAGACGAAACTTTTAAAAACGGGCGGCCTTACAGATTGCCTGCGATTAAAGATAATTCACGCGGGGTTAAGTTTGTTGATGTTGATAAAGATGAAGATTTAGATATTATCGTGGCAAATGTAGCTTTTCCTTTAACATGTACAGGACAGCAAAACAGAATACTCATTAATGATGGTAAAGGCTTTTTTAGAGAAGAAACTTCTCTTAGATTTCCAGTAGATACAAATAGCACACGCGCTATAGACGTTGGAGATTTAGATGGTGATGGAGATATGGATATAGTATTAGGAAATAGAGTTGATACGCGGTGCAGTAGTTCTCCTCAAAATAGACTCTGGCTTAATAAAGGCAATGGCTTTTTTGTTGATCAAACTAATCTTAGATTTCCTGTTGATAGCGATAGTACCCGTTGTTTAGATATAGGAGATGTAGATAATGATGGTGATTTGGATATAATTTTTGGTAATGCTTTAGGATCACATACTTTTTCAGGTGGAGGACAGCAAAACCGTTTACTGATTAATAATGGTCGTGGTTTTTTTACTGATGAAACCTCTATTAGATTGCCTTCTTATGCTAAATTGACCAAAAAGATTTTATTCTTAGATGTAGATAATGATGGTAATTTAGATATATTTGAAGCCAATTCCCGCCATGAAAATGGTTCAATGTCTCTTTTACCTGGCCAACAAAACCGTTTGTTGATTAATGACGGTAAGGGCTTTTTTAGAGATGAGAGCATTCAAGGTATTGGTAAGTCTTGGCGCTTGCCTTATAGAATTGATAATAGCTATGGAGCTGATTTTGGAGATGTAAATGGAGATGGTTTTTTGGATATAGTGGTGGCAAACCGCCGAGAGCAGAATGTTTTATTAATTAATAATGGTAAAGGCTTTTTTAGCCTTGCGCCTGTTTGTTCTCCTTAACTATGAAAGAAAAATCATTAAAAGACTTAATTTTTTATCCTTTATTTCGCTATAAATGGACATTAATTTTTACTTTTATTGGCATCTTTGCCATGATTATGTTTCTTACCTTCCTTATTACTCCTACTTATGAAGCAACAGTCAAAGTCCTTATCCATAAAAATCCAAAATCGCAGCCGCTTATTTTTGAGGATATCTCTGTACCTGCTCAAGAAAATATCAAAGTTAATCTGGCTAATGATTTTGTAAGTATTGCCCAAAGTCAGGAAATTGCCCTTGCTATTGTCAAGCAGTTTAAATTAGATGAACGCTTGCGTAAAAAGGTAGAAGCACCTGAGGAATTAAGGAATAAAATAAAAAAGGCAATTATTGATGTTATCAAATATCCGTTTGATCTTTTAGAAAAATATGGTTTGCTTGAGTCTAAACCTAAAGATTATGTTGCAGATGCAGTAGAAGATTTTCTTGAGGATGCTTTAGAAGTAGAACTGGAAGAAGATACCCAAGTAGTCAAACTGAGTATCTGGGAAGAATCTCCCTCTTTGGCAACGCAAATTGCTAATACGATGGCAAAGTTGGTGATAGACAAACTGATAGAGTTAGAAAAGCAGCAAGCAGAGACAGTTTGTGATTTTATCAAATCCCAGTTAAAACCAGTTGAAGAAAAATATTTGCACTCTCTTAGACAATATGAGCTTTTTAAGGAAAAATGGAATGTGGTTTCTTTTAATGAACAAAAGAGTTTAAAATTAAATACCCTTGAAAATCTAAAAAGTGAATTGACAGAAACTTTAGTCAACTTAGAGGACCGAAAAAAATCATTAGCGCAGGTAAGAAAGGAAATAGCCTTACAGGAAAAGAAGCTTGAAAGCTTACCCCTTTATCAGGACCTTCTTAAGCAAAGGGCTCAGCTAGAGATAGATATTCAGTCGTTAGAAGGGAGAAAGAAAGAGTTAGAAGCTAATATTCAGCAATTAGAAGAAGAGTTAGCTAACATTATTAAAAGAGAAAATGAATTTACACGCCTTCAAGAACAAAAAGACATTGATGAGAAAGTATATTTAGACTTAAAGGATAAATTAAGAAAATTTGAAGTGCAAAAGGCAACGCGTTTCAGTGAATTTGATATGCGCATTGTTGACCCTGCTTATGTTTCTGAATATGCCGATCCGGATTGGCCTAAATTGGAAATTTTTGTACCTCTCGGTTTGTTTATCTCTTTACTTACAGCAATAGGTTTACCATTTTTACTTAATTATTTTGATGGTTATCTTAGAAATATAGATGACATAGAAAAAATCTTTGTAAATTTTCCTTCTGAAAAGATTTTTGTTATAAAAAAGAACAAAAAGTTAGCCAAAAACAGAATAATGGTTACTCCTACCTGGAAAAAGACTGTATTAGATAGTTTTTATTCTCTATCGTCTACCCTACTTCTTGAAAATAAAGGGCAAAAAGTTGTGTGTGTAACAAGCCCAATTAAAAATGAAGGAAAGACATTTATTGTTGTAAACCTTGGTTTTTGTTTAGCCATGCGTAATCGAAAGACTCTCTTAATAGATGCTAATCCTTGGCATCCTTCTTTAAGTAGTCTTTTAGAATTGCCTGAGGAACCTGGATTAAATGACTCATTACAAGATAAAGGAAATGTTGATTATATTCGCAAAGATATTAAACTACCTTATCTTGATGTGCTCACTTTTGGCAAAAATGTTTCAGACCCATTGGAACCTTTTTTAGGAGAGAAACTGGATCATTTGTTAGATAAATTAAGGTCTTTTTATGATTATATCATTATAGATACCGCTTCTTTA
>Ga0190306_1000419_pt1 | contig 14666 bp, 12 predicted proteins | sample 48700734_MG_FD_161657 | JGI IMG/M metagenome (GOLD analysis project Ga0190306, IMG submission 161657) | Hydrothermal vent sediment bacterial communities from Southern Trench, Guaymas Basin, Mexico - 4870-07-3-4_MG | ecosystem: Environmental > Aquatic > Marine > Hydrothermal vents > Sediment ... | reverse complement strand
TGTAAGAAGAGATGAACACCATAAACTTGAACAGAGGGTAGCAAACCTAGAGCGTGATGTAAGTGAGCTAAAGCGCAGATTGGCTGCATAGTTATAATTCCTTCATGTGCCTCCTTGGCTTAGTCCGCTCCATCTCGCTCCAAAAATGGAGACTTAAGCTAGACCTTGAAAGGGATGAAATCATTATTCATTATTGATCCTAAAGTAACAAAGCTCTGGTGCTATAAACCTATTAGCCTAAAGTTATACCCTCTTTTATCACTGATTCTATAAATCCTTCATGTTGCATTTTTTAATCTCTTCTTCAGTATATACTAGAACATCTACAGGGATAGAACAGTTTAGAAAGTATTTTCTAAATTCAAAGATGCGTTCAACTAAATCCTTTTTGCTGTGTTTTACTATAATAATTATGTCTGCATCACTACCCCCAGTATAGTTTCCTTTAGCTAAAGAGCCAAAAAGAATAATAGATATCACATCTTTTCTCTCTTTTACACACAGCCTGACGTTTTGCGGGTATGCGAAGCCCGTAAGGGTTTGGGTGAGCGGGAGCGAACCGCATACCCGTTATACGCCGTTGCCATGAGTATCTCCATCATCGGCATCTCAGGAGAAGCAGGATTGGGTATAAGCTTTCTTGTCTTAGGTTCAACTATAAGGTCCAATAGCTCTAACAGCACCTGCCCTATAAGGGGCTGTGAGCCCTTTTCTTCTACTAAGACGTCAAGATTAGCTGAGCGTCCCTTTAGCTCAATGGTTACTACTCCATAAATAGGTCTCGTCTCTACCTTATTGTTCGCATATCTTACCTTTACTTCTCGCACCTTTCTTAATCCAAGAGCATCCACTATATCCTCAGGTAATACTACCATCGTTGCACCCGTATCAATGACTGCATCTGCTTCCACCGACTTCTTTGGTTCAAACAAGCTCGTGAGTTTTACCTTCTCTATCACCTTTCCCATTTCAATCCCTCCTTGTATTTTAGATGTCGTTCATATCTGAACAGTTCGGATATACCACCAAATTTACCCCTGAGGCTATATTAGCACGTATGTCATCTGATTTCAATTTGTAAAAGACAAACTGGTCAGACAGGCACTTTTTTGTTAAAAGGAGATAAGGGAGTCTTTTTAGAAAATTTTGATAGGAGAGGTAATGGAAAGATTTTTTCCATTACCTCTAAAGTCTAGTCATTTTTCTGGGTATGGCAGTAGAAGCAGCCTTTATCGTCTCCACCACCACCTGCAATCTGTTCCGTATAGTCCCACCTTAACAAATCAGGATAAGGACTCCCATGTGGTCTGTGGCAGGAAAGGCACATGACCATGTCTGTGCCAGGATTGACAGTAGTATCAGGTGTAGTATCCACGGTAGGCTTGGCTACAGGTGAAAGTGGATCATATAAATGACTATCACCGCCTACATATTGATATTCACGCTCATTTGGTATCACGGCATCTGAAGGGTGGCGAATCCAACCATTATCATATTGGTAATCGTGAAACACACCATGACAGCCTGTGCAAAAGGCAGTGGTAGTATGACCAAGTCCACCAAAACCATAACCACCTGTTTTTTGAACACCTAAATACTCATTGTGGTCAGTAGCACCTTGGTGATTTCCACCATCATGAAGGCCTGCCTCCCAAAGGCCATGTTCATAGCCTTCAACACCATGTACAGCTCCACTCATATGCCCTGCAAGAAAACGATACCAGCCTTGTTCTGCTGAGTTTACATAACCTGACTCGCCATTAGGATGGTCTTTGGCATGGTGTTTTACATTTAAATGGCAGCCCTGACAGCCATACAACCCTTTTGGGAGGGGAATATTTCCGGGACCCATTACCGTTCCTTCATATGGTAAATGAAGATTTGCATGGCAACAGTTAGAAACACAGCTGGCAAAACCCATATCGCCAGGAGCCGCGCTTAAATAATCATCTCCCTCATTATAAAATACATTGTGTCCCTTTGTATCATCATTGCCAAGTCCCTCCTTTACCCAGTAGAAATTTCCACCTGCTAGATAGGAAGTAGGCTCTGAATCACCAGTATAAAGCACCACTGGCACTTTACAGCCGCCTCGCTCATAATAGGTAGAAGAAGTACTTGAAGAATGACAACCAACGCAAGGACTTGAGCCTTTTGTAGCCAAAAGATAAGGCTGAGGGTTTCCTTCAACACCAGAACTCCATTCATCTGGCCAAGGCGTTTGACTAGCGTGCATTGTATGGCAGTTTGAGCAAAGTCCTGAAACATGAGCTAAGACAAAAGAGGGAAGAAAAATCAGACCAATAAAAATAACGAAAAAAATAAACTCTCTCTTCATCACTTCACCCCATTTACCGTTTTAGGGTTAATCCCTTATTACTTTGTGGTATGGCAGATAAAGCAACCACCTATTTCATTTCTTGGGTCAGTGCTAGAACCAGCATCCATAAGGGAGTAATCCCATCTTAGGATATCATCATTTGGTGTACCATGGGCACGGTGGCATGAGACACAAAGGACAATAGTATCATCGCTAAAAGTGACAGGGGTAATTGACATACTTGCACTAAGTTTATCCCAACCCACAGGGGCTATAACACTATAAGAGTGATCAGAAGTTCCAGGTGCACCATAGTTTCCATATTCCTTGCTTTGCACATTCCCCATATCATAGTCAGTAGGATGCCTCAGCCAAGGGCTACCAAAATTATCATCATCCATACCCAAATTACCCGTACCACTATGAAAATCCCCATGACACTCAGCACAGAGATAACTAATAGTATGTGTAGAGCTGATTGTATCACTTGTTCTATCTTCGCCTAGATAGACATTGTGATCAGAAGAACTTGCTGTCTTTTCCCAATCACTATCTTCAATCCCCTTAATACCCAATAAGAAGCGATAGCTTTTACCAACGATAGACCCAGCCTCAGTATCATCATAAGTTGCAAGCTTTAAACAGCTATCATCTGTGTGGTGGGCACCGGAGATAGCAGCAAATGGATCTTCCACATCGGGTTTCCCATGACAGCCATAAGTACCAGCACATGTGAATTTACTCATATCCCATGTGGCTGGACGACCATAACTTGTAGCCTGGCTATAGCCAGGGGGCTCAGTAAAACTAGTAGTACCTATGCCAGAAACATTATGACCTTTTGCATCACTTGTGTCTGCCCAATAAAAGTTACCACCTGCCAAAACCTCACCCACGCCTGCAACCAATCCAGTTACCGTATAAGTTGGTTCAGTAGTAGTAAAGACAACCGGAACAGTGGAAGTACCAAGTGTTTTTGTAACACCAGTATTAGCACTATGACAGCCCAGACAGTCATTAACAGTTAGTGCCCTATATGGACCACCACTACTATTCCACCATTCTGGCCAGGGAGTTTGACTATAGTGCATCGTATGACAGTTGGAGCAAACACCCGTTACCTTTGCCATTGCTGGACTCCCAAAGACCATAAGAAAAGCAACAACAATAATCCCCACAAATACCACTACTGCTGCCCTTTTCATCTTTCTCACCTCCTTTCCCTTTTTTGCCTTTAAAAAATTAATTATACTACCCCTTACTATACATATAACATTTTTCCCCTATATTGTCAATTATTTAATCTTAAATACCTGAACCCTATTATTTCCTGTATCTACTACATATAGGCGATTTTCCTTATCAAATAGGAGGTAGCGGGGGTAATAAAGCCTTCCCTCCTTCCAGCCACCTCTTCCTATTTCCCCTATAACCTCACCACTTTCCTTAAAGATAAATACCTTCCCTTGGTGCCCATCTAATATGTAAAGGCGACCATACCTATCCAGGGCAAGGCTCACTGGGAATCTTAATGATCTAAGGGCAATAGAACGGACAAGACGGCCCTCCTGATCATAGACAAAGACCTTTGCCAAAAGGCTATCTAGGGCGTATATATGCCTGTCAAAGATTTTTATATCGCTAAATCCAGCACATCTAGGCTCCTTTATGGCCTTTAAGAATTTATAATCACCATTTTTGGGGGAAAAGATCAAAATCCTCTTGTATGCCTGATCCAGGATGTAGAGATGGCCATCCTCATCAAGGGCAAGATAAGAAGGGACAGGTCTTGGGAAAATCCCTTTAAAGTCAATGGTCTTTATTAATTTCTCCTTAAGATAGATAATCAGAACACTCCCCTCTCCCTTATTTGTCACAATAAGATGCCCATTTTTGTCTTTTAACATAGAGACAGGCACCTTCAGCCTACCCTCGGCATTAAATTGGGAGAGAAACTTATAGTTTTTGTCATATGAAATTAAACGGTTATTTAGTGTATCCACCACATAGAGCCTACCCCTCTTCTCATCAAGATATACAGATTGAGGCCGATTAAAGGCACCTATTTTCTCCTCTCCATAGATTATCGTTACTACCTTGGCCTTGAGATAGGCATGGGCAAAATAACTAGTGAATAGTAAATAGTGAATAGTGAATAGTAATAAATAGCAAATTCTTTTCATTTAGCCTCCGACGTTATGTCTTTATCTTGTGGCACTGGATGCAGAGCTCCTTTCTGTGGTCAAATATAATATGATAGATATCCTTTGCCCCCATAGGGTTGTGGCAACTGACACAATCCATCTCTACCCTACACCTTGGGTCAATGGCCTTCTTGCCTAAAGGATGTGTAAACTTGGCATGCCTCTTGTGACAACTGGTACAGACAGCAACTACCCCTCCTTTAAAGAGATAGAGGTAATTGCTGGCATGGGCACTATGGCAATCTAGGCAATTCCCCTTTAGTACCTCTGGGTGCTTATACTTGTAGGCCTTAGATTTGCTTAAGATGCGTTTTCTTGCATCTCTATGGCAATTAAAACAGAGCCAACGCAAAGGGGCCTTTAGGTTTGGTTTTTCATCAGAGAGGTGGGGACTGTGGCAATCAAGGCATACGTTTTCATTAAGGCCTGCATGGATATGACTGTAAATAGATCTATCCTCCTCTTCCATAGGATGACATTTGAGACAAAGGGAACGATCTCTTTCTTTTATGCCCTTTATCTTCTTTCCTTCTAGGATATGGCACTCCCCACACTGCCTTTTGGCATAGGGGCGATGGCTTATTCTGTGGAACAGATGGACACTTGCTGAGGCATGGACATTGTGACAAGAAAGACAGATACCCCCTTCCATATACAGGGCATTATGAGAAGTAGAGACTTTTCTCTTAACATGGCAACCAAAACAGATTTCTTTTAAATCCCTATTAAGTAGCCACTGATAACTGCCCCCATGGGCCTTATGACATGAGAGGCACCCCTTTTTGATCGGGGGATGAAGGTACTTACCAGTAACGATTTCTTCCTTTTTATGGCAACTGAAACAGATTTTATTCTCTGGACTCCTAAGCAGTGCAACATATATGGAGGCGTGGGGGTCATGGCACTTCTCACACTCCCCTTGAACTACTGGGAAATGGCTATATTTGGTACTAAATTTCTTATGACAAGATAGGCAAAGTCCTTTTACTGGCTTCCTTAACAGGTGGGGCTGATCAGAGGTATGTATATTGTGGCAGATGGTGCACCCCTTTTGTTTTAATGGGGGATGGACCTTGCCCATGCTCAGGCGTGCCTTTATCTTTGGATGACACCTGAGGCAGTTTGTATTTTCATTGGCGTGGACAAAATTAGAAAGAAAGGAAAATATAAAAAATGTAATACAAATAAGAGCAGTTTTAAGTTTGAAGTTTTCAGTTTTAAGTTTTCCTCTTTCTTTCGGAACCCCTAATATTTTCATCATTTTTAGTCCAGTTTACTTAATACTTAAAACTCTAAACTTTTCACTGTTTTATCCTTCATGGCAGTCCTCACAGTGGCCCTCAGCAAATGGCTTATGGAGAAAGTGACGAAATAGAGACTTTGAGGTAGAGCTATGTGGAGTATGGCAGTTTGTGCATTTCATATTGTTAAGTGGTCGATTTAGGTGCCTTTTTACCAGATTTTTATCGTTTAAATTGTGGCAGTCTTGACAAAGCCTTGCACTGGAGATTGAAGTCAAAAGGAGTTTAGAAAAATTGCTGTAATGAGGGTAATGACAGCTTCCACACTCACCCTTTTCTATGGGCTTGTGGATAAATACCCTTTTTTTCTCTTCCTTTTTGATTATATCCTCATGACAAGAGAGGCAAAGCCCCTTCCAGGGTCGGTAGAGCTGGCCAGATATCTTACTGCCATGGGGGTTATGGCAGGTTGTGCACTTTCCTTTGGCCAGGGGTTTATGGACATATCTCTTAGTTTCTACCTTCCTTTCTATCGATGTATGACAGGGATAACACCCCTCAGCCCCCAAGTGGATAAGCTGAAATGGATTATTGGATGCATGATGCTCATGGCACCTTTCACAATCCCCCTTAATGAAGGGGGGATGGAGGATGGTTAAACCCTGTTTCATCTCCTTATGGCAATCAAAACAGAGTCCCCTTCGGCTGGTGGGGAGAAAAAACCTATAGGATGAGGAGTGGGGATTGTGGCATCTATAGCACTCTCCCCTTTGTGCTGGGGTATGGATATTTATCTTCCCAAACTCATCTTTTATCTTCTTGTGGCAATTGTAGCAGAGTCTTGGTAGGGCCTGTGCCAAATTCCATTTCTGTGAGGAGGCATGGGGGTTGTGGCAGGTGAGGCATTTTTCTTGAGCAGCCGGTGAGTGTTGATATAGCTTTTCAAAATCTTCTCTTTTATGGCAATCATAACAAAGTCCTGCAATGGGTTTAGGCAGAAGCCCCTCTTCTGGGGCCGAATGAGGATTGTGACAAACCACACACTCCCCTTTGGCCACAGGATTGTGGACAAATGGTTCAGCCACCTTTTTTTCCATCTTCTTGTGGCAGCTAAGACATAACTGCCTCTCTGTACTTATAGCAATGCCCTTAAAGTCACTGGCATGTGGGGCATGGCAGGTAAGGCATTTTTTTTCTTTTAAGGGAGGGTGGATATAATGGGCATTAAATGGTGGCCTTTCTTTTTTGTGACAACTATAGCACAAATCATTACCTGCCCTTTTTAGAGAGAATGGCCTCTCTTTTTTTGGGCCAAGGTGACAGAGATCACAATCCTTTATGGGCTGATGGGAGTAGAGCCTAAAAAGGCCTTTTTCCTTACCACTATGGGGGCTGTGACAATCTGTGCAATAAGTGCCCCTTGGATGATAATCTTTATGGGCCTTAAGAAAGACCCCATTTTCTGTCTTATGACAATCAAGGCATACTGTATCCTTTTCCTTTTTTAAAAGGTAAGGAAAATTACTCCTGTGGGGGAAGTGACAGCTCTGGCAGTCTTTTGCTGGTTGATGGACAAATTTTTGGTTAAATCTTTCTGATGTATGGCAGACAAGGCAAGTTACCCTAGGCCCCTTATTTAAAAGAAATTTATAATTAGTACTATGTGGGTTGTGACACCTCAGACAATTGCCCTTTTTAAATGGTGGATGGATATTTTTACCCTTAACTTCCTTTAGTTTTTTATGGCAAGAAAGACAAAGCTGCGGTAAGGCCTTTTTTAGATAAACACCACCAATAATCCCATGGGGCCTGTGGCATGCCTCACACCTCTTTTCTCTTATTGGGGCATGAACCCTTTTATTGGCAAGAAATGCCTTGAGCTCCTTTTGATGGCACTCTACACATGGTTTGATGGCAAGGCGCCTCTCAGGTCTGGCACAACTAAGGAGACCAATAAAAATAAATAGAATAATAGACCACTTTTTCATTTGGCCTCCCTAATATTAAAATCTCTTTCTACACTCTTTAGTGTGCTTTTGTCAATTTTTATCCTTGAAAATTTTTTTAATTTTTTTAGATATGTATTTAAAAATTCATTAAATTTTTGCCTCCATAGATCCCTTTTTATCCTCTCTTTTACCTTGTCAAATGGAAAGGGACTGCCTCTTTTCTCCCCTTGAAGGAGAAGGATTGAATAATGAAGGCCATCCTCTATTATTGGGCTAATCTGCCCTGGTTTTAACTTTAAGACTACCTCTTTAATCTTTGTAGGCAATCGATCCTCTGGGACCCAACCCAATGCCCCTCCGCTTTTGGCCGAATCCGAAATGGATTTCTTCCTTGCAAGTAGGGCAAAATCTGCCCCTAAAAGGAGCTCCTCCCTAATAGACCTTGCCTCCTCTTTTGAATTTACCCTAATTAACCTCAAATTATATCTGTTTGGACTCAAATATTCCTCTTTGTGTTTTTCATAATATCCTTTTAACTCCCTTTCAGTCAGGGTAATTTGGGGGGCAATGATCTTACGTCTAAATTGATCAACAAGGAGTTCTCTCTTGTATTTAGCTAATTCTCTTTTGAGCTTTTTATCTTTCTTAAAATATCCCCGCCTCAATGCCTCCTGTTCAATAAGATATTTGTCAATTAATTCTTGAAGTATCCCATTTTTTATCTTTTCTAAGTCAATATCAACATGCCAACGCTCTTGCATGGCCTTATAGCCCCATGTTCTTCTTTTAAAAATGGGGAAGAAGTCCTTTACAAAGATCGGTTCACTGTTGACCCAGGCAATAACACCACTTGGTGATCCCTCTGGCCTTATCTCCTTAAGCAATTTTTTGTTGATCTCTATCTTTGCCTTTTTTCTAAGCGAAAGCTTTAAGGCACTTTCTATCTCCCTTTTCTTCTCCTTTAAAAACCTCCTTTTTAAGGATTTTTTCTTTTCCTCAAACATTTCCATATCGGGCAGCTTTATCTCCTCAAGCTTAATAATGTGAAACCCGGCATATGTCTCTATAATATCACTAAACTGCCCAGGTCTTAGAGAGAAGGCAACCCCTTCCCACCCCTTGACCATCTTTCCCCTTTTGATAAAACCCAAGTCCCCTCCCCTTGAGGCATAAGGGCCCTCTGAAAACTCCCTGGCCACTTTTGAAAAATCCTCCCCTGCCTTGAGACGCCTTAAGGCCTCTTCTGCCTTTTTTCTCTCCTTAGTAAAGATCTGCCGAACATGCCATTTTGTCTCTTTATCTTTATAATAGGCCCTCAGTCTTTCATCACTAGTATCTATCTTTTTAATCTCTTCATTCCAAAGGGCCCTTGTAGCCAGACGCCTCCTGTAGTAATCAAGTCCTTTAAGGTAATCAGGCTCCTTATCAAGGCCCAGTCTTTTTGCCTCCTGGGCCAGCAAATAGTGATTAATAAGGTTATCTAAGGCATCTTTTAAATTTTTCTCAGTCAACCTCCCGGCCTTCTTTTGACGCATCTGGATATAAGAATGGAAACTAGAAAGGGCGTCCTTAAAGTCTTCAACCTCAATTAATTCATCATTTACCTTTGCCAGATAAGAAAAGGCAATTGAAGGCATTAAGATAAAAAAAATAATCCATAGGGCCTTTTTTATCATTTTCCTTACACCTCTTAACTCATAGTTTCTATTAGCTCCTTAATAACACGCTGTGTTAGCTGATTTAATGAACTTATCCTCCCTATATTTAAAACCTTAATATAATCTTCTCCATTCCTTTCAATAGAGGCCTTCCAGATGATCTTGCCTGTATCAGTAGATACCATACGGGCTGTCAGGTTTAGATATGGCACGCCCCCTCTTTCATCAAAAACCAATATATCCCCCAAAATTATTGCGTCAACCTTATACCTTCTCCTTAAAAGGAGCAAGCTGGCTTTGTCAAGGCTTGCACCTATTCTAAGCCTTTTTTCTACCATAAAGTCAATAATATTTCCCAATTCCTCTATATTAAAAAGGTTTGCCTTAGTCAATTCTGCTAAAAATATTTGGGTGACAATTTCTCTGGCTTGAGGGGTCTTTGAGAGGTTGTGAAATGGAAAGATAGCTACCTTTTTTATTTTGTGCACTTCATTTTTGTCCAAATAATAAGAAGGATGAGCACAGGCTATCAAAAAGAAAATAAACAAGTATAGTTTAATATTTTTCCCCATATAATTTAAATTTAAAAATTATAATCCCAACCGATAGGCACCTTCTCCTTCTTTTCTGGTTTTGTAGTAGTTATCTGTTGTGTTATCAAAAGGCCTTTATACTCTGCCTTATTCCCAGCAAGGTCAAAGGCCTCAATTATAAAATAAAGCCCTTTCTTCTTAAACAATGGGGACTCAAGCATAGGAGGGGGCTTGCCCTTTCCCTCTAACATCTTATAAATATTTTCCTCTTTATCCATGATGGTCAGTTGCCATTTATCAATACCATTCTCTTCTTGGCATTTTATTTCAAATTTTGCCTTCTTTTTTGCTATATTTACCGATATGTTTAATTGGGGCGCAGTGTTATCCACTACAATCTCTGTTTTCTTACTAATCATAATATTTCCTGCCTTATCCTGACATCTAAATTCAAGGCAATAAATACCATCATCAACTCTTCCAAACTCATCATTTTCCCCATGCCATGCCAGACCGTGGGGCAGGTCTCCACTGCCCTCAAATTGCCTTACAATTTCACCACTTTGGTTATAAATATGAAAACCCCAGAGTTTTATGTCATCTGGCACCAACAGCTCAGGGAAGACAATTAAAACATCCTTTATACCATCCCTATTTGGAGAAAATACCTTATTTTCAAATGATAAACGCACCTGAGGCGGGGTATTGTCTACCTTTAGAGAAGTTGCCGTATCAAGAAAAGAGAGCATGCCATTTTTCATAAAAAGCTTTAACCTAGCAAAATACCTCCCCTGCCTTTTTGGTGCCTCAATTTCCCCCTTCCACCAACCATTACCCCTTTTTTCAAGTGGCCACTCCTTACCACCCAAGAGGAGGGCAATTTCCTTTGGGGGTTCTAAAAGTGAAACAAGGCGTAAAGAGGCCATTACAGGCAGGCCCCCTTGGGTAACCAGAGGACTCAAGGAAAATCTTTCAATGGCAAATGATGTCTTTTCAACCCTGCTTGCTGTTTGAATTTCAAAAGAGGAGGGGAAATTTTTGATTAGCCTTTTTATAGCCTCATTTGACAACTGTTTAATTGATGTAACCTTCCCCAAACCAAAAAAAGAGGTAAAATCTTGCCCTGTTAAGGAGACATAATTACCCCATACTACGGTACCAGTACTTGTCTCAATCACCTTAATCCCAATCCCTATCTTTGGATTTTCACCTTTATCATAGAGGTCAAGCCAGGTAATTATTGCCCCATCCACACCAAACTGCCTCATAAGCCCTTGGGCCTGGGCCTGGGTAATAACACCCATCCTCCTGACACGGTTCCTCAAAAGGAAGTCCTCTAAATCTGATGGTAGGACTGCATCGAAGTGATGTTTTTTTTTAAGAGCCTTAGCAATGCGATTGACAATATCTTGAGGTATATTATTTATTCCACTTATATTTTTTAAGGGTAAAAAGGCAATCCTTCTAAAATAAAATTTGGCACAGAACCCTTGTGTTGTAAAAAACAGGTTCAATATCAGGTAAATTAAGATAGTGTTTTTAAACATCTCCTTATCAAAATATGGCTTACTTCGGTAAGGCTCCTTTCTCCTACCCCAAAGAGTCTAGTAAGTGCCCCTCCCCCCTTCTCACTGGCAGTGATCTGCCAGATGACCTTTCCAGATTGGGTATCAATGAGCTTAAGAGAAATGGTAACAATTGGGAGAGAAAGCCCCCCAGATTGTTCCCTTCTATATTCATCCACTGAGCCAGTGAAGATTGCTTGAACAAGGAGTTTTCGGGAGATCCTCTTTATAATTTTTGGGTCTATCTCTGAGGGAGATCTAACCCTTAGCTCTCTAAGGGCAGCATCTATCTCTCCTCGATCAACTACCTCAAAGATCCCAAGCCGTAGGAGCTCTGTCTCCAATATGTCTCTTATCTTTTCATGGGCTAGGTTATCTCTAGTAAAATTTTGGAGTGGCAAAATAGCTACCCTTTTTATGTATGAGAGGTTTGCCTTTGGGTTTATATAGTAATGCAATCCGCGGCCACAGGCCAAAACAAATATCAAAATTGATAAAGGTATAAATTTTTTCATAGACTTTCCTTAAAAGCTTGATGAATACCGAATATAAAAATTAGTACTTTTTTCCTCTGTCTCATTTGTTGATTTAGTATATGTATATCCAGTCCGAATACTCGAGTGCCTCCCAATATTCCAGTTAAGGTCAACACTATGGGTCATCTCATCTGTCTCTGCCTCTGTAAACCTGCTTACCAAATTCAATTGCACCTTTTGCGTAAGGAAGATGCCAACTGCATATTCATGAGAAAACATCTTTTCTGCCTCTGTCTTATTATATTGAAGAAATATCCTTCCGTAAAGACGGGGAGATGGGGTATAGACCAAAGTGGTATTAATATTTGTATAGGTAGTTTTTTCTGTCTCCTCATTCGTTGTCTTTTGCCAACTCTGGTCATAGCCTATATCCCATGAGAGGTTTCTAGTCAATAGGGCCCTTAAATATAAATCAGAAAAGATAAGCCAAGACTTGGTTCCCATTAGGGGATTGCGGGCACGTGATATATTAATATCCCAGTTGATATCCACCCCTTCCCATATAGTCATTATATTATTAAGAATAATGCTATCTACCTTTGAGAGCGTCCCTTTTTCTCTTGTCTTAGAGTAAAGCAGTTTTGTTATAGTATGGGTGAATGATAAGGAGCTTGTCAGGGTCTCTATAGGGGATGAACGAAGGTTTAGGGTATATGAATCAACACGTGTCTTTTCTTCTGGCATGACACTTTTTGTTGTCTGATAGCTCAAGGTAGTGGAGAGGTATTTGGAGATATCACCTGTAATGTTGGCCCCTTGACTCAGGGTATAGGTAAGGATTTCACCAGGGGAGGTCTTAGTACGGTAATAAGAAATATGATAACTCGTTGTCCACTTCTGTAAGGGACGGGCTGAAACATTAAAATTTCCCATCCAGACCCTTGAAAGGGTCTTTGCTGTCTCCTCTACTCCATATACCTCAATTTCAGTTATGGAAAAGGGATGGGTTAGTGTCCCAGGATAATAGACTACCTTAAAGTACCTTGCAGTGGTCTTTGAAAAAAAAATCTCAAACCTGTGATAGATTGGACTAAAAGAAAAATTGGCATTTGAGGTGATAAGTGTCCACTGTTTTTCCTCCCCCTCATCATTGCTCCAATATACTGCCCAGATTATCTTCTCTGCTGGGATAGTTGGTTCGTATATATAAGAATTTTCCGTATATATATACATAGTATCCACATCCTCCTTATAATAGAGGCCAACCCCAATATTTGCATATTCTTCCATCTTTAAGGCTATAGCCCTCAAATTTCCATCAACCAAGTCTGGGGCAGGGGTAAGTGTGCTGTACTCAGGTGTTGCATCTATCCCATAGAATCCCTGTTGTGGTGTGCGTTTTTGCTCTCCAGAGCCAGTACTCTCAAAATAGTTAAAACCCCCTTCCCCAAAAAGGGTAAGGCGATTATCAAAAAAACCCTGATGCAGACCTAGACGGGAGATATGATTATTGCTTACCTGTTTAGTATCATTTATCAGGTCTGTAGAGCTTGTCCGCATATAATTATACATCATATCTAAAAATTTATACTCATGGGTTATTCCCCCAATAAAGCTGCTTGATTTTGTATCTGTTTGGTGTACCTCCAAGTGGTCCTTTTCCCTTGAACGTGTATACTGTATATTTATCTTGGGCCACTCTTCTAATTGGCTCATCATATTTATGTTCCAAAATGAGGTACTAAACCCAGGGGTTCTATTCCCAAATTGTTCTATGCGGTCATAGGAGATGTTTCCAGAAAAGTATTCATTCATAGTATTAAGTGATAAAGTTGGGTATAGAAGGGTTTGGTCTCCATAATTGCTATCCCTCCTGTTGACCCTCAATCCAAAATCACAGCCCAGATTTGCGGTAAGGTAACTACTGTAGTCCAAATAGTAGTTTTGAAACAGGCTCCAAGATGATTCCTTTTTACCATCTACCTCTGTTGTGCTCTTTTGATAAGTAATGTCTATGTTCCCAGTTATCTCTTGCCCAAAAAGTTGTGTCTTCAAAATAAAGAAATACATCATAAGCATTATCAAAAACAACAGCAACCCAGATGTCCTCACAGATCCACCCTTTACCTAGTTCCAATCAAGGCAAGGTCATAAGGCCTATTTCCTACCGCAATCCTACCTATTTCTCTCTCCCTTAATAAATCTATAATGCTAACTGTATCATCCTTAAAATTGGTTACATATAATAATTTTCTATCAATATCCAGGGCCATGCCTGAAGGATAATGCCCTACACGGATCTTTCTTAGGGCTACATTTACAAATGGATCTATAATAGATATATCATCACTCCTTTCCCCTGTAACATAAAACCGGCCCTTTAGCCCCTTAATAATCCTGCCAGGCTGTAAGGGTGTAAATATAGTAAATGATTTCCTTAAGGAAAGGCGATTCAGTACAATTGTGGTGCTTGAACCGCTGTTTGAGACCAGGATGTATCTCTGAAAGACCTTAACATATCTAGGCCTATCTCCTACACCTATATTACCAACAACTTCATTGTTGAAGGTATCAATAATGGAGATATTATTAGAATAGCTATTAGCTACATAAACATACCTCCCATCAGGGTCAGCAGCTATCCCTACAGGCCGCTGTCCCACCTCTATCTTTTTAATAATGCTTTTGGTTAAGGCATCAATTACCAAAATGGCATTAGA
>Ga0190306_1000418_pt1 | contig 14724 bp, 16 predicted proteins | sample 48700734_MG_FD_161657 | JGI IMG/M metagenome (GOLD analysis project Ga0190306, IMG submission 161657) | Hydrothermal vent sediment bacterial communities from Southern Trench, Guaymas Basin, Mexico - 4870-07-3-4_MG | ecosystem: Environmental > Aquatic > Marine > Hydrothermal vents > Sediment ... | reverse complement strand
TTTATTATGCCAGATTCTTCGCTGATGAGCGTGAATGATACTTTATGCTCTTTTAATGTTTCTATTATGGCTTTTTCAGCTGCGAGGTCGATTTGTTTTATGAGGTCGCCGCCTGCTCCTATTCCAAGGTTTGGTTGTGGTTTTTTCAGCGTTTTTAGGAGAGGTTTTATTTGTCTTTGTATGTTATCTTTGCATTGGATAAGAATTTTTAGCCAATCGAAATTTTTTGTCATTTCCTTTGCTCCATGGGTTTTATACTATTGTTTTTGATAAAGCCTTTGCTGGGATGGGCTTTACAAAATAGGGTAGTTAAAATGAATTGAATAATGTTATAGAAGAGTTTTCTGAAAAACAAGCTCATAATTCATTTAAACAAACTGCGTACAAAGTATATGACTGTCGGAGGATATATAGACGACATCGAAAATTGCGAAGGTCCTAGAGTTTCTTAAGGATGGAAAATGGCACAGTATAGAAGAGGTGCAAATGAAGTTAGGGTTAGATAAAGAAAGTTTTCTAAAAATTTTTGGTTTTTTAAAAGAGTATAATTTTATAGTTGTAGATGAGGCTGAAAGTAAGATTAAACTTGAGGAAAGTGTGAGAAAGTTTTTAGTGCAAACTGCTACTTCATAAGAGCCATTAGGTTTTTGTAAGCTTTCAAAAATTTCTTTCCCTTTTCTGTAATCTTGTAAACAGGAGTGGGGTTAGAATTTTCATTTACAACGTATAAGAGTCCTCTGTTTGTTAGAAAATGCAGATAATATTTTAGTTGTCTGAAACTTAGATTGCATCGATACATGAAATAGGTCTTTTTCATACTGCCATAAGAGTTTTCTAAAATGTCTGCCATTATGTCTAGACGTCCGCGATGATTATTTCTGATAGTTTCTTTATCGCGAATCAACAAACTAATCATCTTTTAGAAAGTTGTTAGACTCCCTTCTCCCCACTAGAATTAGCGAGAAACGGAAATTTAAAGGTTCTGAGAAGAGAATGTGAAAGCAAAAATTGGAGGAAATAAAATTTTGGGGTTTTCTTTAGTGGAGTTTTTTTAAGATTTTTCCAAAGTCTACATCTTTATCGGCAAAGATGCTTATTCTATTTTCATCAACAGTGAGGGAAAGAACTTTTATGTCTTTTCCTTCTACGACGATGTTATGGGTTTCTCCTAGGTTAAAGAGTTCTGAAAGTTCTTCGCTTGCTTCAAGCGCTGAAGAGGATAGGATGGCGTAGTCGATTATTTTTGTTGGGTCTTTTAGGTCTATGGCTGCTGATGTGGAGTTTCTTAGGATGTATCCGATGACTCCTTCGTAGGTTTTTATTTCCTCCAGATTCTCGCGCAGTTTAGTTTCAGGTGTGGCTTCTTCTATGGCTAGTGGCTCTGTTTCTGTGACAATTTCTTTTGAGCTTTTCTTTTTCTTAACCATGGGTTTTCCCTCAATAGATTATTGGTTTAACGCGTACAAGTTCACCCTTTTTGATTTCTAGGGCTGACTGGATTTTTTCTGGCATTTGTATGATGCCTTTTCCCTCGTATTTTGAGCTTTTGATGGGCTTCACTTTGCATTGGGTCATTTTTCCATCGAAAGTTTCGATTTCTACTTCTCCGATTTTCTTGCCTTCGTAGAGTTCTTCCCATTGAGATAGTATTTCTCTGTCAATGCGTACGGTGTCGGAGGGCACTAGCAGGCCGCCTAGATTTTCGACGATAAGCTGGTTCATGGGGGTTTCTGGTTGAATTTCGGGTTCTATTGTTTCTTCTTCAAGTTTTTCTGTTGTGAGTTCTTCGGTCAGTTCTTCGGTTTCTTCTATGGGTTCTGGTTCTTCAAGTTTAGCTTCAGGTAGTTGTAAGGTGTTTTTGAGGGGGGTAGGGGAAATTTTCTCCAGTAGCTTTAGAACTGTGGGAACGAGGACGCGGGTTACGGTGTTTACATACTGTATATCTGCTTTTTTTGACGTAACCGTGACTAGGTAAGTGTCATTAACTTTTGAAACGTAAACTCTACCTTTACTGGCTTCTAGGGTTATGCCTTCAATACCGCCTATAGCTTCAGCCTTTTCCAGTATGCCGTCGAAAGAGTCTACAACACGTACCATGGTTTTTTCTGGCGTGTCTTCGTCTCCAGCGATTATTTCGCCGTCTTCTTTAAACATGAAAGTGTTGGTTATGTCAGGACATACATTTTGGATTTCGTTTAGGGTGGTTTTTAAGGCAAACGCGTATACGTCTTCTGTCATGGTTTTTCACGTCCTTGGGCATGTTTAGGAAAGTTTGAAGAGTATGCGTTCTGGTACGCCGTCGTTTTCGACTACAAGGTATTTTAGTCCTTCAGTGTCGCCTAGCTGGTCTAGCCATTTTAGGGCTTCACGGGCTTTCTGTAACACTAGTAGTCTTTCCTGGTGGCTTCGCACAACTTCTTCTATGACTGTGAGTTCATGGAATGGATTAGCATCCAAGACTATGCTTAAATTGCCAACGGTGATTTCGCCTAGGCTTTCAGTTACAGCCTTTTTCCCTGCTAGCTTCATGACGACTTCGCGGATTTTTTTGGATTTTTCGGCTAAAGATCTGATGTCGTCTAGGCGGCGTAGGTATTCGCCTAATGTGCTTTTTGTTTCGGATATTTCCTTTTCTAGGGTTTCAGCTATTTCTTCTGCTGAACTGTATTCTTTTATTTCTACTACCATTTTGTTTGGACACCTCCAGAGAGGGGAAACAATAGAGGGGAACTGGTTTGGTTTTTAACTAACCCTACCCCCAATCTCAACAAACCTACGAAGATGGAGCAGTTGCTGTATAATAGAATTGATTGCCCTTTGACGTCACAACTTTGATTTCATAGTTGTATCCGTTAGACCATGTGTGACTTACTTTAATTTCTGCTTGAGAGTTTGCACTTATAGTCTGGCCAGTGCTCCATTTGAGGGCACCATTCACCCAGATTTCATTTATAGTGATTGGTGACGTACCAGTATTCTGTAAGGTTACGTTAATGTATTGATTCCCAGAGAGGAATTCTACGTTTGTTATTTTTAGTTCTTCTGTTCCCATGAATGTGAATGTTAGGGCTCCCATCCATGCGGCTACGGCGATGCTTACGGCGACTGTTACTGCGATGAGTATGATTGATGCTACGACGGGGCTTAGGGCTTTCTTATTCTTCAATATTTTCATTTCTTTTATCCCTCCTTCGGGGTTGTTGTGTATTTTAGTGGAAACAGTGGATTTAAATCTTACGACTTAATACACCATATTACTCATTTGTAAAACAAAACCACAAATAAACATCATAAAACAAACAGCAATATGCCTAAAAGCATATGCAAAAGAAGCGTTGTTGTACAGCACCAACCAAGATTACGGACGCATCTGTTCAAAGAGGTCTATTAGAAGCTTCGCTATCTTCTCGCCTTCCTTCGTTATAAGATAGCGCTTTTTAAGCGGGTCTATTCGTTCGCTTTTCGCTAAGCCTAACTGCTCTATCTCTATCATTCTTGCGCGAAAAGTGCCATCACTAAGCGTCAGCTTGTGAGAGCGCATATAATCTTTTGCCTCTTTCCATTTGCCACGTTTCATGTAAAGCAGGAACAGACAGTCTATTGCATGGTCTTTCTCCAGCATAGCCTTTATCGCCGAAAGCTTCGGGTCTGTTAATATGCGTGTAATCTTCTCCTCTTCTCCACTCTTAACCATTATTCAACATCAACCTTTTCAAGTTCTTTCTCTTTGTATAGTGTATTTCACTTAAAAGATTTAACCTATATTACGATTCATGACTTATTATTTCCCTTTATAGATTAATTTTCTAACCTTATTTTGCCCTTCAAAACATGCTAAACCACCCTCTGAAACAAATTTAAGCAAAATCTAGAGGGGGGAGGGTCGAATTTAGCTTGTCGAAAGCTTATAAAATTGACTTTAGCTATTATTTTTCCCAGTCCAGCAGCCTTTTCTCGCCCTCAATCTTCTTAATATCCGTTATGTCTTGTGTAACCTCCATAGTTCCCAAATATTTCCCATCCCTATCCCTAACGGCAAAATATCTTATGTGCACAAGACGATTGTTTACTGCAATCCAAAACTCCGCCACATCCTTCTCACCCTTTCTAAAAGACTCCAAAATCCTATTAACTATGTGAATGCTCTTCTGCGGATGGCACATCTGCACTTTTCTGCCAATAATAGCCTTTGTCCTAACAAAAACCCGTTTTTCAGCCTTGTTAAAATATTTAACCCGGTCATCCTTGTCCACAAAAGTTATGTCCACAGGAAGCGTATCCAACAAAGCCTCAAGCTCTTCTTTCGAAAGAGAACCCGTCTCAAACCTTAAAACATCTTCAAGCACGGCTTCAGCTTTTTCTTCTCTTCTTTCTTCTGTTTTCAACGGTGCAGTCAATTGCGACGGCGTAAAACAGCAATAGCCAATTTCGTCAAACTCTTTACGCATATCGCTCCATTCTTGGCTTGTCACAACTTTCAAGGCTGTGGGGAAAAGAATGTTGTTTTCCTTAAAGAAGTGGCTTGACAAAAGACCGTTCAAAGCCTTAGCAACCTCGCTCAACTGCTTCTTAAAATCCGAAAAATTCATGGCACCATAATTCTCTAATAGGCTGTTAAGCTGCTTCTTCTTCTCTCTTATCTGATTATGCTCTGTCCACATTATGGCTGGCGGCTCCGTAATCCCATGCCTTTCCAGAATTGGAAAAAGCGTATTTTCCTCTCGCAAATAATGTTTCTCTGAATCCCTAAAATCCTCCGCAATATGCTCTAAAAGACGTATTTCATCGCCGACACGGTTTACATCGCTTATCTGTTGAAGCTTATTGACGACATCCCCAAGCTTTCCAGCAATCTGCAACATAGCCTTATGTTCTTCCATAAGAATATTAACGGGATGCCCCAGAGGAACATCCAACTTCTGCCTTTCAAGCTGTTCTCTAAAAACAGCCATATGCACATCGCATAACCTTTGAATCTCTTCTCGTGGTAACCCTTCGCTAATAAGTTCTTGCTCAATCTTGGCAATCTCTAAAGGACTAACTCCTTCTAAAACTTGTTTAAACCTCTCTTTAACCTCTTGCGGTGAAGCCCCAGCATGCAACTGCCTAATAACTTCTTTCAACATCTCTTTCTTGCTGCTGTTTGACACTCCACCCATCCGATTTTCACCTTTCCTCCTTAATTTTCTTTGCAAGAGCCTTACCCAACTCAACAACTTGTCCAATGTCGCTTTCTGTTGGCGGACCATTAATCTCCAACGCCCCAGCAATCTCAATCTTTAAACCGCCAAGCAGTTCCTCGACATGTTTCACGGCACCCCCACCCCAACCATAAGAACTTAAAACAACTCCGAACTTGAGCGGAGGACGCAAAACTTTAACCAGATAAGAAGCGTAAACAGCCAAGGGATGCATTCCTCCTAACACTGTAGGGGCACCCAAAACAATTGCTTTGGAATCCACAAGGTCTTTAGCTATATCGCCCACATCAGCCACAACAAGATTATGCAAAGAAACCTCGATTCCTTCAGAAGCCAAAACATCCACCATAGGCTTAACCATTTTTTCCGTGCTACCCCACATGGTTACATACACAATAGTAGCCTTTTCCCTTGTTTCGCCGTAAACCCATTTTTTATAAGCGTTTAAAATACGGTTGGGATTCTTGTGAATAGGTCCGTGGCTTGGAGCTATGATGTTAATTTTCAAGCTTTCCAGTTTCTCCATGGCTTTTTGACCCATAACACGGAAAGGCATCATTATCTCGCCAAAATATCTTTGAGCGTGAACCAGCAAATCCTCAACTTCATTATCATACAATCCATAAGCTATATGGGCGCCGAAAAAATCACATGGAAACAGAACGCCATCTTCTTCAAGATAAGTGAACATTGTTTCTGGCCAATGAAGCATAGGTGCCTCGATGAAACGCAGAGTTTTGTCGCCTAAACTGAGGGTTTGCTGGTCCTGAACAACCATTATGCGGTTTTCAGGTACTTTAAAGAACGTTTGAGCCATTTTTGTGCCTCTTTGGGATGTTATTAGCTTTGCTTTCTGGTTTAGCTTCATTATGTATGGGATGGCGCCGGCATGGTCTGGTTCCGCATGATTCATAACCACATAGTCAATGTCGCCTAAATCCACAATTTTCCTTATTTTTTCTTCCCACTCTCTTTCAAAACCTGGGTTCACGGTGTCAATTAAAACTTTTTTCTCTGTTCCTAATATGAGATAAGAATTGTAGCTTGTCCCATTTGGAAGAGGAATTAACGAGTCAAAAATTCTGCGATTCCAGTCCTTAACACCAACCCAGTAAACATTGTCTGAAATTTTTGGTGTGTTTCTCCAATTCATGTTTATGTGCCTCAATTTTCGAATATTACAATTGTAATAAAGTATATTTATACCTTTCTACAAGATATACCTAGGAAGAAACATGAAATGATAGTTCCATGCGAAATCGTAGTCAAATGCGTATTACCATCAATCCGCGCCATGATAGCAAAAGAACTTATAACAAAACACAACCTAAACCAAGCTCAAGCAGCAAAACGCTTGGGCGTAAGCCAGCCAGCAATAAGCCTCTACTACAGAAAAATACGCGGAAAAGCCCTAGACCTAGAAAAAGATAAAGAAATAACCACATTAATAGAAAATTTAGCCAAACAACTTGCCGACAACCACATATCCAACAAAGATTTCATTCTAATGGTCTGCGAAATCTGCAAAATGATAAAAGCAAAAGGACTGTTATGTCAATTGCATAAAGCCTTCGATCCAACAATAGACATAGAAAAATGCGACTTGTGCAAGACAACAAACGCGCTCAAACACCTATAGAAATGATAACTCTTTATAACTGGCGAGACAAATCCAAAACATGGTGAAGTGTAAGTTATGGGCTACTTATCTGCTTGGAAAGTCCTAGAAGAAATGACAGCAGACCTCAAAAGAAAAGGCATAACAATCCCCGCGGAAATAATAAGCAACTTACGTTCTGCAAAAACATTAATCAACGTGTTAAAGGCTGACCCAACATGCGTAGAAACCAGCCAAAAAATAGAAGAATACCTTCTCAATGTAGAATCCTTTCTTGTCTCTGAAGTACAGAAAAAGCTTGGAGCAGAATATGTTGAAAAATGGCTTAAAAAGCTAGACGAAGCAAGCAAAAAATTAGTGGACGAAGAAAAAGAAGAGGTAAGATTTATTCCTGGAATGCCACGAGAACAAAAATGGATTCGCGTCAAACCCACACCAGAACTCCCAATAGAGAAAGTGAAAAAACTGGCTGAAGAATCAAACCTTTCCCATGAAATTCAGAGTGATGGTTGCTTGCTTGTTTACGGCGAAGACAGTCGTATAAAAGAATTTGTCAAGAAAATGGCTACAAAATATGAAACAAAGGCCAAAAAATAGCTTTTAGAAGTGCATAACCGTTAAAACTTGAAAATGCAACACTTTTAAATGAAAATCTCACAAAAGTGTCTATAATAAAAATAAACAGGAAAATCACGTAAGGAAGAGTGAGGGCGCAAACTGAATGCCCTACATTAAAAAAATAGAGCTTAAAGGTTTCAAATCCTTCGGACCGCAAACCGTTAAAGTAGCCCTAGATAAAGGTTTCACAGCCATAACAGGCCCCAACGGAAGCGGAAAAACCAACATAGTAGACGCTGTTTTGTTCGCCTTGGGTGAACTAAGCACAAGAAGGTTGCGAGCAGAAAACGCTGCAAAACTAATTTTCCACGGCTCTGAAAAGGCAGGATTGGAGAGAGCTAAAAAAGCCAAAGTAGTAATTCAATTTGACAACACAGACGGCAGAATCCCCGTGGACACAACCACCGTTACAGTCTCAAGAGAAGTGCACAGAAACGGACAAAGCGTGTATAGGCTTAACGGCAGAAGAATTTCGCGGACACACATCCTAGAAGTCCTCTCCGTAGCGGGTTTAAGCTCAACAAGCCAAAACATAATAATGCAAGGCACAATAACCCGTCTAACAGAAATTTCACCCACAGAACGAAGAAAAATCATCGAAGACCTTGTAGGGATAGCCCAATACGACGCGGAAAAAGCAGAAGCAGAAGAAAAACTACGCGCAGCAGACATTTCAATCCGCACAGCCATGGGCAGAATAGATGAAGTTCAAAGAAGAGTGGACGACCTAGAAAGAGAACGCAACGAACTTTTACGTTACAATTTCATCCAAGAAGAAATAAAAAAGTTTGAAGCAATAAAAATCTCCCACGAAACAGCTCAAATCCAAAAAAGAGTCAAAGAAATTTCCACGCAAGCAGAAAAAGTAAAAAACAAAGTGGAAAAACTGAGGCAGTTACGCGAACAAATGCGAAACAAAAGAAGAGAAATCGAAGGGCAATGGAGAAGATTAAGCTCAGAAATAGTGGAAGAAGGCGGCTCCCAAGTATTAAAAGTCCAAATAAAAATTGGCGAAATAAAATCAAAATTAACAGAACTTACAACCAAGATAACTTCTGGAAAAACAAGCCTTGAAGGCTTAAAAAGGATAAGAGAAAACAACCTTCAACAATATACTAACATTAAAAACGAGATTAAAGAGAATAAGCGTAAAATTAAAAAGTTAAGAAAAAAGCATGAAGAGATTTCCAGCCAAATAGACGTAAAGCAGGCTGAACATGACGCGCTTTTAAGTGAAACAGCCCAACTTTGGGAAAATCTTGGAGAAAACAGCAAGAAAATCCGTGAAATTGAAGAGAAGTTGGACGAGTACTATAAGAAGCTTGCATATTTGAAATCTGAAAATGCTGAAAGCCAAACAGCCATTAGAATTCGCAATAGAAGACTTAGAGACCTAAAGAACCGTAAAGAAAAATTTGCAACAAACCTAAGCGAGCTAGAAAAATCTCTGTTCGAACTGAAAAAAGTGCAGAAAGAACAGAAAACACAACTAAAAAACCTTGAAAAAACCCTTGAAAGAAGAATCGCCCAGAAAGAAGCCATAGAAAGAGAAATTGCTGAAGCTGGAAAAATAGCGGATTCAGCCAAAGCAGCAGTCATCGAATTTGTAACACAGAGAGAACTTGCAGAAACAGTAGCTTCAGAGGAAAAAGCCCTAAGAAGCATAGAAGAGCTAGGCGAGCTAGGCGTAATCCCAGGAGTTTACGGCAGACTACGTAATCTGATAAAAATAGAAAAGAAGTATCAAAGGGCTATAGAAGCTGCAGCATCCGGATGGCTTGACGCCATAATTGTGAAAGATTTTGACGCTGCCTTTACATGCACGGAAACGTTACGAAGGATGAAATTGGGCAGGATAAAAATAATTCCTCTCCAAGGTGCCTCGAATCCAAAACTCACAGAAATACCGGAAAAAGAAGGTGTTGCTGGGGTAGCTCCATTCTTCATAAAAAGTGAAAAACAGTTTGTCCCAGCTATCAACTTTGTTTTTGGTGACACTGTAATTGTTTCAGACGACAAAACGGCTTTTACTCTTTCAAGTCAGGGTTACCGTGCAGTTACTGTAAACGGAGATGTTTACGAGGCTGGAGGCGCTTTCGAAAGCGGATACTATCGAGCCCCGATAGATTTTTCAACAATTATTCCAAGCGAATCAGCTATCAAAAGTTTAGACGAGGCTGTTAAGGCTCTTCAACAGCACCTTTCAGGAAGAAGAAGTGACATCTCATCTTTTGAAGAAGAAATTGACAGGACACGGGTTGAAATAGCGCGGTTGTCTGAAGCCATAACAACTCTTGACAGGGAAATTGCTAGAGTTAAACGAAGTGTTAGAAGGACAAAACTCAACTTAAAACGTGTTAATCACATTATTATTCGGCTTGAAAAAGAAATTGAAAACGAAAAATCCAAAATGTGGACGCGAAGAGCTGAAAGAAGCTCTATTCAAAAAGAAATGCGAAAACTGCAAAAAGAATTAACTGCTTTAAGAAAGAAGACAGATGTTACCCACATTCAGGAGATGGATATAAAAAGAGAGAAAATTGCAGAAGAAATAATCACTTTAAGACAAAAACTTGGCACAGTTCAAACTGAAATTTCCACACTGCAATCGCAATTCGACAATGTTTTGAGAGTTGGATACAAAAACGCGAAAATTCAACTTGCCAAAGTAAACCAGCAGCTAAGAAGAGTGGAAAAAGAAGTAGAGGAAGCGCTCAAAGAGCGGGAATCACTAAAACAAGAGTTAACAGAACTGGAAAAAAACCGTGTGAAGCTTTCAAAAACTGTTTTGTCTGCAAGAGAAGAAGCCAAGAAATTTACTTCGCAAATTGATGATATAGACAAGGAACTGCGAAAACTTGACGCGGAATATGAACAGGCTGACCGTCTTTTAAACCAGCTTCAGCTAAACATTCAAACATCACTCCTTAGGTTAGAACAGTATCGCAACCAGCTAAGACAGTTTGGATACGAACAACCATTAGAAGTAAAACCAGAACAAGTAGAAGAGGCTGAAACCTCAATAAGAATGATGCAACTTGAACTTGAAAGAATAGGCGCTGTGAACCAGCTAGCCTTATCCCATTACGCAGAGCAAGTCTCACGCTACAAGGAACTTTCATTAAGACTAAACGAGCTGGAGAGAGAAAAACAAGCTATAGTTCAGTTTATGGATGAAATAGAACGTAAAAAGCGTAAAGTCTTCATGGAAGCATTCGAAAAAATAAACGATAACCTTGGAAAATACTTCTCAAAACTTACCGGCGGCGGAAACGCCACTTTAAAGCTTGAAAACCCAGAGGATCCCTTCTCAGGCGGCATTGACATGCTTGTCCAATTTCCCAGAAAACCCTCCATAGTTGTAAGTGGAGCCAGCGGCGGCGAACGCTCTGTAGCAGCAGTCGCCTTCATATTCGCTATAAAAGATTTCACTCCCGCCTCCTTCTACATCCTAGACGAGATAGACGCCCATCTAGACGCTTTCCACGTGTCAAGACTTGCAGACCTCTTGTTGGAAGAGGCGGAGAAAACTCAGTTCATAGTTATCACTTTAAAGCCGGAAATGGTGAACAAGGCTCAAAAAGTGTATGGTGTCTATGGACGCAACGGTGTCTCAAACGTCATTGCAGCTAAGTTCCTCGAGGTGCCGAGCTAGTGTCTTCCACAACTCTAAAGAAGCCTTTTTACCTACGTCCGCCATGGAACATTCTGTTTGAGTTTCACAAGCTTGAAAAGCTGACACCTTGGAACGTAAACATAGCATACCTTCTTACAACTTTCCTCAAGGAAATGGAGAAAACTGGGCAGGTGGATTTTAGGGCTTCAGGCGTAGTCCTCGACTCTTCAGCCCTCATATACTTAATGAAATCTAAACTTTTGCTAAAACTTGAAGAACCACCACCGCCACCTAAACCACCCCAAGAATTTCTCCCACCCCCCCTCTTCCTACCCCTCCGATATGAGTTAACCTCCACAACGATCAAACATTTACTGGAAGTTTTAGACGAAGTCTTAAAAGGCGAAAAAAACCTTCGCCTCAAAAAAATCGCTGAAGAACCCATTCTTCCAACACCATCAGAAATTTTCCCACAGCTAGACATATACTTAATGGAAATTGAAAGACAGATGGAGAAGCTTTACGCTTCTCTTTTGGAGAGAGTAAAGGGCGCTGGAATAATAGAATTTTCCACTTTAGTGAAAAATGTTGAACGGATAGAAGCCATTCGCACTTTTATTCTTCTACTATTTTTGGCGCAAGATGAAAGAGTTGGGTTATGGCAGGATGAAGAGACAGAGCGAATATACATTACCGTAGGGGTTTCCAGTGCAGAAAATGGAAAAATTAACAACTAATCAACCCCTTCAAGATGAAAAAATGCGGCATGAACTGGCTTTGCTAGAAGCTGCCTTATATGTGGCTGGACGCCCCCTAACACTAAAAGAGCTAGGCTCTATCCTGAAAACGCGCTCAAAAAAGAAAGTTAAAAACTTGGCTAAAATTCTCATGGAAGAATACGCAAAAAGAAAATCAGCTCTTGAAATTTTAGAGTTAAAAGATGAAAGATACGTTTTACAATTAAAAGCAGATTACACGCCTCGTGTAAGAAGATTAGTTAATAGACCATTGCTTTCTTCAGGACCTTTAAAAACCCTCTCTTACATAGCCTATAGACAGCCAGTCTCCCAGAAAAAGGTTGTTGAAGTGCGAGGACACCATGCTTATGGTCATATCAAGCTTTTGAAGGAAATGGGTCTTGTAGCCGGCGAAAGAAAAGGACGCTCAACAGTTTTAAGAACAACAGAGTATTTTGCAGACTATTTCGGCTTAAGCCACGACACTGCAACCATGAAAAGAGAATTGAAACGTGTCTTTGAGGATTTCTCAAAACAAGAAAAACCTAAACAGTAAAGAACGGATAGGTTTATATGACAAAACTACAATGTAGTGAACACCACATTTAAAGAAAAGGGAAAATGAAATGTCAGTTTGGCACGGCAACCTTCACAAAAGAAAACCTTCAGGCGGAAGAAAAAGAGCCTATAGACGAAAAAGAAAGTTTGAACGAGGCTCTTTCCCAGCAGAAACAATTCTAGGCGAAACAAAACGAAAAACTGTGAGAACAAGAGGCGGAAACCTGAAAATTAAAGTTTTAAGCGATAAATACGCGTGCATAACAAATCCCAAAAACGGGAAAACAGAAAAAGTTGAAATTTTAAGAGTTGTCAGAAACCCTGCAAACGTGGATTACGACCGCCGAGGTGTAATAACAAAAGGCGCGGTGATTGAGACTCCTTTAGGATTGGCAAGAGTTACTTCTCGCCCAGGACAAAACGGAATAATCAACGCTGTTATTTTGAAGGAAAGAGAAAAAACTTAAACCATTATTGTGGTTTGCTGCGAATTTTAACCAACTGCTTAGCAATCTTTTTTATGATTTTCTCTTTTGCCTCGCTTTTCTTGACAAGAAGCATACCAGTTTTCAGCCAAGGGGTTTTAGGATAACCCGCATCCATCACCACCTCATGCTCCAAACCAAGCTTCTCCACAGCCGCTTTCAACTCCAAAATTTTAGGAGAAGGAACAGCCAAGGCTTTAGGAACACGTCTTCCATCCTTTCTCGTTTTAGCAGCGTCGAAATAAGCAGGCCAAACAACTATCTTATCTTGTTTACGCATCTCTTCACCATCACCTACTTATGAGTATAATAAGCAATTAACTTCGCGTCAACTTTGTCAATTCTAACGAAGCCGAACCTTTCAAACTGTATAATCATGTTTGGCTTTAACTTTTTACACGCACTTTCAGCGATTCCTTCTGCTAATGTGGCGTCTGGCATAACCACTTGGCATGGCATGTCTTCGCCCACAGGTATCCAGTGGATTAACGGCGCCTTAACCTTCCTTGCCTCTTCATAAGATTCGCTTACAAAAGAAGCTTCAACAGAAAAAGAGTTTACTTCCTCGATTTTTATGTTAAAAAGCTCCATAAGACGAAGGATTCCCCCAATTTTTGAAAGACTAACATCTCTTTTGGAAATCCAAAACGCGGCTAAACCGTCGTCTCCTTTAGGTTTAACAACGTATTCTCTGAAACCTCTTTCCGGCTTTTCTGGATGCAAAGGCAACCTTGCAACAAACATTCTAGGAATCTGTTTTACAGTTAACTCCACTGGGTTGTGAACGAAAAAGTATCTATCCGCTACCGGGTCTAGAATTTTGCGGTTATACGCGTAAAGGTTTTCCCAGCTTAAAACAACATCAGAAGTTTTTGGGCCAACATCCACCATCATCTTTTTAATAGCTTCAGGCGTTATACCTCTCCTTCTCAAGGCGGCAAAAGTTGCAAGCCGAGGGTCATCCCAGCCCTTGTATAAGCCTTCCCTTATCCCTTGAACAATTTTAGACTTGCTAAGATAAGCCCCCGTAATCTTAAGTCTGCCGTAGTGGATGGCTTCTGGATACTTCCAGCCAAAATGCTTATACATATACTCCTGTCTAACCATGTTTGTTAAATGCTCTTTTCCACGAATTATATGCGTGACACCCATCAAATGGTCATCAATTCCACAAGCGAAATTGTAGAGGGGCCAAACACGGTATTTGCTTCCAACCCGTGGGTGGGGATATTTTTCTGAATCAATTATACGTAAGGCAGGCCAGTCTCTAACCGCAGGGTTCGGATGGTTTAAATCGGTTTTAACACGTAAAACGGCTTCTCCTTCCTTATAGCCTCCGTTAAGCATGCGCCGCCATCTTTGCATGTGCTCTTCTGAAGACAAATCACGGCAGTTGCAAGGTTGACTGGCTAGTATCCTTTTTTTGAACAGTTCTGACTGGCAAGTGCAGACGTAAGCGTTGCCATCCTTCAAAAGTCTTTCAGCATGTTCATAATATATGGAGATGCGGTCACTTTGAATGTATTCCTCGTCTGGCTTACAGCCTAGCCAAGCTAAATCCTCTCTTATACGGTTGTAAAACTCTGGGATTGGCCGCTTAAGTTTGGGGTCTGTGTCTTCAAAGCGAAGTATGAACTTGCCTTTGTACATGCGTGCATATTCGTAGCAGAGTATTATGGCTCTAGCTGACCCTAAATGCAATACGCAGTCTGGGTTAGGCGAAAAACGGGTGACAACCTGCGAATATTTTTCCACGTTTGGCAAGGGTGGAAGCCGTTTCTCTTCTTCAACCTTCTCTTTCATTAAAGCTTCGGGCCACTTTTCTTCTATAATGCTTTTTTGCTGGTTTAGGGGAAGACTGTTTACTTCACTGATTATTTGGCCTACTAGG
>Ga0190306_1000417_pt1 | contig 14829 bp, 7 predicted proteins | sample 48700734_MG_FD_161657 | JGI IMG/M metagenome (GOLD analysis project Ga0190306, IMG submission 161657) | Hydrothermal vent sediment bacterial communities from Southern Trench, Guaymas Basin, Mexico - 4870-07-3-4_MG | ecosystem: Environmental > Aquatic > Marine > Hydrothermal vents > Sediment ... | reverse complement strand
CATGTTGATTATCATATACCTCAATTATAATGACAGATTCACACTTTGACGCACAATGGGCCATTTCAGGCTCATTTTGCGTTAGAAAGCAATCTCATTTCATGCTCATTTTGTATTATACAAGACTCTTGCTTGACAAATTATATCAACTTGCTATACTGATAATGTCTTTCAGTTGTGCCATACAACTGAAAGGGCACTACATCCTAGGGCAACCCTCCGCGAGGAGGGTTGTTTTTTATTTCCCTTTCTCTTTTCTGTACCTCAATTCTTTTCCCCAGATATCCTCTTTTATTTTTAAAATATCAAAATATCCGTCTCCACCTGTTCTTAATTCCTCTGAAATGTTATTCTGGGAAGAAAAAATGTAAACTTTTTTGCCAGCCCTTCTAAGATAAGACACCAAAGCCAAGAAATCAGAATCTCCAGTAAAGAAAACTGCAAGATTATATTTTTTGATATGATGCAAAGCATCAATCGTTATTTCAACGTCCATATTACCCTTTTCTTCAATTGATTGTCCTTCATCAGTAATTATAGTTATACGTTTTAATTCTTTCTTCCGAACAATAAAATTCAATCCTTTTTTCAAGAAAGTATAAAATTTATGCTTTCCCGTTAAATCATAATCCCGAGTACCATCAGCCGGATAACAAGTATAGTAAAAAACCTGTATTAAATCAGCATTAAATTTTTTCTTTAAAAATATTTTTAATTTTCCATAATCAAAAAGTTTTCCTTTGGCTTTCTGAACTTCCCAGATGTTTGAAGCATCTACAAAAACATAAACAATTTTTTGATTTTCTGTTGTATTATTTTTTTGATAAAACATATTATTTCCAAAAACTAAATTTTTGCTTTTTAGTCCAATTTTACCTTTCAGCTATTAAACAATCTTCTTTTATTTTTACTTATTTTAACATTCTCACATTCTCACTTGCCCCGTAGGAAGCCGAAGGGTTTCCTTCGGGGAGAATATGAGAATGTTTTTATTCGCTCTTTCTCAATCTTTTTGACTTCTATTCTTCCAACTTCAAATCCTCCCAGTTAGAAAAAATTGTTTTTTTAATTCTTTAAGAGATGGCTGAAAAATGCGCGTATCCTTTTTCTTACTGACAATTGACTAAATTTATACAATTTTTTTCTTTGTTCATAATTTTCCTTTAAATACTTTGTCTAAAATTGATTAAAAATAGAATTGATCTATTTTCCTTTAAATCGCCTCTAAAATTTTATGAATGTTATCAAGCCAAAACTCTCTGTATTCTTCTATGGCATAAGCCTCATCTTCCGGTTTGCAGAATAATTTTACTTTTATATTAAAGCCATTATGAGAAAATAATCGATTCCAAAATATATCTTTAAACCCACCTATTTTTCTGTAGGTTTCTGTGTATTCTGTGCCTTTGGGGTCTATAAATACTATATAATAGTTCTTACTTCTTTTTTCTTTTAACCAAAAAATAAAGTCGGGTTTAAATCTTTCAATTTTGTTAGATTTAGGATTATACCAAGGAATATATACCTCATCTGTTGTTTCATCTAACTTTGAAAATAGCCACCAGTCAAATTTTTTGTTAAACAAATTATTCTCTTTTGCTAAATAATTATCTAATTCTTCAATGAATTTCACTTCACTCTCTTCTGTAATAATATGATTTAAGTAATCTATTTTATGTTTAAATTCAGATAAAATAATTGGATAGTAATAATGATTTGGTATATACTTTATTTTAATTCCATCAAATTTCTGCTCTGATTTATATTTCTCACTGATTAATTCTATATTCTTGGTATATTCCGACAAAGAAATTTTTTTATTCTCAAAATCTAATTGCAATTGTTCTATCTTTTCTTCCTTATTTTCATAATTTTCTACACATTTCATATTTCTTAAAAATTCCTCTAAGTTTTTCCTTTCAGGATTAAACTTTACTTTTTCAAAATGCACAATAAATTTTCCCTTCTCTACTCTTTCAAAACGATCAAATTTTTGAGGAATTATTGAAAAATGATTAATAATACGAGATAAAACAATATCTGGGTTTAAAATCGCTGTTTCTTCTTCAAATTTATAATAATTTAATGGTTCTTCAAAACTTTTCTCAATTGTTTTTACTATCTTTGGCTCTGTTTCATATTTTGCCAAAAACGCTCTTTTGTCTTCAAAATATTCAAAATATTTTTTTGCTAAATTGAAATCACCTTTTTCTAAAACATAACTTTTTGGCTCTTTTGCCTCAGCCAAAATATAAGACGCTGGTTTATAAACTGGCACATAAAGAGGTAATTTTTCTGCTTTTTTATTTAGTTTAAATTGTCCTGCAAGTGAATATTCTTTTCCTTTTACATCCTCAAATGTTTTTATAACTTCCTTCAAAGCGCCTGCATTTGTCCCAAAGATAAACAATGTCTCAATTGGGAGAATATAATTTCTAATTTTTCTATAAATATTTTCTTTTATTTTTTTGGCAGTATAAAGATACCACAATCTCTTCCTCTCGTTTTTTATCGGCTCTATTCTCACTCCCCTACCAACTGATTGTAAAACAAATTTTTTAGCATCCTTTCCAACACCAATATTGATAAAAAGTATAATATTTGGCCTATTAGAGTCCCATCCCTCATAAAAACTGCGAGAGCCCATCAAGATATTAATATCTGAATCGTCGCGATTTATCTTTTTAAAAACGCTTTCGTTGTCAAAACTTTCATTAATCTCATAACCTTCAAGTTGATCTTTTAACCATCCTGAAATATTACCAATTTTGATTAAAGCAAATGGTTTTTCTGAAGTTCTCAATTTAAATACCATTTCCTGGCGGTTTCCCGGAATAGTCAAAACTTCAATATTTCCAGGTGCTTTAGAATTAAAAACATCTTTTAAAACATCTTGAAATGCAATTTGTTTTAATATTTTCTCATCAACCCTAAATTCTTCTCCTTCTGGCATGAGTATTTTTTTGTCAATCTCAAATTTTTCAGCAAGTTCTTTTTTAGCCGACTCAAAAATTTTTTTATCAATTTTTCCTTGAGCTATTTTTTCAATTTCTTTAAAGAACAAAACTAAATCAGGCTCTTTCTCCATCTCTTTAGGATTTACAGTATTTACCAATGTTAAGAGCAAAGGATAATGATAAAATCTTTTTTGAGTCTTCTTGATTTTTTCAGCAAACTTCCGAATATAACTTAAAAGAATAAGAGATTTCAAAACGATTTTTTGTTTCTCAATTGCTGAAAAATCTTCTTTCTCCTTAAATGCTTTTATCTCTTCTTGGGAAAGATAAATATATTTGCCATAACCTGCCTCAATAAATTCTTTGAGATTAAAGTTAAACCCAGTAGTTATAAAATCTCGCGGGTCAGTAAAAGTAGCAGAAAAATTAAATAAAAATCCGTTTCGAGATAAAATTGAGTAAATAATCTGTCTCTTTGAATCCTCTTTATCACCTTTATGCGCTTCATCAAGTAAAATATACCACCTGCCACCATTATCATAATTTCTAAAATTAACAATTTTCTCTTTATGTTCATCAGAGATCAAATCAGAGCGATAATAAAAAATAGTTATTTCTTTATCTTTAAACAAAGATTGAGTTTCTCTTTTGACAGCATCATACTCCTTTAAACTTTTTAAGTTAATAAAAATATCGGTGTTTGAGCTATTGAATTCGCGGATATATTCTTCAAACTGGTCAATTAAATCCTCTCTATGAGTTAAAAACAAAATATCGTTTGCCGGAATTTCTTTATTTTCAATTAACTTTTTTAAAATCTCAATTAACTTAACAATAACTAAAGTTTTCCCTGAGCCAGTTGCCATCCAAAAAGCCATTCGGTTGATAAAATTTTCAAAACCAACTTTCCCATCTTTCACTGGATAGTATTCTTCAATAAGTTTTGCTGTCTTTTTACCTTCCTTTTTTGTTAAATCATATTCTGCGCCTTTTTCTGGAAAATTAGGATCTGCAGTATAAAACTTAAAAAATTCTTCTTTTCTTTTTTGATTTACCTCTAACTTCTCATTTTCTTGATAATCAATTTCGCTTTCATAATACTTCCATAAAACTTTCAAAGCATTCTCTAGCGCTTTTTGCTGAAAATCATAAAGAGTTTTTTCCTTTGAAAAACTTCTCAAATCAAAATTTTGCCATCTTACCGGCAAAGAATCAAAAGAGACGCTATCCGCTATGCTTTGAAGTGTTAGTTTGGACATAAAAGGTCTTCCACAGGGTTTATTGCTTGACAAAAATTATATCTTTGTTATCTTTATAATAGAATACACAGGAAAAAGCACCTCTTTGGGTTTTGTCCCTCAGCGGTGCTTTTTCATTTTGCTTTTATACTCCAACTTTCTCCTTAAGTTGTCCATAAAAATTATCTTTTCTTTAGCCGATTTTTTAAGTAAAACAGAACAGCTTTTAACATAAGGACTCATTACTGCTAAAAGTTTATTATGATCGTACAGATATTTAACTAAAGAATAAAAATCTCCATCACTGGTAACAATTATTGCTTTATCATAATTTTCATAATCAATCATTGCCTGAAGAACAAGATCAGCATCAATGTTGCCTTTTACATTTCCATCTTTATCAGGTAGGGTTGGTTTGAAAATCAAAACATATCCGTATTTTTGTAAAGAGGAATATAAATCTTGATTAGTAGGAATAAAACCGAGAAATAGATAAGCCACTGAAACATTGTATTTTTCTTTTAGGTAAACCCTAAATCTCTTAAAATCTAAATTCCATCCCAAACTTTTAATTCCCAAATTTAGATTATTGGCATCTATAAAGGCGTAAACTTTTTTATCTTTGATGTTTTTCATATTTTCTTTAACTAATTTCTAAATATATTCTCAAAACAACTCTCTCGCTTCTGCTTCTAATGTCCTCAAATATCTATTCACATAAAAATAATCCGGCTCGGATTTCACTGCTCTAGTCAAAATTTCGCCATACTGCTGGTAGATTATCAAAAGAAATACCATCGGCTATATTTTGAAGTATTAGTTTAGACATAATTAAAACAATTTCCTAAAATCTTTTGAATCTAAACGTCTAAGATACTCATTTACATAAAAATAATCAGGTTCAGACTTTATCGCTCTTGTTCTAATTTGAAAATTTGGGTTTAATTTATTTTCCCTATCAAAAGTTATTAAACCTATCCCAAATCGCGAACATAACGATTCTATTCTACTCCTATCTGCTTCATCCGAATCTTGTGGAATAACTAAATATACTTTATGAGAAAAAAGCTTATAAGCGCAAGCTTGACCAAACGCAGTAATTAGTTGATTGGTATTGGTTTTAATCTCAGCACTAATAATCTCAGGCGTTGGTTTTATTGGATCCATTTCGGAAAATTTGTATATTCCTAACACATCGGGCGTTCCCCATTTATCTTGAAATCTACTTCCTCCTAATGGGATTACATTGGTACACTCATCTAAATCGTTCTTAAGATAATCGGCAAATTTTTGATAAAAATTTTCCTCCAGTAATATTCCTTTCTTCCCCTTTTTTGTTACATCTACAAGATCAATCCCTTTACCTTCATCTGTTACTTTAACAACTCTATGAAATATAAAACGAAATAATCCCCTCTCTGGTTTTTCTATCTGATAAGGTAACCGCCTATGAAGATCATATACAGTACCATAAATATTCTTTTCTTTTATTTCTGGCAACTCTTTTTTAATCTTCCTTACCAGTTCTACATACCGAACTCCCTGCGGATTATTTTTTAAAATCTCTATTGCTTTTTTAATTATTTTTTCCCGTTGAGTGGGCATAAAATGTTATAACCATTCATAGATCATTTTAAGAGTTGATTTAACATAATTTACTATTTCCTCATGAGTGTAATCTGTTTTATATTGAGTCCCAATATAACTATGATGGGACGGTCCGGAAAAATCACATAAATTCCCAAGTTCATTTATAACTTCTTCTTTGTCAGAATACTTAAACTTGAGCCCCTGATTCTCTTTAAATTCTCTTAACTTTTTTATCATAGGACCTAACCAGAGTTCTTCTTCTAACTCTTCAAAAAATTGAAAATAATTAAACTTAAGTTTGTCTTCTAAGCAAATACGAATCAATCTTCTTGCTTCGTCTAAGTTTATTTCTTCTTGCCCGCTTACAAAAGCCTCTAATTTTGAAATGTTCTTGAAAAATGGATGCTTCTTATCTTCATTTATATCCCATTCTTTTATTTTTCCATTTATCACTCGCAAGCATTTAGGGCTAATACCTACCTCCTTCAATGAATCATACAACTCAAAAGCAAAAGTATTTATATGAGTCAATATTATTATTTGCTTTCCTCTTTGAGATAGGAATTTAATAAACTCTATCGTTCTTCTCTTTCTGTTGTAATCAAAGCTCGATATTGGATCATCAAAAATTATTATCTTACTCTCAATATTCTCATCTACAATTATTTTTGCCAAAAAGAAAGCTAAAGCAAGAGCGTTTTTGTCGCCACCACTTAGAATATGTTTTACTTTCTGTAAAGGATTTACCTCATATCCTTCTACCTCAATAAGATATTCAAAATATGGTTCTTCTCCTTTCCCGCGATATCTAGGATTTGGCTTAACTATTTTAAAAGGAGTACCAAACTTTTCAAGAATTTGACTTGTTTTTTCTCCATATCTTGTAAATTTCTGAGAAATTGCTTCGCTTAAGGATTTTCTTTTCTCTTCAATTAGTCTTTTTTCTTTCTCTATCTCCTCTTTAAGCTTTTTGTACCGATTACATAACTCATCGTTCTCATCATCAGAAAATCTTTGTTTTATAATCTCAAGTTTTTGTAATTCTTTTTTTAAATTCTCAAGATTTGGTTGTTTATTTTTTAACTCTTCAATTTGTCTATTTATATGTTGGATTCTTAAATTATAATTATTTACTTCTCTGTTAAATGCATCAATAGATTGTAAAAATTTATCTATACATTCCGAAGGTATCGGTTTTAAAATATCCTGTGATTTATTGAATACTGCTAATTTTACCTCTTTAAAATATCTATTAATTTGTTGATAGTAATCATCAAAATTCTGAAATTCAAAATCTTCTATATGAATAAATCTTTCCCAGAATTCTACTAATCCTTTATTTTCCAAAATGGTAGATTTTACATTGTTTAACAGCTGTTCAATGTTGATTTCCTTTATTTGAATATCAAAACCCTCTACGTTTCTTTTTAATTCTCTGTATTTTTGATTAAAATATTGTTGATAAAATTGAATTGTATTTATGGCATCAGCAAGGTCTTGCTGACAAAAAGGACATTTATTATCTTTGACACCTTCAACTACTGATAAACCCTTATGTAACCATACCTCTGCTTCATTTTGTAGCACACCTTTAAGTTTGTCTATATGTTCCTTGGCTCTTTGTAATGCCTCTTTTGAAATAGTAGATAAAGATTTGTTTAAAAAAGCTTTTACTTTATCTAAATCCAAAGGAATAGAAATTAATTGAATTTTTTTCAAACTTTCTTTTTTCCTAATCTCGTCTAACTGTTCTGCTGCATTTATTTCTCTCTTTTTTTCTTCGATTTTCTCCTCTATATCTTTATCTTTATTCAAGTTAACATATGCCTCTGCGTCAAAATAATTTTTCGTTAAAATCTTAATTTGTTCTTCTAAACTCCTAAACTGAGGGTACTTATTGCTCTGTAAATCTTTTTTCATTTCTTCAATTTCTTTTGCCAAACTCACCCCTTCTTTTCCCACAGCAAATTGAAAAAGGCACCTTTGATGATCTGATTGAATTTCTAATCCCGTATAAATATTTTCATTTACAAAAAATTCATCAAAAATTTCTATACTTTCAAAATTTAGTTGAAGATCCCAACCGTTATCTTCAAATTTAGCTATAATATTCTCCTTATTATTACCCAATAACACTTCGACATATTGCTCGTCTTGGGTGGAACCGAAAGTTTTCCTTTCAATTACCAAATCTGGTTTATTCTGAAACAATGATCTTATTATAGAAACCAAAGTAGTTTTTCCTTGACTATTTTCTCCATATATTATATTTACTTTTCCTAAACTTACATCACCACTGGCTGAAAAATTTTTAAATTTACCTACATTTTTAATTTTTATAAATTTTTTAATCATTTTCACCTCACCACCATACCAACGGCTTAATTAATCTGTAATCTAAATTTTTCAAATCGACCTTTTCTCCATCTTCAAATTCAATTTTATCTTTTGAAATTTTCTTAATGTATTTTCCTCGTAAGTTAGATAAAGTTTCTGCAATATCTATGTCCGGATATAGTTTTGATAAGTCAACTTTTACTTTATTGTTCTTGTAATCGATTTCTAAAGCATCCAGCATCTTTTTATCTTTCATAAAAACATATTGAGAATATGGGCTTTGATTGGGAATTTCAAATAAATCTGAATCTTCGTATTTTGTTTTTCTTAAAGTATCCTCGTATTGCTCTAACTCATAATATTTGAAAAAGCCACCACCTTGCCAGTTAACCTCTTTTGAAATACCACAAGGTTCTCTTTTAGTATTGCCCGCTAAAACATGCTTCATTCTATAAAGACAATCAGTCTCGAAATAATCACCTATTTCTATTCCAATCCATTTTCTATTCAATTTGTGGGCAACAGCGGTAGTTGTGGCTGTCCCTAAGAAAAAATCTAAAACTATGTCACCTTCTTCTGTAGTTGTTTCAATTATTCTTCTTAAAAGCTGTTCCGGCTTTTGAGTTATTTCTGCTCCGTTTGGAGTATATTCTTTTGCGTTTCGTTTAATCTTGTTAGAATGTAATTCTTCGTATTCACTACTATTCCATGTATCTTCCATTGGGTAAGTGCCCTTCTTTGTATCTAGTCCAATCTTGTAAACTTTGCCTTCATTATCTTTAAATGTAATTTTAACATTCTTAATACTTCTCTTTTCGAGTTTCCACTTTTTTAAAATAGATTTTAATTCTGCATCAATAATATCCTTTTTAAAAGAAAAGTAAGGAATATTAGCTCTGTTTTTATTAAAGTATGATAAATTTCTATCCTTTGCGGCATAAAATAATAATACATCGTGGTTTCTAACAAAACGTTCTACCGCAGTTTTATAGCCGGATACCCAACCAATTCTCCATATTATCTCGTTTAGGAAATTATCCTTACCAAAAATTTCGTCTAGCAATAACCTGCCGAAGTAATCAGCGTTCCAATCTAAGTGTAGAAATATACTTCCCGTAGGTTTTAAAAATTCCTTTGCTATCTCTAACCTATTCCTCATTAAAGTTAACCAAGTAGAGTCTTGAAACTTATCTATATAATAAAAATCTTGTCCAGTATTAAAAGGAGGGTCAATGTAAATTGTTTGGATTTTTTCTTTAAATTTTGGCAAGATTGTATTTAATGCCTGCCAGTTTTCAGATTTTACCAGCCAGCCATCTAAAGAGTGATCTAAATTATCAAATAAGTTTAAAATCTCAATTTCTAAATCTTTGAAATATTTTGTATCAATTGGTAAAAACTGATATTCTTTTTTTAATTGTTTGCCAGTTAAGGTATTTTCAAATAAGTTTTTTGGTTCTTTTTCTAAAATTCCTAATTCTTTCCATTCTTTTACTTGCTCTTTAAAATTTTTGTGTTTTAAAATTTTTTCAATTATTTCAATTCCACCTTTTTGCTTAAAGATTCTATCAAAGGTAATAACATAATTAGATTTTCTGACAAATTTTGGCTTCTCCCAAATTTTAACTAACTCATCTTCAAATTGAGAAATAAAATCAATGATCTTGTAGGCGATGTTTTTTAATATTTGTAGTTGATCAATTCTTTCTTTGGGCCATTCGGACTCTTCTGCAAAAACATATTGATAAAGCCAAATTTTAAATTGCTCCCTTAAAAAACTTTTAGCGTCTTTGTTGATAAAATAATCTACCTCGCTTTGTCTTTCAAAAGTTCTAAACGCCCTCTCTAAAATTTCATCTGTTATTTTGATACCTTTCTTTTTTAATTCTCTTTTAATCTCATCAATTTTTGTCTTTGTCCCTCTTTCAGAATAAAAAACTTCAAAAAGAATTGTTCCATCTTTTCTGATATTCTTAAATTGATAAACCAAACTTTTCTTTTCATTGGCTTTTTTGTATTCAATTTTTGAGGTATCAAAGAAAAACTTATAATTTTTACCTTTTTCTTCAAACTCAACTGAAAGATTGTTCAAAATGCGGTCTGATTTCACATAATAAAGCATGTGGGTTTTCCAAAATAAAATCACATCCTTATCGTCAGTATAAACCTTATCGTAAACATTTTGGAAAAGCGGAGTGTAATTAAAATAAATAGACCCGCTTTTTGAAAAATAGCGGCTAAAGAAAGAATAAAGTTTATCAAAGAGTTCTTCTCGGAATTTTGGATATTTCTCTAAGGCTTTGTTGATATCCTTTTCTAAATGTTCGCGGATTTTAGAATAATAAGAAGATTTAATCCGCATCAAATTAACAAAACCTCCTTCTCCTTCAATTTTGGCGCCTATAAAAAGATCTCTTAAAGCATTGTAAAATTTTTGCTCCTGGGTCATAGTTTTTAATATCTTACCTACTTTTTATTATTTATTCAACTCCGACTTTTTTGAGGCGTTCGCGGGGGCGTTCTTCTTTTGGAAGGTCGTGGAGGGTGAAAGGTTTTTGATAAAATTTTTGTTCTTTGGACATAGGTTGTTTTATATTCCTATATGTAAGGTTTCACTAGGTTGTTAATAATATTTCCCCTCCCCCTCCTTAATCCTCCCCCTCCCAGAGGGAGGGGGAGGATACACTAATGTATCTCCCCCCTTCCCTTTAGGGAAGGGGGAAAGTAAGAGGGGGGATGGGTTAAAATCGAGCATTATCGAGGTTAAACCTCAATAGTTGAGAATCTTATACTGAAAATAAGGGAAGAATTTTTATTTTATTATCCTTAATTTTTTTAAAAGTTGGTAAATCCCGTGAGAAAACTTTTTTCTAACGGGGTAAAAGTTGATGGACCAGCCCCAGCCGAAGGGTTTGGGGGTGAAAATTCTCTTATCATTAGGGTTCCAGCAGCGTTCTTTGATTCTTCTCCAAGTTGGTCGGTGAAAGTCATAAGGAATTTTTAAAAATTTTCCCGTTCTCCTCATTTCTCTTTATTGGCACTATTATTAACATTATTAATATTCCAACCCAGCACCACTTTTGTTTCAAAAGTGGTGCTGGGTGGTGCTGGGTTTAAGGTTTAGGGTTAAAAGGTTAGGAAATTGGTGTTTTCCTTCCTTTCTTACATCTCCCCCTCCCAGAGTGAGGGGGAGAATATATAGCGAATATCTCCCCTCTTCCCTTTGGGAAGAGGGGAGATTAAGAGAGGGGATGGGATAAAATCTTATTCTCCTTCTTTAACCTCCACAAAATTGTCAAATTTTATGGAATTAAAATCCAAATATTTGCTAACTGGGCAAGCTCTGCTTTTGTCTAAACTTTATTTGGAATGTCTGCCTTTCCCCAAATTTGGGGAAGGGCAGACATTCCACAAAATTTTCAATGAGTTTCTATAAATATCTATGAATATCCATTCCAACTCGTTAACCCGTTAACTCGTTAATAGATAATTTTAGTTAAATAAACAATTTTAGTTAGTCCAATAATGCATAAGTATCCCAATATCTTTAATATCAACAATACCATCTGAATTTAAATCTTCAGTTTCAATATTTTGAGTTTCTTTGAATTTTTGGATTAGAATTTGGAAATCTGAAGAATTTACTTTGTTGTCTTGGTTAAGATCTCCTTTTAAGTAAGTACTTTCAATTCTTTCATCTGCTCCAATATCCCAGGTGCCTATTCTGTTTTGGCCATCTATGTCGTCAGTGAAATGACTTGACAAATCAGTTCCTGCATCAATCAAATCAGCCCCAGATTTTAGATGTAAATCTTCGCTTCCATCAGTTGTGTTAACAAACTGGTCAGCACTATTTAAATTTTGCAATCCTGAGCTGCCAGTGTTATCAGAAGAAGCATTGTTTGAACCGCCATTTTGAGTGGCTTCATTGCCATAGTAGTCCTTATTACCACTATCAAATACGGCATTGTTTTTGAAGACAAATTGGCCTGACTGGTCACGGATGCCTGCCCTGTAGATACTATTTGATTTATTACATTTGAAAATCGTGTTGTTGAATACATTGCCGCTATTTGAGGCGTTGTTACTCTGGCTCCAGAAACCAGGACCACCTATATTATAGATGATGTTGTTGTAAAATTTAAGGTTGGAAACATAATGGTCATTATCCCGAACAACCAACCCTGCTGAATAAGCTCCAGTCCCCCCCAAATCATGAATTAAATTATAGGCAAGTTCTATATCATCTAGGTCTTCATGTACTGCCATATAAAATCCATATTCAGTTCCACTTCCAGTTAATTCTAAACCAAATATTTTCACATGAGATTCACGGATATAAATTACATAAATTCCATCTGTAATATCCAACCGATAGCCAGTTCCCGCAGTGCCATTATGTCTGGCAGTTTCTGGAGTGTAGATTTTAATATAATGATTGGCATCTGTCTTCCAGCCATCTATAACTACAGGGGTTGTATCTACCATTGGATAGCACTCTGCTATTTCAATAGTATTTCTACCTGAGGCAGTGATATCTCCTTGCCTTGCCTCCTCCCAGGCAGCTAATGAAGTAAAACAAAGTCCAGATTCTCCGGTGCAATCAGGTTTAATTTTGCTAACAACTGTAGTTACTTCACCTGGAGAAGCAATAGAGAAAGAGATGGTATAATCATCAGTGTTGGCATTGTTAGAGGTATCAATACATTTGATGTAGTAATTGTAGGTATTGCCACTTGAGAGTCCTGTGATGGTAGTTGAATGAGAAGTTCCGCCAGTGTTTGAGAAGGTGTTTGTCATTGAGGTATATGGAATATTTGGAGTAGTTGAATATCTGCAAGTAGCATTCTCATTTGTGGTTAAAGAGAGAGTTATTTGAGTTGTTCCTGCTGGAAGTTCTCCTGTTGGTGAGCCATTACTTCTTGTTGGTGGAGTAGTATCTGGTTGATTAATGGTAATTGATAAACTTTTGGTAGCAGTATTGTTTTCATTGTCTCTAACTTGAATTGTAAAATTAAATGTTCCTTGAGTTGTTGGAGTTCCTGAAATGATACCAGTTGAGGAATTTAGAGATAATCCATTTGGTAGATTTCCTGAGATTTTTGACCAAGTATAAGGAGAAGAACCGCCAGTGGCTTGAAGAGTAGCAGTATAGGATTGATTAACAATTCCTTGAGGTAATGTTGAAGTAAGAATTGTTAAATTTTGAGGTAGGTATCCATATTCATAGCAACCTGCATCTGGACTTTCATCTCTTGGATTGCCTCTTAAATCAGTTGATGGAGCATCAGTAGTTGTTCCATGGTTTTTGGCAGGGCTATCTGAAAGGTAATCAAAGTTGAATTTTTCTGGGGTTGAATAATAATCTATTGAGACATCAGTGAATTTTGGGTCTGCAAGGAGATTGTTTTTGACTAAGCTACTCATACTTTCAAAGGTTTCAAAATCATAATCACCATTATCAGATGTCATTACTATATTTGGATTATTTCCCATTTTATAAAAGATATTGTTTTCTATGACAGTTGAGGGAAAGTGTTTGTACTGCCGAAAATCAAATGTTTCTCCACTATAAGTTACAAATATATTGTTGCGGAAGACATTATTAGTAAAAGTAAAATTTCCTCCATCAGTGGCGTCATTAAATAATACCGCGCTTTTATATTCCTGCGTACCTCCCATTGCATTTTCATATTTACCTATCCAGATAAGGTTATTTATAAAGAGGTTATCAGTTTGATTAGCGGGAGGATAGTAACTTCCACTATAATTAAACAAAATAATGCCTGGTCTGCTATTATTGAAAATAAGATTATTCCTGAAAGTGGAGTTAGATACACCATTTAAAAGGGAAATACTGCCCAACTCATTGGAATGTATAATATTATTCTCAACAACAAGATTAGTGCCCATCCCATTCCACTGGAAGCCATGCCTTCCGTTTCTATACATAATACAATTTCTTACTGTTACATTACTGCCTGCTAATTCCCTTGAGCCTAAGTAAATACCGTGAGAAGATAGATTATCATGAAAGACACAATTTTCAACAAGAATGTAGTGTAGGTCATTCCCACAGTGCATACCAGACGAGTGGCCTTTTGATTCGATATTTCTGAAAGTCGCATGGTTATAATCATGCCCATTAATGCCCCTTCCATATTCGCTCTGTGAATTGTCAAGGATAAATCCGTCAAAGACCAAATAACTTGTATAAGCTACCCCTATAGAATCATAAGCACCATCTATTACAACTTTTTCTCCTGGATAAGCCATAAAGGTAATAGGTTTATCTGCGGTTCCTTTCAGGTTGTCGGCTGTAAGTCTACCATAAGTCCCTCCTCTGAAAATCACCGCATCCCCTGGCTGTAATTGAGGTTTTACAGCATCCCAAGTTTTGTAAGGCTTATTGATGTTGTTTACCTCTCCTGTATCATCATTTCCATTTGTAGCAATATAGAAGATTCTATCTGGATAATAACCTAGATGATGTAGGAAATTTGTAAGATTTCCATATTTGGCAATGACTGTTTCCGGCGTATTTACCTCTGGGTCATTATCATCGGCGTCTACTCCCAAAGGAGAGGCAACTCCATAGCCATCGCAGTCTTTGTCAATGTAGTAGGCATTGGTGCAACCTTTACCTATAGAAACATAACTTGATTGGGCTTTGGTAGTTGGTTGAGGAATTGAAAAGTTTTTTTGGG
>Ga0190306_1000416_pt1 | contig 14842 bp, 8 predicted proteins | sample 48700734_MG_FD_161657 | JGI IMG/M metagenome (GOLD analysis project Ga0190306, IMG submission 161657) | Hydrothermal vent sediment bacterial communities from Southern Trench, Guaymas Basin, Mexico - 4870-07-3-4_MG | ecosystem: Environmental > Aquatic > Marine > Hydrothermal vents > Sediment ... | reverse complement strand
TTAAGCTGTCCGAAAGTTAAGGCGACAAATTGATCATAAGTCTTATATTTACTAACACCTTTGTCGGTTTTGTAAGTATTGGTGCAGCTTTCAAAAAGCCAATGAGGGACTAAATCTAATATTTGTCGAATTACTGGTTTATTGTTATTTTTGTTTCGCGAAGAAGCCCATAATTATTTTTATTTTGTGGTGAAACAAAAATATAGGATTCTGATGGCTTTTTAAAATTTCGACTTTCGGATGCTAGTGAAGTTTTATTTATATAGGTAAATAGTACTTGTAATTAAAAAACATAATTGTATGACTAAGAAGATATTAATATCAATAATATTTATTCTCTATTTTACGGGAAATATATATAGTCAGATTGAAAATATTATTATTAATGATATTAATGCTGCATATCAATTGTTTGGTAATGAAAAATATAATTCTGCTTATGAATATTTTACTCAAATGCTTAAAGAATATCCTAAAGACCCAGTGTATAATTATTATGCCGGAGCTTGTTTTTTAGTTATTGATAATAATTCTGAAAAGGGCATAGATTATTTGCGATTTGCTTCAACTAGAAATGTTCCATCTGATGTTTTCTTTTATCTTGCAAAAGCATATCAAATGAATTACGAATTCGATAAGGCAATTAAATATTATAATAGATTTAAATATAATGCAAGTCGATTGCAGATAAAAAAATACAAATTAGAGAATAATATTACTATTGCAGAGAATGGAAAATTTGTAACGCAAAATGTTTTTTTACATGAGTTAAATAAGATAGAAAAAATTCAAAAGAACAATATTTATCGGAAATATAATAGCAAGTTAAATGATGGTAAGTTTGTTGTATATAACAATTTTGTGAATAGTAAAAATATAGATACAAATAATATTTCATGTATTTTTACGCCAAGTAATATTCGGCAAAATGAAGTGTTTTATTTCTCTATGAGGAATAAGAAATGGGGCGACAAAGATATTTTTTCTGTTGTTAGATTAAACGATAGTACATGGAGCAAACCGGAGAATGTAGGTAGTATAATTAATACTCCTTTCGATGAAGATTATCCATATTTACATTCAGACGGTTCTACTTTGTATTTTGCTTCAAAGGGGCATTATACTATAGGTGGATACGACATTTTTAAAAGCACTTGGAATTGGGAAACAAATAAATGGACAGAACCTGTTAGCTTGAATTTTCCTATAAATTCAACTAGTAACGATTTTTTATATATTCCTAATAATACTAATTTGAAAGCTGATTTTGTATCAGATAGAAACTGCAAATCTGATTCTGTAAATATCTATAATATTGATATTTCTGAAGAGACAAAAAACATTAAAAATTTAGAAAGTTTAAAAGAGTTTGCAGATTTATTTTACTCTGAAAAACAAAACATATCGATAAATAAAGAAATGCAAAGTAGTAACGATAGTAAAAGTATTTATGATCTAAATTGTGGATATGACAATACTATTGAAAAATCTATTAAATATCAGCTTAAAGCTGATTCGTTAAGATGGGTAATTGATGATTATAAGAAAAAGTTGAGTAAGGAAATTGTTGAAAGTAAAAGAAAACAATATAATGAATTAATTTATAAATTAGAAGTTAATGTAGCTAGGTGTCAAGAGATTGCAGATAGTAGTTATGATAAGATTCGCAATTTAGAGAAGATTAGTTTTGAAAATCATAATAATTTAGAAGAAGAAATATTAGCTGAAAGGAATATTAAGAATACTAATCTGAAAAAGAAGAAATTAGAGTTAAATAGTAAAAATGATCTTTTTAAAAATAGCGAAATAGAAAATTTGGGATTAGAGATAAAGAAAAATTTTTATACAGAACAAAATCCAATTCCTATAAATATTGAGTTGCCCGATGGTGTTGTATATATTATTCAGTTAGGAGCTTTTAATAATAGTGTTAAGCCAAAAATATTTAAGGGTCTGTATCCCTGTATAGGGTTTAAAAAATCTAATGCTAAAATTATTCGATATTTTGCCGGCAATTTTAATTTCTACGACGAAGCAGTAAAAGCTATGCCTAAAGTAAAAGAATGTGGTTTTAATGATGCATTTATTATTGCTTACGAAAATAACCAAAGAGTAACAATTGCTACTGCTAGGGAAAACGAGAAGAAATATAGAGAAAATAGCAAGAATGAGTATCTTCAGTCTGTTAATAATGTGCGTGATAATAAATTGTATTTTGAACTACATGTACAAGTAACAATAGATAATGAGTCGAATTTTGAAAATGTCAAAAATACATTATTAGAAGGATATGAGATAAAAAGAATAAGGAAAGCTGGGAGAAATATTATAGTAATAGGAAAATTTAAAACCTATAATAAAGCCGATGCAATTAAAAGAAAATTAGATGATAGGAATTTATTAAATTCAGAAATCCATGCATCTTTTTATAATTGATACTATTATAGTAATGAATTATAAAATTAGAAACGAATAATTTGGAATTACAGACATTAGAAATTTCGCAAATTCAATTAATGTTATATTAATTGTGTAGAAAAAAAAGATGTCCCTTGATTTTAGAAAAATATATTATATATTTACGTAATGATGAATGAAGAACAAAAAGGTGAGAATGATTATTTAGAATCTCATAATAGAGATAAAGGTAATTATTTAATTCTACATAATGATGATGTTCACGATTTTGAATATGTTATTAATTCGCTTATAGGAATTTGTAATCACGACAAAATTCAAGCTGAACAGTGTGCTTATTTAGTTCATTATTCCGGAAAATGCAATATTAAAAAGGGGAGTTATTCCGAATTGCAAGAAATGAAAATAGAATTAGAAAATAGAGGATTAGAAGTGTCACTTATATAAATTTATTTATGTCGATAACAGCTATTATATTATTAATATTATTAGGAGTTTTTTTATTTTTTGTTGAGTTTCTATTAATTCCAGGTGTTACAATTGCAGGCATTGCCGGAGCTATACTTGTAATTACAGGTATTTATTTTGGATATCATAATTATGGTTCTTCAATAGGTCATTATATAGTATTAGGTACTGCGTTAATGCTTATTTTAACTATATATTTTTCTTTGCGTTCGCGTACATGGAAAAGTTTTATGTTAAATACAAAAATTGAAAGTAAGGTAAGCTCCGATATTAGTGATAAAATAGAAATTGGTGAAATAGGCGAAACAGTTACTAGATTAAATCCTTATGGAAAAGTGCTTATTAATGATAAATATTATGATTCAAAATCTATTGGACCATATATCGATAATAAAGAAAAGATAGAAGTTGTAAAAATATCAGGATCAGTAATCATTGTTAAATCTTTAAAATAAAATTATATGGATAGTATTGGAACATTGGTAATTATTATTATTGCCGCTCTAGTTGGTTTATGGATAATTCTATATTTTATCCCAATTGGTTTGTGGTTTTCTGCGCTTGTATCGGGTGTAAGAGTATCTTTATTGCAATTAATATTAATGCGTTGGAGAAAAGTTCCACCTGCAGTTATTGTTAATGCTATGATAGAAGGGAGCAAAGCCGGAATAGATTTGAATAGAAACGATATGGAAGCCCATTTTCTAGCCGGAGGGAGAGTGCCTGAAGTTGTTCATGCATTAGTATCGGCAGGGAAAGCAAATATTGAACTCAATTTTAAAATGGCTACAGCTATCGATCTTGCAGGTCGTGATGTATTCGAGGCAGTTCAGATGTCGGTAAATCCGAAGGTTATTGATACTCCGCCTATTACGGCAGTTGCTAAAGATGGTATTCAGCTTATTTGTAAAGCAAGGGTTACTGTACGTGCAAATATTAAACAACTTGTTGGTGGTGCCGGCGAAGAAACTGTATTAGCTCGTGTTGGAGAGGGGTGTGTTTCGTCTATAGGTTCAGCTGCATCGCATAAGGCAGTATTAGAAAATCCCGATTCAATATCAAGAGTAGTTTTAGAAAAAGGTTTGGACGCAGGAACAGCTTTCGAAATCCTTTCGATTGATATTGCTGATATTGATATTGGAAAGAATATTGGTGCTGTATTACAAATGGATCAAGCAAATGCCGATAAAAATATTGCTCAGGCAAGAGCTGAAGAACGTCGTGCTATGGCTGTTGCTTTAGAACAAGAAATGAAAGCAAAAGCACAAGAAGCAAAAGCTGATGTTATTAGAGCCGAAGCAGAAATTCCAAAAGCAATTTCTCAAGCCTTTCGTGAAGGAAATCTTGGTGTAATGGATTATTATAAAATTAAAAATATACAATCTGATACTCAGATGAGAGAAACTATTGGTACTCCGAAAGAAATTAAAAGAAAAAAAGACAAATAATTTTTTTTGAGTAAAATCATAAAAGGTTGTTATTGATTTCAATAGCAACTTTTTTTTTAGGAATTTAAAAAAGCAAGAATTTTTTTAAGATATATTTTTGCTGTTCTCAATCAATTTTATACTTTTGTCGTGCTTTTAGGAGAGGTGGGAGAGTGGCTTAATCCACCAGTTTGCTAAACTGACGTACTCGATTAGGGTACCGGGGGTTCGAATCCCCCCCTCTCCGCAAAAAAATAATTAAAAATAGTTTTAATTATTTTTGTTTTATTGAAAAACTCTAGTACTTTTGCAACGCTAAAATATAAAAATGGCAAAAGAAAATTTCGGGGTGTAGCGTAGCCCGGTCATCGCGCCTGCTTTGGGAGCAGGAGACCGCAGGTTCGAATCCTGCCACCCCGACACTCAAAAGGATTAATTAGTTGAAAAACTAGTTAATCCTTTTTTTATTTTCTGATATTTGTATTGTAATTTTATAAATAAATTGAAACTAATATATTTCAATATGCGAAATATTTATAAATAAAAATAATATGGCACAAAACAAAAAAAAATTAAACGATATTGAAAAGCAGATTATTATAGATAAAGGAACAGAACCTCCTTTTTCTGGGATATATAATGATTTTAACGAAATAGGCACCTATGTTTGTAAACAATGTGGAAGTAAATTATATAAATCGTCAGATAAATTTTCATCGAATTGCGGTTGGCCAAGTTTCGATAATGAAATTGAAGGAGCAGTAAAGCATAGCATTGATGCCGACGGAATGCGTACCGAAATAGTTTGTTCTAATTGCAAGGCTCATCTTGGACATGTTTTTCTAAACGAAGCTTATACCGAGAAAAATACTCGTCATTGTGTTAATTCTATTTCTTTAGATTTTATTCCCGATAAAAAAGAAAGAGAAATAGCTTATTATGCTGGGGGGTGTTTTTGGGGTGTAGAGTATTTTATGAAAAACCACAAAGGGGTTATTTCTGTAGAATCGGGATATATTGGAGGTACAGAAAAAAAACCAAGTTATGAGTTTGTGTGCTCCGAGAAAAGTAATTATGCCGAAGTAGTAAAAATTATTTTCGATAAGACAATTACTAATTTCGAAGAATTGACAAAACGTTTTTTTGAAATTCACGATCCAACACAACTTGACAGACAAGGTCCTAATATTGGAAAACAATATCGATCGGAAATATTTTATACTAAAGAAAATCAGAAAGTAATTGCTAATAAACTCATTAAAATTCTTAAAAGCAAAGGGTATAATATTACAACTAAAGTAAGCGAAGCAAAAGAATTTTATAAAGCAGAAGAATATCATCAAAACTATTACGAAATTAATGGAGCGGTAACCTATTGCCATAAAAACAAAAAACTATTTTAATTCAATAGAGTAACTCTTATATCGCAATCATAACAATCAACCAAATAATTTATGGCTTTCTTCATTATTTTTTAAGCATACTTTATTGGAAATTTTCTATTTTATACTTAATTTTGCACACTTTTTAGAATAGGAAAGCATAAATTATTTAGGTATATGATTACAGTAGCAGATTTAAAAATTCAATTTGGGAAGAGAATATTGTTTCAGGATGTAAATATGAAATTTACAGCCGGAAATTGTTATGGAGTGATAGGAGCTAATGGTGCCGGCAAATCGACATTTTTAAAGGCTATTGCCGGAGAAATTGATACTACATCGGGCCATATTAGTTTGGGTGCCGGTGAGAGATTGTCGGTTTTAAGTCAAGACCACTTTGCTTTCGACGAGTATACAGTGCTTAATACTGTTATGAAAGGGCATTCAAAACTCTGGGAAATTATAAAGGAAAAAGATGCTTTATATGCTAAGCCCGATTTTTCTGATGAGGATGGCATGAGAGCTGCTGAACTTGAAGCTGAATTTGCCGATATGGAAGGGTGGAATGCAGAGAGCGATGCTGCAAATTTCTTAAGTGGCTTAGGTATAAAAGAAGAATTTCATTATACATTAATGAAAGATATGAGCGGGAAACAAAAAGTTAGGGTCTTATTAGCTCAGGCTCTTTTTGGAAAACCCGATAATTTGTTGCTCGATGAGCCTACAAACGATTTAGATTTAGAGACTGTACGTTGGTTAGAAAATTATTTAGCAAATTACGAAAATACAGTTTTGGTTGTTTCTCACGACAGACACTTTCTCGATACAATAAGCACTCATACTGTTGATATCGATTTCGGGAAAATACAAATATTTGCAGGTAATTATAGTTTTTGGTATCAGAGTAGTCAGTTAATGTTACGTCAGCAGCAAAAACAAAACAAAAAAGACGACGAAAAACGAAAAGAATTACAAGAATTTATATCGCGATTTAGTGCTAATGTTGCTAAATCAAAGCAGACTACCAGTCGTAAGAAAATGCTTGAGAAACTTACTATAGACGATATTCAAGCATCAACAAGAAAATATCCGGGAATTATTTTTAAACCGGAACGTGAAGCAGGCGATAAGATACTTGATGTTAGTGGATTAACTGCGAGTGTCGATGGTAAAGTATTGTTTAAAGACGTGGAATTTTACGCAAACAAAGGCGATAAAATTGTTTTCTTATCGAAAGATACTAGAGCAATGACTGCTTTTTTTCAAATAATAAACGGTAAACAGAAAGCCGATGCCGGAACATATAAATGGGGGCAGACTATTACATCGGCATATTTGCCATTAGATAATTCAGATTATTTTAGAAACGAATTAAGCCTGTTCGATTGGCTTTGTCAATTTTCTACAGATACATCAGAACTATATATTCGTGGTTACTTGGGAAAAATGTTGTTTGCCGGCGACGAAATACGCAAACGAGTTGATGTATTGTCGGGTGGTGAAAAAATGCGTTGTATGATTTCCAAGATGATGCTTACCGAAGCTAATGCTTTGGTGCTTGATACTCCTACAAATCATCTCGATTTGGAATCTATTCAGGCTATGAATAATAATTTAACAAAGTATCCTGGGAATATCTTTATTTCGTCTCACGACCACGAGTTTATTCAAACAGTATGTAATAGAATTATTGAACTTACTCCAAACGGTATTATCGATAAGCTTATGGATTACGACGATTATATTGTTGATGAGAAGATAAATCTTTTAAGAGAAAAAATGTATAATTAGTAAATAGAACTTTTCTCTTTTTTGTTTTTCTGTCGATGCGTTTATTTGTTTATATTTATCTGTAAATTTTTTTCGTATACTCAACGCTGGCGCGGACGTTTCGTCCGTGACTTTTTACTTTTAAAACAAAAATAGCTAGTACAAAATATACTAGTTACTCTTTAATATTTCTTTTGAAACAACACTGCTATTATTTGTAACAGCTATGCTTTTGGTTACAGCACGGACTACAAGTCCGCGCTAGCAGAGCTATATTAATCACCTTTTATTTTTTTATGAATGGGTATTTTTATTTGTAAATATTGTTTTTTATTCGTTTAAGATTATTGAATAAATAAAAAAGCAATAATGATTGTGGAAATTGTATAATTAAAAAGTCCGGATATCATCCGGACTTTTTTTATTTAATAATATTTAAGACAAATAAATTTAATTTTTAGTTAAATGTATTGCCTAAAGAGAAGAGAAAATCCCTTATGGGATTTTTTCTTAACTGATATTATTTTTTAATGAATTGTTTTGTAAGTACTTCTTTCTTAGTTTCTATAGAAATAATGTATAAACCAGAAGAAAGTTCAGAAATATTAATTTCTCTTTCGTTATTATTAATATCTATTACCTTAATTAGCGATCCGGTTGAGTTATAAATACTTACTACTCCTTTAGCAGTAGTATTTGTAACCTTAACATTAATAAGCGAATTAGCTGGATTCGGATATAGGTTAATAACTGGTTTTGTACTAATATCTGTATAACTATTTGTTGTAGAAGCAAAACCGTAGTTAGTATATGGAAGACAGAAATTAGTTACTTCTGACGATCCAAATGATCCTCCGGTTTTAATAGAAGCTCCACCTGTTACTTCAAGTTTGTACGAGCCATTACCATATGAACAGCATATACCATCACCATAAGCATCCGAAATAGTAAAATCGTAACATCCATCAGGTAAATCGTTAATTGGAATTACAAGAGTCGATCCATCAGCTTGAGAATCATAAGTTCCACCTGATGCAACAGACGATCCTGAGCTATTTTTAAGATTCCAGCTAGTTTCTTCTGGATAGTTATCAAACGTAATAGTTAATGATAAGTCTGAGGTTGTTGGTGCTGCATCTGTAGTAATATTTATTGTATTACTTGCTGCTGAAACATTACCATCTGCATCTTCAGCTCTTACTGCAAACGAGTAAGCTGTTGCAGATGATAATCCGGTTGCATTATAACTGGTTGTTGTTACAGTAGCAATCTGCGAACCATTTCTATATACATCATAACCCGTTACGCCAACATTGTCAGTTGAGGCATTCCAACTAATTGTTGCTGAACTGGTTGTAACATTAGATGAAGCTAATCCTGTTGGTACAGATGGAGCTTCAGTATCTGGTGTTGGTTCACCAAATGTTACGGTATAATCTTCAACTTCACCATAGCTAAATGTTTCACAAGCTGTTTGTGCAGCATTGTATTTCATCGATACTCTCATGCGAGTACTTCCGTTGGCTGTTGAAAGAATATTCATTGTTCCTGTTACCGATGTCTTACTTAATGATCCTGCATCAAATACTAACTCATTTGCATCGTCAAAATCAGCATCTCCGTTATAATCTATCCAGATTTTCCAGTATTCGTTATATGTTGAACCAGAGAATCCTGGAGTTAGTGAAACATTTACTGAGCTACCTGCTTCAATCGTTATGTTTTCACTTGTAAAGTTGGTATAATCAGCAGCTCCTGATGTATTAGAATATGTTCCAACCGCTACTTCCGCAATCCATTCATACGATGAGTTATTGCTTTTTGAAGTGCAGTACTCAGCAACGATATCGCTTGTAGTAACTGAAACTGTATTACTAGCCGAAGAAACATTGCCTGCATCATCCTTTGCCTGAACATAGTATGCGTAAGTAGTTGAGGCGGTTAATCCACTAACATTATAAGTTGTACTAGCTGTTGTTGCAAGTAAGCTTCCATCTTGATAAATATCGTATCCCGTGACTCCGACATTATCAGTTGAAGCTGTCCAGCTTAGTGTAAATGTTGTTTCAGTAATATTTGAAGATACTAAGCTTGTTGGAACAGTAGGAGCTTCAGTATCTGTAGGAGTTGCTGTTGTTATATTTAATGCGTTGCTTGCATTAGAAATATTTCCAGCATCATCTTTGGCTTTTACTGTCATCGAATAAGAAGTTTCTGCTGTTAAACCAGTAATATCTGCAGAAGTCCCTGTAACAGAACCTATCATACTACCATTTTTATATACATCATATCCAGTAACACCAACATTATCTGTTGAAGCTGTCCAGTTTAAAGTAAATGATGTTTCTACAATATTTGATGAAGATAATCCTGTTGGAGCTGTTGGGGCTTGAGTATCAGACCCTGATGTTCCAATATTTACATTATAATCTTCAACTTCACCATAACTAAATGTTTCACAGGCATCTTGTGCACCGTTATATTTCATAGATACTCTCATTCTGCGAACACCAGTTAATCCTGTTGGAATAGTAATATTTTCACTTACTGCTACTTTAGTTAATGCACCAGCATCATAAACTAATTCACTTGCATCAAATACAGTATCATTATTATAATCAATCCATACTTTGAAATACTCATTGTAAGTTGAGCTAGCAAATCCTGGAGTTAATGTAAGATTATAAGTGTCTCCAGCATTTACATCAATAACTTCACTTGTATAATCCGAATATCCAGCACCAACCGATGATTTTGTAAATGAACCAAATTCAACTTTAGCAATCCATTCGTAACTATAATCGCTACCTTTAGATTCGCAGTATTGGGCAGAAGGTGTAGGTGTTGTTCCTCCGTAAGCTTCTCCAACTCCAATTGCGTACATTGCATTTGTAACCGATATTTCCTCTTGCGAACCAGTACCATAAAGATCTTTAGCTGCCTGAATAGCAAATGTTCTTGCATCGGCATAATCAGAACTTGATGTCATGTAAACATTTTCAATACGAAAAGCAATTTGTTCTGCTTTATCAATACCAATTGCCGTAACACTATAACTGTCGTTATTATCGTTTGTTCCTGAACCACCTTCAGAAATTAAATAAAACCAGTAGCAAAACGGTCCATTGTTAGTATGTACTCCATAATAATCTGCTGAACTGGTTTCCCAGTTATCGCCTAAATAGGTGTCAGGTAGTCCTTTTGATTTAGGATCGCTTATTGAACGCAAAGCAGAACCAATATCTTCACCCATTTGCCAATTATCTTTTTCCGGAGCATAACGGAATTCAATCGCACATCCCCATATATCGCTAAAGGCTTCATTTAATGCACCTGATTCTGAACTATAAGTTAAATCAGCAGTATATGAACAAACTGCATGACCGAATTCGTGACCAAAAACGTCAAGTGATGTTAGGATATCGAAAGAGGATCCATCGCCAAAAGTGAAAACAGATCCATTCCAGTATGCATTATCATAGTTGCTATCGAAATGTACATAAGTTTTCATTAATGCCCCATTTCCATCAAAACTATTTCTTCCATGAACGTCTTGCCAGTAATCATAAGTTTTCATTCCTGCCCAATGTGCGTCAAGTGCACCATTATCTTTTGCAGAATTGTCGTATTCTGCTGAAGTCCAATTGTTATCAGAGTCAGTAAAATCAACAGCGCTTGAATAATTTGTTGAAGTATTACAATCGTAAGTAATAATTCCGTCTCCTCGAGAGTAATCTCTTAATCTATATGATCCGTTATAACTATCAGTTGTAATATTTTTTGTTCCACTGTAACGAGTGTCAGCACTTCCTGTCTCAACAGCATTTTTTATTAATGTGTTAATATGAACAATTTTTCCATTTTGAGCATCAACATAAATAAATGCTCTACTTAATGGTTGTGTTGCATAAACATCAATTTTATAAGCTAGTACCATTTCATGAACAGCTTTTGGATGTTTGCCATAATCATGAGCTACAACAACTAACTCAGGTTTATAGCGCATCGATTTGTTTTCACTCATGTACTCTTTAGCATTAACAAAAGCTTTTGCTTTTTTTGTTGCTTCTTCAATTGAGATGTTGGCAGTTGTATTAATTTCTTTTATTAATTTATACTCGCCATTTAAAGATTCAATTACATCGTTACGACTATGTACAATGTAAATTCCATTCTCAACTTTTATTCCTTTGTAATATTGTTGGAATCTTTCGTGAGTAAAACCTACTTGGTCTTTTTCAGATCTTAAAGTTTTATACTCATCATTTTTGCTAAAATTAAAAAGATTAGCTAAAATAGTTTTCGTTTCGGATTTTGAAACTGCTTGTTTTTTTGTGTCAAATTTCACAAATGTTGGGTAACCATTGCGGTCTAGTAATTCCTTTTCTACTTCTTGTGCAAATGTCGATGCACTAATAAATAGAGTAAGAATTAGTAGGGTAAAAATTCTTTTCATAATTAATAAGTTTAGGTTAATTTTTAATTTTATTATGTCGAAAAGTATAATAAATAAATGTGAAAAAATATTTTAATCGACATACAGCAATTTCCTCCCCACGAAGAGTAGATTTCTTGTTTATCTTAAATTAATTTATTTTAATTCTTTGAGTATGTGGCGATTTGGTTCTTCTTTTGCTTCATATATTGAAGAGTAGGAATATATGAATACAGGCGAATAGAACGGTATTTTATCGAGGATATGAACGATTTTTGGAAATCAGATTATGTTGATGTGCCCGAATTACTTGATGTTTTGTAGTATAGAAAATAGCAAGAATTAATATGTCCGAAATAGTTTAATGTATTATTTTTTGTAATTTAATGAGATGTTTTCTCAATGTAGGTTTTTATAAAAAATAACATAAAGAAAATGACAACTACATTCGATATAAAATTTTAATTGTATATCCGCTTTTTGACAGAACTTGCCGCTTGATTTTCTTCATTGCCCCATCCCTAAAGGTGTGAAGAAAATCAATTACTCCCTTTAGGGTCGGGGTAAAAAAAATGATTTTTGGTTTAGTTAGTAAAGTGTATGTTAAAAAGCTGACAATCATTAAATTCTATAATCAAAATTAATTCTAATAAAATTTATTATCTTTAAACTTTATTGAAATTATCTTGTAAATTATCTATTTATGAAGTTTAAATTTATTGTGTTTGTAATACTTAATGTAATATCAACATATTTGTATTCCCAAAACATATCAGTAAAAAGTTTTCGTATGTTGCAAAACGATATGGATGCACGAATAAACAAACCTAAAGAAGACCAAAACGGAGAAAAATGTGCCATTATTAAAGTAGTAACTACTGAACAGGGTTTTGTTTGGGAAGGTGATGCACTTGGGATAGTTAAAACTGATTTTAAAACCAGTGAATACTGGTTGTACGTTCCACATGGTGCAAAGAGACTTACCATTAAACATTCTCAATTAGGAATGTTAAGAGATTACATTTATCCAGTTCCAATTAAAGAAGCAACTGTTTACGAAATGGTTTTAACCACAGCTAAAGTAACAACCATAGTTGAAGAATACGAAGTGCCTACACAATGGGTTGTAATTACTTCGAAGCCAAATGTTGCTGACGTGTTTATTAACGAACAATACGTTGGTGTTACACCATACCAAGTAAAAATGGAAGTAGGTAGTTATAATTATCGAATTGAAAAAAGCATGTACCATAGCGAAGCAGGTAAGTTTAAATTAACAGATGAAGAACGTACTAATTTAACAGCTAAGCTAAAACCTAATTTTGGCTATATAAAAATTAATACAACACCCGAACAGGGTGCTTATGTTGAAATTGATGGAAAAACAACTAATAGTACACCATATACATCGCAGCAATTATTAACTGGTAAACACAGGCTTTCTGTTAAAAAAGTAATGTTTAAACCTAAAACCATTGATTTTACAATAAGCGATGGCCAAACTACCACTTTAAGTGTTGATTTAGAACCTAATTTTGCGAGCATAAATATAAACACCACACCCGAAGCCGATATTTATATCGATGATATAAAGAAAGGGAATGGCTCGATTACAGAACGATTAAATCCGGGATTACATACTTTCGAAGCACGAAAAAACAAACATTACAGCGACAAAAAACAACAGGAATTTACAGCTGGTGAAACAGTAAATCTTAGTTTGCATGTACAGGCAAAATCTGGAAAAGTTGATATTACAAGTACACCATTTGATGCCACAATAAAATTAAACGGTAAAAACTATGGTACAACACCAAATACTTTAAAAGACCTTTTAATAGGCAATTACATACTTACTCTCGAAAAACAAGGCTATGGTACAATAAGCAAAACAATTACAATTACCGAAAACCAAACAGTAAGCATAAACGAAACTTTACCTAGTGGTAAGCAGGTAAACATAGGTAGTACACCTTCAGGTGCACAACTTAGTGTTGATGGTACAAATTATGGAACAACGCCCCAAACCATAACATTAGCTTTTGGCAACCACACACTTAAATTGGTAAATGGGAAAAAAACAGTTGAACAAAATATTACAATAAGCCAAAGCGGAAAAACAAGTTTTAGTTTTGATGTAAGTGAGTTAAGTAATTTTACCAAAACCACAGCAGGTTTAAATATTAAAATGGTAGCTGTACAAGGCGGTAGCTTTAAAATGGGAAGTAATGATAGTGATGATGAAAAACCAATACATACTGTAACAGTAAACGATTTTTATATTGGTAAATACGAAGTAACTCAGGCACAATGGAAAGCAATTATGGGAAACAACCCGAGCTATTTTAAGGGTAATAATTTACCTGTGGAGAACGTAAGTTGGAACGATATACAAGAGTTTATTCAAAAATTAAATGCTAAAACAGGCAAAAATTACCGTTTGCCCACCGAAGCCGAGTGGGAGTATGCAGCCCGTGGTGGTGCAAAAAGCAGGGGGTACAAATACAGTGGCAGTAATAGTTTAGGCGGAGTCGCATGGTATAATAGTAACTCAAATAGCAAAACTCATTCGGTAGGGCAAAAACAAGCTAATGAGTTGGGTATTTACGATATGAGCGGTAATGTTTGGGAATGGTGTAGCGATTGGTATGATAGTAAGTATTATAAAAAGAGCCCTGCATTTAATCCGCAAGGCCCTTCATCGGGCTCTATCCGAGTGTTCCGGGGCGGCAGTTGGGACTATTTCGAGTCTTTCAGTCGGGTGGCTTATCGCTCTGACTTCTATCCTGGCTTCAGGTACTTCATCATAGGTTTTCGCCTTGCCCTTAGTTCTAGGTAGATATTTATCTTATTTTCATTTGAGCTAAAAGAACAAAAAGAATGAAAGGAAGTAACGAGCGTAACGGAGTGGAGCGAGAAACGACTGTAATACTTTTTGTTCG
>Ga0190306_1000414_pt1 | contig 14904 bp, 21 predicted proteins | sample 48700734_MG_FD_161657 | JGI IMG/M metagenome (GOLD analysis project Ga0190306, IMG submission 161657) | Hydrothermal vent sediment bacterial communities from Southern Trench, Guaymas Basin, Mexico - 4870-07-3-4_MG | ecosystem: Environmental > Aquatic > Marine > Hydrothermal vents > Sediment ... | reverse complement strand
CTACTTCAGGTTCTAACCCTTTCAAAACGATTGATAAATCCCTTTGAGAAGAAAACTTTAAACGAATAGTAGCTTTTGCCTTCATCTGGTTAGCTCCCAAATTAAATGAGAGACGATAATTTGTGGGCCAATTTCAACTTGTTCTGGTAAAAGCATAAAAGCGATTTTCGTGCGGTTTAAAGCCTCTTGAGAAATCTGCATAATTGCGTCGTATCCATTATTAACAGCCTCGTCTACAGATAAAAATGGAATCTCAAAAAAGTTAGCCAACATCTCTTCAAACTTTTTCCTCTCAACATCTTGGTTTAATGAAGGCTTTACCGCAATATTCCTTATTCGTCTTCCTCTCGGCATGTTTTCTCTAAAATCCCTTCGAAACTTAACACCTTGCAGATAAACTAGAGGGGGGGTAGCCTTTAATCCCTTGGCATCCAAATAAAAAAATTGGATTTTTCCTGGACCACCTTTCCATCTGTCAACAATAATGACCTTATTAGCATTGTATTTTAAGGCTTTCTCCGCTAAACCTTCCAGACTCAACTTCCCACGGTTAACACGCACAATGTTTGGAAACGTATGAGAAAGGTCTCTACAAAAGGTTCGCATATTTTTTGTAGGTCTGCGGGAGGTTGTTAAAAGGATGGAAGGAGTTTCTACCAATACATATGTCACTCAAAACTAGCTATGCTGCTTCTCCTTCTATTTCTAACTCTTCCACTGGAACACCTTTGGCTGCACGTTTTGACACTATTCCAAGCTTTGTGGTCGGTGTATAAGCTCCGCCGGTAAAAGTGTATCCGCATTTTCTGCATCTCCACACTCCAACGCTTTCTCTTTTCACCCTTGGAAAACCACATTGTGGACACTTGTGCGGCTTTTTCATTTCTGTAACCACTTTAACGTAGCGTTTTCTAACAGTTGCTCCGTAACGGGGTCCCAGTCCGCGGGCGGGTCCAACTTTTTTGGTTCTTCTTCCCATAATACTTTCACCAGTTTAGTTTTTTACGAATTTCTTGAGCTTTCTCCTTAGCTATCTTAGCCGCTTCTAATACTTGTTTCGGTGTGAAGTATCCGCTTCCACCCTTCTGGATTGCGCATATGTTGCCGTCATCCTCAGTAGCTATGGAAATCCTTGCTTCCATCACCTGTTCTTCTTCCAGCCATGGGTCAACAACTAGTTTATCGTTTATTTTCGCGAAAGTAACCGTTATAGGATGTTTCTTTATAGGTAGTGGTGTGTATCCAGACTTGATTTTGACTTCTCCATCTTCAATTTCGTAATTCGGCATTTTCGTGTTAAGCAAAGCAGCTAGTGCCGCCAAAGCGGAAGCGTCTATCAAGTTTCCATCGTGATTAAGAACGTAAACGTCCACAAACACAACGAAAACCTTCTTTCCTGGTTCAATGCATAACTTGTCAAATTCTATGGCTTTCGACTCTCTTATTCCTCTATCAACAACTCTTGCAAGTTCTATGGAATTCTCGTCTGGGGGTCCTGGCTCAAATGTGGGTGAGGCCAATGGAACAAGTTCAGCGTTTACTGTTAAGACCCCTTCATTTGGTGTGTCTGAAAATGGTTGTCCAATCTCGATTTTTGTTCCAACCATAACTTCTGTCTTTCCCAATAGCACTCTTGCTGAGCCTTCGGCACGTTCAATTATCCCTTGTTCAACCTTTATCTCGCGATACTCTGTTAAGGCTCTGCCATCCAAACGTTTTCCTTTCGCAATTAGCTGTGCAATCTGTTTCTGTTTTACGCGAGTAATCATGGATGACATTACTCCTCAACCTCCTTAACGTTTACATACCTCGCCTTTAACGCTTCCTTTTGCATGGCGTAGATTTTTCTACATCCTTCCAACGCTAAATTAACGGCTTGCTCGAACTCTTCAAGAGACAATGTTCCATCCATTTGCAACAATGTTATGGCATCTAAATTCGGCATTAAAGCCACAGGAACATCAGCTGCCCCAATCTTGTCTTCTGTGTCCATCAAATCCAAAACAATAGTATCGTCAACTTTTCCTGCCGCGCATGCCGCTACTAAATCTTTCATGGGGATTCCAGCGTCAGCCAAGGCTAAAGATGCAGCTGTTATACTTGCACATCGGGTTCCTCCATCCGCTTGTAGAACTTCAACAAAAACATCTATGGCTGTTCTAGGATAATATTCCAAGAATATGGCTGGCTCTAATGCTTCTCTTATGACCTTTGAAAGCTCTATTTCCCTTCTAGAAGGGGCTGGAGATTTTCGTTCTTGAACAGAGAAAGGCGCCATGTGATAGCGACATCTTAAAATCATCCGGTCTGGAAGCGCTAGGTGTTTGGGATGCACTTCTTTGGGGCCGTAAATGGCCGCTAAAATTTTGTTTTTCCCTTGTTCAATGTAAGCTGAACCGTCAGCATTTGACAATACGCCTACTTCAATTTTTATGGGTCTTAACTCGTTTGGTTTTCTTCCATCCAATCTTAAACCTTTTTTATCAATTAATTTTTCACTTTTTTGACTCATCTTTATTTTCCTCCTTTTTCGCTTTCTCTTCTTTTATCATCTGGGATATGCGATCTGTCAAACCGCTCGTATGAGATTCTTCTTCAATTTTACGAATAGCCATCATAGCCAACTGTTCATCTTCAAGATTCTTCCCTGTGATTAATATAACGCCGTTAAGCCCCAAAAGTATGTGGCAACCAGTTTCCTGTTTTATCATGGATATCATGGAGCCTTTTCTTCCAATAACACGAGGAATTTTAGTTGGAGTGATTTTCGTTATTTGTCCTCGCGTGACTTTTCCAAGTCCTGGTTCGCCGACTGAGAGTTGGGGATTGCGTGTTCTGTCATAAGACACTATTTTTGCAACTATTAAGTCGCCTACGTCTAATACTTTAGATAAATCATCCTTTTGTGGTCTAAAGGGACGGCTTAAAACGTTTGATGCTCTTAAAATGGCTTGGTAAGGCGCTGAGATATCCACCATCCAACCGTTAAATCCTACTTCTACAACCGTTCCTATAACGGTGTCTCCAACTCTCGGTATGTAGAAGGCTCTTAGGGCTACAACATTGACTTTCTTGTTTTCATATTCTACAAGACCTATTCTTGAGGCGTAAATTTTGTTATCTTCCTTGTACGTGTTTTCTCCAGCAATGTAATCTCCCTCGGCAATAAGGTCTCCGGGAGTCACAATCTGTCTTCTTTCAAAATAAGTTGGCATTTTTAACACCTTTTTAACGATGTTTCCAAATATTTTACGATATTATTTTTGCTTCAGCATTCCCTTTGGTTATTTCTCCAATTTTTTCTAAAAGTGGACCGTAGAGGCCGACGGGCATTTCTAGGATTCCATACCATGAACCGTCTGCGAGCCATTCTTCCTTTTTTATTGTTCCGAAACCTTTTATTGTTCCGTAGGCTTTCGCGGAATATTCTGCAGGTATTCTAACGCTGACAGAGACATGCTCCATTTTTAGGGGTAGAACTGGTCGTAAAAGTTTGATTATTTCTTTTGCTTGTTCTTCCGCTGGTTTAAACGGGTCTATAGAATAGTGAATTTGCTCCATGGCGTTTTCTATGCGAAGCGGAGGATGCGGAAGATTCGTTTTGGGGTCTACCGCCTGTCTTGATATAAAATCTATTATTTGTTTTCTCTTGTCTTCAATCATTTTTCTTCGCTGTTCAGTTGTTAGTTGTAATGTTCCTTTTTTCAGAATTATTTCCGCTATTTTTAGCGGGTCTGTTGTTCCAAAGGCTTTTTTCAAGTTTTCTTCCGAGACTTTTGTTCCTTTGTTTGCGTCTGAAAATATCGTTTCTGTAACTAGCACTTCAGTAATTGCGGTTATTTTTCCCATACGATAGTCTAGAGCCTTTTGCGGTTTAATGAGAACTTCAAAATGTTCGTTATCTTTTGTAATGCGTGCAACAGTATATTTATCGCTCATCCACTTTTCACTTGCCTGCACTCAACTCTTTTATATATCCTTCAATTTTCTCGTCGCTTAACATTTCCATTTTCTTTGTTTGTGTAGGTATAGCAGCTATCTTTATTCTAGGCGGCAGTTGCCTTACTTCAAGGGCTTTGATTAGGCATTTCGTTGCAAGTTTAATGGTTTCTTCTAGCGTCATGTTTTCGCGGTACTCTTCTTTCAGAATGGAGATTACGGTTTCTCTACCTGCTCCTTGGGAAGTAGCCTTATATCCTCTATAAGTTCCGCTTGGATGTGTTCCGAAAAGACGGGTTCCCGTTTTGTCTACTCCACCGAAAATTATAGAAACACCGAAAGGTCTTACACCTGCGTGTTGCGTGTAAAGTTGCTGTATGTCGCATATTCTTTTCGTTATAACTTCTACGTCTATGGGTTCATCATAGGTTAATCTATTACTTTGGGCGTATATCCGTGCCTGGTCTATTAAAACTCGTGCATCAGAACTTAAACCAACTATTGCGGCTCCTATATGCTCGTCAATTTTGAAAATTTTCCAGGACAATTCTCCCTCTTCAAGGGGCTCAACGTTTTCTTCTGCCCCTAAAACTATTCCCTCGGAGCAGCGTATTCCCACAATTGTTGCTCCGCGGTTAACAAGTTCCATAGCGTATTCAACTTGAAAGAGCCTTCCGTCTGGTGAGAAGACGGTTATGGCACGGTCATATGCTCCTGGCGCTGCAAACATGGACATTAATACCTGCCTCATAACATTTCTAGCTTATTTGCAGACTTTCATATAACAACTAAACTAAAAACCTTTTCCTATCAATCTATGTTTTTATGCAAAGCCGCGTCGTTTCTTACAGTTTTCTTATTAAATTGCGGATACAAACGCTTACTTGTCACTTGTAGAAATGTTTGCGGGAATCTCTAAAAGCTTTGATATAATCCATTGCAAACTTGTTGGCGTATTTCTCTGTTCCCTTATGTTTGCCATGCTGTGTCCTAAGATGGTGGTAAAACTCGTGGAGAATAACAAAGGGGTTGCAAAGTTTTTCTCTATCTTTCACGTGGATTGTTTTTGTTTTAGAAACATAACACCCAATGTTTTTGCTATGTTTCTTGGGCATCCCAACTTTTAGATGGGGAGTTCCCACCTTGTAAAATTCGCTGAGCGCTTTAAGAGCTCCTTCAGCATTCCCCATCAGAATCATTTGAACAATTTTTGCTTTGAACAATTGTTCATTGTTTGGCAAAGAGCACCAACTCTTTAGTTGATATATCGTATTTAAAAATTAATGTAATGAATAATTAAGAGAAAAGAAATTTTGTTTAAAACCTATTCTAATTCTTGTAAGAGTTTCTCCGTCCGTGTCTTTAAGAAGGCTGCAATATGCTCTTGCGTAAGTTCTTCAGCTTCTCTTTGTTCCTCCAACTTTTCTTCGATTGTTTTCAAAAGCTTCGCCGGGTCTGCGGGCTTTATGAAATATGCATCAGCACCGTCGTTGAGGGAGTCGATGGCGTTTTGCAGCTGTGGATATCCTGTGAGCATTATTTTTACCATTTCTGGAGAAGTTTCGCGTAGTGCTTTGAGAAGTTTTGTGCCTTCCATGTCTGGAAGTTTTATGTCGAGAATGGCTAGATTGTAAATGTTTGTCTTGGATTTTTCGATTGCTTCGTTTCCTGTGGAAGCAGCATCCACTTCGTAGCCTCTGGCTTCCAGTATTAGTTTTAAGACTTCGATTATGTTTTGGTCGTCGTCTACTATTAGTATCCTTACTTTTTCTTCCATTAATTTTCACCTCCAATTATTGAGTATGACATGATTGAAGAGCAGTTTGTTTCCCATGGTTATACGCTTCCCTCAGTTCTCTTATGCAATCTGCAAAAACTATGGGTCCTTCTAAATTGTATTTTAAACCCAATTTGATGCAGAAAGCTTTCAAAATCGCTTTCTCTAAAATTACAGCTGAGCCCAATATTTGTCCTCTTCCAGAACCTAACAAATTTCTTAATTCCATCGAAAAAACTTCTAAATTGTTCGGTATATCCTCTAGAGGACATTTTCTCTTTTCAAGATAATTGTAAATTATACTTGCGTTTACGTCCCCTAAAGAATATCGTATTACCTGGTCTATGACCTGCACTAGAAGTTTGTCAAATTTCTCTATAGCAGATACGTCAGCGTTTTTTAGTGTCATCATGTGGGAAATGATTATTTTTTGAAAAAAGTGTTATGAAAGCATAATATTTATGGGAAATAAAGGTTTTCGAGTTCATGTTTTTGCGTAGGCTGCTACTGATTTTGGAAAGCCCACTAGAATTGTTTGTTTTCCCTTCATTTTTGATGTAAGTGGCAAAGATATTTTTACAGTTGTTCCATTGCCCACGGTGCTTTTTATTGAAAGTTTTCCTTCATGAGCTTCGATTATCCGTCGACATATTGCCAAACCAAAACCCATGCCCTTTGCTTTTGTGGTGAACAAAGGTTTTCCAATTTTTTTCAAAATTTCTTTTGGTATGCCTATTCCAGTATCTTTAAAGCTGATTACCAAAGTGTCTTTCGCTTTCCTACTTTTTATTATGATTTTGCCACCGTTTGGCATAGCATCTACCGCGTTTTGTAAAATATTGACGAACGCTCTTTTCATCTTATTTACATCAACTTTAATTATGTGACGCTTGCATGTTTCATCAATTATTTCAACACTTTGAGGAATCCTAATCGAGGATAAACTCCCTTTTAGCAATGTTTTTACGTCTATTTCGTTTAATTCTAGTATTAATTCTCTTGAATAGTCTTGAAGGTCGTTAATGATTTTGTTTGAATAGGCAATGTTTTCTTCTATTATTTTCAACATTTTCTTTTCTGTATTGTCAAGTTTTGATTTTGACTTGGTTTTTAAATAGTAAACCGCGCCTGCAATTCCCATGAGGGGATTTCTTAAGTCATGTCCAACCATCCCAGCCAATTCGCCAATAGCTGCCAATCTTTCTGATTGTAAAAGTTTTAATTGAGTTTCTTTCAGTTCTTTACTTTTCTTTTCAACCAACCCTTCAAGACTGTGAGTATATCTTTTAAGCTTCTTTTCTCTCAATTTTTGTTCTGTAATGTCCCTAACTACTGCCCACATTCCCTTTGGTTTTCCATCCCCATCTTTTATAAGCCAAGCTTTTAATGCAACTGGAAAAATTTTTCCATCTTTTCTTATGTATTCCTTTTCGTATTCGCTTGAATAGCCCTTCCGGATAACTTGTTCCTTTATAATCCTTTCTTCAATTTTGTGCCATTTCTCAGGGGTTATTTGGTGGAATGTCATTCTCTTTAACTCGTTTTTTGAGTAACCAAGCATGTTCAGATATGCTTGATTACAGTCCACTATTTTTCCATGCATATCCACCATTACTATGCCATCGAGGCTTGTTTCAAATAATTCTCTAAACATTTTTTCTGACTGTCTAATTCTTTCTTCATCCCGTTTTCGTTGGGTAATATCTCTAACAATAATTTGTATTCCTACAATATGCTTATCGATTTTTATTGGGTTACCGCTGTACTCAGCAAAGGCTATTCCTTTAGGCGTTTTTATTTCAACTTCGCCGCTGACAAGCTTTCCTTTGCTTAACTTTTTAATTTCTTCGAAAACTGTCGAATGGTAATCTTGGGAGACAAAGTCTAATGCGTTTTTGCCTATGATTTCTTTTCTTTTCACTCCATAGTTTTCGCAAGCTTTATTCACGTTAACTATTTTTCCCTTTAAATCTAACAACACTATGATGTCTTTCGCGTTCTCGAAAAGACTTCTATATCGTTCCTCAGAACTCCTTAACATCTCCTCCATTTTTTTCCTTTCAGTGATGTCTCTTGCGATGAGTGTTAGAAAAACGCCTTCCTCGGTTGTCCACACAGAGTAAGAAAACTCTAATGGAAATGTGCTTCCATCTTTACGAACCCCAACAGTTTCAAAGGTTTTTCCCACAAAACCTTCTCTGGAGATTATCGCTTCTTCTGCATGTAAGCTGCCATGCTTTCCAAAATGTGAAGGCATAATTTTCGTCACAGGTTTACCAACAATTTCCTCCGATGAATATCCGAAAATTTTTTCTGCCGCCTTATTCCAAAAAACTATTTTTCCTGATATGTCTATGGGAATTATGGCATCAGAGGCGTAATTTATTATGGAACGGAATAGGTCTTCATTTCTATATTCACTAAAGCCTTTGCTTTCTCTCTTTGGCACTTGCCAATTCCCCAGTTTAACGTCTAGACTAATTGTTATGGCTTTCCAACAAAATCATAAATTCTTTATGAACCTCCGCTATTGATTAATGCTCACGCTAAAATTTTAAAAACTTCTTTTACAATAATCGCCTCTGATATGAAGTTCAAACATAATAAACAAGAATCGGGAACTTTTACCATGTCTTCAGAATAAAGGCTGTTAGCAAATCTTACTTTCTTTTGTTCGCCCATCAGAAAACTCATAAACTTTCGCTAACTTAAAACTACGTGTTATGGTAAACAGCCGAACAAAACCTAAAATTTATGTGCGAAAAGCTAAAAGTTCTGACAAAGAGGCAGTGTTCAATTTTTGCAGAAAAACGTGGAGTTGGGGCGACTATATACCAAAAGTTTGGGACAAATGGCTTAAAGAGAAAAATAGCATAGTCTTTGTCGCAACCATTAACAAGGTGCCCGTAGGAATTTCCCATTTAACAATAGATAAACCTAGCGAAGTGTGGCTGAGTGGGGCGAGAACAGACCCTAATTATAGACGGATGGGTGTAGCTACAGCTATAACCAAAAAATGTTTAAAATATGCTCAAGTTAGAGGTGCAAAAATCGCCAGACTAGTAACGGAATCAAATAATAAGGCTGCACAAAGGGTGCTGCGAAAACTGGGTTTCCAGCCGATAACGGAGTTTGTAGAGGCAAAAACCGAGAACATAACAAAGGAAGTAAGCGAAAATTCGAGATGGGCAGAAGTGAAAGATATCAATAGTGCATGGGCATATCTGCAGAACTCCGAGGTTTATCGTGAATCTGCCGGTTTATACACTGTTTTGTTTCATTGGTATTCGCTGGAAAAAGAGGATTTAGAAAAGTTTGTAAAGCAGCGAAAAGTGATTTTACATGAAAACAGTAAAGGCGTAGACGGTTTAGTTTTAATTGATAACGCCTCATCGCGAGAATGGCGGGAAAAATCGCTCCAAACATGCTATATCGACGGTGATTACACAGCAGCGTTAGACATGTTAAAATTTCTCAAAAACCACTGCTACACTATAGGTATTCAGAAAATTTACGCTTTCACGTGCAACTATAAGCCTATTGTAAAGGCTTTAGACAAGCTTGGATTTGAAATTGATGAGCCAACAGACATAGTTTACGCAAAAAAGTTAGTTTAATTTTTACGAGGAGATATGTTGAATGAATTTTTCAGGAGTATACTGCAGTATTCCTCTAGCGTGATAAGCGAATCCTCGGGCAACTAGAACTTTCAAAATCTTTTCTGGGCATAGGCGCTGTTGTATTAGAAGCTCCAATGCATGCGTGTAATTGCGGTTAAGCTCTCTTACTGCTAAAACTTGTTGCTTGTGGGATAAGGCATAGTCTTTACATTCAACAAGATAAGCCAAGGACATATCAGACTTAACCGCTAAAACATCACAATGATTTCTCCTAGTGAAAACGATGTATCCTCTCTTCTTAAAGGCTTCAGCAACCATATCCTCAAGAATAGTGCCGCTCAATGGCAATCACTTCCACTTTTCTCAACCGGGCTAACTGCTTAAATTTCAGCGTAGACATTAATATTTCCCTAGTAAGGTTTAAATAAAGTATGGTTTATTTCGTAGTTTAGCTTCAACAAACTACGGATGGCAGCAAATGTCAAAAGAATTCCGCCACATAGTTCGAATAATCGACACAGACGTAGACGGCACCCTAAAAGCACCATACGCCCTAACAAAAATCAAAGGAGTAAACCTAAACCTTGCAAACGTAATCTTGAAAAAGGCAGGAATAAACGCTGATGTGCGAGCTGGTTTTCTAACAGAAACCGAAGTTGAAAAGATAGAAGAGATAATAAAAGACCCCGCAAGGCACGGGCTTCCAAGCTGGCTTCTTAACAGAAGGAAAGATTTGAAAACTGGAAAAGACATGCACCTAATCAGTGCAGACCTTGTTTTGAGAACGAAAATGGACATAGACCAAATGAAAGAAATAAAATCGTGGCGAGGATACCGGCACGCTTACGGCTTAAAAGTCCGCGGGCAAAGGACAAGAACAACTGGAAGAAAAGGTAAGGCTGTGGGTGTTAGAAGGAAGAGCATTGGAAGGGCAGGAAGTAAGTAGTTATGGGGGATCCAAAAAAGCAAAAGAAAAAGTATGAAACTCCACGTTTTCCATGGAGAACAAATGTTCTCCAAGAGGAACTTAAGCTTCTAGGCCAATATGGCTTGCGAAACAAGCATGAACTGTGGCGACATAAAACCATGCTTTCAAAGTTTAGAGGTATAGCCCGCTCTCTTATTGGTAAAAGCCCAGAAGAACGCAGAAAAATGGAACAAGAACTTTTAACAAAGCTCAAAAAGCTTGGCGTTCTCTACGAAACCGCAGTTTTAGACGATGTTCTAGACCTTACAATAGAGGACATTCTTGAACGCCGCCTTCAAACAATAGTTTTCCGCAAAGGCCTCGCCAAAACAATCTATCAAGCCCGTCAACTAATAACCCATGGACATATAGCCATAGGAAACCAGAGAGTGACCGTGCCCAGCTACCTAGTGAAAAGAGAAGAAGAAAACAAAATAACCTACACGTCGAAAAGCCCATTGGCTAATCCAAACCATCCCATAAGACAAACAATAACCGTCGTGACATCTGAAGCGGGAACAAAAGAAAAAACAAAAGAGGAAGCACAATGAGCAGCTCAAGTAAAAAAGCAGAACGATGGGGCGTAGTCCACATCTACAGCTCATATAACAGCACCATAGTCCACATAACAGATATATCAGGCGCAGAAACCATCGCAAGAACATCCGGAGGCATGTTTGTAAAAGCAGACAGAATGGGCCCCTCACCCTACGCAGCTATGCGAGCCGCAACAGAAGCTGCAAAAATAGCAAAAGATAAAGGAATAACCGCCATACACATCAAAGTAAGAGCACCAGGAGGTTCAGGACCTAGAACACCGGGTCCCGGAGCACAAGCAGCCATAAGAGCCTTAGCGAGGGCAGGTTTTCGCATAGGACGGATTGAAGAAGTTACACCTATCCCGCATGATGGCACACGAAGACCTGGAGGAAGAAGAGGAAGAAGAGTTTAGCCAATTGTTGCCTTTCGGGTTTGATAGAAAAATTGAAATAATGCACCCGTGTTCTATTCAACGGCACAACAATTACCTCAATTATTATGGAGCGATAAACGTTTGGAAATAAAAGTGCTTGAAAAAGACGATTCTAACATGCGTTTTCTAGTTAAGGGAGTTGACGTTCAATATGTAAACACTTTAAGACGCCTAATGCTTGCTGAAGTTCCATGCATGGCGATAGACGAGGTTGTCGTAATAGAAAACTCCTCAGTTTTACAAGACGAGTTTATAGCCCACAGGCTTGGATTGATTCCCCTCAAAACAAATTTGGATGAGTATAACTTACCAGAAGAATGCCCATGTAAAAGCGAGTTTGGATGCAACCTTTGCAGAGTAACACTTACGCTAGATGCAGAAGCAAAGGAAGGAACGAGAACTATTTATTCTGGAGAACTTATCTCGGAAAACCCTGAAATAGTGCCGGTTAAGGAGAACATTCCGATAATGAAGCTGACTAAAGGCCAGAAATTGAAACTTGAGGCGTACGCAAGACTTGGAAGAGGGAAAAAGCACGCAAAATGGCAACCAGTCTCCCTGTGCGCTTACAAATACTTCCCGAAAATTGAGATTCTTGAAAAGAATTGCGACAATTGCGGAAAATGTGTTGAAATCTGTCCGCGAAAAGTTCTTGCAAAGACTGATGGTAAAGTGGAAGTTCGCGATTTGATGGCTTGCACCCTTTGCCAAGATTGCGTGGAAGCTTGTCCGAAAAATCCTCCAGCAATCCAAGTAAAGTGGGAAAAAAACAGTTTTATATTTAATTTGGAATCAACTGGTGCACTTCCACCAGAAAGAATAGTTAAAGAAGCCCTTAAAATCTTGGATGGGCAACTGAAAGAAATTGAAAAGCAGATAAGGTGAAGAAAGTGAAGAAAGTTAGAGCAACAAACCCGGAGCTTATAAAACTTATACGGTTCTTAAGGAAGCAAAGCAGTGAAAACAAGGCAGATATTTGGCGTGACGTGGCAGAAGATTTAGCCAAACCCAAAAGAAAACGTGTTGCCGTCAACCTAAGCCGTTTAAACAGACATACACAAAAAAATGATGTAGTGGTTGTTCCAGGCAAGGTTTTGGGAGCAGGAAAAATTGACCATCCAATAACCGTTGCGGCTTTGGCTTTTTCCGAAAAAGCTAGGGAAAAAATTTTAGCCGCGAGGGGAAAATGTTTGCCGCTGTTTAAATTAATTAAGAAAAATCCAAAAGGCTCAAACGTTAAGCTAATAGGGTGAAAACAATGCAAGCACTAAACAAACCCGTCGCCATAATAAACGCTGAAGGCCTTATTCTCGGCAGAATGGCTAGCATCATAGCTAAAAGGCTCCTAAAAGGCGAAGAAATAATAGTGGTTAATGCCGAAAAAGCTGTGATTTCTGGCAAGAAAAAAAGCAAAGTAATGGAAGCCAAGGAGTTTCTGGAGGTAGGACATCCGAAAAAGGGTCCTTTCCATTATAGAAGACCGGACAGAATTCTAAGAAGAACTGTTAGAGGAATGCTTCCATATAAACAGCCCAAAGGCAAACAAGCCTACAAAAGACTTAAAGTGTTTATGGGGATACCTGAAGAACTTGAAGGGAAAAAAATGGAAAGTTTACCCGAAGCCCATGCTAAAAAATTGTCATGTTCGTTTTTCACTCTTGGCGATTTTGCAAGAGAAATAGGGTGGAATCCAAGGTGAGGTGGAAATGCCAGCAAAAAAGGTTTTAGTTATTAGTGGAAAAAGAAAAACAGCTATTGCGAGAGCTGTTGTAAAACCAGGAATTGGAAAAATCCGCATAAACCGCATTCCGCTGGAAATTTTTGAACCCGAAATCGCCCGCGAAAAAATTATGGAGCCTCTCATACAGGCGGGAGATGAAGTTTGGAAACAGTTGGACATTGACATAAAGGTTTCTGGCGGAGGCTACATGGGACAAGCAGAGGCTGCAAGAATGGCTCTTGCTAACGCTTTATTAAAGTGGACAAAAAGCAAACATTTACGCTCAGTGTTTGTTGAATATGACAGAACAATGGTTGTTGGAGACCCTCGCCGAAAAGAACCGAAAAAGTTTGGAGGGCCAGGAGCTAGAGCTAGAGACCAGAAAAGCTACAGATAAGATGAGTGATGTAAGATGATAATACCTGTTAGATGTTTTACGTGCGGCAAATTGATAGCCGATAAATGGGAAGAATTTTCCAGAAGAGTTAAAGCTGGGGAAGATGCAGGCGAAGTTTTGGATAGCTTGGGAATTAAAAGGTATTGTTGTAGACGAATGCTTTTATCCCATGTAGAAATTATCGACGAAGTCTTAAGGTTTTATGAAGAGGCAGAAAAAAGAAGAGAGGCAAGAGGCTATTACTAAAATGGAAAGGAAGAAACATGTCCACGGTTATTGAAGATGTAATCGCCAGAAAAGTTTTCAACAGCAGAGGAGACGAAACAATAGAAGTAGACGTCGTAACAACTTCAGGTTTTGGAAGAGTCTCTGCTCCAGCTGGAGAAAGCCGTGGAAAAGCAGAAGTAGTCTACTACCCAACAGGCGAGGTGGACGAAGCAATAAAAAAGGTTGACGAGCTAATTGCTCCAGAACTTGTAGGGTTAAATGCTGAATTTCAGGAAGAAATAGACAAGACACTACACGAAATTGATGGTTCCAAAGATTTTAGAGTTATAGGTGGAAACACAGCCTTTGCAGTTTCTTTAGCCGTAGCGGAAGCCGCAGCAAATTCTCATGGTATGCTTCTTTTCCAATATCTAGGAGGGCAAATCGTTAACGAGCTTCCCTATCCCTTGGGAAACACTATAAGTGGCGGAAGACACACACGAGGAAAATCACCGGATATACAAGAATTTTTAACGCTTCCATATGGAGCTGAATCCTTCCTAGAAGCAGCAACAGCAAACGTTCAAATTCATAAGAGAATTGGCGATATTTTGAGAAGGAAGGATAAACTTTTTAGTGGAGGAAGAAGCGACGAGGGAGCCTGGGTTGCGAATGTTGTAAATTCTGAAGCTTTTGAAGTTTTGTCAATGGCATGTGAAGAGGTAGGCAACGAGGTAGGCTTTGAATGTGGTTTTGGAATAGATATAGCCGCTTCTTCCCTTTGGAGTGAAAAAGAGAAGTTGTACGTTTATTCTAGAGAACGAAAAAAGCGAGATTCTGGAGAACAGCTTGAATATGTTTTAGAACTTATCAGAAAATATCACCTGGTCTATGTTGAAGACCCATTCCACGAAGAAGACTACGAAAGTTTCGCAGAACTCACAAAGAAAGCTAAAAACTGCCTAATTTGCGGCGACGACTTGTTCGTAACAAACACTGAAAGATTAAACCATGGAATAAAGATAAACGCAGCTAACGCTATTATAATAAAAGTTAACCAGGTGGGCACGTTAACAGATGCTTTAGAAGCAATAGAACTTGCAAAAAGAAACGGGTACGTACCCGTCGTGTCCCACCGTTCAGGCGACACTTGCGATTGGCACATAGCCCATCTGGCTATAGCCTTTAAATGCCCCATAATAAAAACCGGCATTGTTGAGGGCGCCAGAATTGCAAAAATAAATGAGTTGATAAGAATAGAGGAATTTCTCGGAGATAGAGCCAAAATGGCAAGTCTTCCAGTT
>Ga0190306_1000412_pt1 | contig 14970 bp, 10 predicted proteins | sample 48700734_MG_FD_161657 | JGI IMG/M metagenome (GOLD analysis project Ga0190306, IMG submission 161657) | Hydrothermal vent sediment bacterial communities from Southern Trench, Guaymas Basin, Mexico - 4870-07-3-4_MG | ecosystem: Environmental > Aquatic > Marine > Hydrothermal vents > Sediment ... | reverse complement strand
CAATGATGATGCAAAAATTAGCACAGGATGGAAATATTTAAACACAGGCTTAAAAAATACATTAAAAATACTCCTGGGATTTATTCCTGCATTTTTTACTTTCTATTTTACAAAAGAATGGTGGGTTCTGGCATATCTGGGAGCTCCAATTTGGTTTACAATAACCGGATTAAGAAATATTCTTCAATCAATAATTGGCGGAGACAGTCTTAAGCGTTCTTCCTTATTAAATTGGAAGGATTATATTAACTGGGACCGTATTTCCGATTCATTACTTTATACTGGTTTTTCTGTACCTCTTCTGGACTTTATTGTTAAACAGTTAATACTAAATAATGGATTCAATATTAATACTTCCACAAATGTACTTGCACTTTATACATTTATGGCTCTGGTAAATGGTGTATATATTTCCAGCCACAATTTCTTTAGGGGTCTTCCTCCAGCAGCTATTTTTGGTAATTTTTTCCGAAGTATTCTTTCCATACCAATAGCTATTTTATTTAATGCTGTAATTGGACAATTTTTAATGGCATTGGGAATAAGTACAGTTTCTGTAATATTACAAAAATGGGCCGCAGTAATTTCAAAGGCTGCATCAGATACAGTAGCCGGAGTAATTGAAGGCTCCGCTGATAGAAATATGAATATTAGATTACGTTACCAGGATTATAAAAGAAAGCTTGACAAAATGTATGAAACATATATTAAAATGGATTTACTGCTTCCTGACAAAGATATTCTTCATGCTTTAAAAGATCCTAAAACCATAATTCAGACAATTAAACTTCAGGATCCTCAACTTCTCCCATTACTTATATATGATGCTCTTGATTTTTTATATTTTTGGATGTATCAGCCCCATGCAAGAACTGTCCTTAAAAAAATATTAAAAACAATGACAGCAGAAGAAAAAATAATATTTATAAGATTTCAGTATGTTTTAAGAAGAAAACAACAAATAACAGAGATGTTTGCTGAGGGATTGGTGGGTAAAAATTTCAGCTCTGCTCTTTCATTTTATCTGAGTAAATCAGAGTCATATCTGAGGGCATTGAGTAAACTGGTGGCATAGATTACAATTACTAAATTGTATAATATAGGTTTTTTCTTTCAAATAGTTATTCACTAAAATCAGGAATATTACGATTAGTTTTTTATGTAATTAGCTTCGTTAAAAATCATTAAACAATCATTTTACAACTCTGGATTTCAATTTATCCAATTCCCATTTCCCCGGATTGTTTTTTATATATTTTTTTATTCGGATTAATTCGGTTTCTGAACGGATGATGTGATCCCAATAATTCTTTTGCCATAATTTACGATCATACCGGGACCAATTATATTTTTTAACACCACGAATATATTCATTTGTGGTCATTGTTTTGAACCAATTTACCATTAATGGAATTGTTGCATTAAATTTTTTATTGTTTGGACCATACGATTCCGTCGCACATCCACGTTTTTCGGGGGATGGACGCCCACGGAACCCCGGATCCACACGTTTTTCGGGGGATGGACGCCCACGTAGGGGCGCCCCTACGTGGGCGTCCGTGTTTTCATTGGATATTATCCGATTACGGTCGTGGGCGTCCGTGTTTTCATTGGATATTATCCGATTGCGGTCGTGGGCGTCCGTGTTTTCATTGGATATTATCCGATTACGGTCGTAGGCATCCGGTATACAATTATTTGTATTCATATTATCAAATATTTCAATAATACAATGGAAATGATTTGGCATTGTAACATATTCACCACAATGAAAATTGGGATATTTATTGTCCATTTCTAAATACCATTTTCCCAACATAACCCCCGCATCATTTAATGTCATTTTCCCATTATCAATATACCCAAACATACATTCTCTATGTTGCGTACAAATTGTTATAAAATATAATCCTTTCTGCGAATAATCATAATTTTTTAATCGTATTGATTCATTTCTATATTTATTTTTATATAACACAATATCCCCCTATATCTATCTATATAGAGGGGAATTCTGCATTCTGCTTCAATGAATACAGGAATTCATTCTGACTCACTGTGTAGAGACGTTGCATGCAACGTCTCTACCAACGGATACATTTTGATTTTATATCTCATACCGTACATTGCAATACCCCCACTTTCATGATATTTTATTCTGGATGAAATATTTTGTTTTACAGGTAATGACTGGAGAAGAAGCCAAATTTATTGGTCTGGCAAAAGTAAACTTTAAACTTGATTTACCGGATTTTGATGCTGAGAATAGTATTCTTTGGCCCAGAAGAAAACTGACCATAAGGAAAAATGGTATTAATAAAGAAACTCTTGCTCCAATTTTTCCGGGATATCTTTTCTTTAAAGCAGAAGCTCTAGATCCTGATATACACTGGATCCTTAGACGCACTCCTGAATTCGTAAGATTTCTAAAAAGCAATCAGAATATTGAACCCATTGATGGATCAGACAAGGAACTTTTACTGCATTTTCTGAACTTTGGAGAAATTGTGGAAAAATCCTCAGTTCAGTTTGATGAGAATAATCGCATTAAAGTTATTCGTGGTCCCATGAAAGGTCTGGAAGGTCAGATAGTAAAAATTAATAGAAGGAAACAAAGGGCAAAAATACGTTTGTCTCTTTATGAAGAATCATTTACAATTGATTTTGGATTCGAAATTCTGGAGAAAATATAAAATTATGAGTAAAGCAAATAGAATAGTCATTATTGGAGCAGGATTTGCAGGAAGAGAAATAGCAGCAGAAATTTCTTCAAAAGGTATACTTGGAGAAGTAGTGGCTTTTCTGGATGATGCCCCTGATAAAATTGGAACTGAAGAACAGGGGATTCCCATACTTGGTCCTATAAATAAAGCTCTACCCTATATTAAAGAGATACAAGCCGATGAAGCACTAATAGCCATCCCAGGAGCAGAAAAATCCGATCTTAGACGAATATACACCTATCTTCAGAATGCTGAACTAAAAAGAATCAGAATACTTCCCAATGTATCCCAAATTATTGAAGGTGATGCACATCTTATACAAACCAGAGAAATTAAAGCACAGGATTTATTAGCAAGAAAACCTGTACATATTGGCCTTGTGGAAAGCCTTGAATATTTGAGAGGAAAAAGAGTTCTTATTACTGGTGCCGGAGGAAGCATTGGAAGTGAGCTTGCAAGACAACTCCTCTCCGGAGGGGCAGACAGATTGTATCTCTTCGATCATGGTGAAAACAATGTCTATGAAATAGATAGAGAACTAAGGATTTTACAGGAAGGTGGAGTCGGAGAAGCATCCACAATAGTTCCTATTGTAGGAGAACTTCAGGACAGGGATTTTGTAAAATTTATTATCAGTCGTCTAAAGGCAGATGTGATTTTTCATTGCGCTGCTTATAAACACGTTCCCTTAACAGAAGAAAACCCTGTTGAAGGGGTAAAAAACAATATTTTCGGCACGAAAAATATTGTAGATGCAGCAAAGGAGTTCGAAGTTTCCAAATTTGTTTTTATTTCTACAGACAAAGCAGTTTCGCCTGTTTGTGTTTACGGAGCCAGTAAATTGGTAGCAGAAGAACTTGTACTAAATAGTAATTCTAAAAAAACAGACTTCATGGTTGTCCGATTTGGAAACGTACTTGGATCCAGAGGCAGCATTGTTCCCCTTTTTACCAGACAGATAATGAAGGGAGGCCCTGTAACTATTACCCACAAAAATGTAAAACGTTTTTTTATGACCATTCCGGAAGCAGCCTCTCTGGTTCTAAAAACCGGGGGGGTGGGTACCGGTGGTACTCTTTATATATTGGAAATGGGGAAACCTATACTTATTAGAGATCTCGCAGAACAGATGATTAAATTTTATGGATACCTTCCGGAAAAGGAGATTAAAATAATATTTACGGGGCTGCGTCCAGGAGAAAAACTGGATGAAAGATTATGGACCGAAGAAGATACTGTAGTAGCTACAAAGCATCCCGGTATTATTAAAGTTCTTCATAGATCAAGACTGAATGGACAACTAGAAGAAATCCTTGAAAAACTTTATATTGCATGCTTTTTAGGTGAAGAAAAAGAGAAATACAGGAACAGGATATATTTACGAAAAGTACTGCACGAATATATCCCAAGCATTGGATTGGTTAATAATGAACCGGAATACTGATTTTATTCCATTTGCGAGACCTTCTCTTGGAACAGAAGAAGAAAAAGCTGTATTAAGAGTACTTCGAAGCGGCTGGCTTACTACAGGAAAAGAAGCAAAAGGTTTTGAGATAGAGTTTGCCAAATATATAAATTCTTCCCATGCTCTGGCAGTAAACAGTGCAACTTCCGGACTGCACCTTGCATTGGAAGCCTTAGGCTTAAAACCAGGAGATAAGGTTATTACCAGCCCATATACTTTCACAGCAACTGCAGAAGTAATTCGCTACCTTGGAGCTGATCCTGTATTTGCAGACATTGATCCAAAAACATTTAATATAAATCCAGTAGCTGTTGAGAATTTATTGAAAAAAGATCCATCTATTAAAGGTATAATACCTATACATATTGGAGGGAACCCATGTGACATGGATTCTTTAATGGACATTCGAAATAGGTATAGTGTTTTTTTACTGGAAGATGCTGCTCATGCCTTTCCTGTCCAATATAATGATAAATTTCTTGGGACATTTGGAGATGCCGGAGTTTTTTCCTTTTATGCAACTAAAACAATTACTACCGGTGAAGGTGGAATGATTGTCACCAATAATGAAGATGCTGCAAAAAGGATGTCCGTAATGCGGCTTCATGGGATTGACAGGGAAATATGGGACAGATACACATCAGATAAACCCTCATGGCAGTATTCCATTGTTGAAGCAGGATTTAAGTACAATATGCCTGATATTGCAGCTTCCATTGGGAGAGAGCAGTTAAAAAAAGCAACTCTTTTTCTCGAAAAAAGAAAGCAAATTGCAGAATTTTATATAGACAAAATGAAAGATCTGGATTTTTTGAAACTTCCCCTTAATCAGAAAAATCATGGGTGGCATCTTTTTATGCCAAGAATTGTACCGGGGAAATTAACAATATCAAGAAATATTTTTATAAATGAACTTATAAATATGGGAATTGGTATCTCTGTCCATTACATCCCTCTTCATATTATGCCTTATTACAAACAAAAATATAAATATAAAGAAAATGATTTCCCGAAAACTATGAATGTATACAATACTGTATTTAGTCTACCAATTTATCCGGATCTGACTGAAGATCAACTTAATCGTATAGTATTGGCAGTAAGAAATACAGGTCTGCGTTTCCAGAGTAAAACCTAATGGCAAAAGACTATGTTTTCCTGGATTCAGTAAATATAAAAAATGTATTGTTTGCTCATATTATTCGATCATCAATTCCTAAAGGCATTATATCATCTATAAAAATACCAAAATTACCCAAAGGATTTTATTGTCTAAGGGCAGAAGATATCCCCGGTAAAAACAGTATTAGTGTTTTTTCTCAGGGAATGCCTTTATTATGTGATGGTAATGTTAATTATGAGGGGGAGCCAATACTTGTAATCTGTGGACCTGGTGAAACGGATGTATTGGATATTTGTAATAATACACTTATTGAATATGAAACTGATTATTCAATTTACAGCTTTGAAAATTTTTCCAGATTCCAGGTATTGGATGAAAAAAAATTCACCAGGGGAGCCGTAGAAAGTAAATTTAAAGAAACAGATCAAGTAATAGAGGGTGAATACACTACCAGAATTCAAACTCTTCCAATAACATATCCCCTCGGGGCAATTGCTAAATATAAAAATAATATCCTTGAAATTGATACGGCATCACAATGGCCTTTTCATATTCAAAAAACAGTTTCTGATATTTGTAATATTCCTAGAAAAGCAATACGGGTTAATATAGAACCTTATCACCATACTTATGATGAAAAACTTTTAATACCATCTATTTACTCTGCTCTTGCTTCTTTACTTGCTGTAAAATCCGGCAAACAGATAAAAATTATTGCAGAACCTTCAGAAATACTATCTTACAGTATAAAAAGACCGGAAGTTAGAATTTATAGAAAATCTGCAATAAATAAAAATGGAAAAATTGTTGCAGAAGATATTGAAATTAGTGTTGATATTGGAGCATACCCTCTATTTACAGATGAACTTCTTAGTCAGCTTATATTGGGCGCAGCTTCAATATATTCAATTACAAACCTGCGTATTAAGGCTTTAGCAATTAAAACTTCTTCACCACCGATGAATGTCTTTAAGGGTTGTGGAATTGGATTAGGTGTATTTTCAGCAGAAACACATTTTTCAAGGATATCAGTCCATCAGAAAAAGAACCCTGTTGAACTAAGACTTGAATATCTATCAAAAAAAAATCAAAAACTACCTTCAGGTGGTATTCTAAAACAAATTTCTCAGAGAGAATTGCTTAATAAAGTAAGCTATGAATCTGACTTTAATCGCAAGTATTCTGCCTATGAAATTCTAAAAAAGAGTCAAAAAGGTAAACTTGAAGATCCTGTGACATTGAGAGGAATAGGTATAGCCATTGCTTATACCGGAAATGGGTTTACAAGAAAAAGAGAACAGAAAGAAGCTTATTCAATGCAGGTCAAACTGGATCAAAACGATAAGCTCTATATTTCAAGCAGTTCCAATGGTTCAGCCCCTGGTAATATATGGAAAAGTACTGCAGGCGATATTCTTGGATTGGAAAAAGAATCTATAGAAATAGTAAAAGGGGATACATTTATTCTCCCAAATTCAGGACCATCATTTTTATCCAACGATCTAAGTATTATGACAAATCTTGTTGAAAAGTGTTGTATCGGAATAAGAAAACAAAGGTTTAAAAAGCCACTACCAATAATTGTAAAACGAAGTTTTAAATCACCAGGCGATGCTGTATGGAATTCCGAAAAACTAAAAGGTATGCCTTTTAATGCACTTTCCTGGGGAGCGGCAGTAGTAGAAGTTGAATTGGATCCTATATTTATGAGACCGATTATTAGGGGGATATGGACAGTATTTGATATTGGGAAAATATATAATATAAAAGCAGCACGTTCCACAGCTGAATCTGAGATCTATGAAGCCCTTAACTGGGCTACAGGAGGAGGAGAACTCTTTCACAGACCAATATCCTCTTACAATTTAGATGAAATTGAAAAAATTAAATTGCCTGCTATAAGTATAGATTTTATTAACGATTCTAAAAGATCCAGTGGAGGAATTTCACAATTACCTGATGCAATAATACCTGCTGCCTTTGTTCAGGCTGTATCTCAGGCCAGTGGGATATATTTTGATACTATCCCCATAACACCTGAGATTATTTTCAAATATCTGGAGAAAAAATGAAAATTAATATCAATTTGAATGGAAAAGATTTGCTATTGGATTCTCCTCCGGAAACAAGACTGGTTGATCTTCTAAAAAGTTCTGCTAAGGTTCAAAGCTTGAGGACTAGCTGCTATAAAGGAATTTGCAGAGGCTGTTCGATTTTTTTTAATGGTGATCTTGTCTCATCATGTTTAATTCCGGCATTTCAGGCCAGAGATGCAGAAATTATTACTTTTGAGGGTTTAAAGAAATTAGAAGAGATAAATGACATATTAAGAAGCTTTGATGATTTGGAATTTGATCCTTGTGACTTTTGCCGTCCGGGAAAAATTATGACAATTCATTCAATACTTGAAAGTTACAGTGATCCCGAAGATTATCAAATACTGGAAGCATTCGAAGGTATAAATTGTTCCTGCACAAGTAAATCAACATTATTGGAAAGTGTAAAAAGGAGTGCCCAATACAGGAGGAGAAGAAGACGTGCCAGAAATATATAGCCATATATTCTACCCTTCAAACCTGAATGAACTTCTAAGTATTAAAAATAAAAATCCTGATGCTGCAATTTGGTCCGGAGGCACAGGATTGATGGGAAAACAGAAATCAAAAAGACCAAATCTTCCTATCAGTATCATTCAAATTTCAAAGATACCCGAACTAAAAAAAATCAAAAGAACTGAGCGTTTTCTGGAAATTGGTGCGGGTGCAGTAATAAATAAAATTTTAAATGTTGGTCAGCATGTTCTTCCGACTGCCCTTTCCCAGGCTATGAGGTTAATAAAACCGACAGCTATTAGAAATATTGCAACACTTGGTGGACATCTTTGTGTACAGGAAACAAGACTAAACCTCTTTAGTGTTCTGTCTCTTATGGATTCAAGTCTTGAAATAAAAAAACAGGGCGGAAGCAGGTGGATCCAGATTAACAGGTTATTTAACAAAAATGGTGAAATTCAATTAAAAGAAAATGAAATACTGACAAGGATCAGAATTCCATTCGGAAAATGGAACAGAGAAATTTTTAAAAGTAATGGAAACCCTTTTTTCGATATGGGAAAAGCCCTGTCATTCTGTATACTGGCAGAAATAGAAAAAGGAATAATTAATGATTTTAGAATGAGCATTGGTAATTCCGGAAAACATATAATTCGTAATATAGAATTGGAATCACTGATTATTGGAAAGAAACTCCCATTTAGTTCAAAGGAAGCATCAGCAATATCACAAAAACATAAAGAATGGATACAGAGCCTTACATTGGAATTAACTCCATTTCAAAGGGATCAGTCTATTAGGTTTATTTACTGGATAATTAAGGAACTTCTACCATAAATATCGTACAAAATTTTGCATCAAAATCCCCATTAATTGGATTTATTATATCTTTACAGGGACATAGATAAAGAGTTATATTCTTCTGTAATGACTAGGGTACCCGAATTTATTCATCTTCACAATCATACTGATTATTCTCTTCTTGACGGCGCTGTCTCTATTAAAAAGATGGTTGCAAAAGCAAAATTTTTTGGTATGAAACATCTCGCAATTACAGACCATGGAAATATGTTTGGTGCTCTTCATTTTTATAGAGAGTGTTTGGCAAATGATATAAACCCTATTGTAGGTTGTGAGTTCTATGTTGCTCCAGGACACAGGAGTGTAAAATCCGGAAGTGAAAAGGGAAGCAGATCAAATCATCTGATTCTTCTTGCAAAAAACTATGAAGGTTATAAAAACCTTATGGTACTTTCCTCTATAGCCTACACAGAAGGATTTTACTATAAACCACGTATAGATGATGAAATACTAAGAGAATACAGTTCCAACCTCATTTGTACATCAGCGTGTCTTGCAGGCTATATTCCCCGTAAACTACTTAATAATCAATATGAAGACGCTAAAGAAAAGGCAGAATTATATCAAAATATATTTGGAAAAGATAATTTTTATCTGGAATTGCAGGATCATGGTATACCTGAACAAAAAATAGTAAATGAAAAAATGATTTTACTTTCCAAAGAGACCGGGATACCTCTTGTTGCAACAAATGACATGCATTATCTTGAAAAAGAGGATGCAAATGCCCAGGATATTTTAATTTGTATAGGAACAAATAGGAAAAAACACGAAGAAAAAAGAATGAAGTTCAGTAGTTCAGAATTTTATATGAAATCCCAGGAGGAAATGTTTGAAACATTTTCCCATATACCGGAAGCTCTTGAAAATACTATAAAAATTGCCGAAAGTTGTAATCTGAAAATTAATTTGCCCGGACCGCTGCTCCCTGATTATCACATTCCGGAGGAATTTGATAATCCTGATAATTACCTCCGTGCTCTCACAGAAGCCGGACTAAAAAAGAGATACCCGAAAATAACAGAAGAAATCAGACAGAGAGCAGATTATGAACTGGATATTATTATAAGCATGGGCTTTACGGGATATTTTTTAATTGTTTGGGATTTTATACACTATGCAAGAGAAAATGATATTCCAGTTGGCCCGGGAAGAGGTTCAGGTGCAGGTTCAATTGTTGCATTCAGCCTGACTATTACTAATATTGACCCACTAAAGTATGGACTTATATTTGAAAGATTTCTTAACCCCGACCGTGTTTCCATGCCTGATTTTGATATCGATTTCTGTTTTGAAAGACGACAGGAAGTTATTGAATATGTTACCCAAAAATATGGGAAAGACAGAGTGGGACAGATTATTACTTTTGGTACTTTGAAAGCCAAGGCTGTCATAAGAGATGTTGCAAGAGTACTTGACTTCCCTTATTCCGAAGCAGATCATATTTCAAAACTTATTCCTGCTGAATTAAAAATGACTCTGGAAAAAGCTATTGAACAGGAACCTAAACTAAAAGAAATAGAACAGAGGGGTGATAAGTTTAAGGAGCTCATTGATACAGCAAAACGGCTTGAAGGACTTTCACGACATTCTTCAACACATGCAGCAGGTGTGGTTATTGGGAAAAGCAAACTTACCGATTATGTACCCCTGTTTAGAGATTCCAAAACCGGTTCAATTTCAACACAATATACAATGGATCTTCTGGAAGATTGCGGCCTTGTAAAAATGGACTTCCTTGGTCTAAAAACACTTACCTTGTTAAAAAATACAGAAAAATTGGTAAAAATAAAGAATCCTGGCTTTTCCACTGATAAAATACCGGAAGATGATGATTTAACTTTTAAACTTCTTGGTAATGGCAAAAGTATTTGTGTATTTCAGTTTGAAAGCTCCGGGATGCAGGGAATTCTCAAACAGGCTAAACCAGACTCTATTGAAGATCTGATAGCATTAAATGCGCTTTATCGTCCGGGACCCATGCAGTATATTCCTCAATTTATTAAAGGGAAAAATGTTAAATCATCAATAGTATACCCTGATCCCAGCCTGGAAGATACTTTAAAACCTACCTATGGTGTAATTGTATACCAGGAACAGGTAATGGAAGTTGCAAGGATTATCGGAGGCTTCTCTCTAGGAAAAGCAGATATTCTCCGACGTGCTATGGGAAAGAAAAAAGTCAAAGAAATGGACAAAATGAAAATTGAGTTCATTGAGGGTGCTTTAAAAAAAGGTTATACATCCAAAAAGGCAGAAGAAATTTTTGAGATGCTGGTACCCTTTGCAGGATATGGATTTAATAAATCCCATGCTGCCGCATATTCAGTTATTGCATATAAAACAGCATTTTTAAAAGCAAATTATCCTGCAGAGTTTATGGCTGCCAACCTTACAAACGAAATTAATACACAGGACAAAATGACCCTGTATATAAATGAAACCAAAAATATGGGAATTAATATACTCCCTCCCAATATAAATCTTTCCTATAAAAACTTTACCGTATCCGGAGGTGATATTGTTTATGGCCTCGTAGGTGTAAAAAATGTGGGTGCTTCAGCTGTCGAACAGATTGTAAAAGCAAGAGAAGAAAAGGGGGAATACTCATCTTTTATAGATTTTTTAGAAAAGGTTGATTTAAAAAGCGTAAACCATAAGGTTCTTGAATCGTTAATAAATTGTGGAGCATTTGATATTTTTGAAGAGAACAGAGCTACACTTATGCATAATCTGGAAAATGTTCTGGAATTTGTAACAAAAATAAAAGCTCAGTCAATGTTTGGGCAAACTTCCCTTTTTGATAGTAACGATGAAACTGCACTGCCCTCTTTTGTAATAGAAAAGATACAGGAATACCCGGTTCTGGAAATGCTTAACAGTGAAAAAGAGTTATTGGGATATTATTTTTCCGGACATCCTATGGATAATTATAAACAAATTTGGCAAAAAAGTGTAACTCTTAATTTAAATCATGCAGATAAAGCTATGCCTGACAGAAAATATACAATTATGGGCACGATCACAAGTTCAAGAATTATCACAACCAAGAAGGGACAGCAGATGGCCTTTCTTCAGATTGAAGATTATCAGGGTTCCATGGAGTTAATTGTTTTTCCAAAAATATGGCAAGAAAAAAGCAGTTATCTTAGTATTGATTCTATAGTAGGATTTTCCGGTAAAATAGATACATCCAGAGGCGATCCCAAATTCCTGGTAGATGAAGTACTGAGACCCGAAGAAATGAAAAAATCACAAAGTTCTGAAGTACACATTAAAATGGGTAGAAATTTGAATGAGAATGATTTAATCTCTCTAAGATCATTTTTAATTGACAACCAGGGGGATTCCTCTGTGTATCTTCATCTTTTATCCCCTGAAAGTAAAAATGATACAATAATAAGGGTTTCAGGACAAATAACTATGGGAGCATCAGAGTATATTTTAAGGGAAATAAAATCCTATCCTAACATTGAAGAAGTATGGGTATCTTAAACATATAAAGGAAAAATTATGAATCTAATTTTAAGAATATTAACAGGAGCACTTTCAGGTTACATGCTTCTGCTTTTTATAAGAATAATAATAACATGGTTTAGTGGAACAGATTTTGGGAGACCTTATGAATTACTTAAAGCAATTACGGATCCATATTTAAATTATTTCAGACAATTTTCTTTTTTGCAAATTGGAATGATGGATTTTTCCTCTATTGCAGGAATACTCCTCCTTGTTATTATACTAAACATATTAAATACAATATCCAGTTATGGAACTATAACTTTTGGTCTTGTTATGGCAATTATTCTGAGTGCAGTATGGTCTGCCATTAACTTTCTTATTACATTTTTTATTATTCTTACTTTAATAAGACTAATAACAGGTATCGTAAATGCCAGACGACAATCCACTCTAATGACTACAGTGGAAACTATTATTTCTCCAGTTACAAATTTTGTATACTATAAAATATTTAAGAATAAAAATATTGCATATTCAACCTGCCTTGCTGTTTCAAGCGGCCTGCTTATTCTTATTTTGATATCAGGGAATGTATTAACAAATTATCTTGGACATTTTTTGGCCAATCTGTCTTTTTAAAATGTTTGCTGATGAACTTAAACAAAAAGTTACACATTTAAAGGGAATAGGAAAAGAAACTGAAAAATCTTTTTCCAAAATTAATATTTTAAATATTTCAGACTTACTTAAATATATCCCAAGAGCTTATGAAAACAGAAAAGATACAGTAACATTTTCTGCTTTTATGGAAGGACCTGTCAATACAATTGCAGAAATAGTAAGTCATGACTACATCGGTTTTGGTTCAAAGAAAACTCTAAAAATACATTTAAAGGATGAAACAGGATCTGCTGTCCTTGTATGTTTTGGACGAAACTTTCTTAGCCAAAAAGTGCATATTGGGAGTAAGTACTATATATATGGAGTTTTCGAGTATAAATTTAATGAATTACAGACATCCAGCTTTGATCTGGAATTATTTTCTGACCATCCTGTAAAATTCAATAAAATTCTTCCGGTCTATCCACTTAGTTCCAGATTAAATCAGGGAATAATAAGAAGGGCTGTACATGAGGCTCTGGCAGAACTTGCACAATATACAAATAATTACTTACCGGAATATTTAACTAAAAAATATAATTTTTTAAACAGAAATCTGGCAATAAAAAATATTCATTTCCCGAAATCAATTGAAATTTTAAAAAAATCCGAAAAACTACTTAGATATGAAGAATTATTTTTTCTGCAATTAACTGTTGGAAGAAAATCCAGAGAAATTCGAAAATTTCCAAGACTAACTCCACTCCATGGATATAAAATGCAGAATGAACTTATAGCAAAACTGCCCTTTGAACTTACAATTGACCAAAAGAAGGTTTTGGATGAAATCAGGCAGGATCTGGAATCCAATCACCCTATGGCAAGACTTCTTCAGGGAGATGTTGGAAGTGGTAAAACTCTTGTAGCTTTTATATCCGCCCTTGGGATAATTGAAGCTGGTGGCCAGGTAGCATTTATGGCACCTACAGAACTTCTGGCCAGACAGCATGCCGATAATGCCGCAAAACTGATGGGACAACTGGGGATAAGACTTGCATTCCTAAGTGGTAACGTAAACAATAAACAAAGAAAACCACTTCTTGAGGCATTGGCCAGAGGAGAGATTGATTTAATTATAGGTACTCATGCACTTTTTACCAGAAATGTAGAGTTTAATAATTTACAACTGGTAATTGTAGATGAACAGCATAAATTTGGTGTTCTTCAGAGAATGGCACTTCTCAAAAAAGGGAAAACTCCTGATCTTCTTTTAATGACAGCCACTCCGATACCCCGGACATTAACATTAACTCTTTTTGGAGATATGGATGTTTCTATAATAAAAAGTATGCCTCTGGGAAGAAAGCCGGTTATAACACATTTATCAGTTATTGATAACGAGGCTAAGGTATATGCTGTAGTAGACAAAGAAATTGGAAAAGGACATCAAGCCTACTTTGTTTATCCCAGAATTCAGGATGATGACGGTTCCGGTAAATTAAAAAATGCTGAAAGAATGTATACATATCTTCAAAAAGAAATCTTTCCAAAATTCAGATTAGGACTTATTCATTCAAAATTACCTGAAGAAGTAAAATTAAAAACTATGGATAATTTTGCATCAGGTAAAACTGATATTCTGGTATCAACCAGTGTTGTAGAAGTTGGAGTGGATATTCCAAATGCTACATGTATGGTTATAGAACATGCAGAAAACTTTGGGCTCTCCGGGCTGCACCAATTAAGAGGAAGAGTAGGACGAGGAAAGGATCAGTCCTATGCATTTCTTGTATATAAAAAGGATCTAAGTGATATAGGAAAACAGAGATTAAAAATTATGATGAATTTTAACGACGGTTTTTCAATATCTGAAGAAGATCTTAAATTACGGGGGCCGGGGGAACTTGCAGGGAACAGGCAATCAGGTTTTCTTAATTTAACATATGCAGATTTAATTAGAGATTTTGATATTCTGGAAAAGGCCCGTTCTGATGCATTTAAAATTCTTGAAGATGATCCGGGATTTTTAAAGCCGGAACACAGTGTAATACGTGAAGTATTTGAAAGATGTGAGCCATTTATAGGGGCAATGGATATTGAATAGAATTGTGTTGTTTTAATCAATAATGATTCAATGGTAGAGACGCCCAAATTGGGCGTCTGTACGGGATATTGTATCTATGC
>Ga0190306_1000411_pt1 | contig 15017 bp, 14 predicted proteins | sample 48700734_MG_FD_161657 | JGI IMG/M metagenome (GOLD analysis project Ga0190306, IMG submission 161657) | Hydrothermal vent sediment bacterial communities from Southern Trench, Guaymas Basin, Mexico - 4870-07-3-4_MG | ecosystem: Environmental > Aquatic > Marine > Hydrothermal vents > Sediment ... | reverse complement strand
CAAACGTTCAAACGCTATCCACTAGAATTGACTAAGCACTAAGCACTAGGGACCAGGGACTAAGGACTAAGCACTACGCACTAAGCACCACGCACCAAGCACTAAGGACTAAGCACCACGCACTATGGACCACGCACCAATCTTAATCCTCGACGCCAACCAACGCTCTGCCTTAGCCGCCACAAGATCACTAGGCAAAAAGGGCATCCCTGTCATTGTAGCCGATGAAAAAAAAGAAACTCTTTCTTCTGCTTCTAAATATTGCGAAGAATCTTTTGTTTATCCCTCTCCGTACAATTCACCTGATGCTTTCATTGAAACCTTAAAAAAAGAAGTCACTAAACGCAAAATACATATCATTTTCCCTATGACCGATATAACTACTTATCTTCTTTTAAAATACAACCACAAATTCAACGCTATTATTCCCTTTGGCAACTTTGATGCCTTTGATATTCTTTCTAACAAATGGACACTTTTTAGATTAGCTCAAAAATTAAACTTACCTATGCCTAAAACCTATTTTATAGACAATCCTGAAAAAATTAAAAAAATTGCAAAAGAACTTTCTTACCCTATTGTGATAAAACCTTATCGTTCCCGTATCTTAAAAAATGGAAAATGGATTACTGCCTCTGTCTATTATGCCAATTCGCCCAATGAACTAATAAAACTTACAACCAATAATAAAATTTTTAAAGAACATCCCTTTCTTCTTCAAAATTACATAAAGGGAACAGGACAAGGCATTTTTGCTCTTTATGACCACGGAAAACCTATTTGCTTCTTTGCCCATAAAAGATTAAGAGAAAAGCCCCCATCAGGAGGAGTAAGCGTTTTAAGAGAAAGCATCCCAATCAATCCAAAAATGAAAGAAGTTGCTCAAAAACTTCTCAATCATGTAAACTGGCATGGCGTTGCTATGGTTGAATTTCGTGTAAGTGAAGAAGGCACCCCCTATCTTATGGAAGTAAATGCCCGATTTTGGGGCTCACTCCAATTAGCCATTGATGCAGGAGTAGACTTTCCTTATTTACTTTATCAAATTGCCCTAGGGAAAAAAGTAAGTTCAAATAATTCATATAAAATAGGTATAAAAACCCGCTGGCTCCTTGGTGACCTTGATTATCTTTACATGAGATTGTTCAAAAATGAATCAAACTTACCTCCAAATCATCCATCAAAACTAAAGTGTATACTTGAATTTTTAAAATTCTATGACAGAAACACCAAATATGAAATTGAATCTCTTCATGACCCAAAACCTTTTTTATGCGAATTAAGACAGTATATTAGGGAAATATTCCGGTCCAAAACTTCAAGACCATTAAATAAACTATCCAACTCAATGAACGCTCTAAAAGGCATGTCCCATGTTCACTCCAATTTCTCTTACGATGGGCATAATTCCATTCCTCAAATAGTGGAATTCTTAAAGGCTAAAGGTTATAGCTTTGTCTGCCTGACTGAGCATTCGGATGATTTTAACCAAGAGAAGATGGATAAATTTATCAGATGCTGTGAAGAAAACACCTCAGAAGAGTTTCTTATTATACCTGGTATCGAGTATAGGTGCAAAAATATCATCCATCTTATAGGCTTAGGAATCACCAGATTCTATGACTTAGACAATCCTTTTCACTTAATAGAGAAAATACATAGTGAAGGGGGGCTTGCTATTATTGCTCATCCTCATGGATATCAAGACAATATTAGCCCTGATTTAATAAAATCAGTCAGTGGAATAGAAATCTGGAATGGCCAAAAAGATAGCCGATTCATACCACGATATAACTTGCTCAGCAGTTTCAAGCATTATCAAAAAATAAATCCAAAATTAATAGCTTTAGCCGGTGCCGATCTCCACACCCTAGCCAACTATTTTCCTCTTGATATGGTAATTATGGATTGCCAATTAGATAAAACCAGCATCTTAAATGCCTTTAAAGAAGGCAGATTTTATATAAAAGGTAGATACTGGAAAATTAAATCAGCCAATGTCTCGTTTTCAAACCTATTTTTCTTGTTCTTTGCTCGCCAATGTTTAAACCTTCTACGAGATGCCAGAGATTCGGTGTTTCATCTATGGTCTTTTTTCTCCAGGCTTTTAACCTTGAGTTGAGAACTAAAAAACCGAGTAAAGCAATCGTGCTAACGTTCCAACGTTCAAACGTGTAAACGTGTTAACGTGTAGTTAGAGGAGTAAGCGTATTAAGAGAAAGCATCCCAGTTAATCCAAAAATGAAAGAAATTGCTCAAAAACTTCTAAATCATGTAAACTGGCATGGCGTTGCTATGGTTGAATTTCGTGTAAATGAAGAAGGCACCCCCTATCTTATGGAAGTAAATGCCCGATTTTGGGGCTCACTCCAATTAGCCATTGATGCAGGAGTAGACTTCCCTTATTTACTTTACCAAATTGCCTTAGGAAAACAAATTACCCCAAGCAATTCCTATAAAATAGGTATAAAAACCCGCTGGCTCCTTGGGGACCTTGATTATCTTTACATGAGATTGTTCAAAAATGAATCAAACTTACCACCAAATCATCCATCAAAACTAAAGTGTATACTTGAATTTTTAAAATTCTATGATAGAAACACCAAATATGAAATTGAATCTCTTTATGACCCAAAACCTTTTTTATGCGAATTAAGACAGTATCTGAAAGAAATCTTTTAACAATCTCCTCTAGCAATCCTATGGAAATAACTATCAAAAATTTATATAAGGCAGTAAAAAATCCCATTAGAAGCTTCCGTATTTTTAAAGCATTTCTAAGGGGATTATTTTACATAATTTATTATAGAATTATTAAAGGAAATTCTGTAAGAATTAAATTTCCTTTCTGGGCATTTTATAAAGTAAAAATAGTAGGTCCAGGATCAGTATTTATTGATAAAAATTGTCGCGTAATGAAAAACTTATATCAGGGTTTAACAATAGTTACGTTTTCTAAAAATGCAAAAGTTAAAATTGGAAAAAAATGCTGTCTCGGTGGATTAACAATTTACTGTCATCACAAAATAGAAATTAAGGACTACACAATGACCGCTAATTCTTTGGTTCAAGACAATTTGCTTTGTCACATTAAAATGGTTAAATCTTTGATAAAGGAGAAAGTTCTAAGACCTAAACCTGTAATTATTGGAAAAAACGTGTGGCTAGGTATGTTATCATGTGTTTTAAACGGAAGTATCATTGGCGACCACAGTGTAATCTCTATAGGTTCAGTTTGTTATGATTTAAAAGTAAAAGAATATCACCTTACAATTGGGAACTTAGTTAAAAGACTATTACCAATTAAACATCTTTTACTTTTGCAGAGAAAAAATGAAAGATTGGATTGCGAAAATTAGAGGAGAATATTATAGAATTAAGTGTAATTTATTTAAAAAAAATATTTTTATTGATAAGGGGTTAAGAATATATGGTAAATTTGAAATAATAGGGAAAGGAAAAGTTACAATTGGCAAAAATTGCATTATCTCAAGAGTAATAGGTTATAAAAATTGCCATGTGGTTCTTCAAACTCTTAATCCGAATGCCATTATAAAAATTGGTGATAATGTTAGTTTATTTGGTGCTAGAATCTCTTCTAAATTTGCTATTAAGATAAGTAATGACGTCTTAATAGAAGACTCAAGTATAATGGATACCGATTTCCATTCAATTGACAAAAGTAAACAAACACCATCAGATGAGAACGTAAACAAATGTAAAATAGTAATCGGAAATAGGGTCTCGATTGGGGCAAGGAGTATAGTAACTAAAGGTGTAAACATTGGCCATGATTCAATTGTAGCCCCTGGATCAATCGTTAGAAAATCTGTACCACCAAGAAGTCTAGTTTTTGGTAATCCAGCAAGTTTTAAACAAATACCCATTCAAAAAAGATATCCAACCTAAAAAAAGATGGTACTCTTTTTATGAAAGTAAATGGCTATTGACACAGAAGTAGGTTATCTGATTTGCTTTATTAAAGATGAACAGACCAAACATAGCTTTTTATATTTGCCTTTTCTATTTTTTCATAGAATATTTTAGACCTCAAGAAAAATACTCACTTTTCAAAGGCATTCTTTTGGGAAAAATGAGTGGAATATTATTCCTAGCTGCCTTCGTGCTGGAAGGGAGAAAACTAACTGTTAAAAATAAGCTGAATACATTAATTTTGATCTACTTTTTTTGGACAGTTTGCTGCAGCATTACAGGTATAAACTGGAATGCCTCCTACAATTTTCTTATAGACTTTAGTAAGACTATTTTAATATATTTCTTAACAATAAACACCATTAATAACGAAAAACGTCTCTTTCAATTTGTATTTTTTATCTGCGTCATGTACTTTAGCTTCACAAATTTTGCTGTTAGACAATGGATTGCTTCGGGCTTTCATGTTGGCTTTAGGGGTATATGGATTGGAAGCGGGTTTTTCCAAAACCCAAATGATATGGGAGCAGCTCTTTCATCATTTTTTGGGATTAGCTTTTATATGATTTTTGCCGACAAACAAAAACTATTTGGTTGGATAAAAAATAGTTGGTTTCATATTCTCAACACTCTACTTTTCGTATTGGCAACCGTTGTTAGCAGCGCGCGATTGGCCGCTTTTGGTCTTGGTACTTCTCTTTTATATATATGGAAACAGAACAAATTTAGAATTAAGTATGGAATAGTTGGAGCCTTACTTGTTCTAATATACATTGCTTCACTAAGCCCCGAACAAATTGAAAGATTTCGTAATATGGGTTCTAAAAGTGACCAAACAGCCCAGGAACGAATTTATAACTGGAAGATTGCTCTTAAAATGATGAAAGATTACCCAATCTTTGGTGTAGGCCCAGGTAACTATGTAGAAGCAAAACAGGTCCTCTACAATGAGACGGAAAATTTATTCGTCCAGCATAATATTTTTCTTCAGGCTAGTACCGAATTGGGATATCCTGGTCTAATTCTTTTGATTTTAATTTTATTTGTCTTTTTTAAAAATATATCCTATGTAAAGAAAACTATCATTAAACACAACATACCAAAGTCTTATCTATACTTGGCACAAGGCCTTGAAGTTGGTGTTATCGGTTTTATGGTCTCAGGTTGTTTTATTACAGTATTGTATTATCCATTCCTATGGGTAAATTTGATGATATCTACAGCTCTATATGATCTAATAATGACCTTGGTACAAAAGAATGGAGATTAAAAGAAACAACAATACTGTTTTTATAGGTAAAAAAGTTTTAAAACACTCGTTCATTTACTTCCTAGGTACTACATTTAGGTATGGAATAAGTATATTTATGCTTCCCATTTACACACGTTATCTCACACCAGCCGAATATGGCATTAATGAATTAGTGAGTATGACTATTGAGGTTATTAGTATTTTTATAGGTGCTGGACTTTTATTATGTGTAGCTCGCTTTTATTATGATACCAATAATCAAAATGAAAGAAATGAAATAATAAGCTCACTTTTGATACTTATCCTTAGTATTTACGGTGCTTCTCTTTTTATTTTAGTACCATTCAGTGAACAATTATCTTTATTAATTTTTAAAACAGAGAAATATAAATCTTATTTTTATCTTATGTTCATTACTCTTTTTTTCCAAAGCGGTCTTACTATAGCTCTTACCTTTATTAGAGTAAGACAAAATTCTATTTTATATGTTTGTTTAAATTTAGGATATTTTATATCACAAGTAAGTTTAAATATTTATTATGTTGCTTACCGTAAATTAGGTGTATTAGGAATAATTTATTCCACTTTAATTTCTTCTCTCATTTTTGGAATAGGACTGATTATTTGGATGTTTAAAAATGTAGGTTTTCACTTTTCTTTTATTAAAGCCAAACAATTCTTCCGATATGGTTTCCCTATGGTTGGTACTAATATCGGTGCTTTTATTATTACCTTTTCTGACCATTATTTCATTAATACCTTTGCAACACTGAAAGAAGTAGGAATTTATTCATTAGCTTATAAATTTGGCTTTGTATTAAGTGCTTTTGTAGCAGGTCCATTTTTTGCCATTTGGGGTCCATTGCGTTTTGAAATTGCTAGTTCTAGAAACGCCAATAGACTTTATTATCAATATTTTACCTATTTTTGTATATTATTAATAACTGCAGGACTTTTTATTTCGCTTTTTGCAAAAGACTTATTAAGGATTATTTGTGATCCAAGATACTTTGATGCATACCGTTTTATACCACTTATTATATTAGCTTATATATTTCAAGGATTAACATATTTTGTCAACTTGGGCATTTTATTAAAAAAACGCACAGAGTACACTACTATTTCTTCTTGGATAGCTGTATTAGTGTGTTTAGGACTCAACTTTTTACTTATTCCGCGTTTTGGGGCTTATGGAGCTGCTATTGCCACCTTTATAACATTTGCTATCCGACTTTTACTAACTTGGATATTTGCTGAAAGATTGCATCCTATTGGCTATCCGTGGAACAAAAGTTTAAAACTCATTGCAATCGCTACAACAATTTATTTATTGTCTATATTTAATAACAAACCTCAAAATGTAATTACATCTATAGTTTTCCATTTTTGCCTTTTTATTAGCTTTCTACTTATTCTCTACCTAACAAACATTTTCACTAGAGAGGAAAAAGAAACAATTCGGCAATTTTTTAACAATCCTATAAAAATGCTTGCAAATATTGTTTCTAAAGGATATTAATTTCATGCCAAAAGAATTCAAAAAATTACATATCTTAATTCTTGTTGCCCGTTTTCCTAATATAGTGCAACCTTACATTGTTGACCATCTTGTGGGATTAAAACAAGCTGGATTTAGGTTTTCTATTATAGCCGCTAAAAAGGGAGATTTATTAAAATATCAACCTGAAATAGATCAGTGTGAGTTATTAAAAGATGTTGTATATTTTAATATAGATTCATTTTTTGATTTTATTCATGAAAGTTTTTTACTTTTTTATCCGAATTACGAATACAAAAAGTTTATTAAATTAACACTTCATGAGTTAACTTCATTTTTATATAAAAAGTATTCTTTAAAGTATGTTCTTAAGGCATTACTTAAAACGAGACTAATAAGCAATGACAAACATATACATCTGATTCATTCCCATTATCTTACAGGCAGTTATGAATATCTTTTTTTGAAAGAAATTTTTGGCATTCCATTAATTACTACATTCCATGGATTGCAACCTCAGGGAGTTAAAGAATTGGCTTATGAAAAAATGCAACGAGTATTTAAAGAAGGTGATCTTTTTTTGGTGAACACAAAATTTGCTGAACAGCAACTTGCTTCATTAGGATGTCCATTAAACAAAATTAAAATATTACCTCAAGGTATTGACCTCTCACGTTTCCCTTTCCACAGTAGAGAATTTCCACCGAAGGGTAAACTTATTTTATTGAGTGTATGTCGTCTTTCTCCTGAGAAAGGGTTAATTTATGCTTTGGAGGCAATAGCCAACATCGCTAAGCAACGAAAAGTAGAATATAGAATTGTCGGACATGGCCCACAGCACAATGAATTAGAAAAATTAGCTATTCGCTTAAATATTAGAGATAAAGTAAAATTCTTAGGGATAGTAGACACAAAAACCCTTCAATTACAATATGCTGAATCTCACATATTTCTTTTACCGAGCATAGATTTTCAAAATGGAACTCATGTTGAAACCCAAGGAGTAGTTATCCAAGAAGCACAAGCTTTTGGCTTACCTGTGATTGCTACTAAAACTGGCGGTATTCCCGAAAGTGTTGGCAATACCGCGATTTTAGTGGAACAAAAAAGTGAAGTAGCAATATATAACGCAATAAAGTTACTTTTAAAAAACCCTGAATATTATAGAAAACTTACTGAAGAAGGTCGCCATTGGGTAGAAAAAAGATATGACAAACAGAAAATAATTAAACAATTATTGGAATTATATGAAGACATTATAAAAAATAATAAAAAATTGAAAAGTTTTTAAAAAGGTAATTATGAAAGAACCTAACATAATTCTTTTGGTTTTAGATGCTGTAAGGGCTGATCGTATATCTTGTTATGGATATACAAAAAATACGACTCCAAGTATTGATAGTTACAGTAAAAAAGGAACTATTTTTCTTAAAACTATAGCAACTGCTCCCTGGACTGTTCCATCTGTTGCTTCTATATTTACTGGGCTTTATCCTAGTGAACATGGAGCAACGCAAGAACATCCTTACCTCGCCGATGAAATTCCAACACTTGCTGAAATTCTAGCAGAAAAAGGATATTACACTATTGGATTTTCTACGAACCCATAGTTCCATAAGCAAAGTAATCTTAGTAAGGGCTTCCAAGAATTTCACCTTTTCCCAGAGGGAAAATCAAGAAAAAGAGAATTGATTAGAAAAATAAGAAGATTTATCAAAATCGGAATAAAACAAAATAAATCTTTACCTCCAGGCTCTAGTTATGGAGTGGTTTCGGAAATCATAAATAAGCTTAAAGGAATTCCTGCTAATCAACCCTTTTTTCTCTATGCTCATTTCATGGACACGCATTTACCATATCAACCAGATAAAAAATTTTAAAAAAAGATTTTAGGTTGCAATAGAAATGAAAAAATTAAAAACATTATAAAAAATCCATTATTAAAAGATGGATTAATTCATGTTAGGTACAATTTAGGACTTGAGCCTTTAAATGAAGAAGAATTAAAATTATTTAATATAGCTTATGACGCATCCCTCTGTGAGCTGGATGACGCTATCAGAAACTTGATAGAGTATTTGGCGAGGAAGAAACTTTTAAATTCATCATTGATAATCATTACTTCAGACCATGGAGAAAATATCGATGACCATGGGCTAATGGATCATCAATTATGCCTTTATGACACTCTTCTAAAAGTTCCATTAATAATCATTGGTCCTGGTTTTCCACAGGGAAAGAGGTATACTAAACAAATCCAACTTCACCAAATATATCATACTATTATTAGAGCAGTTCATGCAGAATGGAAAGTGAAAAATTTTAGTCACACTTTATCATTACAAGAAATGATAAAAATAAAGATGGACTCATATTCACATTTGCCGAATATGGAAGACCAGATCAAATTAAAAACGCATATTCCCGATATACTCCTAATTTAGACATGAGGTTCTACACACATCTAAAATGTGTTAGACACCATGACTACAAGTACATTTTTAATGAAATTGGAAAAGATGAATTATATGATTTAAGAATTGATCCTAAAGAAACGCAAAATTTAATTATTTCTGAAAAATACAGATCAGTTCTTGAAAAATGAAGAATGTTTTGCAAAAGCAGCAAGTTGAATTAAATGCGGATCAGATTGAAAGAAATAAAAGCAAAACAACTAAAATATCTGAAAATGAAATCATTCGCCAACTTAAAGAATTGGGCTACATGTAAACGCCTAAGTCGACAATTCAGGCTGCAATATGAATAAGCAAATACGAATATTACACTTTATTGAAACGAAAGGTCCAGGCGGGGCAGAAACTGTTTATATACAAGTTATTAAAGGAATGGCAGAAAGAGGATATAAACCATTCCCATGTATCACCGGACCTGGATGGGTAGAAAGCACTCTAAAAGAACTCGGATTTTATCCAACTATAATTTCAACTAATAGATCATTTGATTTTAAATTTCTTTCATCTCTGATTCAGTTTATCAAGAACAAAAGGATCAATCTCATCCATTCACATCTTCTGGGTGCGAATCTATATGCGAGTCTGGCAGGCATAATCACAAGAAAACCGGTTGTTTCTACATTTCATGGAATTGTAGATATTGGTAGAAATCAAGGAACGCTTAACTTTCTCAAAGGCAAAATTATTTCCTTTGGTTCTTCGAAAATTGTGTGTGTTTCAAAGTTTCTTCAAAAAAAACTTACTTCTGAAGGCTGGGCACAAAAAGATAAAATGGAAGTAATCTACAATGGGGTCGATCTAGAAAAATTCAGCAGGAATAGGAAAAATATTAACAAATGCTCCCTAGGGTTTAAAGAAACAGATATTCTGATTGGAATAATTGGAAATATACGCCCTACCAAGGGACATAAGTATTTTATCGAATCAGCGGCTTTAGTTAGAAAAAAATTTCCTAACGTCAAATATCTTATCGTTGGACATGCTTCTGGGGAAGATCAAAGAAAATTTTTTACTATGATAGAATCATTTAGCCTCAAAACCACAGTTTATTTTTGGGGTTTTCAAAAGGATGTCACAAACATTCTTGCTAACTTAAATGTTTTCGTTGTCCCTTCTACTTCTGAAGGATTTTCCATTGCTACGATAGAGGCCATGGCTATGGAAGTTCCAGTAGTTGCTACAAGATGTGGTGGCCCTGAAGAAATAATCACTAATGGTAAGAACGGATTATTGGTTACTCCTGCTGATTCTAAAGCTTTAGCAAATGCAATTATACGTATACTTTCAACTCCTGAGTTAGCGTCAAAATTTATACAAGAAGGCAAAAAAACGGCCCAAAGATTTTCTCTTGATGCAATGTTAAGTAAATATGACTTCCTTTATAGAAAAGTTCTTGGATTAAGTTGCAATCAAAGTAACTAGTCATTAAATGAATCATAAAGTAGGCGTTTTATTTGTATCTAACTTCCCTTCAAACACCGGCTACGCTTGGAACTTAATAGAACGATATTTTCAAGCTCTTGCTGAAGTAGCTTTGCAGAAAAACATGCAACCATATATTTGCTATCCTGGACTTTCAGGTGGATATCCTGTATGGATAAAATATACAAAAGTAAAAGTTTTGCATTTTGATTATGGAAATAGGAGCTTGCGTAACTTTATTTCCTTCCTAAAATTACTGAGTAGGAAAAGGATTAAACTTATCTATTTTATTGATCAACCAACCGCATCGTTAAGGTATTTTTTCATGAGGTTAGCAGGTGTTAAGCACATCCTAATTCATGACCACACATCAGGAAAAAGGACTAAACCTGTAGGTCTAAAACGAATTGCTAAGCAAGCAATCCATCGCATTTCTTGGCTATCTGCAAATCTTTATATAGCAGTTTCAAATTTTGTAGGAAGAAGATTAGTATCAGTAAATTGCGTTCCATCTACAAAGGTAAAAGTAGTTTATAATGGTGTTGATATAACAAAATATAGGCCGTGTGAAAACAATTTTCTTCATAAAGAACTCAGTATCAATCCTACAAGTAAAATAGTATTCTGTGCAGCAAGGGCTAATTATTACAAAGGCATACATGTACTGATTAATGCAGCAAAGCAGATAATTCATAAAGGTTACTCAGACATTTGTTTTGTTTATTGTGGAGACGGACCGGATTTAGAAAAATTTCGAAAGAAGGCTTCTCTATCAGGCCTTAGAGAACGCTTTTTATTTTTGGGCAAATGTCAAGATATTCCTAATTTATTAGGGTCCTCCGATATAGTAGTGGTTCCCTCTGTGTGGGAAGAGGCTTTTGGATTAACAGTTATTGAAGGAATGTCTTGTGGAAAACCTGTTATTGCTACTAAAGTAGGTGGAATTCCAGAGATAGTTGAACATGGTATTAATGGAATTTTGATTAAACCAAATGATTCATGTGAATTAGCAAATGCAATATGTGAATTGTTAAATAACCAAAAGAAAAGAGAAAGTATTGGTATTAATGCACGACAACATGTGATAAAAAACTTTGATATCAATAAAAGTATTCACCAACTTCGGCTCTTATTCTTAAAGGAACTTGAGAAAATATGATTAAAAAGTCTTTTTATATAAAAAACAACAAGGAGAGGGTGTATGGTAAAAACTGTTTTAATCGGTCTTGATGGTGTGCCTTGGAACTATCTTAATAAAGCAATTGAAAGGGGGTATTGCCCAACTATTAAGTGGTTAATTAACAAAGGCATAAGTGGTAAGCTTAGATCTACAATACCACCTATTAGTCCTGTGGCATGGTCTTCTTTTATTACTGGAAAATTACCACAAAATCATGGTATTTTTGATTGGCAAGTACCTGAAAATGGACGACTAAGACCCGTCAATGCGAATGACCGTCATGGTACACCTTTCTGGAAATATCTTAACTCTAACGGATTACGAGTTGGTATAATTGGCATACCGCTCACTTTTCCTGTAGAACCAATTGATGGATTTATGATTTCTGGATTTGATAGCATCTGGGATTCTGAACATTGCTGTTGGCCAAAGGAATTAAAAGCAATTTTAAATAAAAAATTTGGCAACAAGGTTGATCTCATATTTTCTTCACGTAATGATTTCCCAAGTGAATGGCAATTGCTAGAATACCATATGGAAAAAGATAAACTAGATACCGAAGCTGCGATTTACCTAGCTCAATTGTATGATATTGATACGCTTATAATTAATTACATGACAGTTGACCACCTTAATCATAGCGCAAAAGATGAAGAAGCAATTCTTAAAGGCTTTATCTCATTTGATAAAAATATACAGAAAATCCTAGAAAAGTACTCAAATTCGCAGATTTTGATTATGTCAGATCACGGTTCATATCGAAATAAAGGAGGTTTTTTGATCTGTGAAGTCCTCAAGCAAGCTGGCCTTTTGGAGTTTAATAGAAAAAACATTGATAAAAAACACCATATGGAACTCCTTGTCCGTTTTTTACAAGGTTCATTGAAGTTATCAGGACTTAAGGAAAAAATACTTAGGAGAATTTGTTATTATATCTTAAACTGTCTACCAATGAAAATCAGGAATATAATCTGGCAGAAAGTATACGAATATGACGAAAGAATATTCCATATCTACTGGAATTTGGATAAAACAAAATCTTTAGTAGAACTTTCAACAGGATTTAAAGCAGGAGTTGCTGAAATATATTTCAAAAGAGAGCAAGCAATTAAACTAGGAAAGGACAATAATTATCTTGAAAAAACATTAAAAGAACGTCTCTCTAAAGTAAAAACTCCAGAAGGTAAAAACTATTTTCTTGAAATATATAACGGTAAGGATTTTTTTAATGGTCCTTATGCTCACCTTGCACCAGATATCATCGCAATAGCAGACACTGAAAAACCAGATTATGGAATTTGTTTAAACTATCCTATGGGAGGAAATAGCAAGGTAGATGGTCTATTTGCCTTTGATGCGGATCTTTATGCTTATCTCATGAAAGGAACTCATTGTCAGGACGGAATTTATATATTTAAAGGAGAAGAATTTAAAAATAACCAAAATGGTCCCTTAATGAATATTGTTAACATCCCGCTTACACTCCTTTGTTTAAAAGGCATACCAATACCAGAAGATTTTGATGGAAAAATTTATCCCGAACTTTTTAATGAATCTTTTTTGTCAAATCTGAAAATTAGATGCCAAAAAAGCATATCAGATAATAACAAACGCAAGGAAATGAGCGAAGAAGAAGAGAAAGAAATTGCAAAAAAGTTAAAGCAATTGGGATATATTTAAACTCAACTTTGACAGCAAAACCACCCTGCCTGCCGCAGGCAGAGTGGTAAAGCTTAAATATAGTAACAAATACTATTTAGTAAGGACTGAATTAAATAGCAAGCCTGCTTAGGGTTTAGGACATTCCGGGTATCATACAAGTGGATACGTTTGAAATTACACCTATCTGCCGACATGCAGGGGTGAAAAATGCCAAAATATAGGCAAGTTTTGATTTTTAAGTGTCAAATTGAGTTAAAATCGAATATTTTGTCTGACTAAGAATAATAAAATAGGAGGTTAATCATGCTCAATGAAAGAATTCTTTTACTATTTAGCAGAAAACCCGATGAGACTAATTATGCAGAATCAAAAACAAAATATACCATTGGAACTGCATTAAATATCCTAATCTCTAGCTTTGGTCTTGGCTTTTATCAAGACATAAAAGATAAAATAATCCTTGATTTTGGCTGTGGCTCAGGTTTTCAGGTAATAGCTATGGCTCTAAAAGGAGCCAAATTTGTTGTCGGTGTTGATATTAGAGAAGAAGTTTTTAAAGAAGGAATTAATTTAGCAAAAAAACACAAGGTGAGCAATAAAGTTAAATTTTTAATAAAAATAACCGATGAATTTTTTGAGTATTTTGATATTATTATAAGTCAAAATAGTTTTGAACATTATTCTGACCCCAAAGGCGTAATGAGATTGTGGAAAAAAGCGCTTAAACCAAAAGGAAAAATTTATATCACCTTTGGTCCTCCTTGGTATGCCCCTTACGGTGCCCATATGCATTTTTTTACTAAAATACCATGGGTAAATTTATTTTTTAGTGAATCAACCGTTATGAAAGTACGTAGCTATTTTAGGTCAGATGGGGCAAAACGGTATGAGGAAGTAGAAGGTGGACTTAATAAAATGACAGTAAGAAAATTTGAAAAAATAATTAAAAATTCAGGACTTGCTGCTGAATATATAAATTACCATGCTGTAAAAAAGATAAAATTTTTAACCAAAATACCTATTATAAGGGAATTATTTATAAATCATATTGATTGTATTTTGATAAAAAATAAATAATGAACGTCCTTTGGATTTCACATATATTACCCTATCCACCAAAAGGTGGTGTTATGCAAAGAAGCTATAATTTGATTAAAGAGATAGCTAAAGAGAATGAGGTTTATTTATTTGCCTTCAATCAAAAGGCATGGTTACCAACAAAAGAAGATATAATCAAAGCAAAAAAGGAATTTGAACGTTTTTGCAAAAAAGTTGAAGTTTTTGAACTTCCTTCTGATAAATCAAAAGCTGCATGGTATAGTTTAGTTTTAAAAAGTTTTTTTAGCAAAAATGGTTATACTATAAATTGGACAAAATCAAAAACAATGATGAAAAAAATAAAAGAATTTTTAGCTACGAATCATATTGACTTAATTCATTGCGACACTATAGGTTTGGCGGAATATGTGAAAGACATTAAAGGAGTTCCAAAAGTATTAAATCATCATAATATAGAATCACATATGATGTTAAGACGTGCAAAAAAAGAAAAAAATCTGTTTAAAAAAATTTATTTCTATGTGGAGGGATTGAAAT
>Ga0190306_1000406_pt1 | contig 15177 bp, 15 predicted proteins | sample 48700734_MG_FD_161657 | JGI IMG/M metagenome (GOLD analysis project Ga0190306, IMG submission 161657) | Hydrothermal vent sediment bacterial communities from Southern Trench, Guaymas Basin, Mexico - 4870-07-3-4_MG | ecosystem: Environmental > Aquatic > Marine > Hydrothermal vents > Sediment ... | reverse complement strand
GAAAGTAATTCTTCTTGAAGATTATTTATTTCTTGCTCTTTCCATTCTATTTTTTCTCTTGATTCAGAGAGGAAAAACTTTTCAGATAAAGTTCTTTTTTGAGGAGGAATGGCTTCAAGAATTTTAACTCTTTCCTCTATGGCTTCTTTTTCTCGGTTAAGAGAAGATATTTTTGTCTTAATGATTTTTTCTTTTTTTGAAAGAGTATTTATTTGGTCTTCAAGTTTTTTTTGATGATCTTCTAAAATAATTTTGTTTAATTCTTCCAAAATTTTTTTCTCTTTTTCTGGATTTTTTGATTCTACTTTTATCAAAATTAAATTAGTATTTTTTGGATTTTCTACTTTTAAATTAAATTTTTCTTGAATTTCTTTATAAATACCTTCTTCGATTTTGGTTTTTACCTGAATTGGATTTTCAAGCGAATTTGATCCTTCAAAAGATTTTCCAATTTCAATTGAGGTTGAGATTTCATAAACTTTTGGAGAAAAAAAACTAAAAAGAAAAGTAATAATGGTTACAGTTAGTCCAATTCCTAAAATTAATCGTTTTCTTTTTAGAATTATTTTGAGATAATCTTTTAAATCAATTTCTTCCTCTTTTATTTCTTCCATAATACAAAAAATTTAACTTATTTTTATTTAAAAGTCAATTTAAGGAGGAGTAAGGAAGGAGTTCTTCTTGATGGGCGAGGTCTCCCTCTCCGACTTGAGTCGGAGAGGGCAGACCTCGCCAGAATTGAACTGCTTTGTCCTTATTTGTGTGGCAAAATTACGGCGGGGAGGAGAAAGAAATACTACTTATTGGCAAAGATATGTTCGCTTTGTATATTGATATTGATTTTAGTTCTTATTCTGATATAATAAAGACAATATGGATAATCAAACTTTTCTTAAAACAACTAAACTCAATAATGAAATTCTTTCTTTAAAAGAAGAAGTAAGGACACTTCGCTCAGTTATTATTGGTCTTTTAGGAAAAGACGAAGAAGGCAACTATCGGCCAGAATTTATCAAAAAGGTTCTTAAGATCTCTAAAGAAAAACCAATAGGGGTTTTCAAAGATAAGGAAACTTTCCTAAAAGAAATTTTATGATTACTCTGGAATATACTAGAACTTTTTTCAAAGAAGCCAAGCACCTTTCTAAGGTTTTGAAGCCAAAATTGGCTGAACAGTTATCTAGATTATCAGAAAACCCCTTTGATGCTCGACTTCATACCAAACCTCTCAAAGGGAGGTTGGCCGGATTCTATTCTTTTAAAATCACTCGGGAATATCGAGTGATTTTTGAGTTTCTTGATCCAAATACAATTAAGCTTCTCACTTTGGCTCATCGCAAAGATATTTACAAGAAATTCAATCCATAAGAATTTTTTAAGGAATCTCTAATTTGAATCTTTTTAGATCAAGTTATAATGATTCTTTTCAATTCAATCATTAACTCAATAAGAGAAAGAAAATCTAAAGGCTCTTTTAATTTTCCTTTTTTAATTCTACTCTTTCATCTTTTTTATTTTTTGTTTTTTGAGATATATTTTTCTTCCTCAACCTTAAAAAAATATTCCAACATTCTGCAGAATGTTGGAATATTTTTTAGACTAAAAATTTAGATGGAAAATTTTTAGTTATTTTCTCAATTAATTGTCTAATTACCAGAAGTTCCTGCCTGCTAAAAAATCTTCTAAGATTTCTTTTTGCGCGCCCTCTGACTAAAGCCGTCATCAACAGCAACTTAAAGATATTTCGTTATTTAGAGCTATTTTTTGATGTCATATAGTAAATTAAATATTTTATCACTCATACCCCAATGCTTTCTATAAAAATATCTCATAGCATTTTCAAAATCTTTCTTCTTGCGTTTTTTTCTAGATTCAATTTCTAAATGTCTTGTGACTATCATTGGAGAATATTTAACAATTTTTCCTAATTTTCTAACTCTTTTGTTAAAATCATGCGTTTCATGATATCTCATATTTGGATCAAACCCGTTAATTTTTCGAAATACATCTGACCTAACGCAGAAATTTCCTTCTGCTACCCAATCTACAATTCTTTCTTTATCTTCACCATACAAAATTTCAAGATTATAAAAATACTTTATTGCTTCTTTGCGTAAATAAGCAATGATATCTTTCTTGGTACTATATTTTTCTGCCAATTTTTGATATTCATTTGCCAGAGCATCACGAACCGGATGCATTTCATATCCATAGTTCCATAACATAGGTCTACCTTTTTTATCAAGAATTTTTCCTCCAACAACTCCAACCTTTTTATCACTAAATAATATTTTAATTTTGTTCTTAATATCCCTTACTTTTAATTCCATATCTGCATCAATAAAAAAAATAATATCGCCCAATTGATAATTTAAAATTCTATTGCGATTTCCTGGCGGACCAAGATTTTTCTTTCCTTTTACAAATGTTACCTTAGGAAATTTCTTTACATATTCCTCGCTTTTATCAGTCGAGCAGTCATCTAAAACATAAATATTTTTAAATTCTTCTTTTGTAACTTGTGGTAGAAGTTTTTTTAATCCTTCAAGTCCATTAAAATTTGGTATTGCTAAAGTAATATCCATATCAATAAACTTTGTTTCAGTGTGTGAGTCGACCTTTTTTGTAATTATAAATATTTTACGACCCCAGCACCACCCAAGCACTACTTTTACGACAATTAAACAGATAACTCCTTACTCAAAACATTCTTTAGATAAGGGAAGCAAAAAAGTCCTTTGGACTTTTTTGCCACACTTATCAGGGTAAAAGTAGTGCTGGGTGGTGCTGGGCCCTTTAATGGCGACTTAAGATATTTCCGTTTAACATTTTGCGGATAAAAGAAATTGCCGTAGACAATTTGGGGAAATCTTTGATTTTCCTTTTATTCACTATTAGACGAGTGCATAGGTGTTGAAGAGAACCTAGTGCGAGGAAAGTCGGTTTAGGGATATATTATTTTAACCACTCTTGTTTTCCTTTACAAATATTAACATTATGATTGATAGAGCAGTTAAACTCAGTGAAAAATAGAATGGCATAAATATACTTATTTTATCCCAGAGTATACCCGCAATAAGAGAAGCGGGCAAAGCACATAAGCCAACAACCATCTGAAAACCGCCCAAACTACTGGCTCTGTATTTTATCGGGGATAATTCTGATACAAATGTTTTTTGGACTGGTTCTAATGCTCCTTTATGCAAGCCATATAAAACGAATGTCAAAATAATTGCCAAATGGCTTCGAAAAAATATAAAACTCAAACATACCAATCCCCAAAAAATATAAGATAACATCAATACTTGTTTTCTGCCAATCTTATCCGATAATTTTCCAAAAGGTACGGAAAAAATAGAAGCAACGGTGGTAAATACGAGATACAATACAGGTACGAATGCTGTCTGAAAGCCAAATTCCTTTGCGTATATCAGCAAAAAAGAATAACTAAAAGAACCTAAAGCGAAGAAAGAACTTAGTAAGAGAAATAATTTAAAATTCTTGTCTAAATCTTTTAGAGAAAGTCCTTTGTATATCTTAATATCTGCTGGCTTTTTTTCTTTTATCAAATGGAAGATTAGTGAAGCGCCAATTACTGATGGTATCGCTGCTAGTAAAAACAAGTTTCTATATCCCAATAATTTAAAAAATAAAATACAAACTATAATACCACAGACAGCGCCAAGATTATCCATAGCTCGGAGCAATCCAAAGTTCTTACCCCTGTTTTCTTTTGTAGAAATATCCGCAATAATAGCATCTCTTGGAGCACTCCTTATTTTTCCAGCTCTATCCAAAATTCTAAATGGAATTAGATGCTGCCAAACTGAAGATATCGCATAACCAACTCTTGATAATGATCCAAACAGATAACCTGTCCAAACGAAAATCTTTCTTTTTCTTATTTTGTCAGAGATATAACCTGAGACGGCTTGTGAGATTGAAACAATTGCTTCGCCCAAACCATCTATGAAGCCAAGCGCAGACATCGGTGCGCCTAAAACAGATGTTACAAACAATGGCCAAATTGGATAAATCATATCAGAGCCCAAATCATTTAAAAATGAAGCCAATGCGAATGTTCTAATTGTTTTTTTAGTCTCTTTTTGGTTCATAATAATTAGTTGCTTATCTCAAATACATTAGATATTTTTGGATTTTGTTAGTCCGAAGCCGATTTTGCCTGCCAAGTTTTAAATGTACTCTTCTAAAGTTTGCTTAAAAATTTACTCCGCACCAAACTTTGTTTCAGTGCGTGGTTCGACCTTTTTTGTAAAGTTTATGTTTTTGTCCAGTTTTTATCTAAAAGGTATTAATACTTATTTGCATTATAACAAAAATTTCTAAATTTTATAAGCCCCTCACCAAAATTTTTAGTGCGAGATTTGTTCTTTAAATTTTTTTCTTGATTTATGGGTTAAATTTGGTAAGATGATATAGAAAAACGCAAAGCGCAGCTTAAAATGCAAAATGCAAATCTCAAAATGCAAAATGAAATTATAAATAAATCCTAAATCCGAAATCCTAAATCCTAAACAAAATTCTAAATCCCAAATTCCAAATCCCAAACGTTATTTTGTTTCGAATTTCGAATTTAGAATTTAGGATTTTCTTTAGTTAGTTTTAAGTTTTACGCTGTGGCTTTGCGCTTTGAGCTTTGAGCTTTGCGCTTAACTTGTTTTGAGATTTAATACTCAACCATTAGATGCAATTTTTATGAAAATTAGTATTGGGAAAATCAAAAAAAGCATTTTTCTCCTGATTTTTATTTTCTTTTTGGCTTTTTTGTGGGGTGCAAATTTTAAGGCACTTGCTTTCAACCGAAGGATAATTACTGATTGGTATATTAAAAATTTTGACACAGAAATTATTTTAAACAAAGATTCTTCAGCAGAGATTATAGAAAAGATAACCGCTGATTGCGGAGATTTGCCAAATAAACATGGAATTTTTAGGATTGTTCCAGAGAAAATAAAAATCAAAGACAGAAAAGAAATAAAAACTCCAGTAAAATTAATTAGTATTACAGATTTTTCAGGAAAACCATATAAATATAAAACAATTCATAGAAGGGGTACTATTACTTGGAAAATTGGAGATCCCCATAAAACCGTTCATGGAGTTAACAATTATCTCATTCATTATAAAGTAGGAAATGTTATCAGGTTTGATAATCCTTCTTTTGATGAATTTTACTGGAACCTTTTGGGCGCTTTTTGGGACCTGGAAATAGATAATTTTCACGCCAAATTGATTTTTCCAAAAGAGATTTCAAAAGAAAATGTTAAAATAGAATATTACACTGGCTATTTAGGAGAAAAAAGAAAAGATTTGGCTTATTATTTTTGGAGCGCCTCTAATATTTTAGAGTTTAATTCTACACGACCTTTGAAGAAAAGGCAAGGGATTACAGTTTCTATAACTTTTCCCAAAGGCATTTTTTCTCCATACCACTTTAGTTTTTGGGAAATTTATGGAAAATATTTTTATTTTTTAATTCCTTTACTTGTTTTTATTGTTTGCTTTTATTTATGGTGGAAATATGGCAAAGACCCTTATATAAAGAAATCAATTGTTCCTTTGTATAAACCGCCAGAAAATCTTACACCGTTAGAAATAGGAGTTTTAACAACTGGCAGAGAGACAATTAAAAGCGAATTTATTACTGCCGAGATAATTAATTTGGCAGTAAAAGGATTGATTACCATTAAGGAAATAGAAAAAGAAAAATTTTTAATATTTCACTCCAAAGATTATCAGTTAATTAGAAATTATCGTCCTGAAATAGAAAAGAACTTAACTTTAACTCAAAGATTTATTTTAGAAAAAATTTTTGAAAAAGGAGATAAAATAAATTTATCCTCATTAAGAAATAAATTTTACAAAAATATAAAAACTATTCAGAAAAAGACCAGAAATAGTTTGATTGAAAAGAAATTAATCACCAGAAAAGGAATTGAATTATCCAAAAAATTAATCATCTGGGGCCTTGTTTTTGTCTTTCCTTTGTGGCTTTTAGTTTGTTTTTTAGAAAAATGGATTTCATTTTCTTTAAATATGACTCTCGCATGGTTTTTTTCTCTTATAATTGTTTTTTTCTTTAGTCGAGCCATGCCCTCGCGAACTTTAAAAGGAGCCGAAACTTTATGGAAAATTAGAGGATTTAAAATGTTTATGGAAACCGTTGACAAAGACCGGGCTAAATTTTATGAAAAAGAAAATATTTTTGAAGAATTTTTGCCCTATGCTATTGTTTTTGGAATTACTGATATATGGATAAAAAGAATAAAACAAATTTATGGAGAGGAGTATTTTGCCAGATATGCTCCTTGCTGGTATGTAAGTACTAGTGGATCTTTTGATGCTAAAAGTTTTTCTTCAAATCTTAATGCTTTGACTTCAGCAATTGCTGCTAATGTAGGTTCTCGTAGTGGAGCAGGCGGTGCTGGTGGTGTTGGCGGTGGTGCTGGCGGCGGCGGGGGCGGCGGCTGGTGATTTAAATTTAGGATGCAAAAACATTTTAATAAAATTTATGTTAGGTATTAAACTAAAAACTGAATTAGGCAAATGGTCGGTCGGGCTGATAATTGTAATGTTTATTTTATTTTTTATAGGATCATCTTTTGTGGATTTATTCTATAAATCAGTATCATCTGGAAGAACTATTTTAGAGGACATTGTTAAAAGACCAGGTGTTTCGCTTGTTATGCTTGCCGGATTTGCTTGCGGAATTATTGGTTTTATCACAGGAATTATTGCCATTTTTAAGAAAAGAGAACGTTCAATACTAGTGTATATATCAACCGCAATAGGAGCATTGCTTATATTATTTCTTATTGGTGAATTTCTGTCTCCGCACTAATAGGCAGAGACAATTCTTGCGTTTTATTATATCAAAGAACACAAAATAGTTGCTTTAATGCCTGTTGGCTATCCTGCAGATTCTTTACCGCCAAAGAAAAGGAAAAGTTTAGAAGAGCTGGTTTCTTATTAATAAGAGTAGATTTTAAAAAATATAGAGAAGAACTTTACAAAAAATGGCATTAAGCCATTTTCTTTTGCATTTTCTCTTAAACAAAATATTCCAACATTCTGCAGAATGTTGGAATATTTTTTGAGGTGTGGTAGGTTAGGTTAGGCGAGTAAAAATTATCTTTCTTTTGGTGGAAGATAAAAATTCAAATTTAATACAGGTGGAAGGTTTGCCCTCCCTCTAATTTTGTCCATATACCTCCTATGCACTTGTATCTCTTATAAAGCAAAAAGGATAGAAATTTCAAGTAGTATCCTTTCTGGGCAAAATTAGGGGGAGGGCAGGCCTTCCCTTCCTTTGAAATTGATTTTTTGAGAGGATTGGTTAAAATTGTAAAATTGAAAAATGATTCCTAAAACTAGAAAATTTGAGTTGTAAAATTTTTATAGTAGTAAATTCGTTTATAAATATTTATAAAAATGATCGCATTACAACTTTTAATCAATGGATTGATTGCTGGAGCAATTTATGCTTTGGTTGCTTCGGGCTTTGCTTTGATTTATTCTATTTGTAAGTTTGTTCATTTTGCTCATGGCGCTACAATTGCTTTCTCTGCTTATTTTTTATATTTTCTTTTTTCAAATCTTGGTTTAAGTTTTGGTTTAAGTGTGGTTTTAGCAATTGTTTTTGCTTCTCTTTTTGGTTATGGAATGAATTTTTTTGTCTACAAGCAACTTAGAAAAAGAAAAGCATCTTCTACCACTTTACTTATTGCAAGCTTTGCCTTGCTTATCTTTTTTGAATCTTTGATTTTGCTTTTGTTTGGTGCAGATGTAAAGACAATTGGCTTTATTAAAATCACAAAGGGTTTGGAATTTTTTGGAGCAATAATCACACCACTTCAGATTTTTATTGTTTTGACTTCTTTTGTTTTATTTGCTTTGCTTTTCTTTTTTATAAAAAAGACAAAAATTGGAAAAGCAATGAGAGCGGTGGCTGATAATAAAGAAGTGGCTGAAGTTGTGGGGATTTCTTCTGAAAAGATTTACTCTCTGGCTTTTATTATTGGTTCAGCAATTGCTGGAGTGGCAGGAATTTTAGTTGGGTTAGAACAAAATCTTGAGCCAATGATGGGAACTAACTTAATGATTAAAGGATTTACAGGTGCAATTATTGGAGGCATTGGTTCTGTTCCTGGAGCAATTCTTGGCTCTTTTTTGTTAGGTTTTGCCGAAAACTTTGGAATTTGGTTTTTACCATCTGGATATAAAGACGCTATTGCCTTTGTAATTTTATTTATCTTCCTTTTATTTAAGCCACAAGGAATTTTAGGGATCAAGAAAAAATATGAATAAAACAACAAAAATAATATTATTGGTCATATTTATTGTCATTATTATCCTAGCAGGAATTTGGTATGGAGAAATCAAAAAATCAAAGGAGAAGGGAAAAGAGACAATCAAAATCGGTGCTATTCTTCCATTGACAGGAAATGCAGCTAAAAAGGGAGAATATGAGGCACAAGGAGCATTAATGGCAGTTGAAGAGATTAATTCTCAGGGTGGGATAAAAGGTAAAAAAATAGAACTTTTAATTGAGGACAGCGGAACTGATCCTAAGAAAGGGATTTCTGCTTTTAGAAAATTAGTTGAGATTGATAAAGTTAGCTGTTTAATCGGTGGCTTGAGTAGTGTAGGAATGCCACTTAAAGATTTAATTGAAGAAAATAAAATTCCTACTATTTGGGTTAGCGCTCATCCGGATTTTCTTACTGGAACGAAATATATTTTTAGAAACCTTCCTACCTCGGCTCAGTTTGTAGAGGCTCTTAGTAATTTTATTTATCAAGAGTTTAAATTATCAAAGATAGGAATATTGTATATGAATGATGATTATGGTGTGAGTTTAAAGGATGAGTTTGAGAAAATTTTTCCAGGTACCATCCTATTTAAAGAACAATATGATAAAGATGGAAAAGATTTTAGGACCCAGATTATTAAGGCAAAAGAGAAAAATCCTGAAGTTATTTTTATTGCAGGATATGGAACTGCTACAGGAATCTTAATAAAACAATTAAGAGAAATGGAAGTGGATGCTCAATTGTGTGGTCCTATAGGAATTGCTCAAGTTGATACTAAAAAATCTGCTGGTTTGGCAATAAAAGGTGTGATTTATCCAGAGTTTATTGATAACTCAAAAGAAGAAGTTAAAAAATTTAAGGAAAAATATATGGCAAAATACGGACAAGAGCCAGGCGTTGATAGTTTTTTGGGTTACAATTCAATTAAGTTATTGGCTTATGCGATAGAAAAATCTGGACTTGATCCTGATTTAATAGTAGATACACTTTCTAATTTAAGAAACTTCAAATCTGCATCAGGGATGTTAAATATTAAAAACAAAGAAGTGCGATATGAAATTACGATTAAAAAGATAGAATAAAAGATATGATTTCAGGTTACTTTATCCATCTTTTAATTTTAATTGGTATTTATTTTATTTTAGCAATATCTTTGCAATTGGCAGTAGGTTTTGCTGGGCTTTTGAATTTGGGTCATATTGCCTTTTTTTGTATAGGTGCTTATACTTCGGCTTTACTTGCTTTGAATAATTTTCCTTTTTGGCTTTGTTTTCTTTTAGCAGGAATTGTGGCAATGCTTTTTGGTTTTTTACTTTCTATTCCTACCAGTAAACTTAAAGGAGATTATCTTGCTTTGGCAACAATGGGTTTTTCTTTTGTCATTTATGCTGTTGCTTTAAATTGGACTTCTTTAACCAGAGGTCCGTTAGGTTTGCCTGGGATTCCCAAGCCAACTTTGTTTGGAATTAGTTTTTCGGATAACTTTAGTTTTTTGATTCTAATCGCAATTATTGCCTTAATTTCTTATTTAATTGTTAAAAAAATAACTACTTCTCCTTTTGGAAAAGTTTTAGAAGCGGTAAGGGATGATGAGCTGGCAACAAAAGTTTTAGGCAAAAATACTTTTAAAATAAAAACTTATGCCTTGGGGATTTCAGCGTTTTTTGCTGGAATTGCTGGGAGTTTGTATGCTCATTATATTACTTTTATTGATCCTTCTTCTTTTACTCTTTTGCAACTTATTCCAGTATTATGCATCGTAATTATTGGAGGCCTGGCTTCTTTGAAAGGAACGATTTTGGCAACAATTATTTTAGTATTATTACCAGAACCTTTAAGATTTATTGGCTTTCCTTCCTCAATCGTTGGCCCAGCAAGACAAATGATCTATGCCTTAATTTTGCTTTTAATTTTACTTTATAAGCCAAAAGGATTTTATGGGAAAGTTGAGTTAGAATAAAAAGATATATTTAACTTTATGCTCAAGTGTGTAAACCTTAAAAAATATTTTGGTGGTATCAAAGCGGTGGATGGCTGTAGTTTTGAGGTTAAAGAAAATACCATTACTGCTTTAATTGGTCCGAATGGTTCTGGCAAAACTACCATTTTTAATTTAATTTCTGGAATTTTAAAAACAGATTCTGGAAAAATTTATTTTAAAATAAATTCCGATTATTTAGAGATTACAAATCTTGCTCCGGAAAAAATTTCAAATCTTGGCATTTCTCGACTTTTTCAACAATCAAGATTATTTAGTAATCTAACTGTCAAAGAAAATTTGCTTTTGGCTTTGGATAATGAAGATACCAAGTTTTGGAAAAACTTGCTTGGATTTAATAAAATCAACAAAGAGAAAGAAGAAAAAATAAAAGAGATGCTAAATCTTGTGGGAATGGAAAAATTTGAAGATAAACTTGTAAGAGAGTTAAGTTATGGTCAGAAAAGGTTAATTGAACTAGTAAGGACAATTTTAAACCCTCACAAGTTTTTGATGTTAGATGAGCCAGTAGCCGGAGTAAATCCAAAATTGAGAGAAAAAATAGAAGAAATTTTGTTAAAACTTAAAAATCAAGGAGAAACAATTTTATTAATTGAACATGATATGAATTTTACTTTAAAAGTTTCTGATTGGGTAATTGTAATGGAAAAAGGCAAAGTTATTGCTGAGGGCAAGCCAGAAGAAATAAAAACCAATCCTAAAGTTTTGGATGCTTATTTGGGAGAGTAAAATAGATTCAGAATTAAAGATTAAAGTTGAAAGATTAAAGATTAAGAGACAAGGAAAGTATTGACTTTGGTTTTGGTTTTGATATCATTGAATTATGAAGAAAGAACTATGAAGAAAGTTATATTTGTAAATCTTCCAGTTTCTATTCTTAAAGAAGGAAAGAGGTTTATTGCTTATTCTCCAGCCTTGGATTTATCTACTTCCGGTAAAACTTATAGCGAAGCAAAAAGACGATTTGCTGAGATTGTTGATATTTTTTTCGAGGAGATTAGTAAAAAAGGAAACTTAGAAACAGTTTTGAAAGAATTAGGTTGGAGAAAGGTTCAATCTCGATGGCAGCCTCCAATAGTGATTTCTCAAGAATCAGAGTTATTTAGAGTGCCGGCAATATAATTTATGGCTACTATTCGACCAATTCATTGGAAGACTTTTGAGAAATTTCTCTTGTTTGTTGGATGTCAATTTAAAAGAGAAAAAGGAGATCATAGAATCTATTGGCGGGAAGATTTAAGAAGACCGATAGTTATTCCTCGTGATACAGAGCTGCCGGTTTTTATTATCCGCAATAATTTGAGAATTTTAAAAATTAGTCCAGAAGAATATGTTGAAATTTTGAAAAGAATTTAATCTTCGCCCCGGGTTGATAATATAAAGTTTGAAAGATTTCAGATTAAAGATTTCAGATTAAAGATTAAAGAAAATCACTTAAATCTTACAACTTACAACTTAAATCTAAACATAGAAAGGTCGGTCGAAGTAACTTTAGAAGCGAAAATATGCGAATATCTATGCGAACTATCTACGCGAATCTATCACGCGAATCTACGCGAATATCACGCGAATCTACGCGAATAAGCAAACTTTCGCGTTGTTTCGCATGGATTTTCGCGATTTTCGCTTCTATAAAAATAATATGAATAAAACAACAAAAATAATAATTTGGCTAATTGTAGCCATCATTATCATTGCTGGAATTTGGTGGGGGGTGGGTAGGAAATTAGTCCAACCTCCTACTGCTGAGAAAGAAGAGGTTATCAAGGTAGGAATCTTAACTCATCAAACAGGATTTGGATCTATATGGGGTGAAGGAGAAATGAAAGCGGCTGTTATGGCTGTGAAGGAGCTTCAAAAAGAAGGGGTTAAGATAGATTATTTTATAGAAGATTGCATGTCTGAAAAGAATAAATGTTTGAATGCAGCCCATAAACTAATTGAAGTGTCTGGTGTAGATTTAATAGTAGGTCCTACATGGGACGAATGGTTTGAAGTTGTAGCACCACTTGCTCAAATGAATCATGTTATTTTAATTTCTCCGTCAGGGAGTAGTACTGGTTTGATTGGAAAATATGTATTTAGTCTTAAGTATAGCAATAAAGCTATTGCATTGGCAATTTTAAACTTCTTGAAAGAGAAAAGTGTTAAAAATGCGGCGTTGGTTACTTCTCAGGAAGCATATTTTATGAACATTAAAAATGAATTTAAAAATGTTGATGCAGGCAATATTATTCAAACTTTCTCAGAGATATCTCCTTCCGAAAGAGATTTTAAAACGTTATTTCTTCAATTAAAAGATTATGATGCAATTATCTTGAATATAAATAATCCACAATATCCTACAGCTATAAAATCCCTAAAAGAGATGGGCTACAAAGGACTTATTGTTATTACAAGTAATATAGAAAAAAGTGGTGATGTCTATAAGGGGGTCTATTATCCAGATTTTAATATTAATCCTGAGTTTGTAGAAAAATATGGACTACATTCTCCAAGTGCTCCAATGGCTTATGATGCAGTGAATCTTTACTATGAAGCGTACAAAAATGTTGGAAAAAAAGATCCCGCTTTGATAGCATCGTATTTAGAGAAAATAATCTATAAAGGATATAGTGGTGTAATAAAATTTAATAAATTCCATCAAGCGGATTGGGGTAGTGATGTATATTGCATCAATAAATTTGATTAAATGAATTTTTCTTTTTAAAGAGGTAAACTAATATGTCATTAATCGCATTTTCAATTGTTAATCAATAGACTTATAGCAGGAGTAATTTACGTATTGATGGCTTCGGGTTTCTCTTTGATTCATTCTGTTAATAAATTTGCTCATTCGCTATGGTAGCACTTGAACAAATGAAAGAAATAGGTTTGAATATTACAACAGTTGGTGGTATATTGGTAATGGAGAGGTAGTGAAAAGTAGATACGCAGAGGGCCTACTTTATACAATAAGGAAAGTATCCCTACCGGAAGAATTCAAAAGTAAAAAAATCTTTACTATGTTTGAAGATTTGTCAATAAATGTTGTAGCATCACTTGAATATGATGGAATTAAAGTAATGACAACTGTTATTAAAAACGTTAATTCATTAGATTCAAACTTAATAATAACAGAACTTTCCAGAATTAAGTATAGCGGTTTTTTTCACTCCTGCAATAGAATTTAACGAGAATGGTAATCTAAGAGCACAGTTTTTGAAGTGATGGTGATAAAAGATAAAAAATTCTGTAAAGTAAGGGTAAGAATAAAAAGTTTTTTAATTACCATCAAAAACGGCAAATTTGTGCCCTACAAAGATTAAGGTTAAGAGATTAAAGTTGAAAGATTTAAGATTTTAGATTAAAAATTAAACTACCAAAAAGCCGACGAAGTCGGCTTTTTGGTTTGGGAAAGTTGTGATATAATTATCTACAACTTTTAACTTTAGTTTTATATCTTTAATCTTAAATCTAATTTCTATGCTTACTATCAGCAATCTCAAATCAGGTTACAATGGAATGAAAATTTTGCATGGGATAGATTTAGAGGTGAAGCCGAAAGAAATTGTGGCTTTAATTGGTCCTAATGGAGCCGGAAAAAGCACGGTGCTTAAGTCAATTTTTAACTTATGCGAAATTTATTCTGGCAAAATTATTTTCAAAAATAAAAATATCACCAAAATGCCAACTTACCAATTGATTTATGAAGGGATAAGTTATGTGCCTCAAGGAAGGCAAGTTTTTTCTAATTTAACTGTTAAAGAAAATTTAGAGATGGGGGCTTTTATAATGGGAGGTCGCCAATTAATTGAGAGAAATATTGAGGATGTTTTTAAGAAATTCCCTATTTTAAAGGAAAGAAAAAATGAACTTGCTTTAAATTTGTCTGGAGGAGAGCAACAAATGCTTGCAATCGGAAGGGCTTTAATTCAAGATCCGGAATTACTTCTTTTAGATGAACCATCTTTAGGTTTGGCTCCTAAAGTAATGAAAGAAATTTTTGAGAAAATTAAAGAAATAAATAAAGAAGGAGTTTCTATAATTATTGTAGAACAGAATGCAAAAAAGGCAGTAGAAATTGCAGATAAGACCTATATTTTAGAAGACGGAAAAGTGGCTTTAAAAGGTGGAAAAGAAATTCTTGAAGACAAAAGAATAAAAGATATTTATTTTGGTGGAAGATAGAGATTCAAAACTAATTTTAGCGCAAAGCGCAAAAGTGATATAAGAGAGAAATTTATAGAAATTTATAGAAATTCATTGAAATTCATTGAAACTTATTGTTTAAAAATAATTCAAAATTCAACCCTGAACCACTAAAGGATTTCTAAAAACCCAGTACTCTTTAGTAGTACTGGGCTGGGTTGCCCAGTACCCTTTAGTGGTACTGGGCAAGGTTCAAAATACACATAAACAATTATCAATTTTCATTCAATTTTTTAATATTTAATTCTCAATAAAAATATTCTCACATTCTTAAGAATGTGAGAATATTAATATTAGGTTTTTTTGGATTTTTTATTTAAAGGTTTGAGAAGAATTTCAATTTTTTAAAAAAATTAGTCAAATTTCTTCAAAAAACTCTCTAATTTTGTGAGAATTTAAGATTATTTTGATGAGCGAGGTCTGCCCTTGTCCTAGGTGGATGAATTTCGAATTTTGACGAATTTTCGCTGGCAGAGCGAATTCTGTCCGGCTACCAGAAACTCGTCTTTCGGGCGCAAGTCAATAACACTGCAAAAGATGAGATACATTTTTGACACCCATAAAATACCAGATAATGGTATAATTAGAAAAAGAAAAGGTCGAAAATCATCAAAAATTAGTCAAAATGTATCTCATCAATATGGTAAAAAGAGCA
>Ga0190306_1000405_pt1 | contig 15190 bp, 33 predicted proteins | sample 48700734_MG_FD_161657 | JGI IMG/M metagenome (GOLD analysis project Ga0190306, IMG submission 161657) | Hydrothermal vent sediment bacterial communities from Southern Trench, Guaymas Basin, Mexico - 4870-07-3-4_MG | ecosystem: Environmental > Aquatic > Marine > Hydrothermal vents > Sediment ... | reverse complement strand
CCCAGCGTGCTATCTCCTTCATGATTACATCCGGAAGTTCCGTCATAACCTTTTCAGACATTTTTCTCTCCCTTCGTTTTTATCTTCTGCCCACTTTTATACCCAGCTTTTGTTTTTATGTTTTTATGTTTTTATTTCTTTAGCACAGGTTTCTTTTATAAAGAAAAGTGTCCCGGTACTTCTTTTAATGTCTTTAAATCCCTCTCTGCATCTTCCGCTATATAATCTATTGCCACTCGCTTTTCATTCAGCAACATCAACATTTCCCACTTATTCCTTACACCTGCTACTTCTGCTGCTTTTCCAGGCGATAACTTATCTTCTCGGTAAAGCTCCACCGCCAGCGAACGCCTTATGAACAAGTCAAGCTCATCCTCTCCGACTTTTACCGCCGCCAAAAAAGAACCGGGCAAATTAACCCTCGCTTTAACAACGCCCATTTCCATCGCCTCTTTTTTGTAGTTTACCTCGACTTTCAGCACTATCTCCATCATACTTATTTACCCCTCTCTGTTGATATATGCTTTTCATCCGCTCCACCGTCCTTCGAATCCCCTCTTCAGGTGGGATTTTCGGGTCATGCCCTAAGTCCCTGATAGCTTTTGAGCAATCTATCTTCTTCACTTTCGTCGTGAAAGGCTCAGCCTCTTTGTAGGTGACTATCGAGTCGTCTCGCCCGACATATTTCAAAACTAAATCCGAATATTCCTTGATATCTTTTTCCCACTCTGGTCTTCCCGCAACGTTGTAGACCTCTCTAGGAATGAAGTTGTCCACTATGTTTGCCCATGTTCTGCAGGAATCTTCCACATAATCAATAATCCTCTTATGTCCTTTAAAAACCGTGTATGGCTTGTTGAAGAGCGCACGATAGATGAACTTGGGAATGAATCCTCTGTAAGGAGTATAGTGCTCACCAGGACCATAACAGTTCACCGGTCTTACTCTAACGGTCTCTGTTCCATACATCTTCGCCGAATTCATGCACATTAGCTCACCCACCCATTTTGTCAGGGCGTAGTCGTTCATCTGATAGGTGTCCCTTATCGGGTTTTTCTCCATCACATCCTCTGTCATCACTCCCTCGTAGTCTCCGTATACTTCCGCACTGCTGAAAAATATCATCCTGAACTTCTTCTTCTCCTGCATCCTTATCATGTTTTTAGTGCCAACAACATTTGTCATCCAGAGATTTTCATAGTAGTCTTCGCCGTTCCACCGCCCGTATTCCGCAGCTAAGTGATATACATAGTCGAACTTGTGTTCCTCGAAGATTTTCTCTACCTGCCGATACTTGCTCACATCGCAGCGGATGTAATTCTCTTCACCGGAGTGCATTAAATCGCACGCCCAGACCTCATGCTCCCTCTTTCTCAACTCAGCCACGAGATGTCTCCCTATGAAGCCTTTCCCGCCCGTCACCAGTATCTTAGCCATTGTTATACCCCACCAGACACCTTATCCACAAAGGACTTTAGGATTCCTTGTTCAATAGGTTTCAGAATGTCTCGATTACATTTCCTGGCCGTTTCTATCCACAAATCCATGGCTATTTTAACTTCTCTTAAAGCTTCCTCTTCACTTTGTCCAAAAGCTGAGCAGCCAGGAAGCTCTGGAACCACAGCGATATATCCTTCATCCCCTTCGCTGTAAAATGTCTCGATAGTGTATCTATCAGCCATCTCTATTCCTCCAGCAAATTATATCTCTCAATGATCTTTATAAACTGCCTAACTTGATAAGGCTTTGCTTTACCTTTAACTTCTTGAAAGTTTAACATCCTCTTATGCCCTCCTTAACAAATATCCTGTGGCTACCTTTGTCACCCCTAAACTCGAAGCCAAATAACTCCGCTGCTCTACAAAGTTCCTCAAACCTAACATTTTTTGGATTTTTCTTAAGCTTTTGATATATTTCTTTCTTGCTCATCCTTTTGCCTTGCCATGTTGTTCCCCTTCTCTATTCTTCTACATTTAAAAATTACTGTTCCCCCTTCTGTATAAGGCTTACCCGGATCAACGCATTGCATGTATGCATGTTCTGGGTCATCTGGAGTTGTCAATCCAAGCTTCACTGGACACCAATCATATTCCAAAATCAGAGCATAATGCAAAATATTTTCTAATGCATGTATGCATAAAGCATCCGTCCTCTCTAAAACGATCTCCGGGTCGTCTATCACTATCTTATCCCCGACCTTATACACCGGGCAATATCCCCTTATCTCATGCACAACTATCTCTAACATGTTGTCACCTTCCCCTTCCCTTCTATACATACTTCGTTACCAGTTAGCATAATACTAAATCTTCTTATAAAGCTCATCTTGACCCATTAATATTTTGATGATTCTTTCACCTGCTTTTCCATCTCCAAATGGATTCCTCCACTTGTTTTCTCTGTTCAATATCTCCTTTGTTTTGCTTAAGATACTTTCTGCATTCGTGCCTGCCAAAACATTTGAGCCCACCTCCAGGGTCTCTGGACGCTCAGTGTTATCCCTCAAAGTAACACATGGCACCCCCAATATGCAAGTCTCCTCCTGAACTCCTCCAGAATCTGTTAAGACCAATTTCGCATTAGCTTCCAATTGGAGGAATGAGAGATAGTCAAGAGGTTCGATGAACTCTATTCCCCTTGCATTCAATTCAAAATGATTTATCATTTTCTTTGCCCTCGGATGTATGGGATAAACTACTGGCAAGCCAAACTCATCCGCAACGAGTTCCAAGCCTTTGATAATGCCCTCAAATCTTTCCTTAGCGTCAACGCTCTCCTGCCGGTGTGCAGTCACTAAAATATATCTCTTCGGAATAAGCTCAAGATCGTTCAAAGGATTGATTCTCTCTTCACTAATGCTTAAATTCTGGTACACTGCATCAACAATCGTATTCCCGGTAACAAAGATTTTTTTATCGGGAATGCCTTCGCCGAGTAAAATTTGCCTTGATTTCTCTGTTGGTGCAAAAAGATAATCGCTGCAGTGATCCGTTAAAACTCTATTTATTTCTTCAGGCATTCTCCGGTCGTAGCTCCTTAAACCTGCTTCTACATGTCCTACCTTGATGTGCAACTTAGCCGCGGCTAATGCCCCTGCAAGAACCGTGTTCGTGTCACCTTCAACCAAAACAACATCAGGCTTCTCTTTTTGCAAATTTTTCTCTATCCCGAAGAGCATTTTACCCGTTTGCTCGCCATGCGTGCCCGAACCGACATCTAAATTGTATTTCGCTTCTGGTAGTTCGAGTTGCTCAAAGAAGACCTTATCCATGTTATAAGTATAATGCTGTCCCGTGTGGAGGATGAAATAATCCAATTCTAAACGCCCGCATTCTCGTATTACCGGACTCATCTTTATTATTTCCGGTCTTGTGCCTAAAACTATTGCGATTCTTTGCATTTTTCTTTATCTATATTTGACTTTTTGGGTAGTCCAACTCAAACAAATTTTTAATCCGCTTCTCGATTACTTTCTCCTCGTTGTATGTTGGCACGATTTTGATCAAACTTGATTTTAATACTGCAATTGCCATTAACGAGGGATAACACACGAACCGCCAGATCAAAAGAAAAGAAAGGAGAGACAGTAGGATAATGGATATGTTCATTTAGCCACTCCCATCTCCTTTTCTTTAATTATCATCTTATCCTCTTCTTAACCTTCTCAAACTCTTCAAGCAAGTAATAAGCTTCAACTCCAAACTTCCTTGCACTTTCAACCTGAATTTTGTCGTTTGAGACCAGTATAGCATTCTTAATCTTTGAAGCGGCGATATAAAAAGAATCTATTGCCCGTGAGCCTGTTTCAAAGGCGATTGAGAAAGCAATTCCATCCAAATCCTTTGTTTTAACAAATTCAAGCCTTTTAACAATGGACTCGTACAATACAGTGGCATCGTCCTTCTCCATCCTTCTGACGAGTTGCCCAATTATCTCTATCTTATATATTTCTGGCTCCACGATTAAAATATCCATATCCTGTACAAGCCTGAAGAAGATTCTGGCTTTCTCATGTCTTTCTTGGTCGAATTTGAAGAGTTCGTCAAGATGCTCATCACCTGAAGATACCTTTATCAATTATCAATTTAAAATAATCCCAGCCAGAACACATAATCCGGGTCTTTTAGCCAATACCTTAGCCTCGGTGCCCATACAAATATCCCGTTCTCTTCACCCTTCTCCAGCAACTCAACCGCCTTTTCAAATCCCCTCTTAAATATCCTCATCCCTTTCGTCTCCTTTAACCTCGCAACAAGCCCCAGAAGCTTCTCCATAAGCATTCCATTAATTATGCAACGATGCTTCGTATACCACAGCGAAGCTCTGTATAGCGCTTAATCTGCGTAATTTGTGTCTTTAAATGTCAATATTCTGTCTCATATTTTACAATTCCTAATGTTTCCAGGAATCTCCTTGGTGTAATATACCCTTCAATACCTTCAAAGTCCATATCGTATGCTACTATTGGCAAATTTAAGGCCTTTGCAGTCGCTAAATGGTCTAAATCTTTCTCCTTTATCTTACCTTTGTTCAATTCCATTTCATTTGCATATCGCTCTCTTGGAACTATTTCAAACGATGAATGTAAGAAAGAAAATACCAGAGAAGCAAAATCTTTATCTTTTAATTCCTTTAATACTTTCAAAACCTCGCTAACAACTTTTTCGTTGATAACTCCAACTATATCGCCTTTGTTTACCATTTCTATGATAATGGAGGAATTAGATTCCTCATATAGGACTCCTCTTATGATAACAGAGCTATCTATGAATGCTCGCTTCTTTGGCATTCTGTATCAATCTCTCTAATTCCGCTTCTTCTATCTTTATTCCTTTCGCCTTTTCTCGTATCTTTCTGAGTACTGCATTTCGCGATAACAAATCGGTGCTTAAAGCAAAATTTAAGAGCGCTATCGTTATAGCTTCATCCTTCGTCTCTGCTATACCTCGCTTTCTCATCTCATCCAATATCTCCTCTTCTAGTTCTATCGTTGCCGCATCCATTCCAATCACCATAAATATATTGTCAATAGCTCTTTATATAATATGTCCATTTTTTCACCTTTCACCTCACCGTCCCCAGCCAGAACACATAATCCGGGTCTTTTAGCCAATACCTTAGCCTCGGTGCCCATACAAATATCCCGTTCTCTTCACCCTTCTCCAGCAACTCAACCGCCTTTTCAAATCCCCTCTTAAATATCCTCATCCCTTTCGTCTCCTTTAACCTCGCAACAAGCCCCAGAAGCTTCTCCACAAGCATTTCATCTACTACGCTTCCACCGCGTTTGGCATACCACATCGCCGCCCTGAAAAGTGCTTTATCTAAGAATCCCAGCTTTCGCCAGTTGCCGTTCCTCAAGCCTTTCTTTAAGCTCGTGATAAGCTCCTCGTATGTTATTACTTTTGTTAGCATAGCGATTATACTTTACTGCACAGGGGGTTATATATAACTTTGTATCAATCCTTCATTCGGTAGAATGCCCGTCCACGATGATTACCTCAAAAGGCTTTACTGTTTGATTGAATACAACCCCCAAGATATCGCTCAATTTTTTCTGCCTCGTTTCTTACCGGGATTATGGATTATATTATTATAACTGAGTATTATAACTGAGATTTTTGTCATATAATTCTCCTCACAACTCCTCTGGTTCTTTCACATTAATCAATCCCACTGTCTTTCTTCTCAATTTTCCATCCCGCGATACAAAAATATCAACGCTTTCGTGAAGAGCTATGGAAATCGCCACTGCATCATAGGGATCAAGCTGTCTGTCCATGAAATAGGTAAAGGAATTACATTACAGTTGTTATCCCTATGATTCCTTGTTCTTCCTCTAATTCTATCCTTTCCAAGAGTTTTCCTGAATCTTTCCAAAGCTCTTTACCTGTCTTCGGATCTTTCTCTCCTCTCCATACATTTAAAATGATATTTGCTTCTCTCTGTCTCTCTGTAAGCATAAATTGGCTGCCTGGGCATTTCCCATGACCCGTTATCGGGAAAAAAGGGATTTTCTTTGCAAAATCGATTAGAAATCCCGTATTTTTGTCATCAGTTGGTTCATTATTCCTATAAAATAATTCGGTATTGGGAGACGAAATCTGAGCTGCAAGGTTGATAACCACTTCTTTTCCCATTAAATTCATCATACCAACCCTGTTTTTCTGCCAAATCCGCATGTAATGCTTTCATACCGTATCTCTTCACGTAATCCAGCTTCTTTTCGTTCTTATCCAGAACCGTTATCTTTTCCATATCGTAATTCTCGGAAGCAAGTACCCTTACCAAATTCCTGCCCACAAAGTCTGCTCCGCCCGGTATGATTATGTTCATAGCATCATCTCCCTATCTCTTCCACCAGTCGTTAATGCTCAAAACGGTAACCTCGTGTTTTCTGGATAAATACTTCACGAATTGATGCGGTCTGTTATCCAGCCGAAGCGCTAGACGTTTTGTTCAAACTTTCCTGAAGTTTCTGAAGCATTTTTGGTATGCTGCGATTTCTTCAAGTCCACAATAGAAGTAATAAGGATTTTCAATTACATCCCACCCGCTGCAAGCACTCCTGCAATCCTCTCTCCAGTCCCGCCATCACCAAACGGATTTTTCAGTTCCAATCATCTCCCATGTTCAAATCGCCAGCTAATCGCCAACCAGTGATACATATTCCGTTGATCTGCCCTTCACCTTAATTTTTATACAGCACCTAAATGTCCGATAAATGTCCGATAAATGTCCGATAAACTCTAAACCAACACATAATATCTCCCCTTTTTCTCTCCTATACCTTCTATTATACCCAGTTCTTCCATTCTCTTTAAGTCTCTGTAAGCGGTTTTAGCAATTAAAGGATTTCTTGGGATTGATCTATGTGTTTTCTTCAAATCCTCTATTCTCAGAGGCTCTGGCAAAGAGCCACAGCCCCAGACTTCAATCCTATCATCAAAAATTCTTACTTGCGCGTTTGAAGGCAGTGTGTAATCACGATGGCAGATTGCATTTACTATTGCTTCTCTTATAGCATATGGAGGATATTCATATTTCTCTTCTCTCGCAGGTTTTCCTTTAATTTCAACTCTCATTGGAATGTGGTCTAAAACAAACCTCAATGCTTTTTCCACTTGTTCGATTATACTTCCTTGAAAAACTTTCATGTCGGTAAATTCAATTGGTTTTGTTCCTTTAAATCTTGCACATCTTGTTTCCGCTTGCAGGAAAAATTTTTGCGGATTTTTACCAAATAGTAAGATTGCCGCATTTGTTAATTTTCCGTTCTTCATTAACTCTAACTTTTCTAACGCCTCCTTAATTGGTATTTCCGGTTCAACATCAAAATTCCTTTTATATTTTGCCTTTCCCAAGAACCTTCTCACCTTCTCTTCATCAATGTCATTCAAACTTGCTTCTTCACAAATCTCAGAACTCCAATATTTCTTTCTCTTCTCTATTATTATTCTTTCCAGTTCCTCTGGTGCTATGACAACATTCTCTGTTCCAACTCTTTTATAGGCTATACTATCCAAGTAATATGGCTTGTTACTACCTTCTTTTACTTTAACTTCAATTACTTCCTTGCCTTTTATCTCCAACACTTTAATCTCTGGGCTTATTTCTGGCTTTATTCTTTGCCTGATTTTCTGTGAAATTGATTTCATAGTTTTATCAGAAACTCCCTGTCCAACAACTTTTCTATTTTCTTCAATTCCAAAGTAAATTGTGCCACCCTTGTGATTTAGAAAAGCACAAATTGATTTCAGAGCTTTATCTAATTGGGCTGTGGATTTTTTGAACTCAAGAGTTTCTGATTCTCCTCTTTTTAGGAGTTTTACAATCTCATTCATTGGAATCTCTCCAGTATCTCAACAATCCTCGCTCCAGCCGTTCCATCATTGGTTTGCGAAATGCGCCGCTAAATGGAAGACGTAATCGGGCTTTACGAATACAATGTTCTTCGCTTTCGGGATATTCCACTCGTATGCACTGGATAAATCATCCAGGATTATCACCCTTGCGCCTGACTCCGCCAACTTCCTGCACAGATTCGTGCCTGTGCACCCTGCACCGCCAGTCGTCAAAATCGTTTTCTCTTCATATTCGTTCTCTATGCCCATTTTTATTGCCCACCTCCCTTTGCCTTCGTTTCTTTATTTCTTTGGTAAAGGTTTCTTTGAGCAAAGTTTCTTCCCCACAAAGCAGCAAAGCGTTTTTTGTGTATGCGATTTTCCATATTACTCCCCTCGTAGAAACATCATGAACTTGTATATTTCCTTTCTATACCCAAATGCTACTAATAGAACCTCTTTCTCCTCTTCGTCTACCCTGTATACAAGTCTGTATTTCCCTTTCACCCTAACAGACCTATAAGGAGCGAGTCTATACTCCAATGGCTTTCCCGTGTATGGTATCTGTTGCAATTTCTCCACCTTCTTCATTGCCTCTTCCATTAACGCTTTGTCTTTCTTCTTTATTTTCTCTATCTGTTTCTCAAACGTTTGTGTATATTTCAGCCGATAACTCACTCCAAAAACAGCCTCCTCAGGTCATCTGTTGACTTTATCTCACGAACTTTCCCATCTTTGGCATCGCTTTCACTTTCACTTATCTGCTTCATCAAATTCTCGTCACTCAAGATTTCCACCGTCTCTACCAGCGATTCTACTTCACTTATTAACACTTCAAAATCTTCCTTACTCATCACCACTTCCCCTTTTTCCTCTTTCAATTTTATGATATCTATCATTTTTCGCCCTTTACCTACCCCCTATTCACAATTTTAACTTTGTTTTTGATTGTTTGATTCCATCATCAAATTTTTTTCTCTGAGTATACTTTGTACTTTGAGTATAAGATTCTATCTTCCTCTTCTCTCGCCTTTAAGACTGCTTCAGATACGCTCTCAGGATGTTTTTCGGCAACCTGTTCGGTGAATTCATCCATTTTCGTGTTTAACCCCCGAATTTCCCATCTCCGCACCATATCTTCCACAGCACTTCTTAAAAACTCGTCTTCGCTTATTTCAGCACTATCTCCATCATACTTATTTACCCATGTTCTGCAGGAATCTTCCACATAATCAATAATCCTCTTATGTCCTTTAAAAACCGTGTATGGCTTGTTGAAGAGCGCACGATAGATGAACTTGGGAATGAATCCCCTGTAAGGAGTATAGTGCTCACCAGGACCATAACAGTTCACCGGTCTTACTCTAACGGTCTCTCTTCCATACATCTTCGTCGAATTCATGCACATTAGCTCTCCAGCCCACTTGGTTATCGCATAATCGTTCATCTGATAGGTGTCCCTTATCGGGTTTTTTTCTCCATCACATCCTCTGTCATCACTCCCTCGTAGTCTCCGTATACTTCCGCACTGCTGAAAAATATCATCCTGAACTTCTTCTCCTGCATCCTTATCATGTTTTTAGTGCCAACAACATTTGTCATCCAGAGATTTTCATAGTAATCTTCGCCATTCCACCGCCCGTATTCCGCAGCTAAGTGAAAGTGATATACATAGTCGAACTTGTGTTCCTCGAAGATTCTCTCTACCTGCCGATACTTGCTCACATCGCAGCGGATGTAATTCTCTTCATCGGAGTGCATAAATCGCACGCCCGGACCTCATGCCCTCGCTTTCTCAACTCAGCCACGAGATGTGTTCCTATGAAGCCTTTCCCGCCCGTCACCAGTATCTTATAACTTCTCATACCTATCTCTCCTTTTCTATCCTTTTTTGATCAGACTTTCCTAAAGTTTGAAAGAGGAGGTTTTTATATCTTCATTATCTTTTTTAATCCCCGATTCACTTCCTGTCTTAACTCTTCATCAAGTTCTCCAAGCTCACCTACAACCAAATCCTTTAGCACTGTTGCAATTTTATCAAGCTTTATGACTGAATCTACTTTCAATCCTGCCTTTCTAAAACCAGCATGGTTCTTTGTTATTAAAACATCTACATCAGAAAGTTCAGAGGGTATTTTTGAAGATATAAATGCCACGACAATATCTCTCTCACCTTCATAAATCACCAAAGCCGGCCTGAGCTTTGCCGCTGTTAAATCGGTGAACGGAAAAGGCAAAAGGACTATTTTGCCCTTCATTTATATCTAACCTTCAAATCCTCTATTTTGTAGATATCCGGCTCATCCTCAAAAAATCTCGATAATGACTTCTCTGCAAGTTTCATCATCGCGGTAATCTCCCTTTCATACATTAGCTCATCCAGCTTTTTCGAAATCTCAATTACGTGCTGCTTTATATCCCTGATTTCAGCTTCTATCTCCATCATATTTATTTACACTTCCATTCTTTATTAAATATCACTGTTCCCCCTTCTGTATAAGGGTTACCCGGGTCAACGCAGTGCATGTATGCATAAAGCATCCGTCCTCTCTAAAACGATCTCCGGGTCGTCTATCACTATCTTATCCCCGACCTTATACACCGGGCAATATCCCCTTATCTCATGCACAACTATTTCTAACATGTTGTCCCCTTCCCATTCCCATTCCCTTCTATACATACTTCGTTACCAGTTAGCATAATACTAAATCTTCTTATTTTTGGCGCTTTATCGGGGTATAACTCCTTGTCTATGCATGCGACTTCTACTTTAAAAACCTTTGATGGTAATCTAATCCATTAATATTTTGATGATTCTTTCACCTGCTTTTCCATCTCCAAATGGATTCCTCCACTTGTTTTCTCTGTTCAATATCTCCTTTGTTTTGCTTAAGATACTTTCTGCATTCGTGCCTGCCAAAACATTTGAGCCCACCTCCAGGGTCTCTGGACGCTCAGTGTTATCCCTCAAAGTAACACATGGCACCCCCAATATGCAAGCTTCTTAATCCCACCATTGCAACCATCCTAATCGTTTCCTAATCGTTTCCTAATCGTTTCCTAATCGTTTCCTAAAACCTTGCAACATATCTGACAGATCTTCCTTTACCCGCGGATAATAACAATCCCTTTTCTACCAAGCCGGATAATTCCAAGTATGCTGTCTTCTTTCCTACATCGTTTAATTCCTGGTATAACCTGTTCGTTATGAAACCTTTTTCCAAAACATATCGTAATGCCTTTCTCTGTCTTTCATTCAACTCTACACCAAGTTTTTCTATCTCCCTTATCACTATTGCCTTCCCACCCGACCTGAAAATAACCTTTGTTTCCACTTCACTTAGCTCATATTCTGGTTTTGGAATCCCCCATTCTTTGCATAGCTCATTTATCATGTAAATCCCAGAGCCGTATTTCTCGATAAAACCGACATCATACATGAGCTGACATAAAACCGGATTCACCGGCACATGTCTTGGTTCTTCCGGTGTCACGCCTTCGGGAAACGTGCCCGGACTGATAATTTCAATCCTGTCATCGAAGATCGCAACTCTTGTATCCGCAGGCTCGAAATAATTTCTATGGATTAACGCATTAATTATGCTCTCCCTTATCGCTTTTATTGGATATTCTAACCTGTCAATCCTCTGGAAGCTATATTCTGTTCTGAAACCGAACAGCCTTATATTTTTTCTAACAAAATCCTCTGATCCCTCTACCATTTCCCATAAAGTCCCCGAGCAATCCAATCTATCCAGGAAATCCCGAGTCAATTCTTTACCAGCGAATCTCGCAAGTCTCAGTTGCGATTGAAGAACAAATCTTTGTGGATTCTCACCAAAGAACAATATCCCTGCATTGGTCGGTTTTATTTCGCTATTCACTTTCTTTGCTGCACCAATGTTCAGCAACAAAGTTTCCATATCCATCTTTTCTGGCTTCTTAACTTTTCTTATTTCCTCTCTCCTTTCCAGATACCACCTCACCTTATCTTCATCAATATCCTCCAAACTCGCATCTTCACATATCTCTTCGTCCCAATAGACCTTTTTTCCCTCTAATGCCAATTTTCTTATCTCACCACTTGAAACCCTCTGATTGCTTTTTCCTACCCTTTTGTAAACTTTATCAAAGGCAAACACGGGCTTTGATTTACTTTCCCTGACCTCGATGACAATAATATTCTTGCCTTCTACGTTCTCAATAGAAATAGAAGGGTAAATTACCGGATCTGTATTCTGTTTTATCCTATTTGCCAAAATTTCAATCGTTCTTTTTCCAATATCAGCTCCGAGAACTTCGCCTTTATCGCTCACTCCTATGACTATTGTTCCTCCATTTGCATTTGAAAATGCAGAAATACTCTCTATTACTTTATCGGTCTGAGATAAAGACGGTTTGAATTCTACCGTCTCTGATTCCCCTTCTTTGAGCAGTTTTATAATCTCACTCATTGGAATCTCTTCAGAATCTCTACAATCCTTTCTCCTGCATTTCCATCTCCGAACGGATTTAGCCAGTTATTTTCTTTGTTGAGCATCAGCCTCACCCCTTCGAATATCCTCTCTGGCTCCGTGCCTGCCAGCACATTTGAACCCACCTCCAAAGTCTCAGGCCTTTCGGTGTTATCTCGAAGTGTGACGCAGGGAACTCCTAAAATGCAACTCTCTTCCTGAACTCCACCAGAATCCGTCAAAACAAGCCACTGGCAAGCCAAACTCTTTGGCGACAACTTCTAAAACCTTGATAATGCCCTCAAATCTTTCCTTAACGTCAACGCTCTCCTGCCGGTGTGCAGTCACTAAAATATATCCCTTCGGAATAAGCTCAAGATCGTTCAAAGGATTGATTCTCTCTTCACTAATGCTTAAATTCTGATACACTGCATCAACAATCGTATTCCCGGTAACAAAGATTTTTTATCGGGAATGCACAGATTTTAATTAACCTATGGCTTTGACAGTATTTGCAAACTCGTTGACGACTCTCTCAAATTCTGCTCTTATCTCATCAGGTATCACTTTAACCATTGCCTTTTGTTTTGATAGAAACAGTATCTCAATTCCAACCACTCTCGCTTCTGAATCATATTTTATAATAACCCCATCTTCTATTTCCCTTGAATAGCCCTCCTTTGGTGGCTCATCAAACCACATATCCAACGTATCCATCTCCCTATCATAATAAACTTTTACTCTCTTCGCCATATCACCTCGCCCCTTTTTATTTGCTCTGTCTTGTTCAAATTATGTATTCCCTTTCCTCTAACTCTTACCTCAAGCAGCCCTTCTTCACAATCCTGTTTTTATAAGCTCTTAGCTCTTTGAAATCCCGTATTGCAGTTTTTTTACTGACCCGTTCATTTAATCCCAGCTTTTCCAAAACAATCTTCCCCGGCTCAGGAATTAACGATAAAATATCTTCCAGAGTCTTTTTCGTAACTTCATTTAATTCTCCTTTGGGCTACCATCTCCAAATATTTCTCCGTTGTCATCTTAAAGTTTTTTGCATTACGTATAAAGCTATCAATTAATTCAGCCTGTTGCCTGCTCCATACTTCGTTTGGCACGCTCTTAACCCATCTTGCATAATAATGAATGAATTCCCGTCTTTCCTTCCGATTTTTCCCCTTATCATACTTCAATTCCATACTCCTCACCTCTGACGTTTAGTGCTTTCATAAATTCCCTCAGCCGATTTACTTCTATCTTTTCCCTAAAAATATCCCAGAGATATATTGCATCCTCTATATCCTTATCGCTACCCAGATATAACTTGTACGGTATCTGAAGTTCGATTGGAGAAATAAACAAACGCTTTTCTCCCAGAACTACTTCCAACCGGTTATCAATGGAGTATCTATCGAAATCATCCTTCACAAACTTCAGTTCAATATTTGGTATTATCGTATCTTCCTTTGCTATTCTCACCCTCAATCCCTCCTCAAGCATTTCATATAATCCTGTTACGTCTTCAGGATTTAAGAAATAATAACCATCTCTACTGAGCCTCTGGTAAAAAGAAGCAAACGTGTCTCTATCTATATATCTTATTATCGTGTCAATATCCTCAGTGCCACGTGCCCTTCCAAAAAGAATCACAACATATCCGCTTACAATCACGTAATCTACATACTCCTCAAGCAATTCCGTGAAATCCAAGACGAATCTATCCAAAGTAGTAAAGACTTTGTTCTCAATTGCTATCTTCCCATGCTCATATTTCAGTTCCATACAATGCCCTTTTTATTCAATGTCTTTTCCGTTTTTAATTTTATCTCTTCCTTCTGCTGTATAATCTATTGGCACTGGCACTCCCTTTTCTTTTCATCCAGCAACATCAACATTTCCCACTTATTCCTTACGTCAGCCACTTCTGCTGCTTTTCCAGGCGATAACTTACCTTCTCAGTAAAGCTCTACCAGGCCCCACCATTCAAAGTAGTCTTAATCGTCTCCAGGCCCGCCTCGCTCAAACTTATCCACAAATTCATCTTCATCTGAGGACATCCCATACCTCTTCTCAAATCCTTCGACTTCTTCCCTTATTAATCCCAGCTTCGGCTCCGATAATGCAAGTTCCCTCCGAAGCGATTCCTTAACCATTGTAACCTCTTCTTTCTGCTACTTATAACTATAAGTGATTTTCATTTAATCACGAAATTATAACCTCATCAAACAGTTTTTCCATATTCATCATCATCTTCATCCCATCCTCCCCAACCAGAAGATATAACTCGGGTCTTTCAACCACACCCTCACTCGGGGAGCCCATGAGAACACCCTACTCTCCTCATACCTCCCCAACAACTCAACTGCTCTCTCAAATCCTTTTTTGAATATTCTTACAGAGGGCGTCTCCCTCAGCGTTTCGACGATTGTAGATAGTTTCTCCACGAGAAGCATATTAACTATACATCCGTAATGTCTTGAATACCAGATTGAAGCTCTGTACAACGCACGCTCGAGCCTGTTCAGCCGTCTCCAGTTACCGTTTCTAACCCCTTTCTTCAGCCATGTGAGGAGTTCACGGTGGCTCAGAATCTGCATGATGTTATTTTAGTTCATTCATAGCTATATAAAGCTATCTACCAATTCGACATTTTTCCGGTTGTTGAGGCTGTCTAACGCGTTTCTTCTTGTATCCAGCACTTTGATAGCCTGGATGCTGAGACAGGTGATCATGGCGTATGCGCTTGGCGATGAGAGAGGTTAGGAGGGGGTCATGGAGAAGCTCGATAAGGCAGAGGAGGAGCTAAATAGAAGTGGACAGAGCGCTGTAAGTATAACCGACCCTGAAGCAAGGTTCATGAAGAACAAGAAGGAGCGAATTGAACTATCATACAAC
>Ga0190306_1000403_pt1 | contig 15231 bp, 11 predicted proteins | sample 48700734_MG_FD_161657 | JGI IMG/M metagenome (GOLD analysis project Ga0190306, IMG submission 161657) | Hydrothermal vent sediment bacterial communities from Southern Trench, Guaymas Basin, Mexico - 4870-07-3-4_MG | ecosystem: Environmental > Aquatic > Marine > Hydrothermal vents > Sediment ... | reverse complement strand
AATATCTACATTGGCAAGTCAATATTATGAAATATTGAAAATACTAAATTCCTTACCGAAGCAGAAATTGATTAGTATAGATGAAAGCCCTGAATCACTCTATTTGGCCTATTTAGTTGCAAAGGCAAATGACGACTTGCAAACTGCAGCTAATCTTAAAGAGCAGATAACCGGCAAATTCCCTCTTAGTCCCAATTCAAAACTTATTACTGGAAAAATAGATGCTCTTCCTAATATTATAACTTCCTTTGATTTATTAAAAACAGAATTAACGGGGACTGCAAATAAAGTTCCGAATAATACTCAAATACATGCTGACTTTATAATTCAGGCAGGATCATTTAGAGATCCTGAGAATGCTCATTTTCTTGCTCTTGATATTAAAAAATACAATTTTTCACCCGTAGTTGAGGAACAAATAATAAATAGTACTAAATATTATAAAGTGCTCCTTTATTTTAAGGATGAAGGAAGTATGGTAATAGCTTTATCCAAATTAAAACAAAAAGGTTTTGACGGTTTTCCTATTTATTAAAATTTGTATTTGAATCATCTTTTTCAATCTGTTCAATTTGTGTGTATCTTGTGAATTGTTCACCTGACGGGACAAATCCCTGTATTGTTAATTCCCCTGGAATTAGTATTAGGGTACGGATAATTTCTATATCATTGGATTCTTTAAAAAAATCATATTTATATACAAGAGTCTTTTTTAATATCTTGTTTTTATCCAGGATTTTGAATTCAGCAATTTTTAGTCCATTATTAACAAGATAAAAACCACCTGTAATTTGTTCTCCTTTCTCCATTAATTTGAAATTGGACGTATTGAAAAATATTTCAGCACCAGTATCGCTTTTATAGTATCCGGAAAGAATTGGAATAGTGCTATCTCCTGGAGTAGATCGGTAATCTCTTATAAGATCTCTCTGAATTTTTGGACTTAGTTTAAAATATGTACCTGTCCATGCCTGATTAGTAGTGTTCCTGCTGTTACGTGTACTGTTGTCTTTAAATCGAAGATTTATGTTGTTTATATCCAGTACTCTTACAGAGAGCGAAACATCAAGAAATGGAACAAGGTCGTTTTTGCATGCTATTAACAAGGTATTGGACAAGGTTTTACTGGACGATTCCCAGACATAGATTTCCTGGAAATCTATGTTGGAAAAAATAATCTGTTCATTTTCAGTATCAAAATATACAATTGAATTATTATAAGATAGATTATTATCCGAATTTGCAAGCATCCAGGGACCGGCTAAAAAATTCTTAAAATATTCTCTATTGCTTCTATACAGGGTACGGAGCTTGCTATCAGCAATTTCTTTACCCGGCAGTTTATCCACACTAATTAGTTTATAAATTGATTCCTGATTCTGCCAAAAATAAGTTTCCTGTTTTAAATCGAGTATATTATCTGAATCAGTATCAGTCGAAGTTACAATTACCTGAAAACTTATACCGTCACTTATTCCGGTTTGATAGGCCTGACTTCGGTGATTTTCTTTAATTTCGATACTTCCATCGGCCGTTAAATTTAGTATTTCCGAAAAGTGTAACTTTATACCCCCGTCAGCTGGTGTTCTTCTGTAAATATTTAAAGTTTCTTTCCCCTCCATATCTGATCCTGAACATATTAATTCCAGATTGTGATCTCCGGTTACATCCTTTAGGGAAATTGAGAAAGAAGTGATGTTATTTGAAGCGGTCTCTGCTTCCCATGATATAGAATAGGAATCTATAATATTATCAAAATCGGCCACAAGAACTCTAATTTTAGAATCTACAGATGTATTATTTTTTACAATTAAAATCTGTTCCTCATGGGTATCAAGATCCAGATTGGTATCAATCACTTTAATAAGAGTTTGATTTGAGTCAATTGTTATTTTAGGTTTATTTTCTGTATGCTTAACAGATTCTATTTTTTTTTCAAAATCTGCATTAGCGTTTTGTTTATTAAATATCGGATTTATTTCCAACGGCCTGGAGCTTTTATGTGTTTCCGGGGTGTTACAGGCAAAAACAAGAAAGACAGAAAATATTAGCAGAGAAAATTTCAAGGGAGTACTCCAATTTTGAACTTGTGTAAAACTATGTTTCAATTAAAATACACTTCAAACATTTTTAACACTTTTGGCATTATATCATCAAGTGGATATATACTTTTAAAACCAGCTGCTGTTTTATGGCCACCTCCATTATAATGCTGAGCAATCTTTGATACATCGATATTACCCTTTGATCTCATTGAGCATCGTAAAAGGCCTTCGGTATTTTCTTTAAAGAATATTGAAACTTTAATTCTTTTACTTTTTAGAGGGTTATTAATTATGGAATCTGCTTCTTCATATAATGCGTTGCATTCTAAAATAGTTTCTTTAAGCATAATTTGAACAGCAAGCTGCTGATTATAGAATAGTTTTAATGTTGCAGAAACCTTTGATTGTAATTTTAAGGCAGAAATAGAGTTGCTTTCATAAATTCTTCCGTAAATATCATTTGGTAATACTCCTTTACTTACCAGTTTGTGAGCGATAGAAAAAGTTTTAGCTGTAGTTTTTGGATATATGAAGGATCCTGTATCGTAAACTATCCCGGTAAAAAGAGCCTGTGCCATTTGAAAATTTATGTCGATTTTTAAATATTTAAACAAATTATATAAAATCTCACAAGTGGAGGATGCCTCACTATTAATTAAAATATTATCAGGTGTTGTCTCATTTGATTCATGGTGATCAATAATCATATAACTCTTGGTTTTGGAAAAAATAGTTTCTTTAACTATACCTATATTTTCTATATCACTTGTATCAAGAATAATTAGGGAATATTCAGCAATATTTTTCGGAATAACAAGCTTTTTATCCATCACTTTAAAGTTTTTATCAAAATCAAGAAAAAAATATTTATCTGCCATTAAATCAGCATTTATTACCATGACATTTTTGTTTAATAATTTTAATGCACCATACATTGCACTTTCACTTCCAATTGCATCTCCATCGGGAGTTTCATGGGCAGTTATTATAAAATTATTATTTTTTAGAATTAGATTAGATATGTATTTAAGTTTTTTAGTGTGATGCTTCATATTTGTTGTCTTCTTTCTCTAATTTTTTTCTATGGATTACCCTTCCAATATAAAAAATAATAATAAAAATTACTATAATAGTAATTAAAATAAAAAATAAAAATGTCAAACTTGTTTTGTGCTCAATAGAAACTGGATTAACAGCAGGTGTAAATGAATTCTTACCTTCGAAAACAAAAACAATACTACCATGGAAATCTTTATTAAATTCTGGTAGTTCCACTGGAATTGAAACATTTGTAATAGATTCCGGTTCTACACTGAAAGCAAATGGTTCTTTAAGTATATTTATTTCTATATTTCCATCTTTAATAAGCCTGACTTGAGAAATCCTGATTTCTTCCAGAGAATCATAATTTTTACTTTCCAGTTTAAAGTTCAGATTAGTCTTGTAATTATTTCCGAATGTAATAATACTATCAATTTCTGATACACTAAAAGTTCCCAGTAAACTGTCAACTGCCTTATTTATCTCAGTACTGTTTGCATTTTCAGGAACCTCTCTGTATCCTGCAGACAGTTCTCTTGCAATTTCCTGTGCTGCTGTATTTGTACCAATTCCTAAAACCACAATTTTCCAGCCTTTTTTTTGTATTTCCTTGGTATTTTCTAAAAATTTGTGATTAAAAGTTCCATCAGGGCTGTAGTATGGACTGTTTTTTGGAGCCTCCTGTTTTCCATCTGTAATCAAGAGCATGTATTTTCTATTGGATTTATTCGTCGGTTTAATATTTTCTCCAAGTTTGTCAAGAGCATTGCCAATATCTGTAAATCTTCCATCTGCTTTTAAATTAAGCACATCGTTCCGTAGTTCTTCAAGTTTCTGATTGGAATTTATATAATCATTAAAAGTATTATCTGTAGTGCCGTAAAATGGGATTAGTAGAAAGTAGTCACCCATTATTACAATTTTATCAATTATATTTTCTATGACATACTGTTTAACAGAATTAATTTCTTCAACCATTGATAAAGATTTGTCAAGAACCAGGTAAATATCAATATTTTCAGTTCTTTCATCTGCAAAAATGGAAGAAAAGGACAATATTAATAAAAAACTTATAAAAATTGCTTTTTTAATCATAGTTTTACCTCTATAATAGTTATTGTAGCATGTATGATTCCTGAGCTAAAGTAGAAAAGCAAAAAAAAAAAAACATGCTTTACTTTTTTTATAACATCTTGATATTATGTAGGAGAGGTGTTAATTATTAATAATAGTCATAATCGAAGGAGAGTGTAATGGGAAGTATAGATCTACCGAAAAGCCCTATGGTATTTCATCCTGAAAAGAGGAGTGCGGTGGGTTCTCGAAACTCCCTTGCCCAGGAGAGTAGAGATCAGCAGGCTGAAGTTGACAATCTTCTAGAGGAAGAGGTCGATAAAGTAATGAATCATATGTCCAGCAAGTTGCCGAATGATGTTCTGAAGGAACTTGATGTGATGGGTGGTTTAAAAGAAAAGGTTTATAATTATTTTAACCAGAACTATCAGAACATGTTCAATAGATATATTGTAACTACTGAAGATGAAATGATTAAAAAGGTTAGAAATTTTGTTGACCGTGAAGAAATGAAAGTTCTGACAAGATACACACCAAAGGAGATAGCAACTCTTCTTGATGAAGTTGGTGGTATGGATCGGTTTAATACAGGTGAGATAGAGAAATCTATAGTAAATATGTATGGACATTTACAGGGTCATATCCAGAGGGGTGTTAATGAGCTTGAAAATTTAACCAATTCCCTGCTTCGTCAGAAAACAGATGTTGGTGCTTTTATAAGGGGCGAAAATGCTTATTCAGTTGTAAAATGTGCATTTAAAGACAACCTCAGGAAGCCAAAAACAGTATCTGAAGTTAAATTGTCTGTAAATATACTCGATTCGGAACTGATAAGTCCTATTTTCCACTATCAGGTAACTGTTGAATATCTGATAAAGGATCTTATTTCCAAGAATATTATAGATTTAATAGATAAAGAAATTGAGCAGCTTAAAGATGACAGGATAGATCAGGGGCTTGAAGAGCTTGCAGACAGTGAAATTGTTTTTGAAAAGATGAAGAAAGTTGAAACACATACTTCTGATGAAACTGATAATCCCAAATCAAATCGTTATAAATATATGGCTAAATCTCTTATGAACAGACTGGAAGGTTTGAGGGCAGAGATTGATCCTGAAGATTTTGATCAGCTTAATATCCGTGAGAATCTTAAAAAAATTATTGATTTGGAAAATATTCGAAATAGAGGATACAATACTGCTGTAAATTCAATTACATCAATTCTGGATACAAGCAGAATGGGTTATCAGTATATTGAAAATCTAAAAAATGCAAGAGAACTGATAATTCGTGAGTATGAAGATACAGATCCAAATATCCTCCCTGATGAACGTTATAGTATTAAAATGAAGTATTATGATAATGCTCAGGTTATTGAAGAACAGAAAGCCTATGATGTGCAGATAGCGGCGTTTCAGGTTGAAGTGCAGCATTTATGGGATGTACTCGATATGGTATATCTTGATAGCAAATTCTTAAAAAGAGTTTCTGATTATGATGATCTTGCAAAAAATTATAAGAACAAGATTAAAAAGAAAATTAAAATTAAAACAAATGATCCTCTCTATGAAGACATCGATAAGGTATGGAACGAAGTATCTTTTATGAGAGCCGCTGAGACAGATGTTGAACAGCGAAACCGTACATATCTGTTTGAAAAAGATGAAGTTAAGAAAAAACTTGTTCTGATGAGGGATAAACTGCAAAATATGTATGGGTACAAATATCCTATACAGAGACGTGTAATGGAAGAACGACTGGAATTTCTGGAACAGGAATTTAATAAGTTTGATTACATGATAAATCCATATCACATACAGACAGGAATACTTCTTGATGTTGATATTACATCAATTAAACGGAAAAAAGCGACTTTGGATGGAATGGCAAATGTACTTAACGAATTTCTGAATGGTGTTTCAAAGGGCTTTCAGGATGCTGCGTTTGCTTCTTTTTCAAGACGTCGGTCAACAATGCGTGATGATATTGATCAGCATTTTTCAGGTTCTCTGGATGAAGAAATGCTGCCTTCAACATCAAAAAAAACTAAAGGGCAGTCTTATCTTGATATGTTAAATACCCCGGCAGACGAACCTGTTACCACAATTAAGAAAGAAAAAGTCCCGGCTAAAAAAACAAGAAAAAAGAAGGGTGTTGTAGACACTGGGAAAACATCCCGGGGTCGAAGTAAAAAAAATAGCGGTGGACTTAGAACCTTATAAAGTAAATTAATATTGTAGGATCGTCCTGGCTTAAGGACGATCTTTTTTTTAAGGGGGCAGTTAGGTGATGAATCATTTATATGAATTTGAACATCTCTCATCCAAATCCAGTTTTAATAGTGCTCTTGGGCATTTCCAAACAGTATCTGATTTAATAGGCACTTTAGGAGATTTTACAAATATTGCGGATACTTTAAACGAGCTCTTACAGGAAAAAACTATAGCCCAAAATCAGCTTTTACCAGCTGTCAATGCTATAATATATGATAAATTCAATTATCAGTTTAAATCCCATAATATGACATGTACTATTACAGATTTTGAGACTCTTGTTGAAGAAGTTAAAAAATGGAATGCTGTGGATATTGTGATGGTCTATTATCATCCTGATTTAGGTCCTATGCTGATTAATCCCAAGAATAAATTGCATTTTGAATCTATTCATGTTTTTAAGAGTAATGAATTAATTACTATTTATGCCGGAAATTTTACTGCAGATACGGAAAAAAAACTGGCAGATAAAGCAATTGTTTCTATTATTAAATTTCTTGAAGGAAAAAAACTTATTTCTCCTAAAGAACTATTTTCAGGAAAATTTAAGAATATAGTGAAGAAAGAATCAATTGTAAAAAAAACAGTAAAAAAACAAGTTACACCAAAGGGAAGTTCCGGAGGCCGTAAAAAAACTGTTACTGAAACTAAAGATGAGACAACCTTATCAAAACCTAAACGTATTACACCTTATTACTCTGTTCCGGTTAGCAATGAGTTGTTTCACAATGGAAATGTTGAAGCCTGGAAAAAAATAATTCAGAGCTATAATGCCAAATATCCTTCATTGGAAGTGTATATTTATTATGATGGTGAACGAATACATGATATCCATTCACTTTTTAAATGGGGTAAGGTTAAACACGGCAGTACTATTCTATTTGCTGTTGCCGGTGACAACATAAAAGATGTTGCAAAGCTTCAGAGATATTTGAAGCAGGGAGCCAGTATTATGTTTGAATCTTTTCTAAAGTACCCTGTAAATAAAATTTTAAATTTATTCTGATAAATGAGGATTATATGAAAAAAAATATACATTTCTTTAGCAGAAACAGTTATACAAAAAATAATGAAATAAGGGAAAATTTAGGTATAAGAGGTAAGGAAGCTATGGATTTTGCTGCCCTGGATCTTCCTATACTACCAGGTTTTATTTTGGATTCCAATATAGCAGCACATCTTGTTGATGGGGATATTATTACCAATATTAAACCTTTGGTAAAAAAATGTGAAAAAATAACAGGGAAGGTATTTGGAGACATATCTAATCCTCTTGTTTTAAAAATTGTTATCAGTCCCAATCTTGCAATAGTTAACTATCCTGCCTTACATAATTTTGGATTAACTGATAATACTATATCAGGATTTACTGATTTTGTGGGAGAAGATTTTGCTTATCATGAGATTCTTTTCCAAATTAAAGGGTTTCTTCAAATAGAGGAAAAAATTGCAGAGTTGGAAAGTAAAACTGGCGAAGCAAAAGATTTACACAAAAAAATAACTGAAATTTCAAAGTATATTAACAGCGATATGAAAGCGGCTAAGATTAAGAAAGTCCTTGAGGACTATAGAAAAATTATGCCTGAGGATTTCTTTTCTGATGTTTACAAACAACTTGAAATAGTATTATCCCGGATTAGTTTAATGTTGTCATTGGATGAACTTGATGATGATGATGCTGCTCTAATTATTCAGCCTATGGTTTATGGTAATTATGGAAAAGATTCTGCCAGCGGTCAGTTTTTTACCCGAAACATAGTAACTGGTGAAAATAAACTTACTGGCTGGTTCGAACAAAATAAATTTAATTCAATTGAAACAAAGGGCAAGGATATTCAAAAAATTGAATCATCTTTTTTGAAAGATTTAATAAGAATTGCAAGAACTGTTGAGGATCATTTTAAAGAGATACGGTCTATTCGATTCACCATAGAAAACAGCAGGGTATGGTTAATCGATCAGCGCCCATTAATGTCCAAATCAACACAGTCAGATATCAAAACGTTAATTGATCTTTTTAAGCGAAAAATTATAACTAAAAATTATCTGATAAATGCAATTAAACCGGATCAGTTAAATGAAATTTTACATCCTATAATTAATTCGGGTTCAGTTAAAAATCTGAAGAGTATTAAAGGTGGAGTCGCAGGCGCTCCGGGTGCTGCAATTGGACGGGTGTTTTTTACAACAAATGGTCTTATAGATGCCTATAAAGCAGCACAGCAGAAAGGTCTCGATACCCGGCTTATACTTTGTATGACTTCTACATTTGCAGAAGATGTAAAAGCAATAGAAGTAGCTACTGGTGTTTTATCAGCAGAAGGGGGCTATGCAGCTCATGCCTCAGTAGTAGCCCGGCAGTATGGAAAAATATCACTTGTAGCAGATGATATAAAAGTAACTGGAAACAAAGCTGTTATTTCCGGTCAGACTATTAAAGAGGGAGATATTATTACACTTAATGTACCTCATTATGGGGAACCAATTATTTATTTAGGGGAAGCGGAATTAATCGAGCCTGACCCTGAAGAATCAGGATTGCTTGAATTTGTAAATATTATTAAATCCGGTATTAAGAATTTTCATGTAAGGGTTAATGCGGATAAACCCCGGGATGCAAAGTTAGCAGTAAAATTTGGTGCAGAGGGAATAGGCTTATGTCGTACCGAACATATGTTCTTTGATTCAAAAAGAATTAATGTTTTTAGAAGAATGATAATGTCGGAGACACATGCAGAAAGACTGAAAGCTCTTAAGAAACTTAAAAAAATGCAGAAGGATGATTTTTACGCACTTTTTAAAATTATGAACGGAAGGGAAGTTACCATTAGGCTGCTGGACGCCCCGCTGCACGAATTTCTCCCTCATAACAAAGATGAAATGCAGTCTTTCATTGAGTTTATGAAAAATGAAAAAGATGCAAAAAATGTAACAGTAAAAGATATAACTTTGAGTATGGAAAATCTTAGAGAGTTTAATCCTATGCTTGGGCATAGAGGCTGCCGGGTTGCTGTTTCTTATCCTGAAATATATGAAATGCAGATGGAAGCAATATTTGAAGCATTATACAAATTAAAAAGTGAAAGAATACAGGTTAAGCCTGAAATAATGATTCCACTTATAATGAACGAAGATGAGCTTAAGCTTATTATTTACGGTAAAAAGATTGAGGGACAAAGTTTCAGAGGGTTGAAGCAGGTTGAGCAGGATTTAAGAAAAAAATTAAAAGGTCCTTCAATACCATATAGATTTGGCACGATGATTGAGCTTCCTGTAGCAGCTTTAGCAGCTGGTGAAATTGCAAGATATGCAGAGTTCTTCTCATTTGGTACAAATGATCTTACTCAAACAACAATTGGCCTTTCAAGAGATGATTATACTTCCTTTATGCCTGATTATACATTGTTTGATATAATAGATGGGAACCCCTTTATAAAATTGAACAAGCATGTTAAGGAGTTAGTAGAAATTGCTGTAAGGCGAGGTTCTTTAACCCGACCCGGATTATCAAAAGGATTATGTGGGGAACATGGAGCTGTACCTGAAAATATCAAATTCTGTATAGAAGCAGGTCTTGATTATGTATCATGTAGTGTCTTTTCAGTCCCGATAGCTCTTCTCGCTGTAGCGCAGGAAACTATAAAAAATAATTAAAATTACGTAGGGAAGGGGCAACGTGTAGGGAAGGGTTTTAAACCCTTCCCTACGCGTTATTCCTACCAGATTCCAAAATCGTTTACTGCATCAATTATTTTTTCTGTTGCTTTTTTAGCATCGGATTTTGGTACTCCTGCTTCTTTATTTAAACTTTGTGTAAAAAAAGTTGATAATGAGTCCAGCACATCCGGAAGATTATAAAAAACGAGAGAAAAATTTGCTCCTACTGGTTTTTGTACTGTAAATGCAGAGTATGTTATAACGGCTTTTTTGCTTACCATTACTTTTGTCTGATTACTGGAATTAAATATTTCCAGTTCGGAAAATCTTTGAGCAACCTTGTGCTGCATATCCCTAAGATATGGTTCCTCATATTTTTTTGAATATGTAGCTGGTTCCACCAGTATAAAAAGTTTGTTACCATCAGTTTGAAATGTAAGACCCTCTTCTGTGGCATAGATACTTTTTACCCCATTATATGCAACAATCTCATATATAGAATATTTACTTTTTTCATTAAAAAATGCTGAAACAATATAACCGCCTTCTTTCGGTAATTTGCCTTCACTAAATGCCTGAAAAAGATCCAATGCTTTAACTGCCATTTTTTAGTCCCCCTGAAGTGAATTATAGTGAATAAACAATATAAATAGCAAGAAAATTATTTATTTTTGTATTCAGATGCTCTGGAAAAAAATTGATCTGCATAATCGCTTAACCCTTTTTCTTTATAAATTATTGCTATATTATTGTAGATTCTCCAATCATTTGGACTTTTATTCAAAGCTGCCCGAAAAATATCTAAAGCAGTATCAAATTGTTTGTTTTTAAAACATAACACGCCTTTAATTAAATGCAGATTTATTGAAGGATACTTTAAATATTCCAGTGCATTATCAAGTAGTTCTATGGCAGTTTCAGTCTTACCACTTTGGTCAAGACAATAAATAAGTGACTGAAGAATGTTTTCATTTTCAGGGCTTTTTAAAAGAACCTGTCTATAAGTCCTGATTGCAGAATCCCAGTTTTTTGTAAATCTATAGGAGTTTGCCAGAATACGTAATAATTTTTGTTTATTTTCTGTGGAAGGGAGTATAAACAAAACCTGTTTTATGGTTTCGTTGTAATTCCTGTTTTTATAAAGAATTTGAATATATTCAATATTTTTTTCAGGATCATAGTTTATATTCAGGTATGATTTATAAGTTTCCATTAGCTTAATTTGTTCTTCTGAATCCTTGTAAAATGCTATAAGATTTAAATAGGCCTCTTTGAAATCTTCTTTTATTGTGATTGATTTTAAAAACCATTTTTCAGCAAGTTCCTTGTAATCAGCCTTTATATATTCTTCTCCAAGGGAATTGAATAAATAACAATCAGGTTTTGATTTTCTAATTTCTTCCTGGAGAGAAGGTATAGTAATTTCGGTGTCGTAGTTAGCTCTGCACATACAGAGAGTTCTGTAATAAGAACTTATAGAATTCCCAGGATCACTTATGTCAATTTTATTTAATTCTACAATCATTGCTTTATAATCCTGCTTGATCCAGAATAAAAGGGCTAAGCCATACCGCCCCTCAAGTCTGGATCTGTCAAGTTTTATTGCAATAGTATAATGATTTTCAGCTATTTCCAGTTTATCCAAGGCTCTGTTAGCTTCACCTAATAGTAGATGAAGATCTATATTGCTGTTATCCTCATGAAGTGCAAAATTTGCATAATATGCTGCCTTATGAAATTCTTTTTTGTTGAAATACTGGTAAGCTAAATAAATATTTTCATCAACTTCGGGTTCAATATCTAACTTTTTCAGTTCTTTCACCGCCAGTGAACTGTTACCTGTTTTATGCAGAAGAACTGCACGTCTGTATAGTAATAGTTTGTCAGAGGGTGAAAATTCCAGTGCTTTTTCGTAGTAATCCAGAGCTTTGCTGTAATTATTGTAGGATCTTTCGATCATACCCATATATATGTAGGGCAGAATACTGTCAAAGTTTTTATCAATTAGAAAACCAAACATTTGTGAAGCCATATTATAATTTCCCAACTTGAAATTATTAACTGCCCTGACAAATAGTGTTCCCAAATAGATTTTATATATTCCAGTCTGTTCAGTTGAAGATTCAGCTGCTTTTGCAAGATAAGTGAGTGCTATATCTGATCTTCCCGATTTTAGGTAAGCTATTCCTAAAAATCCATTGGCATGCATTGATTCAGGGCGCGATTCAACAGCAAATTTTAGATATTTTACGGCATTTTTGGCATAACCCAGACTCAGGAGTGATCTTCCGAGAAAAAAATTACCTGAAGGAGAATCCGGTACAAGACTTAGATATTGGTTTAAAAACTGTACAGCTTCGGGGATTTTATTAAGGCTGTGATAACTTCTTCCAAGAAATAAATATGCTTCAGGTATTTCTGAGGTTTCTTTTGTTATGCTTAAAAATATTTTTGAAGCCTCGGAATATTTTCGTTTTTTGCCAAGGTTAATACCCTTGTCAAATTCTATTTTTAATTGTTTTATATCCACAATAACATATAACAATTTTTTTCAGATTATTTCAACAAGAATTCTCTGTCAATCTTTTATGATGTATATGGAGCCGCTCAGAATACCTTTTTAGTCTAAATAGTTATAGTTTTGAAAGCGGCTCAATAAATAATTACCCCTAAGATTAGCAGCAGATTCCGGCTAACTTAGATCATTTTTGATATCTATTCTTTTAATAATCTGAGCCTCTGTATCAGTGGCATAGGGCTTCACCCTATGCAGAGAGAGATATTACACCCCTTCGGGGCTATGGAGGGAAGATTCCATTTGAATTATCCGGCTGTACGCAGGAAATCTGCTTAAAATAACGAAATTGTCGTGCATTTAGTATAAATTCCCGGCAATTTGTGTGGAGCGAAACGGAACCAGGTAATTTGCTGTTATATCAAGTTAAGACATAATCGTACTGATAATCTATAAAGAAATAGCCCATAAGTTCCATTAAAAGTATACCTGCATTTAATGAACATATTGTTTGTGGTTTATTTCATGTTTTACTGCCTGTTGAACAAATTGATTTAATGAAACACCTTCCAGGGCTGCAACCCTGTATGCTTTTTTATGCAAGTCTGGAGAGATCCTTACATTAAAACTTCCCTTAAAGGATTTGAAAGGTTCCTTTTCCATATCAGCACATAATTCAAGATAATCATCAACTGCTTCTTCAAAGGCTAGTTTTAATTCTTTGACACTCAAACCTTCAAAAGTAACAAGATCATTTATTCCTTCAATTTTCCCGTAAAAAAGTTCATCATCTGTACTGTAATGAACTGTTCCTATAAAATCTTTATATATTATTTTATCCTTTTTCATTTTTCCTCCAAAAGTCTCTGGGATTTAAGTTCATCTATGATCAAATTTATCTGATATTGTTTTAGTTCATTCCCTGGATGCGGTTTATGAAGCCTGATAATGTGATTTGCTTTGTTATTGATAAACGCAACTCTTGATCCAGAAGTTTTACCTTTATGGTGTTCAACATATCCAAAACCTTTTAGAAGTTGACATAATTCATTATAAGTAAAGTTTTTTGGCCTGGAATTAAGTTTCTTTATGATTTTTTCATGCTTACTCATAGGTCTAAGATAACTGAAAAATCAAAGAAAAGCAACTACATTTTAGTGACAAAAAACTTTATGACCGACTTTGATATAACGTTCTGGGAATAGCCGAAGTTGCCGGAATTTTATGTTTCTTATTCTAAAGTCTGGAAAACAAAATCACAAGTATAAAATACAGGCAATTTGGGTGGAGCGAAGCGGAATTGGCTATTTGCTGTTAAGTGTCGTGTCCGACATATTTGTTTCACACTTTTTAAAAGTATATGGACGTACTTTTGGAACAATAAAATATTCCTTATTTCCCGAATAATTTCCTGAAAAGTAATTCAGACTGTTCTAAACCATCTTCAGTTAGAATTACTGATTTTGTCTTGTTGCAGCATCATCAATTTTATCTTCATCAATATTCATAACTCCTCCAAAATAAATATAATGAAAAGTTGAGTTATTTTCTCTTCTTTTATGGATTAAGCTACTTCCAGTTTGAGACTTTTTCCCAAAGCCTGTGCATAGTTAACAAGAGTAGACAAGCGGATATCTTCAGCATGGTTTTCAATTCTTGAAATTGCAGATTTACCAGTTTTTAATTTGATTGCAACCTGTTCCTGGGTAAGTCCAGCTTCAAGACGAGCTTGTTTAAGTAGAATGCCAATTTTAAACTGCTCATAGCCTTTCTCATAATTTTGAGCAAACTTTGAACTCTTGCTTTTCCTTTTCTCTATATATTTATCTAAATCATCCATAATTACCTCCTGGAGGAACCCACCACTCAAATCCAGTTATCGGGTGGACGTGTTTTACCAGAAGAATTTTATTATTATCAATAATAATAGCAGCAGCTCTAATTCTATTTTTCATGAATATTTAGCTATTATCTCCTTTTGAGCCATGGATGGCGAGAAACTATAAAAACATAGTCGGGCAATCGGGTAAAAGGAAGCCCTTACGAACCCCCTCTCCCCTAAGAACCGTACGTGATAGTTTCCCATCATACGGCTCAAGCAATCTTAACCCTTATTTCAGGGCAGCTGTTATTAACAGGTTCTACGGTTTCTATAGTATTCTTTATTTTCCACCAAAAAGCAATTCTTATTCACCTTAGTCAGTTTATGCGATTTATATTTAACACTGCTTATGCTTTTCAAGTTGTATTTTCCTGTACTAAATATACAGTCCCTACTACCAATCTGAACTCAATATCGATCTTTAAGCCATTTAGCAGATTTCATTGGATGCCTTCTTTTTGCCCACTGCTTAAGACCCCTCCGTTACCAGAGACGCAATAGAGAGTAGGGTTATTCCAGATGAATAGAGTAGTCCTAAGGTTGAAATATATAATAATATGCCAACCTGGACAGCTCATTTAACAGCTTGCGGTTCCCAAAGTGGTGTATTTGTGAACCTCCAGTCGCACTTTTAGTTAACGTTTCGCGGCTATCAGACGTTTTGATTTTCCTTAAATCAATATTCCGAATTTATATTTTACAATTCTTTGTATAAAATAATACCATGTTCAGGGAAAACCTCCA
>Ga0190306_1000402_pt1 | contig 15244 bp, 14 predicted proteins | sample 48700734_MG_FD_161657 | JGI IMG/M metagenome (GOLD analysis project Ga0190306, IMG submission 161657) | Hydrothermal vent sediment bacterial communities from Southern Trench, Guaymas Basin, Mexico - 4870-07-3-4_MG | ecosystem: Environmental > Aquatic > Marine > Hydrothermal vents > Sediment ... | reverse complement strand
CCAAAATTCCCCCAAAAAATAACAGAGATAGCCGAAAAAATAAAAAAACTCACAGTTGAAAAAATAGGCAAATCCGAAATAGAAGGCTTCCCCAAAAAAATCGACAAAACAGCCTTCCAACCATGCATAAAAGCCCTATACAAAGCGGTTTCATCCGGAAGACACCTGTCACACATAGGCAGATTCACATTAACATCCTTCCTCATAAACATCGGAATGCCCCCGGAAAACGTCATTGAACTATTCAAGAACTTCTCCGACTACAACGAAAGAATGACCCGATACCAAGTTGAACACATAGCAGGAGAAAGAGGCTCACGAACACGCTATAAGCCACCAAAATGTGAAACGCTGAAAACGCATGGAATCTGCGCAAGCACAGAGGACATATGCTCAAAAATACAACATCCACTAACCTATTATAAAATAAAAAGCAGACAGTAGGATTTATATACCAAATGCTTAATTAACTCAGAACCACCAAGGTGAAGTCATGAGAGGAAAGACTCAATCTTTTTGCTGCTACACAGAAAGCGGAAATAAAGGATTTTTAGAAGGGAATCCTAAACTAAGTTCTGAAATCGGAATAATTCTTCCTACGTATTGTGAAGTAGCAAACATAAGGAAACTAGTTTCTGAAATTGAAAATTTAAACATAAACGCTTACATACTGGTTATTGATGATTCAAGTCCTGATGGAACAGCAGACGTGGTAAGAGAACTTCAAAAAAAGTATGACAACATTCTGCTGTATGTAAGACCGAAAAAATATGGGTTAGGTACAGCAATAACTGATGGTTTTAAAATATTTTTATCCTTAGAAAAACCTCCAAAATATATAGTTACAATGGACGCTGATGGTTCACATGATCCGAAAGACGTACTAAACGTCGTATCCACTGCAAAGAGGGGGAAAGGACTTGCTATAGGAAGCAGATATTGCGAAGGAGGCAAGGCCATAAATTGGAGTCTATTCCGGTTGATGATAAGCCGTACCGCTAATTTCATAGCTTCCCTTTTGATTAGAGCGGGAATCCATGATTATACAAGTGGTTTACGTTGTTACTCAACTAATCTTGTTAAGGAAATTGTTGCAGATCTGCATAGTCAAACCTATGAAATTCAAATAGAAACCATAAGACAGGCGTGTAAACGAGGTTTTTCTGTAAAAGAAGTACCCATGACTTTCGTAAACAGAAAAAAAGGAAAATCAAAATTATCTCCAAACGAAATTAAAGCGTTTATATCCTATATTCTAAAAGTCAAGTTAAAACCGTAAGTTCACTGCAATGTCTTGCGTGAATCTCATGAATCTACCCAGAGTACTTATCGGAATCTGTGCATACAACGAAGAAGAAAACATCGCAAGACTTCTTCAAAACCTTACTTCGACGCAAAATTTGCCTAAACACTATAAAATTTTGGTTATCTGTTCCGGATGTACCGATAAAACACCAGAGATTGTAAAGAATTTCCAAAAGAAAGACGAAAGAGTTGAGGTGATAATCGAAAAAGCTCGCAGAGGAAAAGCGAATGCCCTTAACAAGATTTTTAAGATAGCTAAAGAATCAGCCGACGTGCTGATTCTTGTCAACGCGGATGCCGTGCCCCAACGTGGAAGTATAAAAAGATTAATTTCTAAACTTTTAGAGAGCAATGCTGGCGCAGTCTTTGCACAGCCAGTGCCTTTCAAAGAATTTCACAATTTTTGTTACGGAATTGTACATGTAATATGGCGATTACATCATATAATCTCTCTTCTTCAAAAACCTAAATTATCAGGAGAGCTTTGTGCTATTCGCACAGCTTGTCTTCAGGAAATTCCGGAAAAAGTTGCCACAGACGAGCCTTATATTGAATTAGCTATTCGACAGCAAGGTTGGAGTGTGTTATACGCTCCAGAGGCGATAGTATACATTAGGGGACCTACTAACATACTTGATTTACTGGAGCAACGGAAAAGAATAAGAATTGGACATTTGCAGATACAACACGAAGCAAATTTTGAAGTCCCTACTTCAAGTTTTAAAAATTCTCTGCGAGCATTTTCCTTCTTAAAACTGTATGAAATTCCATATGCGTTGCTCGGAGGATTTTTAGAGCTGATCGCCTACTTTGAGGCAAGATTAGCCTACAGTAAAGGAAAAATTCCATATGCTTGGAAACCCATAAAAAGCACGAAAATGTCGATTTAACAGGAAAAAGCATATGCAGGTCTTACAAGTCACTCCACGATATTTTCCAAACATTGGTGGCGTGGAGACTGTTGTACGGAAAATAAGCGAAATGCTTGCTATGAGAGGCATTTCGGTAACTGTTTATTCTGTGGACTTTAACTTCAAACTACTGAAGCAAGAGAAAATTAATGGAGTTATAGTTAAAAGGTTCAAACCATTAGTAGGTGATCCTTTTTATATTCCGGAACCAAGCTTTATTAAAAGTATCAGAGAAGAGAACGCTGAAATAGTTCACATCCATAATATTCACACTCTTCTACCGTTTTTGACAATTTTATTGAAACGTAAAAACCAGAAAGTGGTGTTACAACCCCATTATCATCGGTTTGGACAAAACCTAACCAGACACCTACTTTTAAACATTTACAAACGGGCATTTAATATGTTAGCTTTTCCATACACAGATCGAATTATAGTTAATTCTTATTACGAGAAAAAAATATTTCGTGAAGATTTTCCAAGATTCAAAAACGTATTACTGATCCCGGAGGGAATCGCCATTGATGAGCTTAGATCTGTGAAATGGGATCCAGAGAAAAGTGTTAGAATTCTTTACGTTGGAGGTTTAAGACGTTATAAAAATGTTGATAAACTCATTAAGGCATTTGCGAAACTTGTAAAAATGGAGAAAGGAGAATTTAAGCTTGTAATCGTGGGAAGCGGCTCGGAACTTGAACGACTTGTGAATCTAGCTAAGAAGCTTGGAGTTATGAATTTAATTGAGTGGAAGCAAAATCTTTCTAGGCGTCAACTATTACTTGAGTATTCAAAAGCAAGCGTCTTTGTTTTGCTTTCTCCTTTAGAGAGTTTCAGCAGAGTAGTCTATGAAGCCTTAGTTGTAGGTGTGCCGACGGTTGTTTTGAATTTCGGAGCTACTGCAAATCTTGTTAAGGATAAGTTAGCTATAGGGGTTAACACGCTTAACCCTGATGAGATAGCCAATGCGGTGTTAAAAGCCTTGCAAAGAACCAAGCCAAGAGCAATAAAGGATCAGAAAATTTTCCTTGAGTGGGAAGAATATCTTGATAAAATTCTGGAAGTCTACTATGCTATATTGTAGATTAAACATTAACTTTTTAAGGAAACACGATTTTTGTCTATAAACCAAGGATGACGTAGAAAATGCTGCTCTTACTACTTCTGCTCTTAATGTTTCTCCTTGCAATTACAGGGGAACCGCTTAGAGTTTTTCTTTCTCGCTTTTTCAATCCTTTTAAAAACCTTGACATCTTACAAGCCGTTGTGATTAACGCTTACTTAGCTGGATTGATTCTTTACGTAATAGCCCTTATACCTCTTCATCTCTTCACTACATTTACGGCTTGGGGAATAACCATATCATGCATTCTGCTTTCAATTTTTTTGCATCAAAATCTTTTAAAAAAGCTAAAAAATTGGATGAAAAATCCTCAAAGATGGAAAAGCGTGTATGAGTACTTAAAGAAGAACGAAATCGCAGTGCTAAAAAGTCTTATAGTCTTCGGAATGTTCACTTTTTCTCTTTGGATACAGTTAATACCTCTTTCAAGTTTTGTTTTTGGAACCATCCACGATACATCATTGCACGCACTTTTTGTCGAGCTACTCTTAGAAAATGGACAAATACCCGCAACTCATCAACCTTACTTACCAGCTGCACTTATTTATCCTCAAGGAGCACATGTAATATTCGCGTATCCTTGTTACATCTTTGGAATGCTACCTGCAAAATCAGTTTTTTATCTATCTCCCTTGTTTAACGCAATGACCATACTTGCAGCTTACCATTTAGGGAAAAAACTGCAACCACCAGAACAATTAGATGTCACTTTTGCATTTGTAGTTACCTTTGTATCTATGTGGCCCACCTATATTACGTGGGGAAGTAACCCATTTATTCTGGGTTTTCCTTTCTTCCTAATCTGTCTTAGCTTTCTTCCTCCTGTTTATGATATACTTCAATCCGGTAATTTTAAAGGGTTGTTCATCATCAGTATTTTATATGGATATTTAGCTTCGATACATCTCGCCTTTTACGAAGTAATAATCGTCTCCGCTTTATTATGGTTGATCATCAAAATTTTCCACAAACCTAAGAAAACGCGTATTATCATCAATTTTTTGCTTATGTGCGCTTTTAGCATTCTTCCTGTAGCACCATTTGTATACAGATTTATAGTATATTATCCGTACCCGGGACACAATATAGGACTCCCTAGTGATATGGTTGTAAATGTTACATCACCACCAACTACTCATGGTCATCCATTTCAATCACCAATAATTTCTGTTTTAAAGGAATTTCCTACGTGGACAATTTTTAATTATAACATACACCCAAATCTCATTCTTAGAATTTTATGGATCTGCTTAGTCCTTGTCAGTTTTCTAACTCTTTATTTTATCTTTCGGAAAAAACAAAAAATTTTTGACGTAGAAAAAATCGCATTAACCAGTTTTGCAGCGAGTGTCCTACTGAATTTTGGCACTTATGTTTTACCTGAGATACCATGGTCACGAATCGCCCTTATACTGTATGTTTCTTTATGTGTGCTCATTTCAACCTTCACCATTCGTCTTTTTAGCAAATGTAAACGCCTTGCAAGATTTTTATGTAAACTCGTTGGAAAAAACCAGAAAAAAGTTGTTTCAGTAAATCTTGCAGTTATTTTGCTACTTTTTTCAGTATTATACGGTCCATTTGTTTATTATAAAAGCATAAACACTCCTAAGGATCTTAAAGGGCTATATGGCATGTTTGCGGTGACATCCAGAAGTGATTACGAGCTTATGATGTGGATGAAAAGTTATCTACCTAACAACGCCATTATACTAGTGAATCCGTGCGATTCTGGGAGTTTCATAACAAGCGTCTCTCAAAGGAAAATCGTTTTCCCGTTTTCTGCATATTTATTGTCTAGTTCTTATCGGAGACTTATCGGTTTGATTCAAGAGAAGATTATGAATAGCACTACATATGAACTTATGAGTAAATTTGGGATAACCTATGTTTTTTTAGGTTCCAAAGCTATTCAGTATTGGGGAAAAGTGAAACTTGAAGGAGATCAAAGGTGGAATCCGCTACTTTTCCTTGGCAACCCTAATTTCAAATTGGTGAAGAATATAGATAACACGTATCTTTTTAAGGTTTCAGCCTCGAATCCAGAGATAATATTCCATGACGATTTTGAATCTTTGAATCTAACAGAGATGAAATGGAAATTCAATCAAGTAGGACACGGTGAATACAACATGAGTATTAATTGTGATGTAAAGGGGAACCATTTCTTGAACTTGACGGTGAAAAAAGATTTTTCAACGCGCTGGTTCTATAGTGCTTGGCTGAGTAGAAAAATATACTTACCGGACACATCTGATGTGTCATTTTCATTTGATCTAAACGCCAGCCATGTTTCCCCACCCGACAGCGTTACAATATCAATTTTTGATTTCAACTATTCGCACCGCCTCAGCTTTGTAACTCCAAGTTCAATTTACAATAATAACTCAGCCATTGTAATGCTAGAAAATTCCAGTGGATCCTTTAATTTTAATATCAGCCAAATTTGGATGGAAAGATTTAATGAAACTTTACCTAGAATGATTATCATAGAATTTGCGTTGGTTAACGTAGATGATAATTCATTTCCAAGCATATTAGTTGATAATGTGACGATTACTGTGAATCATTACTAAAGAGGCTAAAATCGAATGCGATACGTGTCAAAAAAAAGTTTAAAGGAATTTTATGAAGAAGAAGCGAGGCGCTTAGCGCATCAAGAAATAATGTATCTGAAAGGGGATAAATACCAACTTTGGTGGCATAGGAAGAGGTTTTATTACATCTTCTCTTTCCTTTCAGGGATCTTTAAAAAAGAGCACATAACAACGTTTGCTGATATTGGATGTGCAGAAGGCTTCTATGTTAAACAGACAGCGTCTATTCATAAAGAAGTATTTTGCATAGGAGCTGACATAGCACGCACCTACATAAAAAAGGCGAAAAGAAACGATGAAAAAAGGAACACTGATTATATCGTATGCGATATTGAGAGCCTTCCTTTAAAAGACAACGCTGTTGACTTGGTGCTCTGTTCTGAGGTTCTTGAACATGTATATAATTACCGTAAATCTCTAGCTGAGTTGTGTAGGGTTGGAAAGAAATATCTGTTGATCTCCTTTCCAGGACATTCATATCTTTACAAAATCATTAGCAAGGTGAAGCCTCTGAAGAGAATTGCTGACGATTTGATACCGAATGTGGGTCATGTATCTGAAGTGAAAGTTAATGATGTGGAAACTTTCCTAAAGGGGAAAATTAAATCAATAAAAATAAAAATCGGTGGAGCTCTTCCATTAATGTTGTACAGAGTTATCCCCTCGATTAAACTGGTTGAAGCGATTGACAATTTATTTTGTAAAGTGCTAAAGCATTTTGGCGCCATCAACTACGCAACAATACACGTAATGAAAATAGCGAAGAAGAAAAACGTTTAAAAGTCAAATCTTTTCCGATATTAAGATAAATCGCACCGACAAAGTCGCCTTTCTTGAGAATATCGCGTCTAAAGCCTTCACCATCAAGCTTACTCTAAGATCAGGAGAAGGGACAACGCCTGTTCCCCAGCATTTAAGGATTTTGAAGTTATAATACTCTAACAATTCTTCTATGGCCCTTAGAGTACATGATGAAATATGGCCGACAGGGCTTATTTTTTCATAGAGTCTATGGTACGCTTTGTGCACACCCACTACTTTAAAGCGGGATATCTCGAGGTTACGTGGCTGATAACCTAAGAGTAAGGATAACCTGTTCACCCAGCTTCCCAAGTTAGGAGCTGATAACAAAAAAACTCCATTATTCTTTAGGATTCTATGCGTTTCCTTTAGCATATTATCGAAGTATGTTAAATGCTCTAGAACCCCAAAAGAAGTTACTAAATCGAAGTAGTTATCTGGAAAAGGGAAGGATTCTTTCTCTAGATTGCATCTGTGCACTTGTAAGCCTTTTCTTTTCGCGATGGACAATCGTTGGCTGTTTATGTCAACACCATGGATTTCTTTGAATTTAAGAGATTCCCCGATTAGTTTGGCAAGGCCGCCGTAACCACAACCTAAATCAATCATTTTTTCCCTTTCAGGAGATAGCTTTTCATCTAATGTTTTTAGTATCTCTCTAAGTAGAGTAGGCTTAGTTTTGAAAATGCTTAGAGTAGCACTTGAGTCAATATCTGCTTTTGAAGCGCTAGCGAGCAGTTTTTCAGCCTTACTGTAAACTGAACCCATTAAACATCCCTTTTAGTCCACACGTTAAGCTTATCCGCATTTTAAACTTTAGGTTTTAAGCCTTGATTTTAAATTAGCAGTTATATAATCCTAGAGTGAATATTTAAGGTAAATGGAAAAACGAACGGCGTCTAAAAATTTCGTCCATGAAAAATTTCAGGAATACTACAAGAAAGAAAGCTCTCTTATTAAGGGTCCATCTGAGATTGAAAAACGAGAGTTCGGCTTTCTTTTATTTACGAAAGAAATGTTTCGCCATAAAGGCTTTAGGAATGTAGGTGAACTTCAAGGTTTTTTGTACAGATTGGTGCCTTTAAATGTTTATTATTCGTGTGCTTATTATGAAAACCCTGAAGCTGAAATGGAAAGAAAAGGATGGCTAGGTGCTGATTTAGTTTTTGATATTGACGCTGATCATATCCCTACTCCCTGTGATAAAAATCACGATGAATGGACATGTAGTAACTGCGGTTTTGTTGGAAAGGGAGTCCCTCCGGAAAAATGTCCTATTTGTGGTGGAGAAAAATTTAATGTAAAGTCTTGGCCTTGCGAAATTTGTTTAAAATCTGCCAAAGAGGAAACCATCAAACTGATCGAGATGTTAACGCAGGACTTCGGGTTTTCGAGTAAGGATTTGCATGTTTTCTTTTCGGGACACCGAGGTTATCACGTTCAGGTTGAAAGCGAGTCTGTTAAAATGCTTGATGCAACTGCACGTAAAGAGATCGTTGATTACGTTATTGGTTTAGGTTTAGACATGTCTCTTCATGGTCTAAAAAGGAAAAGTTGGAGAGAAACAAGCTTTTCCACATGTTCTCATATAAGTGATCTTGGTTGGTATAGGCGGTTAATAGCTGGAATGCAAAATTTTATTCTCAATGCGGAGGCAGAGGATTTTGAGAAGATCGGGATTAGAAAAAAAGCTGTTAATACTTTGTTGGAAAACAGAGATAAAATTCTGAAAAGTTTGTCTGAAAACAGAACTTGGGGTGCCGTTAAAGGTGTTGGCTTTGAAACTTGGAGGAAGATAGCTGAAGAAAGTGTGAAGTTACGATCAGCAAGAGTTGATACTGTGGTTACAACAGATACCCATCGTCTGATAAGGATGGCTGATACTTTACATGGAAAAACCGGTTTCAAAAAAATTGAATTTCCAGTTTCAGTGATAGATAGCTTTGATCCTTTTAAAAGTGCAGTGGCTTTCAAGAAAGGAACAGCAACGGTTTTTGTTTACGACGCACCAAAGTTCAGAATCGGTGATGATGTTTTCGGTCCTTATAAGAAACAGAAAGTTAAATTACCCACTGCGGCTGCTCTCTTACTTATCTGCAAGAATAGAGCGGAGATAGTGAAATAGTCATTGTATAACGAATTATACGAAATTTGGAAGCAGGAACTTGAAAACGCTGAGCTACAAAGACTTCCCTCCGATTTTTATTCTAGAATCGCCCGATATCTAAAGAAAGCTAAGGAAGAAAGTCGAATGCTTGACAGGAAAAACGTAAGGGCACACCTCCTCAAGATTGAGACGCAGAATGTTAAAAGTATAGTTCACGAATTAGCTAAAGTACGTTATGAGAAAATAATTAGGAAAGTGATAGCTAATGAAAAAGTGCCTTTAGACGTGTTGACTAGTGAAGAGAGGGAAATTTACACGGGAGTTATACCGGTTACTGAAGCATATCAAAGCTTTGTTAAAAGTCTTCTTCAAGGATACTTGCCGAAAATGAGAGACAAACAAAAAAACAAAAGAGTTGTTTTACGCTTTTTAAAGAGCACTCCAGCCATCATTGGTGCAGATTTAAAGACTTATGGGCCGTTTAAGGTTGAAGATTTAGCGTCTTTACCCGTGGAAAACGCTAAGGTTATGATTAGGCAAGGCTTAGCTCAGATGGTTAGAGCTAGCTAAACTTGAAAAGAAATTTCAGTTATAAGTTAAAATGCGTGATGTGAAACTGACATGGGAAATTTAAGAACAATGCTTCTGAATCTTTCAATTCCAATTTCTTTAGCCATACCGATTTTAATACTTTATTGCCTTGCTCCAAATCCTTCCTTCGATGTCTTTTGGAAAGGTAGAGCCTTTTATTTGCTGTTTTTGTGGTTAGTATTTTTAGAAATTTTAATGAGCTCTGAAGAGTTTACGCATGAGAGATTAATAGTTAAAAATCCCCTCAGATTGACCATTCTAATAGCAACAGCGACCATTCCAGTAATATATGTTATATTAGTAAACTTGTTCGGCTTTCAATCAACCATAATAGAACTCGGTAAAGAGTTGAAGATTCCTTGGGTAAATTTAAACTTATCTCGGGGAATGATAGCATGGCTTCAAAATTGGAGCTGGCCTCTTTCATTAGAGTATATAGTGTTGGCATTATGTTTTATAGCTGAAGTGTGGTTAGCGTACAAAACTAAAGGATTAAAAATATTTTCTATATCTTTGCTCTTTTTATCTGCTGTTGGCGCCCTATACATGATTGATACATTGTACCCGTTCGGATCAGGATCAGCTGCGCCATTCCAAGCCATAGTTCCGATTACAGCATTATTGGCTGCCAGAATTCTTAACGTAATAGGATACAAGACTTTCTTAATTGGAAATGAAACGGGAATGCCTACGCTTCTGGTTTATGATCCAACGGATCCCCTGAAGCGTGCGGCTTATCAGATAGGTTGGCCATGCGCGGGGGTGGAGGGGCTTTTCTTGTATACGCTTATTATGTTACTACTTTTAAAGAAAACGCCAGTGTATGTCCCGAGTTTCGCGTATAAAGCAAGATCAATTTTACTTAACAAACTTTATTCGATGAATGGAAAAAGGCTGCTTCCAAAGAAATGTAAAGCTATGATTAAAGAAGGATTATCCTTGTTAGAAAGCGAGAGATTTTTAACTTTCTTGGCGGCGGTGGTGTACTTCTCGATAGGAGCTGTAGGAACATATATCACGAACGCTTTTAGAATCGCCGCGATTTTTGTGATTAGTATAACTCAAGGTTCTGCCGCAGCCAGTACCTTTCACAATGTTTACGGAGGCCTTCTCACCTTAACATGGATAATGGTTTACATGGTGATTCTTATGTTCCTTTTTTACAGAAAAAATGAATTCTTAAATTATTGTTCTTCAAGGTAGAAATGTTAGGGTGAAGAATTTATGAAGACGCTTGCCTTTAAAGGATATAACAAAAACTCTCGCTTCATGAAAACTTATAAAAGTTTAACAGCGGTCCTAATGGATCATAAGCTGGCGGCTCTTGGCGACGCGTATGTAAATTTTGCTTATTCTTTGGTTTTATCGGATAGGAATGAGCAGCCTTCTGGTGCTAGGGTGAAGGGGCGCGTGCTTGCTGAAGCGCTTAAAAAGGCTGGGTTAAGAGAGTGTTTGCCGTCGAGAATGAATCGTCACATGTTGGCGGATGCGGCGGAAGCGTTGATTGTTTACGGGTGGCTTAACGGTTTGGTCACTCTTGAGGAAAGTGTTACGTTGCTGGGTAAAACTGAAGATGGTGTTGAGGCTTTCAGTCAGCTTCTTTTAACGATAAAAAGCAGAGTTAGGTTTTAAGGGCTTTTTGTAGCTTTTGACCAAACTCTTTGTTCATTTTAAGCGTTCTTTTTACAGCTTTTTTAAGGGCTTCTTCGGGTTTCACTTTGTTTTTTGTGCGAATGTATATTATTGCGTTTGATGCTAGTGGGTGTGGTATGTCGTAACCAGCTAAATCCACGTTTTCATCTTCTAAAAGTCTTTTTTGCAGCAGATTACAGAGCGTATGTCCGATATCTTGGACTTCAATTTTGAGTTCGTTTGGTGTCTTCTTTAAGATTTTAACTTTCATTGATTGATTTCTCCTACACTATTCCTTTTCCGTAGTCTAACGCTATTTTACGTTTTTCGGTTTTCCCACATCTTGGACAGCGCATAATTTGTCTTTTAGGTTGCAACATATAGCCGCATTGTGAGCAAAACGCGTAAACTACGCCTAGGTTTTTATCTTTTGTTGATAAATGGTATGTATTGTTTGTTTCGCTTATCACCTTCGCGCGTATAATGTCGCCCGGTTTACAGACATTAAACATTGATTCAACGTATCTTAACCGCACATCCGAGATGTGTAAAATACCCGTGAAGAATCCTGAAAGCTGTTTTTTGCCTATTTTATAAATTCGCACGACGGCGTTTTGGGTTTGCACACTTGAAACTTGTCCTAAAACTATGCTTCCAACCCTTGGAATTTTAGGTCCTTGGATCAATGGATAAACTGAAACGCGTTTATTTAAAAAATCAAGCAAGGCGCGCCCAACAACCTTTGAATATATTACTCCATCTTTTACGTAAGTTCCAGTGTTCGGGATAAACTCCTCGATTACGCCTAGGCGTTCACCTGGCAGCACTAGTTGACCGCTTTTCTGTTTAGATAACTGGGAATTCATGTAGGTTCACTTTACTATCTGAAGTATGTTTGTATCTCACCCTTTTGCGTGCTTCTCAATAAACCTTTTGCTGACTGGAAAACTTGCTTCGGTGCGTTTCCAAAATCTTTCATGGTCTACAAATCTCCACAGCATTTTTCTAGTCTCACGGAAAGTGTTTTGCATACTTTTTATCTCATTGTTTCTACGATGTATAAGTCCACTACGAATTCATGCGTCTTTTTCCTGTGAAAGGGAAACATGTGCGGAATTGTCATCAGCATGGCGTAAACAGCTTTGATCTCTCCACCATGGTTTTTGATAACTTTTTTGAGGAAGGGAGAGGGTGAAACGGGTATGGCGTTAGCTGATTTTAATTTTTGGATGAAGCTCTTGCTTTTGTGCAGGCTTTTGTGCAGTGAATAAACTTTGTTACCTAGTTCCATGGCTTTTTTAAGAAAGGCGCGGTCGGCTCTACGTTTTTGCACTCCGAATGGAGGGTTCTGTAGAACTGTGTCGAATTTTCCTCTTATGGCATTTATATCTGCAGCAACCCATTGTATTTTGTCCTTTAAACCGTTTTCTACGGAGTTTTTGAAGGCTAGTTTAACAGCGGTTTTATCTACGTCTACGCCTACAACTTGTTTTGCCCCAAGAAAAGCCGCTCCGATAGCGAGCCTTCCTGTGCCACAGCCCAAGTCTAGAACATTTTTGTTTATGATGTCATTGTATGTGTAAGCTGCAATATATAGTATGTTTGCGGCAATGCTTGCGGGTATTGTGTATTGTTCTAGGTTTGGTTTGGGATGTGGATGTGGCTTGACTTGTGAGAGAAGCATTTCTAACTCTAACTTTCGAACAAGCCTTTTCTGCATAGCTCCTCCCAGGATATTTCACCGACAAGCACTCTCGCCTCATTAATTGTAAGCACCGGTTTTTGAAACTTTGAAGCATCATCTAAGGATACTCTCGGACATGCAGTGTTCACATAAGCGTCCACCTTTGGAAATTCCATTAAGATTTCCGGAGTTATCTCTCTGATAGCGAAAATGTAGGCTTTTTTCCCTGTTTTCTCAAGTTTCTCTTTTATGGTTAAGGCGGTCTCCAGCCTCTTCTGCCCGATTTTTAACCCAACCAGAACCGCGAATATTTTTGCTTTCTTTGCTTCTTCTATGCTTGCCCATCGTTGTTTGAGAACTTTTCGAGCCTCTTCATTGATTGAATACGCTCTTTTTTCGTACGGGTCAGCGATTATAGTTGGTTTCGACGTTGACAACGCCACACCTAAGGCGTGGAACTTTCCACCTCCTATGAACAGGAAGGCTTCAATCTCTTTTGCTATTGATTTGGCGTTGCTGTAGTCGCATCCGATGACTTGTCCTGGATAATTCATGCGTCCAGCGTCGCCTATGATCACGGTTTTTCCGGCTCTAAGTAAAAACTCTCGAACCTCGTCCAGAGTTTGCACGTGTTGAACTGTTGTGGCTAAACCTATTTTGCGCCATTTCTCCAGCAACGGCAAAGCTTTTTCAACGGCGGCGTCCACGTTTACGGTTGCTCTGGCTTCGACGTAAACCGTTGGAACAGGTTCGTGTTTTAGCAGTTTTGCGTGGCCGTAATGGATTATTAGGTCAGCGTTTAGACTTTGAGCTGCAGCCGTTGCTAGGTCGCAAGCTCCGTAGCAGGGATCAGCGGAGACTATTGGTAAAGCTCCAGCTTTTTCCACGATGCTTGCTAGGCGTGTTGCTTCCGGTTTTAAGCCTTCAGGAAGTTGAATTAAGACCCGTTTTGCACCAAGTTTTGCTATTTCTTGTTTTACCCTCTCTTCTTCAAAATCAAACTTTTTCATACATACACGCTTCTGAGAGAACACCGATAATTAAATGGTAAATGGAAAATAAAAAAAATTGCTACTCTACTGCTCCCATCTGGGAGTCCATTCCCAGTCTTGCTTTGGTTTTTTGACCGTGTGACCGGAAACTTTTTCCTGTAGTTCCGCAAGTTTTTCAAGAATCATCTTCTGTTCTATGCTTGCAACGTGTTTCTTGGTGGATATCACGGCGTCTGCGTTCACTGAGATGCTGTCTATTCCTGCTCTCACAAGGAATTCTGCGAAGTCCGGTAGGTTTGATGGGCCTTCACCGCATATTGAGACTGTGCATCCGTTTTCGTGAGCCACTTTGATTAGGTGAGCGATTATCCTTTTTACAGCTGGATCTCTCTCGTCGAAGTATCCCATCTGCCCTAAGCGTTCTGAGTCTCTGTCGATCATGAGGATTCCTTGTGTCATATCGTTTGAGCCTATGGAGAAGCCGTCGCAAAGCTTTGAGAACTCATCTGCAAGTATGGCTATGGATGGTGTTTCAGCCATAAACCAGACTTTGAAGTCTCTTGATCTTTCTAATCCCTCTTCACGCATGATTTCTAGGCATCTTTTAGCCTCCCAGACTGTGCGGACAACTGGAAGCATAACCCAGACGTTTTTGAGACCCCATTCTTCACGGCATTTCTTGATCGCTTTACATTCAAGTCTGAAGGCTTTCTCGTACCATTTGCTTATGTAACGGCTGCATCCTCTCCAGCCCAACATGGGGTTAGCCTCCACGATTTCGTATTTCTCTCCGCCCTTGAGTTCTCTGTACTCGTTTGTTTTGAAATCGCTGAAACGTACAACAACAGGTCTTGGCTGTATAGCCCGTGCAACCGTTGCTATGCCGTCTGCGAGTTTGTCCACGAACTTTTGAGATTGACCAGTCTCTATTAAATAAAGTGGATGCTCACCTATGTAGCTGGCTAATATGAATTCTATACGCATCAGTCCTATTCCTTCAAAGGGTAAGTCCTTATAATCCTCGATTTTCTCCGGAACGCCAAGGTTCATGTAGATTTTTGTGGCGGTAACCGGAACTGCTTGAACCGTGGAACCGCCTGCCACTGCACCCGTTGGTGATGCCGCTTGAGTTGCAGAGGTTAGCTGTTCTGTTAGGGTTGGCAGTATACCTTCATAGACAACTCCGCTCCTCGAATCCACGGTGTACTCTTTACCGGTGACCATAAGCTCCGTAGCGTTTCCCGTTCCCACAACACAGGGTATGCCTAGTTCTCTGCTTACTATGGCTGCGTGGCAGGTTACTCCACCCTTATCTGTGACTATGGCTCCCGCAATCTTCATGAATGGCACATAATCCGGATTCGTCATCTCCGTGACTAATACGTCGCCTTTTTGCATCACTTTGCCAGCTTCTTCAGGGTTTAAGACGACTTTTGCCACGCCGGCTCCAAATCCTCTTTTGCCAGCGGCTATACCTTTGACAACAACTTTTAGCTCTTCTGGG
>Ga0190306_1000401_pt1 | contig 15253 bp, 10 predicted proteins | sample 48700734_MG_FD_161657 | JGI IMG/M metagenome (GOLD analysis project Ga0190306, IMG submission 161657) | Hydrothermal vent sediment bacterial communities from Southern Trench, Guaymas Basin, Mexico - 4870-07-3-4_MG | ecosystem: Environmental > Aquatic > Marine > Hydrothermal vents > Sediment ... | reverse complement strand
AGAAAAGACCTCTGCAACAAATCTTGCCAGCTCAAGGGTTAGATATTCGTTTTCACAAGTAATATCCAAAAATATAGGTGTCTTTTTGTCCCAAATGTTTGATACCAATTTAAAGACCTCTTTTTTTCCTTCAAAATTTATTTCCATCTCTAAGATACTACTGCCTATAGAGATGCCAGAGACCCACGGCATTATATAATCCCAAATTGATGTAAAGTTTATTCTGTCAAGCTCACCACTCTTCTTGATAGGCAGCAATATGGGGCAGATCAGACCTTTTGGTAAAGGCATTATCCCTCCAAGGATCTATTTAGGATGTCATGTAAAAAGATGGCTCCACAAAAATGTCCATTTTCATCTATTACAGCCAACTCATTCCTATCGGCCTTTTTTAGCATCTTCAATCCATCTATAATAGACTGTTCTAGGCCAATAGATGGGACCCTATACATAATAACCTCTACCTTTATGTGAGACCATTTATCAAATGGCATCAAAAACAGTGTTCTCTTCTCAATATCTGTGATGACACCCAATAATTTCTTATCTCTATTAAGCACCCAAAGACTCTGGGCCTTACCCAATTTGTCCAAGACCTCCTTGATAGTTTGCCCCTTCCTTATTATCGTCAAATCCTTTGCAGGCACCATCAAGTCCTTTACCTTGGGAGAGAGCCTCTTTCCAAGGCTCCCCCCAGGGTGGTACTTCCTAAATTCTTTAAGGCCAAATTGTCTTTTTTCTAACAAGGCTACTGATAGGGCATCCCCCATAGCCAAGGCAGATGTAGTGCTTGCTGTTGGAACTATCCCTAGGGGACATGCCTCCCTTTTTACCCCTGTATCAATTACTATATCACTGTATTTTGCCAGAGTGGAATCTGGGTTGCCTGTAAAGGCAATAATAGGCACACCCAATCTTTTAAAACTTGGGATTAGGGTAATTACCTCCTCTGTCTCACCACTGTTAGAGATTATAAGTACCACATCCTCCTTTGTTACTATGCCCAAATCCCCGTGTATGGCCTCTGCTGGGTGGAGGAATAGGGCAGGTGTGCCTGTGCTATTGAGGGTAGCTGCGATTTTCCTTCCAATAATCCCTGATTTTCCAATGCCAGTAACAATGACCCTCCCCCTTGTTTTATATATGAGATTTATGGCCTCATGAAAATTTATCCCCACCCTATCTATTAGGGATAAGATGCCCTCTGCCTCAATCTGCAGTACCTCCCTTGCCAGTCTTATGGACCTCTTAGAACTCATCTTTCGAGCCATCTCTTTGAAAATGATCTCTCTGGCGTTATTGGATAATCCCCTGTAAAACAGGCTAAACAGAATCTATTGGGGTCAATGCCAATAGAGAGTAGCCCTTCTAGACTTAGATAATGTAGGCTATCTAGCCCCAAAAAATCCCTAATCTCCTCTATGCTCTTAGAGGTAGCAATAAGCTCCCCAGGCGATGGAAAATCTATTCCATAGAAACAAGGAAAGCGGTGTGGTGGACAACTTATCAAAAGATGGATCTCCTTTACCCCAATCTCACGCAAGGCCTTAATGCGGCTGCGTGAGGTAGTCCCCCGAACGATTGAATCTTCTAGGATTATAATACGCTTTCCTTTGAGTAAGGCCTTTACAGGATTTAATTTTATCCTTGCAGAAAGTCCCCTCATACTCGAAGAGGGTTGAATAAATGTCCTCCCTACATAGTGGTTTCTAATCATGCCCATCTCAAATGGCATTTTTGTGGCCTCGGCATAACCCAAGGCAACATAGTTTCCTGAATCAGGGAGGGGCATAACAAAATCACCTTCTATAAAGGCCTCTTTAGCCAGTTGATGTCCTTGTTCCTTCCTAAATAGATATACATTTTTGCCAAATATATAACTATCTGGACGGGAAAAATAGATGAGTTCAAATACACAATAGGCATGCTTGTTTGTAGGCATTTTGATGGATCTCAAACCATTTTTGTCAATAAATAAAATCTCTCCTGGCTCAATATCCCTTATGTATTCAGCCTCTACCAAATCTAGGGCACACGTCTCAGATGCTACAAAGAGAGTGTCTCCTTTCCTGCCTAGGCAGAGGGGACGAAAACCAAATGGGTCACGGGCAGCAATTAATGTATCATCAGTCATAAGGACTAGAGAATATGCCCCTTTTAGTTGGGAAAGTGCCTTAAGTAAGGCCTCTTCTAATCCTAGGTGGAGATACTTTAACCAGAGGTGCATAATGATTTCACTATCCATCGTGGATTGAAAGATGGCCCCCTCTTCCTCTAATTTTTTACGTAAGGTATAGGCATTTATCAGATTTCCATTGTGGGCAATGGCAAAGCCTTTACCCAGGTGATGCACAAGAAATGGCTGGGCATTTCGTAATATAGAAGGCCCAGTTGTAGAGTAGCGGACATGCCCTATGGCCAAGTATCCCTTGAGCCTATTTAGGCATTCCTCATTAAACACCTCAGAGACTAGGCCCATGTTTACATATTCATATGTCTTATCTCCATCATAACTTACGATTCCTGCACTCTCTTGCCCTCTATGCTGTAGGGCATAAAGGCCTAAGTAGGTGAGTTTGGATGCATCTGGGTGTCCATAAACACCAAAAACACCACAGGACTCTTTAAAATGATTCATAAATTTCTCTTATAATCTACTCTCCATGTAGTGCCATGGGGGGTATCTTCTAGGATTATACCCGACTGAGCCAATCTTTCCCTAATAGTGTCTGCCCTCTTAAAATCCCTTCTTTTACGGGCAATTGCCCTTTCAGCAATCAATTTTTCTATCTCTTCTACTGATATATCTATTCCCTGGGTCAAAAACGCCCTTGGTTCTAGCCTTAAGATACCCAAGATATTCCCTAATGTCTTTATCCTATTAACCGCCTCAAAGATTAGGCCCTTTTCCTTCTCATCCTTATCCAAATAAAGATTGATCTCCTTTATGGCATCAAATAGGCAGGCAATTGCCTTTGCCGTATTGAAATCATCATCCATGGCTGATCTAAATGACCCCTCAAGCTCAATCAATCTTTTGTAAAGTGGTTTAGACCTTATTGCCTCATCTGGTCTTTCCTGTCTGAATTCACCTAATATCTGCTTTGCCCTATCCAGAGTGATATATAATTTTTCTAATGCCTTTGTTGCCTCTTTTATCTTCTCATCCGAAAAGTCTATAGGGCTCCTGTAATGATGATTTAAAAAAAACAGACGAATGGCCTCTGGGTGGAATTTTGACAAAATCTCTCGGATTGTAAAAAAATTCTTCAAGGACTTTGACATCTTTTCCTGATTTATGGTCAAAAAACCATGGTGGATCCAATAATTGACAAATGGCTTATCTGTAGCTGCCTCTGACTGGGCCTTCTCGTTTTCGTGATGTGGGAATATCAGGTCCTGGCCACCTCCATGGATATCAAATGTCTCTCCCAAATACTTCATACTCATGGCCGAACACTCTATATGCCAACCTGGTCTCCCTTTTCCCCAAGGGCTTTCCCAAAATGGCTCACCTGGCTTGGCCTTCTTCCAAAGGGCAAAGTCTAATGGATGTTTTTTTCTTGGGTCAACCTCAACCCTTGCCCCAGCCATCATCTCTTCTAGGCTCCTCTTAGAGAGGTCTCCATAGCCCTTAAATCTTCTCACAGAAAAATAGACATTGCCATCAACTACATAGGCATAGCCCTTGTTTATAATCCTCTCAATCAAGGAGACCATCTCTGGTATGTGCTCTGTGGCCTTTGGCTCTATGTCTGCACGTTCTACACCAAGGCTATCCATGTCCTCATAAAAGGCCTTGGTAAAATATTGGGCAATCTCTTTGGGGTCCTTTCCCCTTTCCTTTGCCCTTTTGATAATTTTATCATCTATGTCTGTAAAGTTCCTTACATAGGTTACCTTATAACCTAAATAGCGTAGGTATTTTACTATTACATCAAACACAATCATAGAGCGGGCATGCCCCATGTGACAGTAGTCATAAACGGTTACCCCACAGACATAGATATTTACCCTTCCTGGGACTATAGGGGTAAAATCTTCTTTTTTACCAGTTAGTGTATTGTAAATACGCAGACCCATCTGAAAGACTTTAATAGCTTAACCCACCCCCTTTGTCAACTTTCAAAAATGGGACAACCGAAAGACCTTCTCCATCGGTTATTACCCTAATCATACCATGTGTATTTGTTGAATAGACCTTGTATCTATGTTTGGCCTTTTTTCTGATAGGGCCAGAAAATATAACGTATTTGGGATTTACTGGGTCAATAAACACTATTGCCTTGAGGGTGTCGTAATAAAGAAGGAGACCAAATTTTTTGTATCTAAATTTTAATAACTTGGGAGAACAGGATTCTATAGTTACACCATTGATCTCTTTATAAAAGGGTAGATCTTTATTTGACCAAAATACCTTTGGCCTAAAGTGGTTTATTAAAAAAGAAAGGCCATTTGAGCCTTTAGGAGAAATTGATAGAAGGTAGTCTAAAGAAACAATCTTTTGTCTAAGGAGAAATGGTGCAATAATCCTCCTTTCTATGTCAAAATTTGATGAGACTTTACCAAAAATCATCATATTTTTGCCATGGGGAAACTGTATAAATATGGCTTTCCCCCTTCCCACATCCAAAATACTTACCTTAAGCCTTGGTGAAAATAAATGATAAATGGGAAAATAGGCTACCTCTAAGAGCAAGGTGATCAGTGTGGCAAAAAATATGTATTTAAATATATTTGTTTTTATATTTGTAAGACAAAGGATAAGGCTATAGAGGAGTATGACCTCAAGCCAGTTTGGGGAGATTACCCAAAGGCCTGCCTTTGGTAAACTGCTCATAAAGTGGATAAATGTGAGCAGTTTAGAGAGCCCCCATCCCCCAAGATTTATAAGTGCACTAGAAATTGCAGGAAATATAAATAAGGTAAAGATTGATAGGAGCCCTAAGGGTAGGATAAAGAGGGCGATTGCAGGAATGGCAAAGATATTTACTAAAGGGCCAATTGTAGATATATGACAAAAATAATGCATTACAAGGGGTAGTGTACCCAGCCATGCAGCTACTGTAAAATAGGTGCACAGTGTTAACCACTTAAAGGCCCTTTGATACCAATTTTTAGGAGAGAGGCAAAGGATGTCTTTTGCCCAAGGAAGCCTTGGGGTAAGATAAATTATTGAGGCCAGTGCCACAAAGGAGAATTGAAAAGATAGATTATACAATAGGGGAGGGTAGAGGAGTAAAAGCAGCCATGCCGCTGTTACTAAAAGGAGCCATCTATCCCTTCCCCTCCCACTAAATAATATCCACCAAAATAGGATCAACATAATGAATGCCCTGCTAGTAGCAGGGGAAAAGTGGGTTAAGGCAGCATAAAAGAAGGTTGGGATAAGGCTTAAGATTACAATAATTTTCTTTAAATTAAATGCCAATAAAAGATATTCTGAACGAGAGGCCAAAGACCAAATGGCTGTATAAACCAGCATCATTACCATACCAAGGTGCAATCCAGAGATGGCCAAGAGGTGGCTTACGCCACATCTAGAAAAGTCATCCTTTAATTCTTTAGAGAGACCCCCTCTTTCCCCTAAAAGGAGGGCGGCATAAACTGCCCTTGTTTTAGAGGAGAGGTTCTTGCTTAAAAAGGCCCTTATCCTATCCCTTATACCCTCTAACATCCTTGTCCATATTGATAAATCCTTATATCCCATAATAAATAGCCTATTTCTATTGGTGCTTATTCTCCCCCACACCCCCTTTGATTGCCAAAAGAGTGAGTAATTGAAACAGCCTGGATTTGAAAATCCCTTTATTTTCTTAAGCTTCCCTATCACCTTTAATACCTGCCCAATAGAATAGGGTCCTTTATTCAATGGGGTCCTTTGGTAAATGTCTACTAAAAGCTTACCTCTGATAGGTATATATCTTTGGCCAATTAGGATATTTAATCTCCCTAGAATAAGGCTTGTCCTCCTTTGATAATATCTGGGCATTTGTAAAATGGAGCCTGTAATGACAACCTTCCTATCAAAATATTGACTAATACCGTGTGGCAACCTAAAGTATGATGCCATTAGGGTTGATCCACAAAAGAAGAGAAGGCAACCAAAAGAGAATAGGAAAAGTCGGTATCTGTTGTATATCAAGTAACTAATTACTAAAAATATTGCCGCAACTATCAGAAATAGATAAAATCCCTCATGCCATTTTCCCCCTAAGAGGAGGCCAAGAAGAAAGGGAGGAAAAAAGAAAATGAGGGGAGATTTAAGCAGGGACGCGCTCAATCTCTGCACCCAATGCCCTAAGCTTTACCTCAATTTTTTCATATCCCCTATCCAGGTGATATACCCGATAGACCTCTGTTACACCCCTTGCGGCAAGGCCCGCCAATACCAAAGAGGCACTGGCCCTTAGATCCGATGCCATCACAGGGGCACCTTTCAGGCACGACACCCCCCTTACCACTGCGCTACTACCATCAATCTTTATATCCGCCCCCATCCTCTTTAGCTCTAAGACATGCATAAACCTGTTCTCAAAGATACGTTCAGTAATTACACTGACCCCATCCCCTAGACACATAAGGGCCATAAATTGGGCCTGCATATCTGTAGGAAAGCCAGGGTATGGTAAAGTGGTTACATCTGTACTGTGTATGGACGTGGCCTTTACCAATACCTTTCTACCCCTTTCCTCAATGATTAGGCCTGCATCCCTCAACTTATCCACTATGGCCTGCATATGATTTAGACAACAATCCTTTATGATAACCTCTCCCCCGGTGATACCGGCTGCTATCATATAGGTACCTGCCTCAATGCGATCAGGGATAATCCTAAATTCTGTTCCAGAGAGCCCATTTTTACCCTCAATAAAGATGGTGTCTGTGCCTGCCCCTTCAATCTTTGCCCCACACCTATTTAACATATTGGCCAAGGCCTCTACCTCTGGCTCACGGGCCGCATTTTTAATGACTGTAATCCCCTTTGCCAAGGTGGCAGCCATCATTAAATTTTCTGTACCAGTAACTGTAGGTACATCCAAATAGATATCTGCCCCTTTAAGGCAATTTGCCCTTGCCTCAATGTAGCCTTGATCAAGTGAGATCTTTGCCCCCATCTGGGCAAGTCCCTTTAGGTGTAGGTCTATAGGCCTTGCCCCAATAGCACACCCACCGGGTAAAGACACCCTTGCCCTCCCCAACCTGGCTATGAGGGGGCCAAGTACAAGGATAGATGCCCGCATGGTGCGCACCAAATCGTATGGGGCCATATAGCCTTTAAGTCTTGATGCATTCACCCTCAGGCCATCACCCTCTTCGAATTCAACCCCTAGGTTTTCCAGCAATCTTTTAATAGTAAAGATGTCCCTTAGTTTTGGTACATTATAGTAAGTGTTCCAATCAGATGTTAAAAGACTTGCCACTATTATGGGAAGGGCTGCATTTTTTGCCCCACTTATAGCAATCTCTCCCCTAAGTGGTTTTCCACCCTTTATGACCAGCTTATCCACCTTGCCCTATTTTTAACACATCGATACCATTAAGTGAAGCTCCCTGCCTACAAGGCGGGGCTTCACTTTACTTTGAGGGGCAGGGCCCCTCAAACTCCCCAAAAAGATTTTTATTTCCTTTGGGGGATTCAAAGGGGCAAAGCTCTTTGAGTTTTACGAAAACCGCCTTGCCATTCATCCCCACCTACAAGGTGAGGCATTCTGGCGGTTTTCGTAAATATAACTTGCAAAGAGCCAAAATGTGTTTTATTGAAGTTACAGGGAAGGTCATAGTCAAGAAATAATTACTTAATCTTTTACCTTTAGTGCAATTACCCTTGTGTGCCCAGTATAATCTTTAAAGAAGATGGGGGGGTCATAAGAATTGGGGATTAACCTCTCTATGTCTTCCTTTTGATCATAGCCAATCTCCATAATAAGCCAACCGCCCTTTCTTATGTACCTTGGGCACTGATTAATCAAATAACTGATATATTTTAGTCCATTAGGACCTCCATCTAAGGCATATCGTGGTTCATAGTCCTTTATCTCTGGGGCCAATTTATTCAATGTGGCCGTCCTTATATAGGGGGGATTACTGACTATAAAGTGGAGGTATCCCTCTTTAAAGCAACCCAAGTTCCTACTTTTTATCAAACCTATACTTACCTTATGTAACCTTGCATTTTGTTTGGCACACTCTAGTGCCTCCTTAGAGATGTCTGTAGCTATTATATGGGCACCGCTCAATTCTTTAGCTAGACAGATGGCAATTGCCCCGCACCCTGTGCCCCAATCCAAGATATAGGGTTGAGAGAAATGACCTCCCTTTATAATCTCTACAGCCACCTCCACCAATCTTTCTGTTTCAGGGCGGGGAATGAATGTAGCAGGAGTAACCTTGAATCTTAGCGAAAAAAACTCCTTTTCCCCTAAGATATAGGGAAGTGGTTCATGTGCCAAACGCCTTTTTAAAAGCACCTTAAAGGCACTTAATTCCTCTTGTTTTAAGGGTTTATCATAGTGTAAATAGAGCTCAAGGCGGGAGCAATTTAAGGCAGAGGCCAAAAGTAACTCAGAGGTCAGTCTGGGTGCATCTATACCCCTTTTTTTAAGATATTCCGCACTCCACTTTATCAGACGCTTAATGTCCCAAGACTTGTGCATTATTGGATAACTCAAGTGGTTTCCACTCTTCTTTCACAATATGCCAACCATCCTCATTTTCCAGATAAAGGCACTTTTGCCCTTGGTCTTGATGTTTGTTATCTTTATAATCTTGTCTGAAACAAACTACTGCAAGATTGCCCTTTTTGGTAAATCGAGGGTCTTTAATCTCTACCTTTATGTTAAAACGGGTGGTAAAGAGGAACTTTTTCCAATCTAACCACTTTTTTAGATCTATTCCATTTGTATAAAATCTTTGGCTATAACAGTCTGCATAGGTCTTAAAATCCCTATTTTCCCAGGCATGAGACCACTTTTTAATAAAGGCCATAATGTCTGGTGGAAGGATTGGCTTAAGGAGGGTCATATGTTTTCTTATTTGTTCTGCCACCTCTGGGCACAGGGCAATGACCTTATTGTACTCTGCCCTAGCCAATTCATATTTACCTAAGGCCTCATAGGTCAAGGCCAAACCATAATGAATTTGATAATCATTGCTTAGGGTAAGGGCCTTCTTAAATTCAGATATAGCTAAGTCATACTTGCCCAACTGATAATAAGTCAGTGCTAAATAGTGATGTCCATAGGCATTTTTTGGCATCAATGTTATTGCCTTTTTTAGGAGGGGTACTGCCTTTTTAAATTTTTTTAAAAGATAATAAATTTCGCCCAAACTATAATAGGCCTCCTTTATTTGAGGGTCTAGGGCCAAGGCAATCTCGTAGGCCTTGGCAGCCTTTTCTATTTGCCCCTCAGCTCTTAAACCTTGGGCCTTCTTCATAAAAAAAGATGCCCCATATCTTTTATCTAGATTAGCGGCCAAACGGTATTGTGAGATAGCCAGGTCAGTTTTTCCTTCCTCCTGATAGAGTTGACCCAACAAAAAATGGCTTGTAGCACTCTTTTTATTTACCTGCAATGCCCTCTTATATTCCTCTTTAATTACCTTATCTTTAGGGCTTAATTTATAGAGTTCCTTATACTGTGTTATGGCATTTTCTATATAGATGCGGGCAAGGTTGAGATAGGCAATTTTATAATCAGGCTTTAAGGAAATGGCCTTTTTAAACTGTGCCTCTGCCAAATCATACCTGCCCAGTGTCCAATAAATCACCCCCAAGGTATTATAGGCCTTTTCTTGTTTTGGGTCTTGTTTAATTACTATTCTTAGATGTGAAATGGCCTTATCATATTCTTTATTATCAATATAGGCCTTAATGAGATTGTAACGGGCAAGAAGGAAAGAAGGGTCAATAGAGAGGGCCTTTAACCACTGGGCCATTGCCTTATCCATATCCCCCACCTTTACATAGGCCATACCCAAGTCATTATAGACATAAACAGCCTTAGGGTCTTGATTCAAGACCTCGTTAAAGATACTGATAGCCTCCTGATATTGGCCCTTATCCAAATAATCTAGCCCCTGTTGCCACCTCTTCTGTAAGATTGGACTGAGGGCATAGGCAAAAGTAGACAATATAAAATAAAGGAAAATACTGTAAATAAAAATACATTTAAATTTGGTTTGCCAATGCATCTATTACTCCTTGTGCCTTATTTAATAGATCCCCCTCTTTTTTTAATGGTACAAGCAATTCTCCCTTGGGGGTAAATCGATAGCTTGGGTGTCCTCCTAAGAACCTAACAAAATCTCCACTATCTAAAATACCAGATTTATCAAAGACAAATCTTAATGCCCCATCACTTATATCTAATCTTTTTATATTAAAATGCCTCAGTGAGAGCTTTAACCTGATCAAATTAATCAAATTTTCTAATGACTTTGGCAGTGTTCCATAGCGGTCTCTAAATTCATCTACAATTTCAGCTATTTCCTCTTCACTCTTTATCATAGAAAGTCGCTTGTATGCAACAAGGCGCCCCCCTTTATCTTTGATATAGTCCCTTGGAATATAGGCAGAAATAGGCAATTTTATCTCAGGCTCTATACCTTCTTCCATAGGTCTTCCTCTTATTTCATAAATGGCCTTTTGCAATAACTCCAGATACATTTCATAGCCAACTGAGGCAATGTGGCCTGATTGGGCTGTCCCCAAAATGTTTCCTGTCCCCCTTATCTTTAGATCATATAGGGCAATCCGATAACCAGAAGAAAGCTCTGTATGTTCTAACAATGCCTTAAGCCTTTTCTGTGCCTCAGAGGTCAATAATTTTTTATGGGGGACAAGTAAATAGGCATAGCCCTGTCTATCGCTCCTCCCCACCCTCCCTCTGAGGTGGTAAAGCTGGGAGAGACCAAACATATCAGCCCGATTGATAATGATAGTATTAACATTTGGGATGTCTAGGCCAGCCCCTACAATGTTGGTACAAAGCAAGACATCTATCTCCTTTCTCAAGAATTTGAGCATTGTCTCTTCTAACAAAGTTTCCTTTAATCTTCCATGGGCAATGCCCAATCTAATATCCGGCATAAGCCTAGACAAAAACTTGGCCATCTTAGGGATTCCCTTTATATGTGGGTGTACAAAGAATACCTGTCCACCCCTCTCTATTTCCCTAAGGATTGCCTCCCGGATTAACAAAGGATTAAACCTAGATAGGTAGGTCTTTACAGGGAGTCTATCAGGTGGTGGTGTCTCTATCAGGCTTAAGTCCCTGATACCTAAAAGGGAGAGATAAAGTGTTCGGGGTATGGGGGTAGCACTTAGTGTAATCACATCTACCATTGTCTTTAACTGTTTTAGATATTCTTTTTGCTTGACGCCAAAGCGGTGCTCTTCATCAATAATTACTAGACCCAAATCCTTAAAGGCCACATCCTTCTGGAGGAGGCGATGGGTCCCAATAACAATGTCAATAAGCCCCTTTCTCAACCCCTCCAATATCTCCATTTGTTCCCTTTTGGGGCGGAAGCGATTTAGACAGGCAATATTTATAGGGAAATCCTCAAGTCTTTTTTTAAATGTGAGATAGTGTTGTTCTGCCAAGATGGTAGTAGGGACTAGTACAGCTACCTGTTTTGCATCCAAGACGGCCTTAAAGGCAGCCCTAATGGCTATTTCTGTCTTTCCAAAACCTACATCCCCACAGATAAGCCTATCCATGGGGTATGGCTTCATCATATCGGCCAATACCTCACTTATTGCCCTTTGTTGATCAGGGGTCTCTGTATAAGGAAAATTTATTTCAAATGCATGATATTCCTCATCAAGTGGTGAAAATGCATAGCCCTTTTGGGACATGCGTTTTGCATAGAGTTCTAACAGTTCCTTGGCAATCTTCTCTACTGCCCTCTTTACACGTCTCTTTATGCTGCGGAATGTCCCTGCCCCTAATTTATCTAAACTTGGTTCCTTTCCCTCTATCCCTATATATTTTTGGACCAAATTGAGCCTATCTATAGGTACATAAAGCTTATCCCCATCTTGATACTCTATAGACAAAAATTCATTTTCTAACCCACCTATACTCAGGCTTACCAAGCCGCGATATCTTCCAATGCCATGTTCTATATGTACTAGATAATCCCCCTCTTTTAGGTCTTCAAAGGTACTTACTGCTAAGGTGGGTCTTTGAGGAGGTGTTAATTCCCTTCTAGGTATCTTGAGCTCATCCTCAGTTAGGACTACCAGTCCTTCTTCAGGCCATATAAAGCCCTCAGAAAGCCTACCGTTATAAATGGTAATTTCCCACTTTTCCTCTTTAAATGGTGGGATAGTCAATACAGGCTCAAATTGATATGATTTTAACAGACCCTCAAGATTTTTTTGCCTAAATGTGCCTTGGCAGACAATGCAAATCCTTAAACCTTGCCTAAGCCATGTCTCCATATACACCTTAAAATTTTTTATTACATCCTTTGGCTCTACATCTACAAAAGGGCTCTTTATAGAAAATGAGAAAGAATCTGGGGTATAGGTAGGCAATTCATCAATATAGAGCAATTGATATTGGTTTAGGCGCTGTTTTATATCTTGATAGCCTAAATAGACAAAATCATTTGGGAGATAAGGAAACTCTTTTAGATGATTGACTAATTTATTTTCTATCTTCTCTGCCAGACTAAAAATCCTTTCGGGCCTCCAGAGGAAAATTACTGTATTTTTGGGTATATAGTCAAAGACAGGGCTAGGGGGTGGGTCATAAAAGAGGGGGAAGAGGGACTCAATCCCTGGTTGATGGACAGGGGCCTCTAAGTACCTCTTTAGATATCCCTTTTCTAAGATGTTTAATCTTTCCATCCTCTCTCTAGCCCTTTGAAAGGCCTTCTGGCTTTTAGGGACAGGATTTACAGGGATGACTATAAATTCATCCAGCATCATTTTAGAACGTTGACTAATAGGGTCAAAAAAACGGACAGATTCAAGTCTGTCACCAAAGAATTCAAGCCTTAATGGCCTGTTATAAAGCGGTGGAAATATATCAATAATCCCCCCACGTACACTAAATTCACCCACACCCTCTACTAGATCTACACCCTGATATCCAAAGAGGTGGAGGGTGGAGATAAAGGCCTCACGGTCAATTTCCTCACCTACCTGATATATCTCTGCCATTTTTGAAAGTTCTGATCTTGGTAAAAAATAAGAAAACAAAGAGCGGATAGGGGAAATTATTAATGGATGTTCTAAGTTTAACATGGCAAAAAGGGCAGAAAACTGTTCACTTAGGACTTGGGGCAGCGGCGAAAGGCCCTCAAATGGTAGAAATTCTTCACTAGGCAATGGAAAAATGTGTTTATTTAGGGCAGATGCATCGGGTGATTCTAGAAAAAATCTTAAATCAACTGACAGCTGATTTACCTCATGGGTTGTGGGTACAATAACGAAGATAGGCCTTTTTAAAATATAATCTATCTTTGCCAAAAGATAGGCCAAGGCACTACATTTTAACCCTCCAATATGGACTCTTCTACCTTTATTTATGGCGTCTATAAGCCCTTCAACAGACATACTTAAAAAATATATAGCCCTTTTGGCCTATCTTCAAGATAAAATACCTAGATTTAAATTGTCTTGAGATTTTTTAAATGAAGGGCCTTTTATGGATTTTTTAGTGAAACCACCTTTTTCTTGGTTCCTTTTTTTGCCTTTTTAACTTCATGGCAAAGCGACTAATAGTTTGAAAATATGCCTCTCCAGTGCGGAGTATAATGTCATTGTGCCCAGCACCAAATGCCAAAGCAAGTTCCTTACTCCTAGCCCCACAGTTGCACAATAGGATATCAGCATCCCTTAGGGGAATGATATCATCATGAGGGCCATGGATAATTAGTGTTGGCTTTCCTATCACCTTTATCTTTCCAAAATTTGCAAAACCATCTGCCTCGGATATCTTCAACTCATCTGTTGGCACACCAATGCGATTAAGCCAAGGTATGGTCCTGGCAAATGCACTTTCAAGTATAAGTCCTGAAATCTTGTCTTGATGGCTTGAGGCTACCTCTAAGGCAGAGGCACTCCCAAGCTCCCTGCCCATCACAATAAATGGCCCTGTTCTGCCCTTTTTCTGCAGCCAATTGTATACCTCCTTCAAAATAATATGGGCATCTGAGAGTAGGGAGGTAGCAGTTGGCTTTCCCGTACTTCGCCCATATCCCCTGTAGTCCACGGCAAGGAGGCTTATATCATAGCGATTGTATATATTTCCAACCTCATTATAATCGCTTACAATTTCATCCCTACCGTGAAAAAAGAGGATATGTGGATTGAGGGGATCAGAGAGAAAAAATCTTGCCCCAATCTCTATCCCAACCTCTACCTTAATAAAATATTCTATACCATGCTGGGGCTGAGCTAAATAGTCTTTTCTTGGATGGAATAGATGCTCAAGCACCTTGGGGTGATCCAAGGCAGAGACATTATGTCCTATCATAATCTTTTTATAACCTATATAAATCTATCAGTCAAATCCCAAATCCTTGGGCACCGCCTTGAGGTGTTTTTAAAATACATTTTTCCGTCTAATCTGCTGGTATAGCCAGGGAAGTTTGCCTCATCTAAAAAAGAAATCCTAACATATTATCTGTGACATAAATGGGCTTTACACCTTCTTTGTTTAATCCCTCTGTTACTTTAAGCCCTAAAATATAGGGTCTCATTTCTGGTATAAGCACCGAGATTGTTTCTGGAAATGTTCTCTTTTTAAGCCACATAAACACTTCTTCTTTAGGCCTTTCTTCTATTTCAATATTTTCTATGTCTATTTCCCTTGGGTATTGGGTAAGGGCATAAAAAGGAATCTTAAAATAATGGGCTAGCCTGGCTAGGGCATAGGTGCCTATTTTATTTATAATATCTCCTTTTTTATTAGACCTATCTGAACCTGTAATGACACTAAATATGGCCTCGTTTCAGGCTCCTAAACAAAGATTTCGTCTTCAATAGCTGCTGCGGAATGCAGGCGACCGAGCACTCCTTAATAATCTTTCTATATTTTCACCGAGTATATTTTTCTTTTCTTCTTCAGAGATATTTAATCTTTTTATGGCCTGAATTGAATTAGATATATCAGGATTGCCTGGGTAATCGCTCCCCCATAAAATATGGTCTGCTCCTACCATTTCGATGGTGCACATAAGGGCAGAATGAGATGTAGCTCCGCTTGTATCTACATATATCTGTTTTAACCAT
>Ga0190306_1000400_pt1 | contig 15282 bp, 21 predicted proteins | sample 48700734_MG_FD_161657 | JGI IMG/M metagenome (GOLD analysis project Ga0190306, IMG submission 161657) | Hydrothermal vent sediment bacterial communities from Southern Trench, Guaymas Basin, Mexico - 4870-07-3-4_MG | ecosystem: Environmental > Aquatic > Marine > Hydrothermal vents > Sediment ... | reverse complement strand
AATTACTTATGGCAAGAATAAGGCCAATCAGAGATATTAGAATTGAACTTCCAAAAGCGAAAGTGGCAAAAAAAGAAAGAGAGCTTTTTGACAAAATTGTAGAAGAAAAAAACAAAGAAGAATACACGTTTTTTGATAAAGCAGAGTTCATAAGGCAAGTAGCTTTAGATTTGACAAATAAGAAGAAAAAGGCTAAAAAGAAAAGTAGAAAGTCAACAAATCTTATTGATTTATTAAAAGAATCCATTAATGGAAAAAAATAAAAATGAATGAGACACTATTTATTATTGCAATTTTACTTTTATTAACTCTTATAGATGGAGCATTATATGATACTTAAATGTAATATACCGTTTGAAGTTTTAAAAAAATACTTGATAATGAAAACAAAAGCAAATATTTGTAAAAGTAATAATCCAAGGGAACAACAGGAAATATTTGAAGCAGTCAAGAAAAGTCTTCCTGACCTTTTGATTGTTGATAAAGATTTTTTTAGAGATGAATTACAATATAGGAGTGATAAAAAATGGAAGTTAAAGAACTTTTAAAAAACGCTGAAAAAATATTTTTTAGCGACAGTCACATTCCACGAAATAATGAATTTTTTGTAGAATGGCTTATAAAAATCATAGATTATAGTAAAGCTAAAGTTTATGGATTAGGAGATATCTTTGAATTGATAGAATGTACTGAAGATGAAGTTAGGAAAAAAGGTATCATTGAAATAGGATTGTTAAGAAAATTAAAGCAGGCAAATAGACTATTCTTATTAAAAGGAAATCATGATATGGAATCTGGTAAAGTTTTTGGGCTTCCTTCTTATACTGATAGTGATAGGGATTATATATCTGCCAATGAAACTATGTTTTGCATTTTACATGGACACCAATTTGATCCTATATGTAAACATGCTTGGCTATATAAATTCTTTAGATGGATAATACCCTATTTTGTTACTCCAGGAAAAGCTAAATATGGACAAAAACAAAAGATTTATGATGCCGCTGTAAAAAGAGTATTGAATAATGCTTATAAAGCGAACAAAAACCTAATTTTTGGGCATACACATTGGTGCGGAATTATAAAAAGGGAAAATGGGCAAGTAATTTTTCAAATAGGAGATATGCTAGATAGTTGTACAAGTTTAATAATAGATAAAAAAGGAAAACTTTATTTACTTAAAAAATGGGAAGTAATGGCTGAATGGCCATAAAATAAAAAAAAGGAGGTATAAGATGGCAAAATTAGAAATAAGGAAAAAGTCACACAAATATGCTGCTACCATAGAAAGGGAAAGAAGCAATTTTGTCTTGGAATTGGATATTGAAGTGGATAAAGATTACATCTACATAAAAGGAACAGATAATCTTTCCACAGAAATTGATTTAAAAATGGATGTACGTTTTATAGATGCGTTTATTAGATTATTAAAAGAGCTTAATGAATATCACAAAATAATAAAGGAGTGTGAATGTTATGGAGAAAAATTGTAAAATAAAAGAAATTTTTGAAATAGTACAAAAGATAGAAGAAAATATTATTAGAATAAGAGAAGAATTAAACGAATATTATGAAGTTTTAGATACCATTGGCGATACTTTACTAAGAATTGAAAAAATGAGAAAGGAGAAAAGTCATGGGAGTTAAAGCTTACATCGCAATTGTATTAGGAATTATACTTGTCTGGCTTGGTTGGAAAGTTACAGAAGTAACAATCATGCAAAGTTGGCTTAATCGTTTAGGATTGGTGATGATTTATATTGGTGTAGCATTAACTCATTCTCCATCATTAATTAAAATATACAAAAAGATAATTGGGGAGGCATAAAATGAGAGATTATGATTTTAAAAGAAAATGCCCATACTGTAAAAGAGAAACTAAGCATAGACTATTATTGCCTTGGGATGACTATTTTGCCGTATTGTGTTTGGAATGTAACAGAGTTTACGAATATAGAGTAATTAGAAATCCTAAAGCAAAACTATTTGATACACCAGAAATTGCTAGGCAAAAGGAATATTTTTGATGGGCCGTTAACTCAGTAGGTAGAGTATCGGACTTTTAATCCGAAAGTCACAGGTTCGAATCCTGTACGGCCCACTATTTTCAAACGAAAGGAGGCAAAAATGTTAGGAAAAACATTATGCTACGGCATTGATTGGATAGATGAAGACCAAGTTATGGTACATCCACCAGAACCAGATGATCCATATTGGGAAGTTATAATCATTAAAAAAAAATATACCAAAAGGATACAAGCCAGCCAAATGGTAGTCGTATATGAAGATGATAAAATAGTAACTATCCATTATTAGGAGGATAGTTATGAAATATATTGATTATATTGAAGATGAAGAAGGAAATAAGATTATTCATGGAAAGAAAATGCCTAAAGATTATGACCCTGTTACTTTACCATTAAGAAAGATAAAAATAATTGAGCCTGATTATCCTTGGTTTGAATGTAGAAGACATAAATTCCGTGTAAAAACAAAGGATTGGCGAAAAATTTGCGCATTGGTAATGCTAAGAAAGCAATGCAAAGGTTGTCCTTTAGCAAAAGAAGTGCCATCGGAAATGGTTCTTGAATGGAAAAGGAAAATCAAAGAATCTATGACGAAAGTCGGGAGATTTATTTAATAGTAATATTATTGAAGTGGATGATGTTTTTTTGGAGGGATGAAATGCAAATTTTAGCAATACTAATTTGGATTGGTATAATTATTTGGCTTTGGAAAGGAAAAATTATTTACTAAGGATATATAATTAACAAAAATGTTTAAAATCTACAATTTGAAACATAGGGCAAATTTGATTGAAGATGAAAATATCAACTTAACAAAATTAAAAAAATGGGCCAAAATCTATCAACATGATTGTAAATTGTTTAACCAAGGGAAATTTGAATCATCCATAGAATTACCCGATTTTCTTAAAATACCACCTTTAGATTATCAAATTCCAATAGTTAAGTTTGTATTGAAGCATGTCCGTGCCGCTTTATTCTTAGAAGTTGGAAGTGGAAAAACCTATATTAGCTCAATTGCAATGATAAATAGAATGATAAAAAGTAATGGAAGTGGACTAATCTTATGCCCAAAAACCATCAAAGCACAATGGAAAAGCGAATTGAATAAATTTTTTGATTTAAAATTTCCAATTATAATTTATCCTGAAGAAGAAATACCAAATGAACAATGTATTATTATAACAAACTATGAACGCATATTAATACCTGAATCTTTTTACAAATTAAAAAATGCAAATTTAAAGGTAATCATTATTGATGAAAGCACTAGGATAAAAAATATTAGAAGCCAAACATTTAGAAGATTAATTAAATTAATAAAACCTATCAAGTATAGGTACATTTTAAGTGGAACGCCAATAATGAATAGACCAAATGATTTATTTACACAATTATCAATTATCAATCCTTGGGCTTTTCCATATAATTATCATACATTTATGCAAAACTATTTTTATAGCATTAAGACAAGTCGATATACTATTTACAAAATTAGGCCGTGGGCAAAAGAAGATTTGAATAAAAAAGTATTAAGCAATAGTATAGTAATGAAGGGAAAGGAAATGTCGTTAGAAGCAAAATTAATACAAAATTATATTTTTGAAAAACCTTCCAAACAACAATACATATTGGCAACTGATATTAGAAGATTGGTATTTGAAGATGAAGATGCGCAATTGCAGGTTATAAAAAATAGATTGATAAAGGAAATGGAAGTCAGCAGTGGTTGGATCAAATTAGATGACAAGATAAAGCACTTTGGAAGTTCAAAAATAAAGAAAGTTATTGAAAAAGTTAAGGAAGTTTTGAAAAATAATGAAAAAATAATAGTTTGGGTTTGGTTTAGAGAAACTGCATTAATATTGGCACATCATTTCCGTGATGATTGTGTTGTTTTGCTAGGAAATGCATCAAATAGGGATGAAATTATTAATAAATTTAAAAATGAAAAGAATTTATTAATAGCACAGATTGAAACGGCAAAATATGGATTAAATTTGCAGGATACATGTAATAGAATGATTTTTTGTGAATTGTCGTGGAGTCCAAGTTCAATCAAACAATGTATTGCCAGATTACACAGATATGGGCAGAAAAAACCTGTATATGTAGATTATTATATTACAAAAAATCTAATAGATGAATTCATGTTAAAAACTGTCAAAGAAAAGAAAAAGATAAACATGCGAATTTTGTCTAAATTCATAAACAAAATTAGAACCATTGAATCTACTAAATAATTTGAAAAATACCTATTGACTTTCATAAAAAAAATTGTTATATTTTATTAGGAGGTACAACATGAGAAATACAACTTGGCAACAAGATATAAATATTGAGAATATCTATTGTTATTATCCATATTGCGAATATGATATTGAGTATATTTCCCCATTAGATATAAAACTTTCCTTGGGAGGTGTATATACTTCATCTCTAATGCTAAAATCATGCCAATATGCAAAAACTATACTCAATGACAGGAAAAAGCAATAAATAATTTTTTTATTTTTTAAAATTTTTATAAGGAGAGTAATATGAAAGTAGCAAAATTAAAGGACAAAGATAAGATTATTGAAGTGCCAGTTATTCCTTCTACAATTATTGCATGTCCTTTCCAAACAACTAGAATAAAAGGTGAAAGTGAATTAATTGATTTTTTTGGAAAGGAAAAGCAATTCAAAGTTTTCATTGAATATGAAGAAAATAAAGGCGTCATTGCAGAATTTTTGACAATAGATGAATTTATCAATTTATTCCTAGCTGTTAGATATGTTGCTGAAATCAAAGATGGCTTCATAGAAAAATATGAACTTATTAACGATTTAAGTGAAGAAGAAGAAAGGGTATATAACTTAATGTTATTAGAACAACAAGACTATGTTAATAAAATTGCTAATATTATTAGAATCAATCCTGATATTATCTCTGATGGGAAATATACATTTCTGGATAGAGTTCATCTATTAACTGGATACCTTCCAGATATGGAAGCTAGAAAAGAAATTCTATTTGAAAGAAATATAAAAACTAAAGTTGAAAAATTATTATTTCATATTTTAAGGGAAAATAAAACAATTGAATGGAAAAAAGAACTTCAAATGAAAACCCAAAAGAAATTAGAAGAATGGGGAAGAAAAAATTTCCTTCATGCACAAATGGAAGTTATTAAAAAAGAACTTGGTATGGAAAAAAGAGTAGAAGGATTGAAGAAAAAAATTAAAGAAAAACAAGATATACTTCCAAAAGAAGTTAAGGAAAAACTTGATAGGGAAATTGAAAGATTAACTGCTATAAGTGAAAGTTCACCTGAAGCTGGCAATATTGAAGATTACATTAATTTTGTTCTTGAATTGCCTTGGAATACTTACACAGAAGATAATTTAGATTTAAATGAAATTAAAGAACATTTAGATAAAACACATTATGGAATGGAAAAGGCAAAAGAAAGAATTTTGGAATATTTGGCTGTTTGGAAAATAAAAGGGCCAAAATCTAATGTATTAACCTTTATTGGCAGTATGGGTACGGGGAAAACAACTTTGGCACAATCTATTGCTAAAGCATTGGGAAGAAAATGTATTCAAATATCATTAGGCGGAGTTTCTGATCCACATTATTTAAAAGGGTTCCGTAGAACGTACATTGGATCACAACCATCAGTAATAATGCAAAGAATCCATTTAGCAAAAAGTAAAAATCCTGTTATTATTCTAGATGAAATTGATAAAGTTGCAAAACATAGTATTCATGGATCAATCGAAGCTGCTCTTATGGAAATCCTTGACCCTGCTGTAAATAATGAATTTAGGGATCATTGGGTAGAAGTACCATTTGATTTAAGCAATGTATTGTTCATTTTAACGGGTAACTATATTGAAAATATTAATCCTGTCTTATTGGATAGATTAGAAGTTATAGAATTAAACGGCTATACAGATATTGAAAAATTATATATTGCAAAGGACTATATAATTCCAAAAGAAAGGAAGGAAGTTGGAATTGGTGAATTATTTGATGTTAGATTTGAAGATGAAGCTATTATTAAAATTATCAAGGAATATACTAATGAAGCTGGCGTTAGAAAGCTAGATGAAAAAATTAGGACTATTTTAAGGAAAGTATTGAAAGATTACTTTGAAAAAGGAATTAAAAAAGAAGTAATAACAAAAGATGATGTAAAATATTATTTGCAAAAGCCAATTTATAAATATAAACTGGAAGGAATTGGCATTGTAAATGGTCTAGCAGTATCTGGAACTGGTGGTAGTATATTGCCTATTGAAGTAACATTAGTTCCAAAAGAAGAGGAAAAACAAAAAATTCATATAAGTGGTAATTTGAAAGATGTTATTAAGGAAAGTGTAAATATTGCCATTGCCAATGTTAAAAGATTATATAAAGATTGGCCAAATGATGTTGATATTTATATTCATGCTATACCAGGAGCTGTTCCAAAGGATGGGCCTTCTGCTGGAATTGCTATTGCAACTGCTGTATTATCGGCAGTTAAGCAACAAAAAGTTAAAGAAGATATCGCAATGACAGGTGAATTGAGTTTAACTGGAAAGGTATTGCCAATTGGTGGATTACAGGAAAAGATAACTGCTGCTGTTAGAGAAGGAATTAAAAATGTTTTAATTCCAGTTGGAAACAAATTTGATTTGGCGGATATAGATGAAGAGACAAAATCTAAGATTAATATCAAATTTGTTAAAAATATAGAAGAAGTTTTTGAATTTTGTTTTGAAAAATAAATATGAAAGCTATAATATTTGGCATCTTATATTTGATTATATTGATTTACATAATAGATAAATTAAATTAAGGAGTTTAAAATGAAGATAGATTTTTTCTCAATAGTGAAAAAAATTATAAAATTAAGGAAAGAATACAAAGAATTGGAAGATGAAAAGCATGTTTGGAATAGATCATTTATCGATGGAGTTAAATTTGCCTTAGATTATATTGAAGGTATTGAAAAAAAATCCTTAAAGGAAATTTATGATTCCAATTCTACTTTGGAAATACAATACATCAAAAGGACATGTGAATGTTGTCCCAGCCAGTGGGAAATCAAATTAACAAATGGTAAAATGGTTTATGTACGTTATAGATGGGGCACATTAAGCATTAGAATATCTCATGGAGAAACAGATGACATTTGGAAAGCAGTGGCTGGCGAAGTGATATTTGAAAAGAAAATCGGCACAGAATTTGATGGCTATTTAGATGACAATGTTATGAAAAAATATTTAAAGCAAGCATTGAAAAATTACAAAAATTACAAAGGAGTTTAACTATGTGGATTATCTGCCAAAATGGAAATTTATTAAATTTGGCAAATGGAAATATCATTTGTATTAAAAGGTGGTGTAACGATTTTAGATTAGTACTTATATCAGGTAAAAACGAAGTTTGCATTTATCAAAACAGTTCTGAAAAAGAAATCAAAAAATTCTTTGACCATTTCAAGGAAAGATTAATAGCTAATGGGGTATTAATTGATGTGTTTAAAGGCTACGAAAAAGAAAAAAGAATTGAAAATATTCCTGATGCAATTGCAGAAGCTTTGAAAGAAAGAGAAAAATGGTAGGGGGCAAAAATGAAAGATAAATTTTTGCTTATTTGTGTTACTGATTTAATTAATCCATTTAGTTTATTTCCACTAAGATTACTAATAGATTCTAATAAGGATATCTTTGTAGGATTAGGTAATGACAAAAAAAATATTGTAAATATTTGGGTAGTTTTCAAATCTGACGATTACGAAAGACTAAATGCATTAGCATTTATGTTTAGAAAAATGTTAGATAAAATAAAAATTAAGTCCAAATACATGATACAAATTAAAAAATCATTGCCTAAAAATTTCATAATCATAAATAAAGTAGGTGAACTAAAATGATTTTCTCACTTTCAGGAAGCCACAATGTTGGAAAAACTACATTGTTTAATTTGTTAAAAGAAAATGACTTATTGAAAGGCTTTGTTTTCCTTCCCGAAGTAGCTACTTCATTTTTAGATATTTTACAAAAAGATGCTAAAACTTTATTGTATTCTAATCAGGAAATGACTTTTAGATGGGAATGGTTAATTAATGAAATGGAATATTTTAAATTTGATATTTGGAAGAATTATTCAATTATTACAGATAGAACATTTATTGATTCCTTAGCATATAGCAAAATAACTTTAGAAAAAAAATACTTTAATTTAATTTATAACAAAGCAAAATATAACATAGTCAAGTACGATATTTATACATTTTTAATTAGAAATAAAAAAGAAGATGCAGAAATTGTTTACTATATAAAGAAATATCTAGATGAATTTCATCTTCCATTTGAAGAAGTTTATGTGCCAGAAATGGAAACTGAAGAAGGAAAAAGAAATGTTAATAAAGAGATTACAAAACAAATGGCATATAAAATCATTGAAATTTCCAGAAATTGGGGTGGCATCCTGTAAACTTTTTATCAGTGGAGAATTAATCCCCCTGATTTAAGGGCAAGTTTACAAGGCCCTGCCCAAGAAGGGCTTTTGCCTTCAAGGGCAAAAATAGCAATATTTTTGGAGGCATTGTAATCAGCATGAACTCGATAGCCACAGGCTTTACAACAGAAATTAGAACCTTTACGATTAGAAGATTGGACATGTCCACATTTACTACATCTTTGAGAACTATATTTGGGTTCAACAAACCAAACATCAATCCCTTCTTCAAGTGCTTTGTACCGAATATACCTTTGAAGTCTAAAAAAAGGCCAAAGGAAAACTTTATGTTTTTCCAATTTTCTCCATCTCCTCGCACTCTCTCTGATATTAGTGAGTTTTTCCATAGCAATAACTTGGGCATTAACTCTTTTTGCCTCCATAACAATTTGTTTGGAGATATTATGCAAAACCCAGTTAGCAAAGCGGTTTTCTCGTCCACTCATTCTTTTAAGAAGAAGATGAGCGGAACGAGTGCCTTTCTTTTGGATTTTGCTTCTTCTTTCGGCAAATTGTCTTCTTTTATCATTAAGGAAACTCGCTTTAAAGAATTTGCCTGTAGAAGTTACTGCAATATTATTAACTCCCAAATCAACCCCCATGATAACTTTAGGTTTTTTAATGGAAATGGATTTAATTATAGTGATATTAAGGAAAAAATCTTTTCCATTGTAAGAAAGTGTACCAGTTCTAAATTCATAATTTTGACCATCAAGGATTTTCTTTTGATAATCTCCAAGCAAATACTTAGCTTTTACTCTACCATTTATAGTAGAAAAAGTGCACTCTCTGTTTTTGATAGTAAGAGTTCTTTTATCAAATTGTATTGCAGAAAAGGGCTTAAAAGTTGGTTTAGAAGCCTTTTTGTGATTATGCCAATTAATAATGCAGAGTTTGATTGTATCACAAACTTTATTACGTGCCGAACAAATAAGATTGGCTGGAAGATTTGTCTTTTTCCTAAGCGGATAATAAGTAAGTTTGTGAAGCCTAGATTTATTAATTATTTTCTTATTAGATTTCCAAGCGGTATCTACACAATAGTTAAGTGCAAAATTATATTGTTTAAAAGTTTCAAAAACATCTTGCTTCCTTTCTTTTGGAATAGACAATTTTACTTTACAGGTTTTAATTATCTTCATAAAATGATAGTACCATATTCAATTAAAAATGTCAAGAACGAGGTGAGTAGCCTATGAACAAAATCATTGTTAGAAGTGAAGAATTAATACCTAAAAAAATAAGTGATAAGGAATTAATCTGCTATGCTTCTATCAAAAATAGCGAAATTGAAGTGTGGAAAGACCATACTACTGTCAATATTACTACAGATATGAATGAAGTGCAAAAAAGGTTGATACCCGAATTTAGAACTAGCAGTGATGAGTCTTTAAATATAAATAAAATAGTTGTCTATCCCAATGCTAGATATAAAGTTGAGTTAGGCATTAAATGTGAAATAGATGAAGAAAATTATTTAATGTATTTGCGATTGTTAGATAATTTGGCAATGCAATATGGCTTAATACAAATTACCAATGCCTTAGTCAAAAATAATACTTGGTTAAAAATAGGATTTCATTCCAGTAGCAAATTTATATTAAATCATAAGAGGCAATTGGCATTATTGAAATTTTATCCAAAAATACCAAGAGATTTAAAAATTTTATGTGGGCGTTAATTTTTGATAAAATGCTACGACACCTGTAAATCTTTTCCCGCTTGGCTCGACTAAGAATTCATTTTTATCTTTTACTTTATATGCAACATGATTTTTAACAGTTCCATGCTCAGTTGTTCCTTTCAGTAAAATAGCTTGCCAACCATCATCCCAAGGGAATACTGAGCCTGCATTTGTCTCTGCTATAGTTTTACTACCTATTACAAATTCGGTTCCTTCATCTGCGGTGCAATATCTTATATCTTCTCCCTGCACAACCTTAAAAGGAACTCTAGTTCCCACCACCGAAATCCCACCAGTTTGGTTAAATTGCCAATATGACAAATGATATTCTACGTGTGAAGTTTCAACACATTCAGATTTTGAAACATGAGCGCTATAAGATCCCGTTTTAACAATATAACAAGTTTTTGGTTCACCGAGTTCTGGGCATTTAGTGCAAACTACTGCTTCACAATCATCGCCTGGACATTCATCATAAGTTCCTGTACTACCATATGCTTTTAATAATATGCAACTATCATAAATCGTATCTTTACCTAAATCATATTGTGAATTACCTATTCCACATTTACCATAATACATAATAGTTTCACGGCCTGCATAGTAATCTTTTGTTGTAGAGCCATAATAATTTCCACAAACTTGAGGACTATAAATTCCTATCAAATAGGCAGTTAAGCTGAATCCCCAAGGCGTTGGAATGGAAATTGTTTCTGGCCCTAATAGGCATTCACATGGAAAAGGATTTACAGGCACAAAACCACCACCTTCAGTCCAAGAATAAGAAATCATAAAGCCATGTCCGACATGTCCATACGCTGATTCATCACGATATACCTTAATACCTTTATCTTCACGTTTTTGACCTGTCTTATAATACCAATATGCTTTCCTTTCAAGAGGATGCCAAATTGCATCTAAAATCATACCATCATCATCAGTTGGCCAATTTCCTAATTTCCTTTCAGTAATTTCACCTGTTTTTAAATTTTCTTCATAATAAGTATTTAGACCAAACCAACACCAATACAATTTATATCCTGGGCCGTCATATCCTATTAATCTAAAATGCCTTTCTGCTACATCATCGCAACGCCATTTTGGTGTTAATTTGCATCTATTTTCTATCCACCAACTTCTAAAATTTGAGAAAGGTGCGTCTTGCATTTCCAAATATTTGCCGTTTAGTTTAAATACAAAAACACCACCATCATCATTAGCTATTCCAACCATAATATAACCATTTTCTTCCCAAATATCGAATCCAATATGGCAAACTCTTATTTCTGTATCCGTTTCCCATTTATATCTAGGAGAGCCATTAGGATGATAATAAATATATTCTGTATTACCATGTTTAAATAGCAATTGTTTATTACCACGAGTCGCAGCCACAGACCAAACCAAAGTAACACCCGTACTCCATAAGAAAGCCGTTAAAGTAATACTTTCATAAGTCTTTGACCAACTGCGCCCACACCAAGCACTGCCACCACAACCGTGAGCGCAAAGCTCTTCTACAGGAAATCTTACTTCAGTCTTCTTTGTATATGCATTATAGCTGGGCAATTCTTCAGGATGCCATATATAACGTGGATGCTCGCAGCTTCCAATAGTACCTACTGCACCAGATGAATTACCCGTAATAGTTCCAGACCAACATTTTATAGCATCATGATACAACAATTTCTTATCTGGTTCATATTTTGCAACTGTACCTTTTCCACCATCACTACAAGTAGTAGATTCACCTTCGATAAATTCGCCCTTTACTTTGGAAAAAATTACTTTATCATATTCAAGTGAATGTAAAAATAAAAATCCTCTTAAACAAGGCTTTAATCCATCTAATCTTGCAACTACAATTGGTCGATTATCTTCAAATCTTACTAAAACATCATCGCCTAATTCAAATGCATATGAAGCATTTTCCAACGAACCATTAGCATTTTGTTTAGCATTTGGTTCACAATGATAAAAAATAGGTACATTATTATATTTCTCATCAATTTCATTTTTATCTTTATCTAAAATAGTTATATCGCATATATCTAAACTATAATCAATTTTTGTGATTCTGGCCCATTTAAAATTATGTCTCATTACTGGATATGTTGCATCTTTTGCTTTTAATCTCGACATAAATTTTTACCTATGCATAAAATTTCTGCGGAACTATTATATCATTTGATGGATCAAGCGTATATGATACATTAGAATCACTTAATATAGGTGGGCTACCATCTTCTTGATTCATTGGAAGTTCACTTTTATGGGGATAAGGCCATCTACAAGCTGGATCAGGTTCTGCTTCAGTTCCATCATAATTTAAAGCTTTAGAAAGGCCTTGTTTCTGTATGAATACCCTATCACCAATCTTATATTCTGCAAAATCAGAACATTTTAACCAATATAATTCTTTTTGTCCTTTATAAGATATCAACCATCTCAATCTTTCATCACCTATCCAAGCATCACTAAATGAATGCCCTAATCCACCTTCTATAACATTTCCTTCTTCATCTAATAAACCACAACCTTGCACTATCCCAGAAGTCCAACAAGGTGTTTCAAACCAATTAATCGCCCAAATAAAAGGATTACATTGACTTCTAAATCCCTTCAACCATACATAAACTATCATATATTCACCTGGTATTAAACAAGCACTATTTTTCAATGCCCATACAATAAACCAAGTTTTGCCTTCATTCATTATTCCCATATCAACTAATGGATCAGCTTTTTCTTTTTCCCAAACAAAACGTAAAGAATTATTTGATGGTATAGTTTTTCTTTCATCTGGGATTTTAGATAAATCTGGTTTAAATACTGCATAGCAAGGTGATTCTTCAAATCTAAATTCCATCTTTTCAATCGCACAGTTTCTTGGAATTGGAACTTCACAAACTATATATGGCAAAGGCTGTTCTACATTTTCTACTGTATATGATTTTTGATACCAATGGATTTTCTGTAAACATTCTGTTGCGCATTCCAATGTCGGTAACGGTACATCATATAATTGTCTATCATTTGGATGCAAATAAATCAAATCTACTACAACAATATATTTAAATATTGGTTTATAATTTACCACATGTGTTTCTTTTTGCAATCCAGCACCTATTGCATTGTAATGTGAATACATTATTTGCTTTCTTATTGAAGGAATGTTTAACCATTTGGCTATAAGATCATTTGCAACTTGTTCAACTGAAACATCTTGTTCATTATATTCTATATAATCAACTATTTCATAATTATTAATAACCCTACAACCATAATTTTGTAATCTTACTTTTGGAGTTCTTCCTAAAGTATCAATGCCGTTTTTAGAAAAATAATCTCCCTTCAACATGTCATCACAAAAAAATTGAGCGGCAGCGCAAGCATTTGAATCTAAAATTAGTTCAAAACATGGTTGTGAGCATTCTTCAGGATAAGTTTTACGTAGTTCATTGAAGGAATCTAAAATTTTATGCGAAAAGTTTTCTATATCGCCTTCGCCTTGTCTTGTTTCATCGCAAGCTGGAATACAAAATAGACAATCGACTACATCTTTATCAGAAGGCAATAAATAAGCATCAAATCTATTTCCAATATCATAACCTTCACCTATTAAATAACTTTGGAGATTTATTTGTTTTAACTTTCCTTGGTTATCCAAAACTCTTTCTGAACCTGTACTTTCTTGGCATTTGCCATAAGAACATATTCCTGTTGGTTTCCAAGGTTCTGGGCACAAGTATGCAGTTATATCTCTTCTTGTTATTGCCATGCTATTCTACCACAAAATAATCATTAGCTATTATATCTTCATCACTTGATTGATAACCAAATTTAGTCATTTTCAAAGAATGTTTACCCGTTCTTAATTTACCCAAATTAATTTGTCCATTTTCGGTAGTTACACCAACAAATTTTCCATCTACATATACTGAAACGTCTTCTATAGGTAATCTAGTGCAGGCATCACGAACTGTTAAATAAACTGGAACTTCTTCTACTTTAAAATCAACAGTTATTGAACCATACATAGATTCCTTAATTGCTTCAACTAAAACTTCTGCTTCCTGATTGACGCCTGATAATGCTATCCTATCAAAATAGCTAATATAAGTTATTCTGGCTATCCCAGAAACTTCTTCTGATGCCGTAATATCCCAATTAGTTATTGTTAATGTGACGTTTTCTGGATAAGTTCTGCCAAGCCAAGTCCAACTTATCAATTCAAATAATGGATATGATAAACTAGCAGTTTTAGTTCTTCTAAAAACAATATCTTGTTCAATAGTTTTTGGGATAGAAGAACTTACTAATGAAACCGTTCCTAAATTACTTCTTAATGTAGGCATTAAACAACATGGAAACAATCTTATATATGCAGTATCTACTTTTGGCACAAATACATTCTTATTTTCATTTACTTCATCATCAAGTTCCAAAACAAATCTACCTTCGCTAATTTCACAAACTTTGGAAAATCTTAATTCAATAGAAGTCTTAGTTCCATTAGAACTAACTCCATTTTTAAACAATCTTAATCCCATTATAATACCTCCTCAATATAGACCAAAACAGGATACTCATCATAATCTCTTGGGCCTACCGTTACTGCATACGAACGATACGATACACGATATCTCAATTTTAAAATCGCCACTCCAGTTTCACTTGTCCTTATTGCAGTATTGGAAATTGATATTGATCCTAATGAATTACCAAGCCAATCTTGTGAAACTATTGAATCTATTGGATATTGCGTATTAGCTTCATTTACATTGGGAAATTGAATATCTTCTTCATATTCAAAATAACCCATTCCTTCATTAGAAATTGAACCATCACTTGATTCCAATCTTATATTCATATCTTTTGGATTCGTAAATACACGAAAATAGATTTTTTCGCCATATAAGAAGCATGTTTTACCTTGGTTCTTTTCATCATCCATTTCTACATTAATAAAATGATCTTCAGCTACACAGGAAGCTGCAAAAGTTAAAACTATACTGGCTTTTGCAATATTGTTAATATTGTTCCCATTAGCCATTTCTTATTACCCCTGTA